>SESH01009417.1_pt1 | contig 18770 bp, 15 predicted proteins | sample 3171561 | NCBI WGS metagenome assembly SESH01 (sample SAMN10866947, study PRJNA518727) | freshwater metagenome | biome: subpolar coniferous forest; feature: holomictic lake; material: water; isolation source: holomictic Lake 442 2011 16.5 m and 2014 13 m | place: Canada: near Kenora, Ontario
CAATTACTTGTCTGCATTGTTCGGAGCCGGATCGATCGGAGTGGCCGGCGGCGTAGCAAAGGCTAGGTTGAGCGCGGCTACAGTCGCAACGCTGCCGAAGCCCCGTCCGTAACGTCCGAAGCGCCGGCTTGCCTGCCGCTCGTGGCGGCGTTTGAGAATCAGGCAGGAGGAAGACTTTCCCCGCGGAGCTGTCTGACGTATACTTCGCGGCTGAAAGGGGCCGGCTCTGGCGGAGCGGTTCTGAGGTTTGGATGAAAGCCCCCTTGGGGGCTTTTTCGTTTGGGTCGGGGCCGCTGGTCGGTTCGTGACCGCGAGAATGGGCCGAGAGCCCATTTTTTTGGCCCATTTTTTGGGTCTGGATCGTTCAGGTGGCCTACGGGGGCCGGGATGAGGTAATGCGCGAGGCGCTGATCAGGCTGCTGGAGCCGGAGGTGACGACGCGGGGGCTGGAGCTCGTCGAGCTCGAGTATCACGCTCACCGCGGCGGTGGCCTGCTGCGACTCTACATAGACCGGCCCGGTGGCGAGACGGACGCCAATCAGGTGACGGTGGAGGACTGTGAGGCGGTCAGCCGCGCGGTAAGCGAGGCGCTGGACCTTTCGGACCCCATCAAGGTCGAGTACACGCTGGAGGTGTCCTCGCCAGGATTTGACCGGCCGCTGCGGACGCACGAGCATTTCGTGCGTTATGTAGGCAGCCGGGTGCATGTGGAGAGCTTGCTGCCGCGCGACGGTCGTCGCCGCTGGACAGGACAGCTCTCGGCGGTAGGCGACACGGGCGTAACGCTCGAAGTCGATGGCAAGATGGTTGAATTGGGTCTTAACGAGATCAAGACGGCGCGGCTGGTGCCTGAGTACGCCACGCGGCGGGAGTGACGATAAATGGCGAGGACTACGCTGAAGGAAATCGTTGACGCGGTCGAAAGCGTCGCCAACGAGAAGAGCATCGACAAGGAGATCATCTTCGAAGCCCTCGAAGCTGCTCTTGCGTCGGCCACCCGCAAGCGCCATGGCGAAGACATGGACGTGCGGGTCGCGATCAATCGCAAGACGGGCGACTACGAGGTTTTCCAGCGCTGGAAGGTCTTCGCAGACGATTCGCGTGAGCTCGAGTTCGTCGAGCGTGAGCTGCGTCTGGAGGACGCGCTGGACGTGAACCCGGCGGCGGAGATCGGCGGCTTCGTCGAAGTTCCGATCGAAGGCGAGTCGTTCGGGCGCATCGACGCGCAGACCGCCAAGCAGGTCATCGTGCAGAAGGTGCGCGAGGCCGAGCGTGCGCAGGTTGTTGAGGCCTACCAGGACCGCATCGGTACGCTGGTCAGTGGCATCGTCAAGCGCGTTGATCGCAACGGCGTATTCGTCGACCTGGGCCAGAACGCCGAGGCGTTCGTGCCCAGAGAGAACCTGATTCCCCGTGAGCCAATCCGCACGCAGGACCGCATCAAAGCGTACCTGAAGGAAGTCCGCTCGGAGCCGCGCGGTCCGCAGATCTTCCTGTCGCGTACGGCTCCTGAGTTCCTGATCGAGCTGTTCAAGCTCGAAGTGCCTGAAGTGGGCCAGGGCCTGATCCAGATCCTCGCCGCTGCCCGCGACCCGGGCATCCGCGCCAAGATTGCGGTCAAGAGCCACGATCCCCGCATCGATCCGGTCGGCGCCTGCGTAGGCATGCGCGGTAGCCGCGTGCAGGCGGTCTCGAACGAGATCGCCGGCGAGCGGGTCGACATCATTCCGTTCGAGGACAACGCGGCGCAGTTCGTCATCAATGCGATGCAGCCAGCGGAAGTCACCTCCATCGTCGTCGACGAAGACCAGCACAGCATGGATATCGCCGTGGCGGAGGAGAAGTTGTCGCAGGCGATCGGTCGCGGCGGTCAGAACATCCGCCTGGCCTCGGAGCTGACCGGCTGGAAGCTCAACATCATGAGCGAGCAGCAGGCAGACGAGAAGAGCGAGTCGGAGACCAAGACGCTGCGCGACATGTTCATGAACGCGCTGGACGTCGATGCGGACGTTGCCACGATCCTCGTGCAGGAAGGTTTCTCGACCATCGAGGAAATTGCCTACGTGCCGACCAACGAACTGCTCGCGATCGAGGAGTTCGACGACAACATCGTTCGTGAGTTGCGCAATCGCGCTCGCGACGTACTGCTCACCCAGGCGATCGCGACTGAGGAGAGCGCTGACGGCACGCCGTCCGACGACCTCATGACGGTCGAGGGCATGGACGCGGCCGTGGCTGCGGCTCTGACCGCCCGTGGAGTTGGTACCCGCGAGGAACTCGCGGAGCAGTCGGTTGAAGATCTGGAAGGTATCGACGACCTGGACGATGCGCGCGCGGGCAAGCTGATCATGGCTGCCCGGGCCCACTGGTTCGCCGATGGCGCCGCGTCATCTTGAGGAGCTTCCTGAATGTCTGATGTCACGGTTGTCCAGTTCGCCGAGGTCCTGAAGGTACCGGTCGAAAAGCTGCTCAAGCAGCTTGAAGAGGCTGGTATTCGCGTCGCTGGCGCCGACGATCGAATTAGCGACGAGGCCAAGACGGAACTCCTGTCGTACCTGCGCCGCGCGCACGGTCGTAAGGAAGAGGAGGCCGTTGTGGCCGGTCCTCGCAAGATCACGCTGCAGCGCAAGACGCAGAGCGAAATCAAGGTCAGCGCGGCCCAGGGTCGTGCCCGCACTGTCAGCGTCGAAGTTCGCGCCAAGCGAACCTACATCAATCGTGGCGTGCTCGAGGAGCAGGCCCGCTTGGCGCAGGAAGAAGTCGATCGCGTTCGTGAAGCCGAGGAGGCCGCGGTTCGCGCCGTCGAGCAGGCGCAGCAGCGCCAGGCCGACGAAGAGGCCCGTCGCCGCTCCGAGGAGGAGAACAAGCGCCGTGCCGAGGAAGACGCCCGCAAGGCGCTCGAGGATGAAGCACGTCGTCAGGCTGAGCAGGCCTCGCGCGACGACGCCGAGCGTGCCCGCAAGGCCGCCGCACCCGAGAAGCCGGCGCGCGTTGAAGTCGCTAAGGGCGACACCCGCTATGGCCGCAAGGAACTGCACGTCTCCACCGACGTCAGCAACCGCTACAAGAAAAAGAAGCCGATGCGCGGTGGGCGCCGCGGCAGCAGCAGCAGTTCGCCCGAAGGGCGACATGCCTTCGAGATGCCGACGCAGCCGATCAAGCGTGAGGTGTCGATTCCGGAGACGATCACCGTCGCCGAACTCGCGCAGAAGATGGCGGTCAAGGGCAACGAGCTGATCAAGGCCCTGATGAACATGGGCGTGATGGCGACCATCAACCAGCCGCTCGATCAGGACACTGCCGTGCTGGTTGTGGAGGAGTTGGGCCACACCGCCAAGCTTGTGAACGAGAACGCGCTTGAGGAAGGCCTGCAGGCGGAGGTCGATGTCAACGTCGCGCTCGTCGCCAGGCCGCCGGTCGTGACCATCATGGGTCACGTCGACCACGGCAAGACATCGCTGCTGGACTTCATCCGTCGCGCCAAGGTAGCGGCGGGCGAGGCCGGTGGCATTACGCAGCACATTGGTGCGTATCACGTCACCACGCCGCGCGGGATCATCACCTTCATCGATACGCCGGGTCATGCCGCGTTCACCTCCATGCGTGCCCGTGGCGCGCAGGTGACGGATATCGTGGTGCTGGTGGTGGCCGCCGACGACGGTGTCATGCCGCAGACGATCGAGGCCATCAAGCACGCGCAGGCGGCCGGCGTACCGATCGTCGTTGCGCTCAACAAGATGGACAAGAGCGAAGCCGAGCCGGAGCGCGTCAAGAGCGAGCTCGTCCAGCACGGCGTCATCCCCGAGGAGTACGGCGGCCAGGCGATCTTCGTGCCGCTGTCGGCGCGCACCGGTGACGGTGTGGACCAGCTGCTCGAGGCGCTGCTGCTGCAGTCCGAGCTGCTGGAGCTGACCGGCGCACCGGCAGGCCCCGCAGCGGGCTCGGTGCTCGAGTCCAGCATCGAGAAGGGGCGCGGCGCAGTTGCGACCGTGCTCGTGCGGCGCGGTACGCTCAAGACCGGCGACTTCATCCTCGCAGGCCAGGAGTTCGGCCGTGTCCGTGCCATGTTCGACGAACGCGGCGTGGCGGTTGAAAGTGCCGGGCCCTCGATCCCCGTGCAGGTGCTCGGTCTGTCCGGCGCCCCGAACGCGGGCGACGATCTGCTCGTGCTCGAGAGCGAGCGCAAGGCGCGCGAGGTTGCGACGTTCCGTCGCAGCAAGAGTCGCGACAACAAGCTGGCGAAGGCCACGACCAGCATCGAGGACGTGTTCTCGCAGTACGAAGAGGGCAAGGCTCTCCAGACCGTGCAGGTCGTCATCAAGGCGGACGTGCAGGGTTCGGCGGAGGCACTCAAGGAAGCGCTCACCAAGCTGTCGACCAACGAGGTCGCCGTCAAGGTCATGTCGTCGGGCGTGGGCGGCATCACCGAGTCGGACGTCATGCTGGCGATGGCCTCAAGGGCTCGCATCATCGCGTTCAATGTCCGTGCTGACGCTGCCGCTCGCATGGCGCTCAAGGATCATGGGATCGAGATCCAGTACTACAGCGTCATCTACGAGGCCATTGACGACGTGCGCGCTGCGCTGTCGGGCATGCTGTCCCCGGAGATTCGCGACAACATCGTTGGTCTGGCGCAGGTGCGCGATGTGTTCCATTCGAGCAAGTTCGGCCAGGTGGCCGGTTGCCTCGTGACGGAAGGCTTCGTCAAGCGCAACAACCCGATCCGCGTGCTGCGCGACAACGTCGTGATCTTCGAAGGCGCGCTGGAATCGCTGCGCCGCTTCAAGGATGACGTTGGCGAGGTCCGTTCGGGTACCGAGTGCGGTATCGCCGTGAAGGACTACAACGACGTTCGTGCCGGCGACCAGATCGAGTGCTACGAGCGCGTGATCATTACGCGCACACTGTGACGTGCCAAAGGACTTCCAGAGAAGCCGGCGGATAGAGGAGCAGATTCAGCGTCTGCTCGTTGACCTCGTGCGCAAGGAGGTCAAGGATCCTCGCGTCGGACTGGTCACCATTACCGCGGTTGAGGTCAGTCGGGACCTCAGCCACGCGAAAGTGTTCTTCCTGCCCTTCGATTCCAAGCGGCCGGTCGAGGAAGTTCGCACCGCGCTTGCCTCCGCGGCTGGTTTCCTGCGCATTCATCTTAAGAAGCTGCTGCAGATCCGCCACGTGCCGGAACTGCGCTTCCTGCCTGACAAGACGATCGATGAGGCGGCGCGGCTATCGGTGCTGATCAACTCCGCCGTTGCCAGCGACGCCCGCCGTGCGGCCGACGCGCCGCCGGCACCCGGCGAGGCGACGGACGAGGTCGATGGGGTTGACGACACCGACGACACCGACGAGGCCGGTCCCGCACCATGACCTCTCCCGCGACCCGTTCGCGGCGCGAGTGGCGGACGGTGGACGGGATCGTACTGCTCGACAAGCCGCTCGGCATGACCTCCAACCAGGCGCTGCAGCGCGTCCGCAGGATTTATAACGCCCGCAAGGCCGGCCACACCGGATCGCTGGATCCCCTTGCGACGGGAGTGTTGCCACTGTGCTTCGGCCAGGCGACCAAGGTCGCGGGGCTCATGCTCGATGCCGACAAGCGCTATCAGGCCACCGTCGCGCTGGGCGCCCGAACCGCGACCGGCGATCGCGAGGGTGCGGTAGTGGAACGGCGGCCCGTTCCGTCGCTCGACGCCGACCAGGTCGCCGCGGTGCTCGCCGGTTTCCTCGGCGCCAGCACGCAGATTCCGCCGATGTACTCGGCCCTCAAGCGCGACGGCCAGGCGCTGTATGCGCTCGCCCGACAGGGCATCGAGGTCGAGCGTCCGCCGCGCGCGATTCGGATCATTGCCATCGAGTTGTTGTCGCTAGGGCCCGAGGCGCTCGAGTTCGACGTCACCTGCTCCAAGGGCACCTACGTGCGTACCCTGGGCGAAGACATCGCCGCGGCGCTGGGCACTACCGGTCACCTGTCGGCGCTGCGGCGGACCGACGTTGGCGGTGCGCTGTCGAGATTGCCGGCCTATACCTTCGAGGCGCTTGAGGCGCTCGCAGACGACCTGCCGGCGTTGGATGCGCTGCTGCTCCCGCCGGACACGGTGCTCGGGGCGCTGCCCGCCATCACCCTCAGCATCGCTGCGACGGCCAGTTACCTGCATGGTCGGGTGGTGGAGGCCGGCTCCACGCTGGAGGGGCAGGTGAGGGTATACGCTGCGGATGGCGGCTTCCTCGGCGTCGCCGAGTCCGAGGCTGCGACGGGGCGGATACGGCCGCTGCGACTGATGGCGACGCTGGACTGAAAGTCTCGCTGCTGTAATTGTTTACGCGCAATATCTAGACGGAGCCTCTGCGGGTTGAGAGGCCTCGAGGGGCGCGCTTTGCGCAGGAAAATGCCGCTGCTGTGCATTTTCCGACGCTTTACGGGCGTTTGCCGAGCGGGTAGGCTTCGTCCGAAATATCTATTTGGAACAAAGCTCTGCGATGCGAATCACTATATTTGGTTCAGGTTACGTTGGCCTTGTCACCGGCGCGTGCCTCGCTGACGCGGGCAACCAGGTCGTCTGTGTCGACGTCGATCCGGGCAAGATCGAGCGGCTGAACCGCGGCGAGGTCCCGATTCACGAGCCGGGCCTCGACGAGCTGATCGAGCGGAACATGGCCAAGGGCCGGCTGCGCTTCACCACCGACGCCGCCGAGGGCGTCGCACACGGTTTGTTCCAGATGATTGCGGTCGGCACCCCGCCGGATGAAGACGGCTCGGCCGACCTGAAGTACGTGCTGACGGTTGCCCGCACCATTGCCGAGCACATGACCGACTACAAGGTCGTGATCACCAAGTCGACCGTGCCGGTCGGGACCTCCGACAGGGTCCGGGCGGCGCTTGACGAGACATTGGCCGCGCGCGGCGCGGCCTTCGAATTTGATGTGGTCTCGAACCCGGAGTTTCTCAAGGAAGGCGCGGCCATCACCGACTTCCTGCGCCCCGACCGGGTCATCGTCGGCACCGACAAGCCGGCGGTCACCGAACTGATGCGCGCGCTGTACGAGCCGTTTACGCGCAACCACGAGCGGCTGATCGTCATGGATATTCGCTCGGCGGAGCTGACCAAGTACGCGGCAAACGCGATGCTCGCCACCAAGATCTCATTCATGAACGAGATTGCGAACCTCTCGGAGCGGCTTGGGGCCGACGTCGAGAAGGTGCGCATCGGCATAGGCTCCGATCCCCGCATCGGCTACGGCTTCATTTACCCGGGCGTCGGTTACGGCGGCTCGTGCTTCCCCAAGGACGTGCAGGCGCTTGAGCGCTCCGCGCGGGCCGCCGGCTATGAGCCGCTGATCCTGGCCGCGGTGGAGCAGGTCAACGCGCGTCAGAAGCAAGTGCTGTTCCAGAAGATCCAGGCTCACTACCACGGGGCCCTGCAGGGGCGGACGTTCGCGGTGTGGGGACTGGCGTTCAAGCCCAATACCGACGACATGCGCGAGGCGCCGAGTCGCGTGCTGCTCGAAGCGTTGTGGGCGGCCGGTGCGAAGGTGCGGGCCTACGATCCGGTCGCCATGCCGGAGACGCGGCGCATCTACGGCGATCGTCCGGACCTCGTGTACGCCGCCAGCATGGAAGAGGCGCTGGTCGGGGCCGATGCGCTGGCGATCGTTACCGAGTGGCGCGAGTTCCGCAGTCCGGACTTCGATGCGCTGAAGGCGGCGCTCGCCGCGCCGGTGATTTTCGACGGCCGCAACCTGTACGATCCGCAGCTGATGGCGCGGTTCGGCTTCCGTTACTACGGCATCGGTCGTGGTGAGCGCACGAATTGATCACGATGGTGGGTGGCGGACGATCGAGGAACCCCGCATGTTGATTCCGGTGATACTTTCCGGCGGTGCCGGCACGCGCCTTTGGCCGCTGTCGCGCGAGCACCATCCCAAGCAGTTCCTGTCGCTGGTCGGCGCGCAGACGATGTTGCAGGACACGGTGCAGCGCCTCGAGGGACTCGGCGCGGGTGGACCTATCGTGGTCTGCAACGAACACCACCGCTTCATGGTCGCCGAACAGTTGCGCCAGATCGACGTGGCACCGATGGCGATCGTGCTCGAGCCGGTTGGCCGCAATACCGCACCCGCGGTCGCGATCGCCGCGATGACAGCGCTGCAGTCGGAGGCCGGCGAGGCGGCGATGCTGCTGGTGCTGCCGGCTGACCACCTGCTGCGAGACGTTAAAGCGTTCCGTGCCGCGGTGCAGGCCGGACTGTCCGCCGCCCATGCCGGCAAGTTGGTCACTTTCGGCGTCGTGCCGACCCAGCCGGAAACCGGCTACGGTTATATTCGGCGCGCCCCGGGCACGGGTCCCGCCTATCCCATCGCAGAGTTCGTCGAGAAGCCTGATGCCGAGTGCGCGGCGCGCTACGTCGCCTCCGGCGACTACCTGTGGAACAGCGGCATGTTTTTGTTCGGCGCCCGGCGCTTCCTCGACGAATTGGCGAAGTTCGCGCCGGCGATGCTGGAAGCCACTGCCGCGGCGCTCGCCGGCGCCAGGCGCGATCTCGACTTCACGCGACTGGCGCAGGCTGACTTTGCGCGCTGTCCGAGCGATTCGATCGACTACAGCGTGATGGAGAAGACGCGCGATGCTGTGGTCGTGCCGCTGGATGCCGGCTGGAGCGATGTTGGCTCCTGGTCTGCGCTGCATGACAGCGTCGAGGCCGATACCTCCGGCAACGTCACGCGGGGCGATGTGGTCACCGAAGACTCGTCCGGCTGCTATCTGTATTCCACCCATCGACTGGTCGCGACGGTGGGCCTGCAGGATCACGTCGTCGTTGAGACCAAGGACGCCGTGCTGGTTGCGCCCAAGTCGCGGGTGCAGGACGTCAAGAACCTGGTTGCACAGCTCAAGGCCGATGGCCGAAGCGAACCATCTTTGCACCGCGAGGTGCTGCGTCCGTGGGGCAGCTACGACAGCATCGATTCGGGTCAGCGCTTCCAGGTCAAGCGGCTGACGGTGAAGCCGGGCGCGCAGCTGTCGCTGCAGATGCATCATCACCGCGCCGAGCACTGGATCGTCGTATCCGGCACGGCGCGAATCACCTGTGACGAGCGGGTATTTCTGCTCTCGGAAAACGAGTCCACGTACATCCCGGTAGGTGCGAAGCACCGCATCGAGAACCCGGGCCGCGTTGCGCTGCACATCGTTGAAGTGCAGTCCGGCGCGTATCTCGGCGAGGACGATATTGTTCGTTTCGAGGATAACTACGGTCGCGACAGCACCGACAGTTAGGCCCGTGCCGCGTTGCGCGGCGCGGCGAGCCCCCAAGACATTGCTGCTGGAGCGATAGCCGATGGCACCGATCACCGCCTTCAAAGCCTACGACCTGCGTGGTCGCATCCCGACCGAGCTGAACCCGGATATCGCCTATAGGGTCGCGCGGGGTTACGCCGAGTTTCTCAAGCCCAAGCGCATCTGCGTGGGTCGCGACATCCGCCTGTCGAGCGCTGAACTTGCAAGCTGCGTCATCCAGGGGCTGGTCGATTCGGGTGTGGATGTTGTCGACATCGGCTTGTGCGGCACCGAAGGCGTCTACTTCGCGACTTTTGCGCTCGGCCTCGACGGCGGCATCATGGTCACGGCGAGTCACAATCCCCCCGACTACAACGGCATGAAGTTCGTTCGCGAGGGATCGCGACCGATCTCGGGCGATACCGGTCTGCAGGACATTCGCAGGCTTGCTGAGGCGGCATTATTCCCTGTGCCTGCGCGTCCAGGAGTGGTCACCCAGGTCGATACCAGCGAGCGCTACATTGAGCACCTGCTGTCGTACGTCGATCGCGCCAAACTCAAGCCGCTGAAGATCGTCTGCAACGCCGGCAACGGTGGCGCGGGACTGGTCGTGGACAAGCTTGAGCCGCACTTGCCGTTCGAGTTCGTGAAGGTGTTCCATCAGCCCGATGGCACCTTTCCGAACGGCGTGCCCAATCCCATGCTGGAGCAGAACCACGCGCCGGTCATCGAGGCGATCCGCCGCACTAAGGCCGACATGGGCATCGCCTGGGACGGTGACTTTGATCGCTGCTTCTTCTTCGACGCGGAAGGAAGCTTCATCGAGGGTTACTACATCGTCGGTCTGCTCGCGTCGGTGTTTCTCAAGCGCACGCCGGGCGCGGCGATCATTCACGATCCGCGGCTGACCTGGAACACGGTCGACATCGTCGGTGAATACGGCGGCCGCGCCGTGCAGTGCAAGTCCGGGCATGCGTTCATCAAGGCCGAGATGCGCCGCGAGGACGCGGTTTATGGCGGCGAGATGAGCGCCCACCATTACTTTCGTGAATTCGCCTACTGCGATAGCGGCATGATTCCCTGGCTGGTGCTGGCGCAGGTGTTGTCCGAGACCGGCCAGTCGCTCGCCTCGCTGGTCGAGCAACGCGTGCGGATGTTCCCGGCAAGCGGCGAGATCAATCGTCGCGTGCCGGACGGCCCGGCGGCGATCGCCGCGGTCGAGGCGAAGTACAGCGCCGAGGCGGTCCGGCGGGACTACACCGACGGACTGTCGCTGGAGTTTCCGACCTGGCGCCTGAACTTGCGCTCGTCTAATACCGAGCCGCTGATCCGCTTGAACGTGGAAAGTCGTGGCGATATCGCCCTGATGAAAGAAAAAACGGCGGAGATTCTCGAATTTCTCGCCACGATGGGCGCAATTGCCACCGACCATTAGGGCGAACGGCAGCGGCTGGCCGCGGTTCTGTAGCGGATATCCACAGAGCTAATGCGACCGATTCTCAATTAGAATCGGACTCATGAGCGCCGAATTCTCCTTGCCGTTGGATGCTGCGCTGCGGCATTTTGGTGGCGCGGTTGGCCTGACCGCCCTGACAACGATGGCCGACGCCAGAATCGTCGCCGTCGTGGCCCCTGACGTCGCCGGCGGTGCCGAGTTACCTGAGCGCCTGGCCGAGCTCGGCTTTCTGGTCGGGGAGCGGGTGCGGGTGCTCGCGCGCGCGCCTTTCGGCGATCCGCTCGCGGTGCGCGTCGGTAGCGGCACCTTCGCGCTGCGGCGCCTGGAGGCAGACTGCATTCGCGTGATGCCACTGGCTAGCAGCCCCAGATGACCGCCGCGGCCGAACCCCTGGTTGCGCTGGTTGGCAATCCAAACTGCGGCAAGACGGCGATTTTTAACCTGCTGACGGGCAGCCGCCAGAAGATCGCCAACTACGCAGGTGTCACCGTTGAGCGCAAAGAGGGTCGCCTGATCGCCTCTGCCGGCCGCGCGATCCGCGTGCTGGACCTGCCCGGTGCCTACAGCCTGCGGCCGCGGACCCCCGACGAGAAGATCACCTGCGACTTCGTGCTGGGTCGGCTCGCCGACGAGCCGCTGCCTGACCTGATCGTCGCGGTCGTCGATGCGACCAACCTGCGTCGTCACTTGCGGCTGGTGATGGCGCTGCGGCGTGTCGGCCATCCGCTGGTGGTCGCACTGAACATGGTGGATCTTGCACGCCGTCGCGGCCTGCGCGTGGACGCCGCTCAGCTTGCGACGGAGCTCGGACTGCCGGTAGTCGAGACGATCGGCATCGAGGCGGGTGGCGCGCGCGCGCTGGTCGATCAGCTGCTGCGCTTGCCGGCGTCGTCGCTCGCCGGTGCACCGGCTACGCCGGCGGTGTGCCGCGAGGACAGCGCGGCAATCGCGTCGGATCTCGCCGCGGTCGCCGCCGACCAGCGGGCGGTCGAGCTGATGCTCGAGCGGCTCGGGCTTGCCGATGTGCCGTTCGACACGGCGTCCGACCGCATCGACCGGGTGGTTCTGCATCCGCTCGCAGGTCCGCTGATACTCGCTGTCACGCTATTCGCCATGTTCCAGGCCGTGTTCCGGCTCGCGCAGCCGTTCATGCGTGGCTTGGCTGGGCTGGTGGCGTGGACAGCGACACAGCTCAGCGCCTTGCTGCCCCCTGGGATGCTGCGCAGTCTGCTGGTCGATGGGGTGCTTGCCGGGGCCGGCAGCGTGCTGGTGTTCCTGCCACAGATCGTGCTGCTGTTTGCCTTCATCCTGGTGCTGGAGGATTCCGGTTACTTGCCGCGCGCAGCGTTTCTGCTGGATCGGCTGATGGGTGGCGTGGGCCTGTCTGGCCGCTCCTTCATTCCGCTGCTGTCCAGCTTCGCCTGCGCGATACCGGGCATCCTGGCGACGCGGACGATCCCCAACGCACGCGACCGGCTGGTCACCATCATGATCGCGCCGCTGATGACCTGCTCGGCGCGGCTGCCGGTGTACGCGCTGCTGATCGGCGCCTTCATTCCATCGCAGCGCTTGGCGTTCGGCATCGAGCTGCAGGGCTTGGTGCTATTCCTGCTCTATGGTGGCGGTGTAGGCAGCGCTTTGCTGGTCGCGCTGCTGCTCAAGCGTTTTGCTGGCCGCCAGGCGGTTCATCCGCTGCAGATGGAGCTGCCGACCTATCACTGGCCCAGTCCGCGCAACCTTGCGATCGGGCTCGCCCAGCGCGTCGAGGTGTTCCTGCGCCGCGTCGGCACGACGATCCTCGCGTTGATGATCGTGCTGTGGTTCCTCGCCAGTGTGCCGGCACCGCCGGCCGGGTTCACCGGTGCACCCATCGAGTGGAGTATCGCGGGCCGGATCGGGGCGCTGCTCGCGCACGTTTTTGCGCCGATCGGCTTCAACTGGCAGATCTCGATTGCACTGGTGCCCGGGCTCGCGGCGCGCGAGGTCGCGGTCGGCGCGCTGGGCACGGTGTATTCGCTCGCTGCCACTGGCACCGACGTGGCCGGCCAGCTGGCACCGCTGATCGCGCGCTCCTGGAGCCTGCCGACAGCGCTTGCGCTGTTGGCCTGGTACGTGTTCGCGCCACAGTGCCTGTCTACGCTTGCAGTGGTTCGCCGCGAGACGAATTCCTGGCGCTATCCGCTGCTGATGGCCGCTTACCTGTTTGCGCTCGCGTACCTGGCCGCCGGCGTTACCTTCCACCTCAGTCGCTGGCTGCTGGCGACGCCATGAATATCTGGCTCGAGCGCGCCATCGTCACGTTGCTGGTCGCGGTGAGCGTGCTCTACGCACTGAAGATGCTGCTGCCGTTTGGCTGGCGGGTTGCGATCGCAAGGTGGCTGGCGGGGCGGGTGCCCGATAGCGTGCGAATCTGGATTGCCGGCAAGCACGGCTGCGACGCTTGTGGCGTAAGCCGGCCGCCCATCTCGCGCCGCTGACGGGCTCTCAGCGCGCCAGCAGCGCGAGGATGCACACGCCGGACACGATCCGGTACCAGGCGAAGGGCGCGAAGCCGTGCCGGCTGACGAAGCCCACCAAGCCGCGTACCACGAGCAACGCCGACAGGAAGGCGACCACAAATCCGATCGCGATCATCGTCCACTCGGCGCCGAACGCCTCGTGGCGGGCTTTCCACAGGTCCAGCGCCGTCGCGCCGGCCATGGTGGGGATCGCGAGGAAGAACGAGAACTCGGTCGCTGCCTCGCGCGTCACGCCCAGCAGCAGCGCGCCTACGATCGTCGCGCCGGAGCGCGAGGTGCCCGGGATCATCGCCAGGCACTGAAACAAGCCGATCTTCAGTGCGGTGGGTGCCGGCATCGATTCAATGCTGGCGGCCGTCGCGGCCGGCCGATAGCGCTCGACCAGCAGGATCGCGACGCCACCTGCGATGAACGCCCAGGCGACTACCAGCGGTGAGAACAGGACCCGCTTGATGAAGTCGTGAGCGGCAAAGCCGATGACGACCGCGGGCAGGAAGGCGAGCAGCACGTTCAGCGTGAAGCGCTGCGAGGCTCGATCGCCGCCGAGGGTCACTGCCGTGCGCCACAGCTTGGCGCGGTACAGCCAGCAGACGGCGAGGATCGCACCGAGCTGGATCACCACATCAAATAGCTTGGAGAAATTGCCGGCGAAGCCGAGCAGGTCGCCGATCACGATCAGGTGACCGGTGGAGGACACCGGCAGGAACTCGGTGACTCCCTCGACGAGGCCGAGGGCGAGGGCGGTCAGCGGCGTGTCGCTCATCGGAAGGTCTGCGCGGTCGGCGCCGGGCTGGACGCCGGCCGCGGCATCCTACGGGCTGGCTGGCAGCGCGGCAACGGCGCGTACCGGGATGCGGCCGCGTGTCTCGACGATGAACGGCGTCAACAGCGCCGCCGCCGCAGGCAGCACGGCAAGCCAGGTCAGCGCCGTCAGGGCACCGGCGGTCGTGTCGAGCTGGCGCGCCGAATAGGCCCCCACGAGGAATGGCCCGAGGGCGGCCCCCATGCGGCCAATGTTGAACGAGAATCCCGCGCCCAGGCCGCGTACGGCGGGTGGATAGAGTTCCGGCAGGTAGAACGCGAATGCCCCGAACAGGCCGTAGATCGCAAGCCCGATCAGGAACGTCAGGCGCAGCGTGACCGCTGGCGACCAGTCCGGCGCGAAGGCGAGCAGCAGGGAGGCTGCGCCGACGACGTAGTAGATCCCAAACATGCCGCGACGGCCGAAGCGGCGCGCCACTGGCACGGTCAGCATCGAGCCCACCACGCCGCCGATGTTGAACCAGAACCCCGCTGCGGCCTTCCACGACTCCGCAAATGACACTGCCGTCGCGCCGCTGAGGCCCTGGGCCTCGGCCAGTCGCGTGCCCAGGCCAAAGCCGATCGTCGGCAGGAACGCGTTGCAGCTCCACCAGGTGAACAGGCCCAGCACCGACATGGCCAGCGCCGAGAGTGTCGCCGGCCGCAGTTCCGCGCCGAACAGCAGCGCGAGGGAGGCGCCGAGTCCGCGCCGGGTTGAAGATGGCGCGGGCGCGTCAGCCATGCTGCCGCCAGAGCGCAGCAGCAGTACGATCAGGATCGGGGCGAGTCCGGCGCCGAGCACGTAGCGCCAGGATTCTGCGGGCGCGTCCGGCATCCACCAGCCGGCAATGGCCCAGGTGACGAACGTGGCGAGGAACAGTCCCAGTGGCGAGGCCGTCTGCAGGAACGCACCGGCCACCAGTCGGTGACGCTCCGGAACGGTTTCTGCGATCAGCGTCGCCCCAGTGGCAAACTCGCCGCCGATGCCGAGGCTGGCGACGATGCGGCAGGCAATCAAGACGCCCAGCGAGGGTGCGAATGCCGACGCGCCCGTGCCGATCGCGTATACGGTGATCGTCAGTATCAGCGCCCGCCGCCGTCCGATGCGGTCGGCGAGGTAGCCGAAGATGATTCCGCCGACCGCCCATCCCACCAATAGCAGAGCGGTCAGTATGCCGATCCACTGGCTGGTGGCGGCGCGCGCCGCGGCCGATCCCAGCGGCAGCCCGAGCAGTGTCGGGATGCAGTTGGGGGCGACGAAGTTCAGCAGCATCGCGTCGAACACGTCAAAGCCCCAGCCTAGCCACACGGCCGCGAGGGTTCGCCATTGCGCGCTGGTGAGGCGTACGGGGAAGGTCACGATGCGCGCACGCTCAGCAGCACCGGCTGATCCCATTCCACCGTTCACGTTGGCGCTCGTGGAAGTACGCGGCACGATCGAGCGGTACGTCGCCGCCATGGTGCGCGGCGTGGTGCGCCCGGTAGCTTTCGTACGCGTCGGTGCCGAACGCACCCTGCAACAGTTGGCGAGTGGTCAGTATCAGTCGGCGCGCCAGTTCACGCACCGGCAGCTTCCGGCAGCTGCGAACGGCTGTAAGGAGTCTCTGGCGACGCGGCGACCGGTAGGCCGCGCCCTCGGCGCACGGCGAAGCGCAGCATGTCGAGTATCACCGCCCACAGCACGAGCAGGAAGAAGCCGACCAGCACTGCATCCAGCTGCTGGTTGAAGATCAACCGTCCCGCGACCGCCGCCTTTTCCGGTGGCAGTACGCCAGCGGCGAGCTTGGCGGCGAGGTCGTGGGCGCCGGCGAGGAAGCCGATCTTGGGGTTGCCGCTGAACAGTTTCGCCCATGCGGCGGTGGTCGTGACCAGGGCGAGCCACGCTAGCGGCAGGCCGGTGATCAATGCGCGGCGGGGGCGAGCGCCTTTCAGCAGGATCGCCGTCATGACCGATAGCGCGATCGCCGCGAGCATCTGGTTGGAGATGCCAAACAGGGGCCAGAGGATATTGATGCCGCCATTCGGATCGATGACGCCAACGTAGAGGAAGTAGCCCCAGGCGCCGACAATCAGTGCGCTCGATAGCAGCACCGACGGGTACCACGAGGTTCGCCCCAGTGGCGCCCAGAGGTGGCCGAGCGTGTCCTGCAGCATGAAGCGACCGACACGGGTGCCGGCATCGAGCGTGGTCAGGATGAAGACCGCTTCGAACATGATCGCGAAGTGGTACCAGATCGCCAGTAGTGAGGCGCCGAAGACGCCGGAGAGGATGCTGGCCATGCCGACCGCGAGCGCCGGCGCCCCGCCGGTGCGCGCGAACAGCGTCGCCTCGCCGACCTGATGCGCGAGTGCCTGCATCTGGTCGAGGCTGACCGGGAAGCCCCAGCCGCTGAGCGTTGCGACCGCGGCCTCCTGGCTGCCGCCGAGGGCGGCGAGCGGGCTGTTGATTGCGAAGTAGACGCCCGGGTCAAGCAGGCTCGCCGCGATAATGGCCATTATCGCGACCAGCGACTCCAGCAGCATCGAGCCATAGCCGATCAGCGGAATGTCGCGCTCGTTGCGCAGCAGCTTCGGTGTGGTGCCGCTGGCGATCAGCGAGTGGAAGCCGGAAATCGCGCCGCAGGCAATGGTGATGAACACGAAGGGGAACAACGGGCCTGCGAACACCGGTCCCGAGCCGTCGATGAAGCGCGTCAGCGCCGGCATCTTCAGGTCCGGGTGCATCAACAGAATCGCCACCGCCAGCAGCATCACGGTGCCGAGCTTCAGGAAGGTCGACAGATAGTCCCGCGGTGCCAGCAGCAGCCACACCGGCATGATCGCAGCGAGGAAGCCATAGCCCATCACGAACCAGGCGAGGGTCACGCCGTCGTGGTCAAACCAGCCGCGCAGTGCCGGCTGGTGGTCGATCCAGCCACCGCCGACGACCGCCAGCAGCAGCAACGCGACGCCGATCAGTGAGCCCTCGGCGACCCGGCCTGGGCGTATCACGCGCATGTAAAGGCCCACCACCATCGCGATCGGGATCGTCGCGAAGACGGTCGAGGTGGCCCACGGGCTGTGCTTCATCGCGTTGACGACGACCAGCGACAGCACGGCGATCAGGATGATCATGATCGCCAGCGTGCCGATGAGGGCGGCGATGCCGCCGACGGGACCGAGCTCGTCGCGTGCCATCTGTCCGAGGGTGCGGCCGTCGCGACGCACCGAGGCGAACAGCACCACCATGTCCTGCACGCAGCCGCCGAGGACCGAGCCGACCAGAATCCACAGCGTGCCGGGCAGGTAGCCGAACTGAGCGGCTAGCGTCGGGCCGACGAGCGGGCCGGGGCCTGCGATTGCGGCGAAGTGATGGCCGAAGACCACCCATTTGGGAGTCGGGACGTAGTCCCGTCCGTTGTCGAGTCGCTCGGCGGGCGTTGCGCGCGAGGCGTCGCAGGCGAGCACATGGGCCGCGATCCAGGCCGCGTAGAAGCGGTAGCCGAGCGTGTAGATGCAGCCGGCCGCGGCCAGGATCCACAGGGTATTGATCGGCTCGCCACGATTGATCGCGATACCCGCGAGCGCGAACGTGGCGCCGGCCGCGAGGCCGAGCCCCGACAGAATTTTTAGCATGCAATTCCCCCCATAGGCCGAGTTGAACTATCGCATGGCCTGTCGGGCCCCGGCGCCCGACGACCTGAATTCAACGGCATCACTCGATATAAAGATGAATTCGCGCCGCAGCGCCCTGAGCGTCCAGCACGGCGCCAAAAAATACGCAAAACGTAGGGTTTCTTGGTAGATATTTGGATCCCGACGCTCGCTATCTTGCACGCGCTATTTTGAGCAGCACTTTTATCACATTCGGCCTTTTGCGCGGTGATGGGATCAGGCCCAAGATCAGGCCAGGTTGTCAGATCGGGGCTCGTGGCGGCGGCGTTGGGCGTCGTCTCGCTGCTCCCCGCCGCGTTCGAGACGGCAACGGCCGGGCCCGACCGTTGCCGCGGCGCCTACGCCGCCAGAGGCGCCGCAGGAAAGTCAGCACCGCAACTACGAGCCGAAGCTGCGCGACTGTCCAAGCTTGGCGCCGCGTCGGGGCTCGCCGGTGAAGGCCGCCCTCGTTCATCGCCGTGGGTATGAAGAAATAGCTCGCTCCGAGCGACTGCGGTTGCCAACGGTGGCCCGTTCCCCTCGCCAACGTTGCCGTGTGGCATGCGGCGCCGGCGTGGCCCGGCCTGCGGGCCAGCGTTTGCTGCGGTACCCGCTCACATTGGGGTAGCTGCGGATGGTGCCCGAGGTTCAATTGCGTATCCTGAAGCTACTTTTTGAGGAGACCCTAATGACCGTCCGAACGCTCCCGTTGCTGCTCGTCTGCCTGTTCGCAAGTGCAGTCAGTATTGCCCAGACGCCGGCGGCCAGCCCACCGGCCAGTCCGACCCCGGCTGCCGGTGCCCCCCGTAGTGCGCATCAGGGGCATGACGTGAAGTTGCACCTCTGCATGGCCGAGGCCGACCAGCAGCACCTCGGTACCCAAGCCCGCAAGAACTACGTCGCCGAGTGCGTGCGCCGCCCGTAAGTCGGCCCGTGCATCAGCGATAGGCGCTCAGCGCTGCCAGAATCACCTCGACATCTGCGTCGCCGATGTCGAGGTGGAATACGAAGCGCAGCACGCCCTTGCCGATCGAGAGGGCCTGAACGCCCGCTGCGGCGAGGTGCGCCAGCACCTGTGACACCGGCGGGG
>SESH01084285.1_pt1 | contig 18765 bp, 19 predicted proteins | sample 3171561 | NCBI WGS metagenome assembly SESH01 (sample SAMN10866947, study PRJNA518727) | freshwater metagenome | biome: subpolar coniferous forest; feature: holomictic lake; material: water; isolation source: holomictic Lake 442 2011 16.5 m and 2014 13 m | place: Canada: near Kenora, Ontario
CCTGAAGACCTTCAACCTCACTTTTGTTCCCTGCTTCCCCCTCAGCTTTCTGAGCACCTCCTGCCGGGTTATCCCGACCGCTGAAACAGAATCAATCGCAATGATACGGTCTCCAGGAGAAATTCCGACTGCCGCACTCGGCCCGCCCGAGAGGGGAGTGACAACAAAAAGGGTATCGTTGACAACATCAAACTCTATTCCTATGCCGTCAAAATTACCATCGAATTCAGCCTGTGAGAATGAAACCTTCTCCGGTTCAAGATAAATCGTATGAGGATCAAGATACTCAGCCATTCCCTGAATACCTGCGCCCAGAAGACTGTCACCGTTAACCTCATCAACATAAAGATCTTTCATCAAGCTGTATGCTTCAAGGATTTTCTTCTGATCATCAAACCTGCCGTCCCTGCCACCATTAAGCCTGGTGCCGAGAAAAAAGCCGAAACCAAGCACAACAAGCATCATAACAATAGTCAGTATTCGGGGCATAGAAGGTGGGGTTAGTTTACCAGTATGAGAACACAGGTGATCAGTACGCCGAAACCCATTTTACCGCTCTGAAATCGAAATCACAAAAAAACATTGCTCATTCAACAAACCTCACTTTTCCCTGCCATGGAAAGCATTTAAATAACCGGCACGCTGTATCAGATAAATACACTGAATATCATTGATTAAAAATCATAAATACAATCAATAACATCAAACGCTACATACCGCTTAAGATTAAAAAATACAATTACTTATAAGAGTTTAAATCTATTATAATATATAATACATCCATATTATTTAATTGATTATTAATCAAGTACATCGTAAATGTAATACCTGATATATCTCTTCCCTATATATGTTTTGTTATAAATCAATTTCAAATATTTGCGATGTATAATGGCATTAATAAATGTAGACAATGCAAATTAGTGTATAATTAATAATGACGTATATATTACAATAAAAAAGTATTAACTATATATGATTAATAATTTGTATAAATACTTCCGAGAATGTAAGTTCAAATAACTTTCTCATAAACAAGCTATAAATTTTATTTAACAAAGAAATCTAACATCTTTAATTACAAGTAATTACATTATTTTACATAAAAATATATTTATCATATTATTAGATGTATAAACAAATATATGACTGTAATAAATTTTGCTAGTATCTATTCTGAAATTGGTTGTTTTTATTCTAAAATGGAGTTTATATTATCGATATATAATACGAAGTATATTAGATGATCTTATTGTATTTCGATAATAAAATAGAAAAGCCCCTACTTAGTAGAGGCTTTTTAAAATTTCTAAGATATGTTATAAAATGTTATAAACAGAAGAGATAAAAGTATTTACTGTCAATAGTATTATTATATAATAGGGAATTTACATTGTACTATAAGTTCAAGTTCGAGACTTGCATTGAGTGGTAATTCAGCAACACCTATAGCACTTCTTGTATGTAACCCCTTCTCTTCAAAGAGTTCATGCAGCAAAGAAGAAGCACCATTGGCCACAATATGTTGCCTTGAAAACCGGTGGTCACTGGCAACATAGAGAGTGAGCTTGACAACTCGCTCAATGCTCGAAAGTGTTCCTGTCAGCGATTTAATAGCCGCAAGTCCATTGAGAAGAGCAACCCTGGAGGCATAAGCCGCCTCTTCCATATTGGCATCATTAACCTTGCCCGACCCGCCGGGCTCTATCAATATGCCGTTCCTGAGAGGAAGCTGACCAGAGGTAAAGACCAAGTTACCCGTGCGAATGGCGGGAGAGTAAAGGCCGGCTACTGGAGGCAACTGCGGAAGGATGAAGCCAGCCTTGACAATTTTTTCTTCGATAATACTCATACATAAAAAGATAAAACGGTTAAAAAAGGCAGTAGATACCTGAGAAAAACGCCACAACGATCCTGTTGTGGTTGTGGTCAATATTATTTATAGTCAGTGAGAAATCAAAGCATGTCGATCATTATGGAGCATAATAAACTATCACGAACTCCCCTGCCGCGCATCTTTCTGATCAGCAGCGGAGAGGAAGATCCTGACCACAACATACGACTTGCCATGCAACTCAGCCGGCTCCCCCGCTCCATCAGTTGCATGGTACAAATTCGGGAAAAACAGCTTGACTCACGCCAGCTTTTGGCGTTGGCGCTGGAGATGCGCCAGGTTGATCTGCCTGAAGGCACTCTTCTCCTGGTCAATGAGCGAATCGATATCGCTCTGGCGGCCTCTCTTGACGGCGTGCATCTGCCTGAAAGCGCCTGCTCACCCGACAAGCTTCGCCCTGTTGCTCCAAAATTAATCTTTGGCTGCAGTGTACACTCGCAAAAATCACTCTCTATTGCCGAGGAATCTGGGGCCGATTACCTGCTTTTTGGGCCTGTTTTCGACACCCCTTCAAAACGCAGATACGGAGCACCTCAAGGGGTTAAAAAGCTTGGAGAGCTTTGCCGAACAACCAAACTTCCTGTTTTTGCCCTTGGCGGCATAACTCCAGACAGCGCATCACGCTGCATGGAGGCAGGAGCTTACGGCATTGCGGCTCTCTCAATTTTTCAGGATCCATCACGATTTGTGGAAACCATTGAACAATTTCACCACATTATTTCACCATGATTCCCTCTCCTCCTTTTCTCTGCGTCATCACCGATGAGGCTTTGTGCCCTGTCTCTCTTGCCGAAAAGGCTCTTGAAGGAGGCGCTGCAATGATCCAGCTCAGGCATAAAAGTGCTTCCGGTAGTCAGCTTTACTCATGGGCGATTGAAATTGTCAACCTTACCAAAAGATACAATGCCCTCTGTATCATCAACGACCGTGTGGACATTGCAATGGCAAGCAGAGCCAATGGCGTGCATCTCGGACAACAGGATATGCCTGCGCTTGTAGCTCGAAAAATAATGGATAAAAGCACTATTATCGGCGTTTCTACCTCTTCGATTGAGGAGGCAATACGGGCTGAAAAAGATGGCGCAGACTATATCGGGTTCGGCCATATCTATCCAACCTCTTCAAAAGAGAAGGGGTACCCGCCTCTTGGCCCCGAGGCACTGCAAGAGGTTTCAAAACAAATTTCACTCCCAATTGTTGCTATTGGGGGGGTCAGCCTCTACAACGCAGCATTGCTCTTATCCTGTGGTGCATCAGGCGTGGCCGTTATTTCAGAGGTCAGCAGAGCGGTTGATCCCTCCCTGGCCACCCGGAAGCTTGTTTCCGCCATCAACAAAAGAGATTCATGAAAAAAACCTATACCACGGTACTCACTATTGCTGGTTCTGACGGCAGCGGCGGAGCCGGGATTCAGGCAGATATCAAAACATTCGCCGCCCTCGAATGTTACGGATTATCGGTCATAACCGTCCTTACAGCCCAGAATACCATGGGAGTCAGCGCACTCTACCCTCTTACCAAAAAATGCGTTACCGGGCAGTTTCGGGCCATTGCGTCAGACATGGCAATCAATGCGGTAAAAATTGGGATGCTGGGAAACGCCAGCATTATCAAAGCTGTTGCTGCGTTGCTGAGGGAGCTGAAGGGAAATCCGCCAATCATTCTGGATACCATTCTCGCCTCTTCCAGCGGAGTCACTCTTCTTTCACCGGAGGCCATCCACTTGATGAGGGAAAAGCTTTTCCCGCTTGCGACCCTGATTACCCCAAATCTGCCGGAAACAGCTCTGCTGTTGGGTATGACATATCCTCCAAAAACTCCTGAAGCCATAGAAAAAGCGGCAACAAGGCTGCTTGAAACCGGTGCAACTTCAGTACTTGTGAAGGGAGGGCATGGAGAGGGAGAGGAGTGCCACGACTGCCTGCTGCATAAAAATCATTTTTTCTGGTTCAGCTCGAAAAAAATCAGAAGCTGCAACACCCATGGAACCGGCTGCACCCTCTCATCAGCTATTGCGGCATTCATGGCAAAAGGATTGACCATAGAGTGTGCTGTAAGAGAGGCAAAATCCTGGGTTGATGAAGCCTTGCAGGCTGGCGCTGACTACCGTCTCGGGAATGGAAACGGCCCGTTGCACCACTTTTGCAGGCAATGGAGATAAGCTTATTGCACTCCTCTTGGTTGGCGCCCTATTGAGTAATAGGTAAAGCCTGACTGCTCCATAAACTCGGGACTGTAGATATTTCGGCCATCAAAAACAACCGGATGGCTGAGCTCTTTTTTAATCATCTCAAAATCGGGGCTGCGGAAGAGAAGCCACTCGGTCAGCACCACAAGGGCATTGGAGCCTCTCACGGCATCTTCCGGATTTTCGGCATAAATAATTTCGTCACATACACCGTAGATTTTTTTAACCTCATCCATTGCTACCGGGTCAAAGACTCTCACCCTTCCCCCCTCTTTCAGAATCTCTTCGATAACCCTGCGGCTCGGCGCCTCTCGCATATCGTCGGTATTCGGCTTGAAAGCAAGCCCCCAGATAGCAAAAACCTGACCATCAATATTGTCACTGAAATGACCTCTTATCTTTCTGACGATTGTGCTTTTCTGGTCATGATTGACCGCCTCGACAGCCTGCAAAATCCGGGAATGGTAGCCATGCTTGTGGGCGGTTCTTTCGAGTGCCTGCACATCCTTGGGAAAACAGGAGCCACCATAACCAACTCCTGGATAAATAAAGGAGAATCCTATCCTTGAATCCGATCCGATACCTCTCCGCACAGCCTCAACATCGGCACCAACCCGTTCTGCAATGTTGGCAATCTCGTTCATAAAGCTGATTTTTGTGGCAAGCATAGCGTTTGCGGCATACTTGGTCAGCTCGGCTGAACGAACATCCATGGCGATAAAACGCTCATGGCTGCGATTAAAGGGGGAGTAGAGAAAACGGAGCAACTCTTTGGTTCGAGGATCATCAACCCCAACAATAATACGTTCCGGTTTCATGAAATCATTGACCGCGTCGCCCTCTTTGAGAAACTCGGGGTTTGAAACAACGTCAAAATCAAGAGTAATCTTTCTCTCAGCAAGTACCGAAGCTATCTTTTCTCGCACAAGGTCAGCCGTACCTACAGGTACCGTTGACTTGTTGATAACAATCCGGTACTCCTGCATAAAGGAGCCAATACTCTCGGCCACACTGAGAACATGTCGTAAATCCGCAGAACCATCCTCATCGGGGGGGGTACCCACAGCGATCATCTGGTAAAGCCCGAACTCAACACCCTGACGAATATCGGTAGTAAATTTGAGTCGACCTGCCCGTATATTGTCTACAACAATCTCTTCAAGACCGGGCTCATGGATTGGAATTCTACCCTCCTTAAGATTATCAATCTTCTGCTGGTCGATATCAACGCAGAGAACATCATTACCCACCTCTGCAAAACAGGCACCGGTAACAAGGCCAACATATCCAGATCCAAATATGGTTATCTTCACAGGTCAAACATTATTTTTATTCCGTAACAATCACCAGACAACGTGATTTTTGCCAAAAAGCATTTTCATCCCGGATAAGAAGAAGCGATGAAGTTTTTCCTCCAACAAGCTCATAAGAGCCTGAGGTATGTGGTGTTACAATTTTAAGACTTTTGACCGGCTTGTCAAAAAATAGATCTCTCGTCTCCACCATATCAACCTTTTTAAACAGCTTGACATTAAAATCAGAGGCAAGACGATACTCACTGCCAAAGAGCTTCTCAATAGGGTTGACAGAGACAAGAATACCCTTTGAAACAAGGTCGTTGAAAGTACCAGAAATGTAGTAAACGGTATAAAGCTGAGCCTCCTGACCCTGGATATACTCATCGAGAACATCAACGGTCAAGAGCAGTGAAGAGAGTTGGGTATTCAGCTTCTGAACACTCCCCTTGAGTGCTGTCACCTCGCCGTCTTTGGTGTTGATGGAAAGTTGCAGCTCTGAAAGAAGCCGATCCAGCGATTCGACACGATAAGATGATCTGCTGTTCTCCTCCTCAAGTTTGCGGACAAGATTTTTGCTTGCCACTAACGTTGAGTCAATAAAGCGAATACTTGCGGCAATATCCTTGCCGATCAGCTCTACATTCTGGCTACTCTTACCCTCAATTCCAGTCGAGAGGCGTTCAACAACCGCCTCTTTCTGCTGAATACGGCCAAGATTTTTCTGCACCTGAGCAAGAATCGCCATCATTGATTCGATATGCTGCTGCTGCGGATCAAGCTTTTGCTTCCCGGAAGTACATGATGAAAGAAGCACCAGGATAGCGACAACAACAACCCAGGTGCCCCTGAATCGGCTATCCCTTACAGCCATTGAATCCATTGTTCAACCCCCTCTTTTGTGCCATACCATCTGGTACGCGGTGTTGGAAGATGTTCTGCATCTGAAATAGTAACATTTTCGGCGCCCTCAAGAAAACAGCTTTTCGCCGGTACAATACCATCTCCGGCAACATTACCATCATCCAGAACGCTTTCATAAAACTTGAAACAGGCTTTCTCGACAAAACTCCCGTTAAATTTGCCATAATACTTATCACTGACGACAGATACAACACGACAATGATCAAAAAATTCGGGGCGAAGATGGGCAAAAATAAAATCCGTCTTTATCCTGGCATAATGCTCATGAGTATGAAAGGGTGTTCCGAGAGTTATCAATTTGCCAACACGCCTTCCTGGATGGTAGACATCCTCCTGAAAAGGGTGTTCAAGCAGATAAATCATCGCAACAGTCCCGCCACCGCTATGAGCCACCAGCGTTATCGGTTCACCGGGAAACTTATGCCCCATCTCCCTGACTGTATGATCAATTTTTTTCATGACCCTGTTTGTCGATCTTTCGGGGGAGGGAGGAAATCCGACCCAATCAACAAGAGATACCGGCGCTATTGCAACTCTCTCTTTTGGAATATACCCAGCAATCGCTCCTTTCATAGAGTCATACAGACTATCCCAGAAAAGAACTCCTGGAATAATCACTACAGGATTATTCGGCACATCCACCATCATTGTATCAGTAACGACAAGCTTTAGAAAAAGTCAGGTAATCAAGACCATTTTTTCAGCAACTCAACAAGCAAGCCAACCCCAAAACCTGTTCCGCCATTAGCCTTTCCGCCACTCTTCGGAATAAAAGATGGGCCAGCAATATCAATATGCGCCCAGTTGGTATGGCCATCAATAAATTTCTCAAGAAATTTCGCCGCCGTTACCGACCCTGCGCCACGACCGCCAGTATTACTGACATCAGCGACGTCCGACTTTATCTGCTCATCATAAAGATCCCAAAGCGGCATCCGCCACACCTTCTCACCAGACTGTTCTCCAGCCTGGAAAATCTCATCCGCCAACTTGTCATTATTTGAAAAAAGTCCAGCCACAGCATAACCAAGCGCCACAATACAGGCGCCGGTAAGCGTCGCGACATCAACAATCACATCAGGATTATACTTTTCTTTTCCATAAGTCAATGCATCGGCCAAAATCAGCCTCCCTTCCGCATCAGTATTACCAACCTCAACAGTAATTCCTGAATACGTCGTAATAACATCACCGGGCTGCTGGGCTGTTCCACTCGGCATATTATCTGTGGCCGGAATTAATCCGATAACATGCAGGGGGAGCTTGAGACGGGCAGCAGCCTCCACTGCCCCCAACACACTGGCAGCTCCAGACATATCAGACTTCATCTCCCCCATATTTTCAGAAGGCTTGATAGAGATGCCACCAGAATCGAAGGTAACCCCTTTACCAACAAGCGCCACAACCGATTTTGTTTTCCCTTTCGGCTTGTATTCAAGTACCGTAAAAGTTGGCGGTTGATCGCTACCCTTGTTGACCGCAAGAAGCCCACCCATCCCAAGAGACTCTATCTCCTTTTTATGAAAGACCTTTACATCATAGCCGTATTTCTTGCCCGACTCCTCTGCCGCTTTTGCAATATCCTCAGCATTCAGATAATTACCCGGAAGATTGACCAGGTCTCTTGCCATTTTTTTACATGAACCAACAATCTTTCCCTCCATGCCCCCTTTTTCAGCCTCCTCAAACACTCCTGAAGGAACAACTATAACAAGTTCAGCAATCTTTTTCGACTTCGCATCCTGGTTCTTTTTGTCCAGTTTGTCACTTTTTAGGCGATCAAACCGGTAGGAACCAAAAACAGAGCCTTCAACAAGTGTTGCGGCAAGTGTTGCAACACTTTGCCCCATGGCAGAAGCAAGCGCCTCAACTCCGGAACAGTCAACTGCCACCTTTTCACTCTTCAATTCGACAGCTTTTGCTCCAATAGCAATAGCCGCCTTCCGCCAATCCTCAAGCTTTTTTCCCTCGCCTGTACCAACTAACATCATCCGCGCCGAAGAATACTCCTGGCTGCCGCCATATACCACTACCGCTTCACCAGCTTCAGCCTTGAATGATTTCAGAACTTGTGGATTAATACCAAAAGGCGAAAGCACTTTCTCTCCTTCATGTTGTAATCCAGCACTGCTGCATGGCAACACAAGAAGATCGGCACCAATACCCTGAAGATCACTTTTTGATACAATTATTTTCATGGGAAACGGGAATCGATATTAAACATAAAAAAATAACCCACTATGGTTGTTTAAGAAACAACCTCAGATCTTCGAGTAAAATCTTCTGAGCTTTGTCAGAAGAAAATTGAAAGAGACACCCGGCAGCATTTTTATGACCACCACCACCATATTTTTTGGCTAACTGGTTGACATAGATATCCCCGCGTGACCTGAAACTGGCCTTGGTTCTGCCATCCTGCATCTCTACCATCAGCACCGCAATACGCACCGAAGGAACACTCAAAAGATATTGGATGATGTGATCGGTGTCAAACAGTTTACTCTCTGTTGCCTTGATCATCTCCTGGGATATAAAGAGCCAGGAAATTTCGCCATTATCAAGAATGGTAATCGCGCTGAGAGCCGCACCCAGAAGTTTCAGGGCATTGGGCGTCAAAGAGTTGTAGATCCTGTCATATATTTGCGATGCGTCAGCCCCCTTGCTCACGAGATCTCCTGCAAGCTGATAGACATAGGGTGTTGTTTTTGGAAACCGGAAAGAACCTGTATCCGTCATAACAGCAACATAGAGCGCTTCAGCAACCTCAGGTGTAAAGAGATTATGTCCCACCCGCTCCTGAAGCGCATAGATCAGACCATAAACCAACTCACCAGTGGACGATGAATAATTCTCACACACCATAACATCGGTAAAGTCAAGAGGGTCAAGATGGTGATCCACACAAACAAGTTTCTGACTGCCAAGCTCTCTTGAAAACTTCACATGAGGCCAGAGCGATCCCATCCTCTCCCGTAAATTGGCATCAAGCAGCACTACAACATCGCAAAGCGTCAGCTCCTGGATAGCCTCCTCACTCTTGTTATCAAAAAGAGAAATCTTATATAAATTTTTTAAAAACTGGTAGTTGGGTGGAACTTCCGTCGGATTGACAACCGAAACTTCCTTACCAAGTGAGGTGAGCACAAGGGCAAGGGCAACTTCACTGCCAAGCCCGTCACCATCTGAATTTTCATGGGTTGTAAGCACAAACTGCTGCCCGTCAAGCAGCGCATCGATGACCGGAGACCATTCTTCGGCTTGAAGCGTCCGACCATACTCTGATACTATCATTCGTTAGATCAATCTTATTATATCATCAAAATTCAATTTATGCTTTTTTCCCCGTTTTATATAATTTGGCGTTCACCCTCTTCTTTTATTTAAAAAAGACACTCCCCGATAAAGTCAATGACTACACCACTGCCAAACATCATCGATTTAAGCCTCAAGGAACTTCAGCAGGTAATGATCGCGAAAGGTGAGCCCGCATTTCGGGCCGCACAGATACACCAGTGGCTCTTCAGCCACCAGGCACAAAACTTTGAGGAGATGACCATCCTGAGTCTTGGCTTACGCAAAAAGCTTGCGGAGAGATTCGCCATCACTCGCCCGGAGGTTATCGAACACCACACAAGTATCGACGAGGCCTGCGACTATCCTACGGAGAAAATTCTACTGAAACTCTCCGACGACAAAATGATTGAAAGCGTCCTTATCCCTTCAACAGAACGGATGACAGCGTGTCTTTCATCCCAGGTGGGCTGCCCATTTCAATGCTCATTCTGCGCAACAGGCAAAATGGGACTACAGCGAAATCTCAGCGCGGGAGAGATTGCCGGACAAGTGTACGCCCTCAACAACCTGATAACATCAAAAGGAGCTGGACAGAGCATAACCAACCTTGTCTTCATGGGAATGGGTGAACCACTGTTAAATACCGACAATGTTATTGAAGCCATTGAGACTCTCTGCGCACGCAATTATCGATTCACTCTCTCTCAAAAAAGAGTAACTATTTCAACAGTGGGGGTGATTCCTGAAATTCAGCGCATTGGAAAATCCGGGATGAAGACAAAACTTGCCGTATCGCTTCATGCCGCCGATCAACAGAAACGCGAGTCGCTCATGCCAATGGCGGCCAGACAATACCCCCTTCAAGAACTTGGGAAAACACTTTCAGACTACTGTGCAACAACAGGGATGCCAGTAACCATCGTCTACATGCTGCTCAAAGGTGTCAATGACTCTCTGGTAGATGCAAAGTTGCTTGCACGTTTCTCCCGAAGCTTTTTATGCAAAATTAATTTGATTGATTACAATTCAATCATTAATATGAGCTTCGGGCAAGTTAGTAATGCTGCGAGGGACATTTTCCGGGAATACCTCGTCAATGCAGGGCTTCATGTTACGATCAGAAAAAGTTATGGAACAACCATTAATGCAGCATGTGGCCAACTCGCAACGACGGTTACGGCAGTGAACCGCAATAATCTCTAACAGTTTCAACAACCATGGATTTTAACGATTTCATCCCTTTTAAGACCCAATTCGACAAGGCTTACCATGGCATTACCACCAATGCCACCCACACCTCTGAAAAACCGGTTTTCGACGAACTGAGAGTCAGGCGATTTGGACGGCCAATGTCTGAAGCATCTGAATTCATTGTCGAAAAAATTGAACGGTGGATTGGCTGGAGTTTGATAAACAAGAAAACTACCGTAGGTGGCATGACCTCCATTCGGGCTGAAGTGAGTTCTGTTCTTCTTTTCGGCATGAAAATAAAGATTACTTTTGGACTTTTTGAAGAGATGGATGCCAATGGATACCCCATCACAACAATCAATGCCAAAGCTGAAATCAATATTGATGCTCGTGGAGACCTCGGTGAAAGCCGCCGTGCTATCAGAATGATGCTGGGCGCGATGGATTTCAACTTCAGAACAGAACGGGTGAGTGAAGATGACTACCAATACCGCTCACTTGACGCAAAAGGGGCTGATTCCATCTGTCAGGCGATTTTTGATGACGCACAATTACAGCATCAAAAAAAACCAGAAAGCATCAGCAAAGCCACCACTATCGAATTCAAGAAAAAACCTGCTGTACAGACAATACAGATCAGGCCTGCTTTCAAACAAGCAGATGTTGCCCAATCCCCTTCCGACACAGACAACACCTTACAAAACACAACAGAAAAATCACCACCAATCGATAAAACGTCAGAAGAGACAAAAGCTGTAAAGCCAAAAATCACGATTGTGACCACAAAAAAAACCCTGTAAAAATCTTTTGATGCGAATTATTCTATTGGGAGCACCGGGGGCCGGAAAAGGCACGCAAGCGAACTATATTACAGCAACCCTTGGCATACCACAGATATCGACAGGCGATATGCTGAGAAATGCTGTGAGCGCTGGAACGTCACTTGGTATCGCTGCAAAAATAACCATGGATGCTGGACAGCTTGTTTCCGATGAAATAATTATCGGACTTGTCAAGGAGCGTCTGACCGAGGATGACTGTACAAATGGATGCCTTTTCGACGGCTTTCCCCGAACACTTGCCCAGGCAGAGGCATTACGAAAAGATGGGGTTCGCATCGACCATGTCGTTGATATCCATGTTGAGGATGAGGAGATTATCCGGCGAATGAGCGGTCGGCGTGTTCACCCGACTTCAGGAAGGAGCTACCATATACTGTTTAATCCCCCAAAAAAGGAGGGATTTGATGATGAGAGTGGAGAGGCTCTTGTACAGCGGGGGGATGATAACGAAGAGACCGTCACAAAACGGCTTCAGGTATATCATGCACAAACCGCTCCTCTGATTGAATATTACATTGAGTTATCGCAGAACGGAAGCATCAACGCTCCCCGTTTTCATACCATTAAGGGGACTGGAAAAGTTGAGGAGATCCGCGACAGAATTCTTCAAGCGCTTGTCTCCTGAAAATCCTTAAAAACACTCTATCAATGTATTAAAAAGTCAGTGCCCTGAAGGTACTGACTTTTTTCATTTACTACCATGTTTGCACTGACGGTATCAGAAAAAATTTTCAAAGGGGAGCCGTTTGTTGTCAAGCTGCCTGAGACGCTGGATGACGACATCACGGCAGGATGTATGGTGCTGCTTTCGGTGAAAAATGGAAATGGACGCGTTTCGATCGGCTATATTGTAGCCCTCTTCACCGAAGATAATGGAGAGAGCTCCAACATAGAAGTCTATGACCTCCTTTACGGCGGACGACCTGTCCTGAGCCAGGAACTTCTGCAACTTACCGGGTGGATGGCCGACTATTATCTTGCCAGGAGAATTGATACCCTGATCTCTGCCCTGCCTGCAGCAGTGAGGACAACTGTTCATGATATAGTTGAAATGACCGGCTTTGCGCTCCATCCAGAAGCCCCAAAAATTGTCAACACCTCACTTCGACGCTCAATCATAACAATGATAAGTGCAGAAAAGCGGCTTACTCTTTCACAACTTCAGCGCCGACTTGGTAAAAAACAGCTCTATCGCACCATAGCAGAACTTGAGCGTGGAGGATATCTTCTCCTTTCGAAAAAGTTTTCATACAGAAAGCCAAAACATAAAACCGCTTACCGAAACATCCTGCCATTTCAGATCGAACTCCATGAGAGCCTTAAAATCTCTCCAAAACAGCTTGAGGCATTAAAAAAATTGGCTGATCTCTACCCCGAATACACTTTTCCTGAAACCATCGGTGCCTCCAGAGAGACACTGAACACCCTTGTCAATAAAGGGATGGCTGAAAAGAATCTCATTGAGATAACAAGCCATTTTTCGACCGGCTTTGCGGAACAGCCACAATCTCCAAAAATCCTGACGGCTTTACAAACAAAAGCGCTTGAGCAGCTCCGTTGCGCTTTTGAACAACAAGAGTACCACACCTTTCTCCTGCATGGTGTCACAGGAAGTGGCAAAACACTGGTATATATCGAATTCCTGAAAATCGTCCTTGCTGCTGGAAAAACCGCTATTGTACTGGTGCCTGAAATAGCCCTGACCCCACAAACTGCAGGCCGCTTCCGGGAGCATTTTCATGATGAGATCACCATCATGCACAGCGCCATGAGCGAACAGGAGAAATATGATGGCTGGCACAGCCTCAAGCAGGGGAGAACAAAAATTGCCCTGGGAGCCCGCTCAACCATTTTTGCTCCCATCGAAAACCTGGGAGCAATTATTGTTGACGAAGAGCATGACGGGGCCTACAAGCAAGACCGCAATCCTCGCTACAACGCTCGCGACACGGCCGTTATGAGAGCGCTGTTCAGCAAGGCAATCTGTCTGCTCGGCTCAGCCACCCCTTCGTTTGAGTCGTACCAAAACGCACGGAATGGCAAATATACCCTCATTAATCTCCTTGAGCGGATTGATGGAGCTACCATGCCGGTGATACATCTTGTCTGGATGCGAGATAATCCAAAAGCCTCAGCCTCAATCTCGGAGCTTCTTTACCAGCAGATAGTCCTTCGTATGGAGAGAGATGAACAGGTCATCCTCCTGCAGAACAGACGCGGATTTGCCGGAAGCACCTTCTGCCTGACCTGCGGCCATATCCCTCACTGCAAGTTCTGCAATATTCCCCTCGTCTATCACTCCACTCAACAACATCTCCGCTGCCACTACTGCGGCCATACAGAGCGCTACACAGCATCATGCGAAAAGTGTGGTTCGACTGAGCTGTTTTTTAAAAGCAGCGGCACTGAGCGCATCGAAGAGGAGCTGCACCTCCTGTTTCCGGAAGAGAAAATTCTCAGAATGGATGTTGATACCACGACAGCAAAAGGCTCCCACGGACGGATTCTCAGAGAGTTTCATGAACGGAAAGCTCGAATCCTGCTTGGCACCCAAATGGTGGCCAAAGGTCTCGATTTTCCTGCCGTAACACTGGTCGGTGTGCTCATGGCCGATATTGGACTCAATATACCCGACTTCAGGGCTTCAGAGCGAGTCTTTTCACTGCTCACACAGGTGGCTGGACGCGCTGGACGGGCCTCAAAGCCTGGAGAGGTCTATTTGCAAGTCTATAACAGGGAGAGTGAGGTCTTCACGGCCATTCTGCAGGGCAGTTATGAAAAATTCTTTGTACGGGAGTGCGCAACAAGAGAGGAGTTACACTACCCGCCAGCCGCAAGACTCATAAAATTTGAATGCAGCTCAGAAGATGAAAAAGTGGCCGAAGCTGCCGCACTCTATTGCAAAGAGCTGCTGGCACAACAGTTGCCGGTAGAGAGAGGAGCCATTCTTGGCCCGGCACCGGCAGGAATTACAAAAATCAGGAATCGATATCGTTACCACCTCCTCATCAAACTCTTCATCGGGAAGCTCTCTCCCCATTTTATCAAACAATTGAGCAACGACATCACGGCCCGCTTCCGTTCATCAGGTCTCATTCTTATGATTGATGTTGATCCCCAAAACCTCATGTAACCAGCAACATGAGCGAAAACATGCCCACAAATATTTGACTTAAAAATTTCTGATATCTGCGGGTAGTTCAGGCAAGAAGACGAATGCGGGAAAAAACATAGTCAAGCGAGTCCTCATTCAGAACAACCCTTGAGAAGCCTGTCGAACCAAGCTCCGTCGGCTGGTTGTTGCGATCACTGGTGAACTTGCGACTCTGTTTGCCGTTGTACCAATAGACCAGCCGAATCTTGTTTCCCTCAATTTCGAGAGCGGTGATACCACGCTTGCCAATAGTGCAACCAGAGTTGAAGATACTTGGGATGGTGATTGTATTGTACCGACCGCTTCGCAACCCTATTTTTTTACCCTTCGTGTAACAGGCCTCAAGTTCAATTTTCAGTGAAGCAATGGTCTGCTCAATAACAGTGCGATACTCCCCCTCGGCTGCTGGATAGGCACGGCAGAGCTCCTCAATTCTGAAGTTCAGCAAATCAACCTTTGAGAGTGATTCAAACAGCGACCTGTGGGTGTGCCCAATGATGGAGACAATTTTTGCCTGATTTGAAAATTCATAAATCGACTTCTCGATGGCAAAGCGTCGAGGACTGTTGTAGGCTTTGGAAAAGTTCCTGATACCGACAGGTTTGGCGATATAGCGGATAAAAAAGATAATTGATCTGCTGACCATTGGATAGGTCTCCCACAACAGCTCTGAAGCCTGGTGACCATGAAAAAGCAGAAGAGTTTCTTGGCCATAATGAAACTTCAGTGAATTAACCATTGACGAGGCCAGCCTGTACTCCCTCTCCTCCATCAACGCGGCATCATGGTTGCCATAAGTTTTCAACAGAAAGCCATTCAACTCAAACTTGAGAAACAGATCATACAACGCACCCCATTGGGAAACAATGCTGCCAAGTGGAAATTTGAAGAGCTCTTCGATATCACCATTCAAAACAAGGCTATATTTTTCAGGCAAATAGTAACTGCCAAGCATGGTGCTGACCAGTTCAGCATTACGCTTGAACTCGTCGCGTCGTCCCCCATTACCCATATGCAGATCACTGAGAATGAGCACTTTTGACGAAGAGTCGAGAGTAATCGGCTTTGCTGTTTTCAGCAGATGCTCAAGATAGGGGTGTTTCTTGTTGTGGTGAAGCCTCATAGTATTGCAGCCGTGCGTATCCAACCTCTGAAAAATTTATTACCGCCCCAGAGCGGTGTATCCTCTGTGATATACTTAAAAAAAGTAACCTCCGCAAGAATAAGAGCAAGACACGCATTACGATGGAAACCTTTCCCTTTTCCGATTGCAGAAAAAATTAGCTTACTTGCGGGTCATAGCCTTTCGTTAAACGCAACAACCATATCCCGCACTCTTGATTTCACCAGAACGATTCCAGAAAATCCATACCATGCTGCGTCATCGCCAACCCGATCTAACCGTGGTGATGGACAATGTCAACAAAGCACACAACCTCTCGGCCATCATCAGAAGCTGTGACTGCGTCGGCATTGGTGAAATCCATGCTATTTCGTACCGCAAGTCCATATACACCGAGCAGAATGCTGCGGCTGGCACAAGCAAGTGGATCACCATGAACCTCTATCCTGACGTAGAGAGCGCTTACAATAAGCTGACAACATCGGGAATGCAGATCCTCGTGGCAACAAACAGAGAGGAGTGCCAGGATTTTCGGAACATTGACTATACCATCCCAACAGCTCTCGTCGTAGGGGCTGAGTGGGATGGAATATCGGAAGAGGCCATCAAAGGAGCAGACCACGCCATAACCATACCGATGCTCGGCATGGGCGAATCACTGAATGTATCGGTAGCCACCGCCGTTATTCTCTTTGAAGCACAACGGCAAAGATCGCTAAAGGGGATGTACGATCAACCTCAACTCAAGCCCGATACTCTTGAAAAGATGCTCTTTGAGCTTGCTTATCCACGTCTGAGTCGCGAACTACGAGAAAAAAAGCTTCCTTGATCAGTGTTTTTATTGATAATTTGACGCATAATTTTTTTAATCTCTCAGGGTTGAATTCATACGTTGAAGTTCCCGATACAACCAAGGTATCTTTGCAATGGAGACGTCATACTTGTGGATCTTCCCTTGCGGAGCCCCCTCCCAACTGGTCAGGCCCATGTTTTCTTTTCGATGATCGGCACGATCCACGCCGAACGGATGGTTGATTACAATTACCGTATTTTCGACCGATACAGGCGGTCTGTTGCCAGTCTGGCAGTGCTGGCGGATAGACACAAGAGCTGGAAACCCGCCTCTTATGGCTTTACCCTGCCGGGGTGCAGTCATACCTTCAATTTTCCGGTCGCCAAGCTGACCGATTACAAAGAGTGTATGGTTGAGCTGCTGGAATCAGATAACGCTTTTGGATGGATTACAGCATCACTGGGAAAAACAACGCATCATTGATTTACTAATACATTGTTGATTGTCTGATTGATTGTTCCTGCAAAAATATTGTTGCGTGTAACGAATTCATTGAGTACGTTACATGCAACAAGGAAGATCACGAATTAAGAATGAAACATATGGGCGGAGTTGTTGAACGAGTTCATAAGCACAGGGCGAAATTGCGTGCGGAGGGGATGCGACCGATACAGATATGGGTTCCCGATACACGTCGCTCCGGTTTTGCAGAGGAGTGCCAGCGGCAATCTCTGGTGGTTAAACATGATCCGCATGAAAAGGAACTCCTTAATTTTCTTGATGATGCTGCAGACCGCGAGGGTTGGGGAACATGAAGAGAGGATATCTGGTTGCCATTGCACTACAGGGTAATTACGGTAAGCCTCGTCCCGCAGTTGTCGTTCAATCGGATTATTTTTCTGAACATCCCTCGCTGACCATCCTGCCGGTAACGAGTGAATTGCGGTCAGTCCCGTTATTCCGAATTATGATTGAGCCAACAGAGGGTAACAATCTGAAAAAAAGATCACAGGTGATGGTCGACAAGGTTCAGACCGTCCCGCGTGAAAAAATCGGCCCGACTTTCGGGAAACTTGATGATGCATCAATGCTTGCCGTTAACCGGGCGCTCGCAGTGTGGCTTGGATTTGCATAGGTTGAATAGCGAACCACTTCCCGACCACCCTCAGTTTGAACTCTTAAGTATTTCTTAACAGTTACCCTTGGTTCCAGCTCATTATCGACAAAAATACGTTTCAAATGCTGGTTGACTGCCGAAACCGAAACATCATACAGAGTGGCCATCATCTTCTGCGTCAGCCAGATATTCTCGTCCTCATAGCGCATCTCCACACTGGCCGCTGAATTGCCGCCAGCCGCAACAAAGGTCAGATATTCAGCAGCCGAGGAGCGAACAACAGAGACCTCTTTTTTCTTGCTCATCCATCAACCTCCCTCACACGTTTCATAAATGTCATTCATCTCTTTTGTCGATGAGAATTCAAAATATAACAACCAGCATACAAAATGAGCCATAGAGCTTACCTGCCACCCTGTCCACTTGAATCTGGATCGACTATAGAACAGGCGGTGAAGGTGTCGAGACTGTTCCGCATAACTCCGAACGGCATCCTGGCAATAAACATTGATGTGTAAAATACCTGAATTAACAAGCACTGGAAACCAACCTCTTATGGCTATAAGTGTTTAGTAAAAGGTCATTCTGTAATTCCGCATCGAGTATTGCTCTGAATCATGAGCGCCTTGGCTATTTGAATTACGAAATCAGTGCTACACTTTTCCCGGAATATTTGGCGCATAAAATTACCGCTCATCTACTTTTTAGGTTACTCTGGCAGTGCGCCGAAGCGATGTTTCAATTACATTTTCCGTAAATTGGGTTGGCCCACCACGTAATTCTGCCAATTCACGGACCCGCTGGGCAATTTCCTTTGCTCAAATTCTTTCCTCGCGTCCGCGCTGATTTCGCCAAACCTTTATGGCTGGTTCAGTATCACGCTCAATTACCTGCTTCGGCCAGCGAATACGTTCGCATCTTCTGAACTTAATGAGCCAGAGCACGACTGA
>SESH01054968.1_pt1 | contig 18733 bp, 18 predicted proteins | sample 3171561 | NCBI WGS metagenome assembly SESH01 (sample SAMN10866947, study PRJNA518727) | freshwater metagenome | biome: subpolar coniferous forest; feature: holomictic lake; material: water; isolation source: holomictic Lake 442 2011 16.5 m and 2014 13 m | place: Canada: near Kenora, Ontario
ACCTGAGTTAGATAATTTTTTTATTAAAAACTTTTTGCAATCGCCTGAGCGTAAGGGTAAGCATTTGGATTTAAATGCAGATGCTCTTGATAAAAAAACTCGCACGGATGAAGATAAACTTCAGGAATGGCGAAGAGCTATGTATAAAATTAGAAATGTAGAGTCTGACATAGGAATTCATTAAAGCCCCCCCATGAATCAATCATCTGCGCTTCATTTCCATTGCGAAAACTGCACCCATTTTCATGAACTAACTAATGGGCAAGGTAGGTGTCATCGCTTTCCCCCGAGCTTCACAGCATCATCATCGGACATTAATATCCATCATTGGCAATTACCAATGGTACACATTTCCAGTTGGTGCGGTGAGCACAATCAAGCAGTGTAAGAAGTTTAAAGTCTTAAATAAAAAATATATAAATGACCAGACGCAGAATTGGCATAATTGCGGGCAATTATTGTTATCCCTCTTATTACTAATAAGTTACTTTAAAGTTACTACCTATATGCATCCTGTGGCGATATGTTAATTGAATCTGACCTAAAGCAGACAATCAAAATAACAAGCTCACCGCCACCCATACGCGAAAGAGTGTCTACCTCCATCACGCAGGACTTCAAGCGCCTAGCCACTTTGTAGGTAACATAAATCATGTCTTTTTTCATGGTGGGCAGGTCCGCAAGCGATTTTCAACATTCCCATAAGAAAACGACGAATCAATTGCATGCTGTTCGGTGGCAACACTTTCCATTAGCCTGTACTCAAGCGGCTTCATGACCGCTTGCACCCAAGGCCGCAAATCTTGTTCAGCCTGACTTATTGAATCGTACTGTCGAGGCTGCGAAAATACATTCTTGAGCGAAAGCTCCATCAGTTTTGTCCCAACGCGCATATGTGCCTTCCATGCAGAGACGTGCTCCAATTCGTGCTCACGAATTATCTGCTTCCTACAACTATCCTGTAATTCCTTAGCAAGATAAACCCGCATGGCAGAAAACCCTGCTTTAATTGTGACTTCCGGCACCATACACACTTTACCATCAGGCAATGATGAGATAACTGCTTTAAATTCGTAATCTAGTTTTGGCTTGGCTTGGGTTAGACCATACACACTATGGTGCTGATCCATAGCATGGCCTGATATTGCTTTAAGGGATGCGATCGTTTGTGTGTCATCTTCGGTGATGGCCATATCTGTGTAAATAACTCGCACCAATGGTGGTTGTGCCAATTGCGGGCAATTGTTATTTGGGTCACCTGCATGCGCAGGAGTTTGACTAATTGTGATTACCAAGAAAAGAGCGACCTTGGTCAGACAGGATTTCATATCACTACAGTGCTTGTTGTTGACGAAGGAGTAGACTGAATTGTATAAAACATTAATTTAAAGTACCTGGCTAAGGTGAAGCCTAACCGCTTCAGAATGATAGCCCCCCAATGATGTAGATATTTTTACAGTACACCCCTGAGTGCAGCCATCAAAGCCTTCCCCGCTTCTAGGGAATGAAATAGGGTAAGCTTTTAATTCTACCATTTGATATTTATCATAATTTATGATGCGCCTGAGATGGTGAATCTGGGTACTGGATTGAGACTGTTTTAATGTTATGAGCGCATGAAATATATCATAAAATAGTCATTGATTTAAAATAACATGGCTTAATAATCGTCACTTCCGACCCATTACAGACCTCGGACTTGTAATCAGCTTTTGCTATGCAATGCCTCAAACTCATCAATAGGCACTGGTCTACTGAATAAATAACCTTGGTAATGCGAGCAGCCGTTATCCAACAGGAATTGTTGTTGCTCAGTAGCATCCACACCCTCAGCAATAACGTCTAGGCCTAGACTATGGCCCATGGTAATGATGGTGCGCACAATAGCTCTATCAATGCTTCCAGTGACAACATCACGTAAAAATGACTGATCTATCTTTATTTGATCCAGCGGTAACTTTTTGAGGTATTGCAGTGATGAGTAACCAGTACCAAAGTCATCTAACGAGAAGCGAATACCAACGACCTTTAACGCAGTCATTGTGGCAATGATGTGCTCAATCCGATCTAACAACATACTTTCGGTCAGCTCTAATTTTAGCCTTGTGGGGTCTATGCCGTGATGCCGCACAGTCACGAGTACTTTCTCCGCAAAATCTTCTTGTAAGAACTGCCTAGCACTCACATTGACCGCAAGAACAAGGTCTCGCGTTTCTTTTGCTTGTTGCCACTGTTTTAGTTGAGCACAAGCGGTTTCCAGCACCCATTGGCCTATAGGAAGAATCAGCCCAGTTTTTTCTGCAAGCGGTATGAAATAGATTGGGAAAATTGTGCCACGCTCTGGGTGGATCCAACGGATTAAGGCTTCTGCACCGAATGGTTTTCCAGCACTATCTACCTGAATCTGGTAGTGCAGTTGGAATTGCTGTTGTTCAATGGCTTTACGTAATTCACTTTCAAGATCTGCACGGGCATTGATAACATCTTGCATCACTTGGTCAAAAAAGCGCAGGGTATTACGTCCATCGGACTTCGACTGATACATGGCAATGTCTGCCTGCTTAAATAGCTCCTCTGTCTCCACTTCATGACCATTAAATAATGAAGCCCCTATGCTGCATGTGTTATGGTAGGTGTGTGCCTTGAGTTGGTACGGCTGATTGAGTGCGGCGAGTATTTTTTCGCCGACGATTTTGGCCTGCGTAGCGGCTTCAAGCACATTTTCGCTGAGATTTTCTAATAGCAAGACAAACTCGTCACCACCTAAGCGCGCTACGGTGTCACCTTCACGGATATGGGTAGTTAAGCGACTAGCGACTTGTTGTAACAGCAAATCACCAATCTCATGACCCAGCGTATCATTCAGGGTTTTGAAATAGTCTAGGTCAAGAAATAGCAATGCACCGCAATGACCGCTTCGGGCACTGGTAGCTACGGCGTGATTAAGCCTATCAATGAACAGACGGCGATTGGGTAACTTGGTCAGTTGATCAAAGTGAGCAAGGTGAAAAAGACTGACTTGTTTACGCTGTGTAATTTCATTCAGCAGATCATGACCATTTGCAATCCCGAGATATTGTCTGTTTTCTGTTGCAATAAACCCGCTGACCATATGCTGCATTCCAGCGCCTATAATAATACGGGCAATATCATCTATGAAGGTTTCATGGTCGACGATTACAGGAGCTTTATTCATGAACCCCAAGATCTTCTTCTTGGCGTATAGTTCCTTGGCGTAAGGTTTGATAAATACTTCGACAAACGAGTTACGCTCAACAATGCCAATAGGGATATTGTTATGATTAACGACAGGTACAGCAAATATATGTGGGTCTTTTTGAAATATCTCAAGGACTAATAGGCATGGCATATCTTCCAAGACAGGCGAAGTATTTTTAAGTAAACGTAGGACCGTAGGGTTGTCATCAGCCATATTAAATTGAGAATGAATATCTCCGTTAGGAAATGCTTCATTACTGAAGTCAATGTATTTATTTAAGCTACCAATTGTCGAAGTCATCCATACTTTATATCATAAGGTATGTGACAATTTAATGGCAAATATCAAATTAGCTCGCATATTATTTTAGAAAACAAGTGAGTAAATCAGCTTCACCTGTAGATGCAAGTAGTGGTGGGTGTAAATCGCATAAACGATTAGTTATTTTCCAAGCGCCTTGGCACTTACTGCGTTTCTTACTCGCTACTCAGCAAAATATTTGACACTGTATATCCGTTTGAGTTTTTACCGATTTGGCTGATTCTCATTCGAGGTTATATTCTTCGCGGACTTGTTCATCTTTAATCAGATTTTGATTAAAGTAATCTACAAACCAAGCGCCCACTAATACTTTATGTTGCGCTAGCTTCATTTGCGCTTTAATTTCAGGTGAAGCATCCAGTTTTTTATGAGCACCGCCTGCGACCAGTTCGTGCAGGGTCATCTCATTTTAAGATTGCATTTTCAATCTCGGGCGTGAATTTTTTAACCCGGCGCTTACAGGTTATGTAAGAACTGATTAAGTTGGTTTTGAGTAATGGCAACACCACTCACCATTTTTAAGACTTTCTGTGCATCACTACTTGGCGCATATGTTGCTTTTAAAATTAAATGTTACTGGTTGAAAGTAATAGTTTGATTGATTTCCATTATCCTATTCCTCTTATGTGACAATTAAATATTATAGTTATAGTCTAACAAGACTATTGAAGGCATATTAATTTTCAGATTTAATTACTTTGAGATAAAAATTTAATTAAATTGTTTTTTAGGGCTAAATTATGAAAAAACTTGCACTTTTACTACTGTTGGCAGGACTGCCATTGCTAGCTAACGCTAATTTACTTACTAATGGTTCTTTTGAATCTGAAGAGCAAGCCAAAAGTACATCGAATATATATAACAACCTCATTGATACAGGGCACGATACGCACATTTTATGGCCTAATGACGTTGGTGATAGTCAGGATGATGTCAAATTGATGACTGCAGTACCTGAGCCAGAAAGCTATGTTCTGATATTGACTGGTTTATGTCTTTTAGGTTTTGTCTCACGTAGACGTAAGGCTGTTTAAGTAAATTTAAGTTATTAGCCAGAAATTAGTTGATGTCTTTTTGTGGTGTAGTGCTTGTAGTTGGAGAATTTGTTGCCGACTAATTCGCGAAGTGCTACCTCCCTAATTGTAAAAATAGCAGTTTTTTTACTGATATTTTTGTTTTTACAATGGGTGTGGGCATTAGAACGAAATAGCCCATTTGGACATGCTGTGATTGAAAGCCTAACTGTTAATAGTGCGGTTAACCTTATTAATTTAATTAGTGCAAATGTCATCGCTAGCGCGCACGGTACTCATATAACTGCCGTTGGGGGTGGGATTAATGTTCTTAGTGGATGTGATGGTTTGGAAGTGATGTTTTTATTGATCGCTGCCATAAGTATTTCACCTTTATCTTGGTTTGCAAAACTAACAGGAGTATTAAGTGGATTAATCTTTGTCTTTTTTTTAAATCAACTGCGTTTGGTTACAATTTTTTTTGCAGTGCGACAGAATAAGCAGTTGTTTGAGTTAATGCATGGTTTAATCGCCCCGATTATTTTAGTGGCACTAACAGGATTATTTCTTTCGTTTTGGTTATCAATATATGGGCAATTAGACGCCTCAAAGGTCTCTGAATTAAATGACCTTGCCGATTAGGGTTGCAATACGTTTTCTGATGTTCAGTATTTTTATCGCTATGGTCTTTCATTGGTATGGTGATTGTTTATTAGAGCTATTGCTACCCATATACCGATGGGAAATAAACTTTATTGATGATGGCTACCAAATTCTGTCTTTTAGCATTAATGATTCTGAGTCAGAGCACGTTTTTTCTCTACAAGTTAATCTAGCAAAACCAATGTTTGTAGGTGGACGTTTTATATTTCCTCATCCACAAGGGTTAGCATATGCCAGCAGTATTGTGGATCACGTGTGGCTGATGGCGGTGCTATTTTTTGCGACTATCTTTTCATGGCCGGCCTCACGTATACGTTTGTTCGTTTTGAGAGTGCTGATTGGCATGCCTTTTTTAATTGGAGTGTTAATGCTGGATATTCCTTTTACATTGCTCGCCGCTTTGAAGGGCTTGATTATTCAGCAATTGGAATTAGATACTTTTTCACCACTCATTTTATGGGGTAGCTTTCTTGAAGGGGGAGGTAGATTAGTGCTGAGTCTTGTTGCTGGCGCTCTTGTAGTGCTTGTCACTAACTTTTTATTTAATAAAAGCACCATCGCTATAGCTAATAACTCTGCGAGCTAGTCTTATACATAATTAAGATGACACAATCATCAGCTAATGTAGGGTAATTGAATTATCCGTGTCAATTTGAGGAAATATGCGTGTAGTCCTAATTTTACAGCTCTTCATTATATTTTTTTGTCTGACTTACGCCTCCGCAGGATTTTCAGCAACGGCTCCATCGTCAGCTCTTCAGCGACTAAGTGCAGGGCAAGCTGTAGATTTGATCGTTGAATACGATGATATAGCCATAGAGCAAGTGGTCATTGGAATGCGCAAAAGCTCTTTGCATCATGTAGATGATTCAAAAATATTGGCTTTTAAAGCTGGGCAATATCAAGCCTTGAAAAAGCAGATTGACCAAGCCGCATCACGTCCTGATATCAAAGAGTTAGCAACTTACTCTCATATGCCGATGTCATTCAAGCGATTTTCAACAGTTGCAGCATTGAATACGTTTCTGGCTCAAGCCGGTGTAAAAGCTGTTTATGAGAATGAGAAAATGCATCGGGTGCTAGCGAAGAGTTTGCCATTAATTAATCAGCCACAAGTGAATAGTGTTGGAGAGCAGGGTGCTGGCACTACTGTCGCTGTTATTGATGACGGGATTGACTACACCAATGCGGCTTTTGGAAGTTGCACTGCACCCGGGGCGCCGGCTACCTGCCATGTTGTGGTCTCAAATAATATTGTAGCCACACCTGGGGTTGATCATACTCATGGCACCAATGTTTCGGCAATTGTGTTGGGCGTAGCCCCTGCCAGTAAAATAGCGATGCTCGATGTATTTGATGCCAGTGGCGGAGCTTCTGTATCAGATATTATTTTGGCGATTAACTGGGCGATCATCAATAAGTCAACCTACAATATCGTTGCAATTAATATGAGCTTGGGAGGCGCTACGAAATTCAACAGTAGATGCAGTAGTGATTGGTCTAACTTACCTGTAAGTAAAGCAAAAGACGCCGGTATCAGTGTCGTTGTGGCTGCTGGAAACTCAACTTTTATCGATGGCCTAACCAGCCCGGCTTGTGCGCCCAGTGCTATTTCCGTAGGTGCAGTGTATAGCGGTAATGTTGGCGGAGTCACATGGGCCACTACTCCTAATTGTACTGATAGCGTAACTGTTGCCGACAAAGTCGCCTGCTTTTCAAATAGTGCAAGCTTTTTAACAATATTGGCCCCAGGCGCATTCATTACCGCTGCTGGCATTTCGGAGGCGGGTACATCACAAGCTTCACCGCACGTTGCTGGAGCTGTCGCAGTTTTACGATCAACATTTCCTAGTGAAACACTTACTCAGACGCTGGCACGTATGACTAGTTCTGGAGTGCCTGTGATTGATGTCAGGAATGGTATTGTCAAGCCACGCCTAAACCTTCTGGAAGCAGCAAGGCCGGCTAACAATGCATTTGCAAATCGGCTTTTAATCAGTGGAAGCTCCGGTGTTGCAACGGGTTTTTCTGTGCTGGCCACCAAAGAAACATCTGAACCTAGTAATGCGGATAACTCTGGCGGCAGCTCAGTCTGGTGGAAATGGACCGCTCCATCCGCGGGTCAGTTAAGTGTCAATACTCTTGGTAGTAGCTTTACAACTTTGATTGGGCTATATACAGCGGCTAGTGCTGGATCTAGCGTCAGTACGCTTAATTATGCAGCCTCAAACAATATCAACGATGGTACGAATGGTGCTGGTGGTTTGCTTATGCAGGTAGTGGCAGGTAAGGAGTATGCGTTAGCTGTAGACGGGATTAATGGAACATCTGGGACTATAAATCTCAACTGGAGTTTAAATACTAGCGCGCAGGCTAATCTATCGGTGACTATTTCTGGGCCTCCCAGTGTGACATTAGGCAGTAATAACAACTACACACTAACCGTCAATAATGCTGGCCCACAGTCCGCCACTAATACCTTTGCAACGATTACCTTACCAGCAGGCACAAGTTTTGTTTCCGCATCCACAGGATGCTCACTCAATCTTAATATACTTAAATGCTTGGCCGGCACTATTCCAAATGGTGGTATTCAATCTTTTAACATTCAATTAGTTTGGAATGCTGAAACAACAGCAGCTTCAATTTCAGCAAGCGTGAACTCTGATTTGCCAGACAGTACAATAGCTGATAACACAATTTCGACACCGGTTGCATTTTCTGCACCAATATATGACGCGGCAGGAGACACGGATACTCCTACATTACCTCAATGGGGTATGCTGCTTTTAGCGATAACGTTAATTTCTATGAGTGTTAGAACTGGCAGAGTTTGGGGGTAAGTTTTCAATTTAATACAAACTCAATCACACTGGGTTGCCAAAATTGCATGACGACCCCCCCCGGTAGATTTTTTTACTTAGGCTTAAATCTAGTTTATGACTCCGACTTATTAAGTTTATCGGCTAATTTTCTCGTGAACCAAGGCGCTAGAAATAATGCAATCACGCATCCTACTGCATCCGCTGCAAGATCATCTAATCCCGAATGCCGCCCTGGTATATAGAACTGAAGTAGCTCATCAGTGCCACCGATACTGACAATGATTAAAAATAGAATGGGCGGTTTAATCTTTGGTAAGGCAATTCCAGCAAGTATTGTTAAAGTACCATAGAAGGTTAAATGGACTACTTTGTCCCATGGCACAGGAAAAAGGTTGCCTGCGCCTGGTTGACGTCCGCCGATGAAGAGTGCTGCCAGTAGTAGCCCTAAGCAAAGTGTAGCCAATATTCTTATACATTTTTTACTAATAAGCACCGTCTTGTCCTCTTGCGACGACCCATATCGTTTTTAGAATAATGTAGATATCCAATCGCGGACTCCAATTACGTAAATAATCGATGTCATGTTCAATCCGAGCTTGCATTTTTTCTAAGGTATCTGTTTCACCACGTAGTCCATTTACTTGGGCCCATCCTGTAATGCCAGGCTTTACTTTGTGCCGAACCATATAGCCTTTGATTAACTTTCGATACATCTCATTATGTGCTACGGCGTGAGGTCTCGGGCCCACAACGCTCATTCTACCTTGAAGAACATTAATGAATTGAGGTAGCTCATCTAAGGAAGTTTTGCGTAAGAATGCACCTAAACGCGTGATTCGCCTGTCTTGTTTAGTCGCTTGAGCAACATTCTGACCATCATCACATACTGTCATAGAGCGAAACTTATAAACTAAAATTTCTTTACCATCAAGGCCATATCGACGTTGCTTAAAAATGATAGGGCCTGGGGAACTCAGCTTCACTCCAATGCTAATTATTATTAAAAATGGTGAAATTAGTGTAAGAATTATTAGTGCAAATCCAATATCTGCAAGACGTTTGACGATGCTATCAATACCTGTAAATGGTGTTTCGCAGACAGCGATCACAGGAATTCCATCAACTTGCCCCATTCGACCTTGAATCAGGTCTGTTAGGAAAATGTCGGGAAGAAAATAAATTGAAGCGGTAGTGTCTTTTAGCTCATCTAGTAATTTGATAATCCTAGGTTGGCTCGACATGGGTAGCGACAGATAAATAACATCAATGCGATGCACTCTGATGTAATGAGCCATATCCTCAAGTTTACCCAAAATCGGGTGCGTAAAGTCATTTAATAGCCGTTCTGGCTTTCGATCATCGAAGAATCCATTACAAATTGTTGTGTTGTAGAGTGTCTGCGAAAGACTCTCAGCAATCGCTATGCCTTGTTCGTTCATACCAACCACAATTGCTCGCTTCTGTGGACCCTGTAGTTTTAAGATCAATGGAGCACTTGCACGCAATCCAAAAATTGCTAACAGTTGGCATGTTGGAGTTAACCATAACCAAAGCTCTAGAGCGCTGGGAGAAAAAATATTCAAATTTTTAGTTGCATATCCAAATATGAGTACTAGTCCAGCAAGTAGTATCCAAGAAAATATTGTATTTCTGATTATTCGCAAAGGAGGCTTGCTGATTTTTGAGCCACTTGGAAATGTTAAGGAAAACAGAATCACAGACAAAATTAGATAGGGTGGCGTAAGGCTACCTTCGTCCCACAAAGCGACTCCCCAAAGGGTGAGCACAATGACCAGTGGTTCCAATAAAGATTCGATAATATAAAGGATGTTGTCACGGGCAATAGCAATGCCTGAAGCTTTGCGGATTGGAGTGGTGGATTTTTGTCTAATCATTGAATTTGAAACGCCTAATTGGATTCTGAATCAGTTTGCGCAAGATTAAGCACATCAAGTTTTTTTTGAAGGTATGTGGTAAGTATTTTTACGGTAAAGATGCTTAGATGGAGAGTTATGCCGATTTTCCATATTTGCATTAACCCAGTCCATGATTCCTATTTTATGTGCTGAGATTCATGTGTCTACAGCATTAATCTTTTAAAGCAGATTCCTTTATTAGTCATTAAGTTTTAAGGCAACTGCCATTTTTTCTTAATTTATAGTTAATTGTACAAAAATACTATCTGATTTTAGGTGCTTTATATTGCAATAAAATGACAAAAAGACGCTTAGGTATTTTTTTTTAAATGAAGTAAATTATTGATTGATATGTAAATTTAACTGACTTATTATCTGCGAATGTCAGAATTAGCAAATAAAATGCATTTAAATCCTAAGAGCCTAGAGAGTGCCGATAGGTATGTTGACGCTGTTATAGAAATGATTGATCACACTAGTTATATGCATTGCTCCGCTACGCCTGCTGACGGCCTTAACGAAATCCTTGTTCATCGACAGAGTTTAGACAATCAATCCCGGCTTGTTCTCTTTAGTAAGTCATGTGATCTTTTCCTGCATCGCGCCTCTAGTCGAATCGTCTAAAGTCATTTATGTATCAATCATTAAATGGTCCTAAATATATGTTGATTACAAATCAACCTCACCTTAAATTTATTTTATTGAGGATGTTAAGCATATCCATTTTATTTCTGTCGCTGAATGTTTCCGCAGATGAAAAAGACCCGTTAAATATGATTGTCGGCATCTCCAAAAAATACGATGCGAATATTTTTTTGCAGCCTTCATCAGAGCGCTCGGAAACCATCAATACCGCATATGCAGGCCTTCGTTTTGACAAACAATATGCTCTGCAACGGTTTAAGTTTGATTACACATTAACCGCTTATCGTTATCAAAACTTTGATTATCTTAATTTTGATGCTAAAGAATATAAATCGGCCTGGTTGTGGGCGCTAACGCCTTATTTAACTGGTTCCTTATCTGCAGATAGAAGTCAGACACAATATGGCTTTCAAGATGTTAAAAATAATGGCACACCTAATGTTAGTACCAGAGATAATCGTAATTTCACTGCGGATTGGTCACCTTACAGTAACTGGCACATGCTAGCAGGACTCACGAATTCCAGAAGTCTAAACTCACAAAACTTTCAGGCAGATCGTGGCAATCAACAAAATTCTATTGATTTTGGTTTGCGATATAACTTTCCTTCCGGAAGCACAATTACGCTGATGGAGCATGACCGTACGGGGGTTTATGAAAATTCCATCCTTGACCCCGTCCAGTTTTATGATAATGGATTCAAGGAGCGAGAAGACGAAGTTCAGCTTGCATGGCAGCTTTCAGGGAAGTCGGCTCTAAATCTTCGTGCAGCTTTAGTGAATCGGGAGCATGACCATTTTTCTCAACGTGATTATTCCGGCATGATGGGTAGTGTAAGCTATACATGGACGCCAACAGGACGTTTGCGATTTTCATTATCAGCGGCACGCGACATTTCAAGTTATCAGACCATTAACAGCAACTACACGAATAACGACACATTCAGTATTTCTCCAATTTATACGTTGAGTGAAAAGGTAAGTGTTCGCGGAATTGCTAGTATTACGGATCGAACATTTGTTGGCGAAGGCGTGATTCCGTCGAGCAATCGTGTTGATACAAGTAAGATTGCCAGTATCAATGTCGATTGGACACCTATTCGCAGTATCACTATAGGCGCAAATCTGCAATTTAATAGTCGCAGTTCAAATGTTTCTGGGTTTAATTTTTCAGATACAACCGCTGGATTATCGACGAATCTTTACTTTTAACCAAAGTGATCATTTGAAAATTCAGCGGTTGTATCTTTATGGAAGTTCTGTCATTGACTAAAAGAATATCTTTTATTGTATGTCTTCTTTTTTTATTGGGTGGTACTGCAACCGCAGGCGAAATTGCTACTGTCCCAGTTAAAGGTAGGATATTAGGCCCAGAAAACGTGGCTTTGGTGATTAATGATGCAGACCCCAGTAGCATTAAAGCGGGTGAGTATTATCGTGTGGCGCGCGGCATTCCAAGTAAGAATATTGTACATGTTAAAATTACCAATGCGCCACGTAAGTTGTCGCTAGATGAGTTTACCCGCTTGCAATGGGAAATAGAAACACAACTCAACTCAACTGAACAAGTGATTCTACTTGCTTGGACAGCGCCCTACGCAGTTGAGTGCAATTCAATAACAGCAGCACTCACTTTTGGTTTTGATGCTAAACAATGTAAAAATACCTGTGCACCTGGAACGCCAAGCCCTTACTTCAATTCATCTTCTAGAAGGCCATTCGACGACTTTGGGATTCGGCTTACAATGATGTTGCCTAGCGATTCATTTTCGCATGTTAAGGCTCTTGTCGACAGGGGTGTTCAGAGCGATGTAGGCGTCTTTCGTTCTACCGCTTATTATCTAACCACTTCAGACGTGAATCGCAATAGTCGCGCTCAGTTTTTCCCACCTACTGGATTGAATATTCCACGTTCTGGTCTCGCTGTGATGAGTCTGCGGTCGGATAAGCTTGTCGGTGCTCGCGATATCATGATTTATCAGACTGGACTTGCTCAGGTTGACGAGCTTGATACCTTAGGTTTTTTGCCTGGCGCTTTGGCTGATCACCTCACCTCGTTTGGGGGGGATCTATACGGGAAAAGTCAGATGTCAGCCCTTCGTTGGCTAGATGCTGGAGCCACCGCGAGTTACGGTACAGTTTCTGAACCTTGTAATTATTGGCAGAAGTTTCCCAATCCAGCAGTGTTGCTTAACTGGTATGTCAATGGTGCAACTGCGATTGAGGCATATTGGAAAAGTGTTGCCTGGCCATCGCAAGGACTATTTGTTGGTGAGCCTTTAGCAGCACCTTATGCTCATCAATAAGCCCATTTTTGTGAGGGTAATACCCTTCATCTTTTACATCATTGTCATGATTTTATCTGGTTTTTTGGCAGAGATGGAAATAGATGTTAGATGGATCTACGCGATCCGAGTTGCGGGAACAGCACTGATATTGTACTTTCTACGTAGCCAATATATAGAATTAGTTCCGCAGATTAAAATGTCTCTTAGCCACTTAATTTTGGCTATTTTGACCGGAGTAATAGTTTTTATTCTTTGGGTCAATCTTGATCAGCAGTGGATGACACTCGGTAAAGCAGTGGGTTATGACCCAAGAACGTCAACGGGTGGTTTGAATTATCTAATGATAGCGATACGTTTGGCTGGAGCTACCTTAGTTGTTCCATTGATGGAGGAGCTTTTTTGGCGCTCATTTCTAATGCGATGGATAGATGGTGTGAAATTTATGACTATTTCGCCATCTAATGTCAGTATTAGAGCAATCTTTCTTTCCTCTTTATTGTTTGCTGGCGAGCATGCTTTATGGTTCGCCGGTTTGATCGCTGGCTTGGCTTATGCTTGGCTTTACCATAAAACACAAAACCTTTGGACTTCAATTATTGCTCACGCTGTGACAAATGGATTGCTCGGCACATGGGTCGTATATACATCTCGGTGGAATTATTGGTAGTTTTCATCAAGTAATAAAGTAATAACTTACCTTTTATGCTTGTACATTTAAGCTATATAGATTCCGTCTTTAAAAAGTAATAAAACTGAAACACAGTTAATTTATAGTGCTCTTACTAAATATAGAGATGTAGATTAATTGGTGCTTGAAATACTAATGCATCGCTCGACATTTCCTTTCGCATTTATTACATTCAAAAGGGATTCTGATGCATTACGAAACAAAGTCTTTGGACGCAACCTTATTCTCCAATATTGGTAAACTTGCATTGGTCTTGATTGCCTTGGGTCTAGTTACCTCATGCGGCAAAAAGCATGGCGATGATCAGGCAAGTCAATCAATTGTTCGAGTAAATGGTGATGAGATCACAGTCCACCAGATTAATAATGAGTTACAGCGTGCCAATATACAGCCTGGTCAACAAGAGGTTGCCGGTAAGCAAATCGCACAGGCGCTTGTGGATAGGCAAATTCTTGTGCAAGAAGCGCTTAAAACTAAATTAGATCGAAATCCACAGGTAATGCAGGCGATTGAGAACTCTAAAACACAAATTCTTGCTCAAGCCTACTTAGAAAAGAAAGTATCTTCGTTAGCAAAGCCATCCAGTACGGAAGTTTCAGACTACCGTTTGAAGCATGCTGATATATTTGCTAATCGCAAAGTTTATATTACGGACGAGCTGACTTTTAATGTGGAAGCAGGTAACTTAAATGAATTTCAAACTCTCGGCAAGACTGCTAAATCATTGAAAGACGTGACGCAGTGGCTTGGTTCACATCAAATAAAATATGCCGCTACGCGGGCAGCACATGCTGCTGAAGCTTTACCCCCACAGTTACTTACCAAGTTTAGCCAAATGGCAGTCGGTGAGATAATTTTTATCAACGCAAATGGCGCTAATGGGGCTAACGGCCGAATTATGGCAGCGAGCGTGAGTGAAATTAAAGATGTGCCTATCTCTGAGAAGGACTCAAAACCTTTAATAGAAAGAATGATGTTAGAGCAGAAGCGCAAGCAGACAGCTGATGCTGAAATGAAACGATTACGCGATGCTGCGAAGATCGAATATATCAACAAGAAGTTCGATCCATCTGCTCAAGTTAATGCCGTTAAGCCAAATTCAGTGATTAAACCAATAGAGTCAGAAAAATCGACAGATAGCCAAAAAGCAGATAAAAGTATAGCAAAGGGATTATCTGGTCTTTAAGATTTGAAAGGATAGGTGTGCTTAAGCAGGCGACTGATTCTGTTGTGTTGATATTAATTTAAATTAAGGTAAAAGATGAAATATTTATTCACCTGCATGATTGCGTTAGTACTTGGTGTTTGGGTTCATGTAGCTTCAGCGGAAGAAGCCAACTATATTCTTGGCTCAGGTGACGTACTTAAAATTACGGTATACAACAATCCAGATTTATCTCTTGAAACTAGAGTGACGGAGGCTGGTTTGATTAGCTTTCCATTGGTCGGTGAAATTCAAATAGGTGGAATTACACCGTTTGCTGCAGAAAAAAAGATCGCTAGCTTGCTAGAAAATGGCGGCTTTATTAAACAGCCGCAGATTAATATTTTAGTGACGCAATTTCAAAGTAAGCTTGTTACCGCACTTGGAAACGTATACAAGCCAGGTCGCTATCCTCTTGATCGTGCAACTACTCTAGCAGACCTTCTAGCTATCGTCGGTGGTGTATCCCCCTCTGGATCCGATGTGGTGACAGTGACCACTACGCGAGACAATAAGCGCTATCGCTATGAAGTGGATGTCGATAGTTTGTTACGGACTGGAGACAATGCTGCCAATATTGAGTTGGTGAGTGGTGACAGTATTTACGTGCCTAGAGCACCTATGGCTTATATCTATGGTGAAGTGCAACGTCCAGGTTCCTTTCGGGTTGAGCGCAATATGACTGTAATGCAAGCTCTTGCGCAGGGTGGTGGTCCTACTGCGAGAGGTACTCAGCGTAATGTTAAATTACATCGTCGCAATGATAAGGGGGTAATTGAGCAACTGTATCCAACTCAATATGATATCGTGCAACAGGATGATGTGCTCTATATACAAGAAAGTCTGTTTTAGGAAATTAATATGAATCTCACCCAATTTTTAATCATTATTAAGGCTAGGTTTTGGGTCATATTGATTACACTCAGCATCACAGTAATGACTACGGCCGTAATAAATTATTTACTGCCTAGGTCATACACAGCTACGACGTCATTGGTGTTAAATTACAAGGGTGTCGATCCAGTGACTGGTTTCCCTCTTCCTGCCCAGTTGACGCCAGGATATATGGCTACCCAAGTGGATATAATTACAAGTCGCAATGTTGCCATGAAAGTTGTTTCTCAACTCAAGTTCGCCGATAGTGCTGAAGCGCAGGAGCAGTTCAATTTTGCTACAAAGGGTAAAGGTGATATTCATGTATGGTTTGCCGATCGCCTGCTCAAAAATCTTGATGTTAAACCTTCACGCGAAAGCAGTGTGATTGAGATTTCTTTTAATGGTGCGGATCCTGAGTTTTCCTCCTCAGTAGCCAATGCCTTTGCTAATGCTTATCAGCAGACTAACATCCAGTTCAAGGTTGAGCCTGCACAAAAGGCCGCGGAGTTCCTTGGGGAGCAAACTAAGGATTTGCGTGCAAAACTTGAGCAGGCACAAACTAATCTTTCACAATACCAATTGGCAAAAGGTTTAACCAATGTTACGGGAAATTTAGATGTGGAAAATTCTCGCCTCAATGATCTTTCTTCCCAATTAGTTATGGCTCAGTCGCAGACGTTTGATGCAACATCGCGCCAGCAGAGTACTCGTGGTAATGGTGATGCGTCCCCAGACGTTGCGGCAAACCCAGTAATACAAAATCTAAAAATGCAGATTACTAGTACGGAATCTAAATTTTCTGAATTATCAGAACGTTTAGGCAAAAGCCACCCTCAGTATCAAGCTGCGCAGGCTGAGTTGAACAAGCTCAAAAGTCAGTTGCTTGAAGAAATTAAAAAGACTACAAGTACTATCGGTGGTACTGCAAATATCCACCAACAGCGCGAAGGTGAAATTAAGGCTGCTTTAGCTGCTCAGAAAGCCCGTGTGCTTAAACTTAATCTGTCTAGGGATCAGCTTACTGTACTTCAACGGGATGTTGAAAATTCACAGCGCGCAATGGATGCCGCTAGTCAGCGGTTTACTCAGACCACTCTGGAAGGCAATGTAACTCAAACTGATGTCGTGATTCTCAACCCAGCTATAGCACCAATTGATCCATCTAAGCCGAAAGTTAAGCTTAATATTCTTATATCCGTTTTTTTGGGCACTCTGCTCGGAATCGGTTTGGGTATGCTTGCTGAAATGATGAATAGACGAGTTCGTTGTCGTGATGATATTACTCGTCTACTCGAAATTCCAGTTTTTGCAGTCATTGACGGTAAGCTTTCTAAACATAAGAGCAATCGATTTGCATTTTTGTCTCGTCGACTATTTAAGAAGGGTTCAGAAGCATGATTTTGCAAAATAATATTCTAAACTCAATTGAAACAGCAGTTTCACCTAGCCCCGCGCGTGACAGTAGTATTGGTCGATTGTTGCTTCAGCTAGGAAAAATCACACAAGCGGATTCTGAAAATATACTAAAGGCGCAACAAGAGTATGGTTTACGCTTCGGTGACGCTGCACTGAAACTTGGTCTAATTAAAGAGTCTGACATTCGTCAAGTACTTGCGCTGCAATTTAACTATCCTTATCTGCAAGCGGGACAGGGCAATTACAGTAATGAACTAATTGCAGCTTACCAACCTTTCAGTAAGCAAGTTGAGGCATTACGTGCATTACGTAGTCAACTTATGATGCGTTGGTTTAGTGAAGGTTACAAGACTTTGGCGATTGTTGCCGCTAATGCAGGTGAAGGTGGAAGCTATCTTGCTGCTAACCTTGCTATTGTATTTTCTCAATTGGGTGAGCGTACACTGCTTGTTGATGCCAATCTGCGTGAACCACGTCAGCATGCGATATTTAATTTAAAAGAGAAGCTTGGACTTTCTGACATAATTGCTGGCCGAGCAGGTTTAGATGTAATTACTCAGGTGGAGTCATTTGTTGATCTTTCAGTGGTCGGCGCAGGTACAACACCCCCTAATCCTCAAGAATTGCTTAATCGAGCGACATTTACCGAGTTTATGAATCAGGTCATCGGCCAATACGACATTGTCTTGGTTGATACCACACCGGCTACAGTCACTGCCGATGCTCAGGCTACGGTTGCACGCTGCGGTGGTGCTCTGTTGGTCTGTAGACTCAACCATACTCGTCTTTCCGATGTGGCGGAATTGCGTGATCAGATTGCTGTAACTGGCGCTAAAGTGGTTGGCGCTGTTATTAACGAATTTTAGATTCTCATATGATTAGTTTCCTTGGTCGTTATAGTAAGGTTTTACCTGTTTGGATTCGAGAGTGGTGGCCGATTGTTATTGGCCTTATCGCCCTCTATGTTCCTACCTACTATAGGATGAGTACCAGTGTGTGGGGTAATGATGATCAAGCGCATGGCCCTATCGTCTTAATTGTTGCGTTATTTCTTATTTGGAAAAATCGCGAACATCTAGTTTCTAGTCGGGTAAGTACGATTTGGTCAGTTCTAGGTGTCATGAGTTTTAGTTTTGGGCTGTTATGTTATGTGGTTGGTCGTTCGCAAGGCATCATTATTCTGGAAATTGGATCACAGATCCCAGTGTTAGCCGGGGTTATATTGCTGACACGTGGCCTGCCTGCCTTCCAGGCGATGTTGTTCCCGCTTTTCTTCATGATCTTTATGATACCGCTGCCAGGATTTTTTCTTGATGCTGTCACAATGCCTATGAAAATGGCTGTTTCATATGTGGTCGAAAATGTATTGTTCTGGTTTGGATATCCAATTGCCCGTACAGGCGTTATTTTGCAAATCGGCCAATACCAATTGTTGGTAGCTGATGCTTGCGCTGGAATGCACACATTAGTCTCATTAGAAGCCTTGGGTCTGCTATATCTAAACTTGGTGAAGCATAATTCAATCTTTCGCAACATTACGCTGGCAGCTCTTATTGTTCCTATATCCTTCACGGCCAACGTCATTCGGGTTATGGTGCTCACGCTAATAACTTATTATTTGGGAGATGCTGTGGGGCAGGGATTTGTTCATGGATTCGC
>SESH01011970.1_pt1 | contig 18719 bp, 10 predicted proteins | sample 3171561 | NCBI WGS metagenome assembly SESH01 (sample SAMN10866947, study PRJNA518727) | freshwater metagenome | biome: subpolar coniferous forest; feature: holomictic lake; material: water; isolation source: holomictic Lake 442 2011 16.5 m and 2014 13 m | place: Canada: near Kenora, Ontario
GGATATATTGCCTTTGTAATAATCAAAGCCCACTCTTATGGCTTCTTTGGCCTGCGTGTTACTGCCAAAACCGGACAGGTTAAGTTTGCCGTTACCTGGGGTCATTTGTGTTTCAATTCTAAATAAGCCCAAATGATCTTTTGCACTTTGGGAAATGGTATGCAACACACCAGGCTTTAACGCACCTTCAGGAATCAATTTGTCGCCGCCTTGTTCAGGGACATTAACAAACTTTTCTTCCATGGTTTCTTGGTCAATATAACTAAAATGCACGTCAAAAAATTCCATGCCGCCAATCTTTTTCAATTGTTCTTTAACGCGGCGACGGGTTTCAAGGGCATATTCAAGGCATTGGGAAACAGCCGCTTTATCGTAATCGCCATGAGGATAGAGAAGCTTTAATAACCCGGATACCGTGCGTCTGACGGCAATGGTGTCACGTTGGTTCAGGTTGTTGCCCAGTTTGAAATAGCTATCGATAGCATCGGAAAAACTGCGTTTACGCATTTCCCGCATAAACTCGGCTAGATAATCGACAATCAAACCATATTGGTTAGTAAAAAACTCTGGCCGCATTTTGGGTATTTCCCAGCCAGGGATGTAGGCATGGAAACGGTCAAAAAAGGCGGTGTCAATCATCACTTCCGGAAACGGTGTTAATAAGTGACTGGTTTTAACCAAGGTATCAACCGATTGATTAATGTTGCCAACAAACACCATGCTGGCAGAGGCAACAACCGAATCACGACCTCTGGCAAAGGAACCTGAAGCCATAAAGTCTTTCATGATTTGTATGCCGTCTTTATCCTTAAACGATATACCGGCCACTTCATCAAAAGCGACGACATCCCATAAACCGACCAGACCAATCGATTGCCTGGCCAGATTATAAAAAAGATTGGCCACCGTCGTCTGGCCACCGGAAATCAAAATGCTATTGGGGCTGACTTCCTTGTAGATGTGGCTTTTCCCTGTACCTCTGGGCCCCAACTCGCAAACGTTATAATTATTCTCAACGAAGGGAATCATCCGTGCCAACAAATGCCATTTGGCCCGCTCAGTAAAATGTGTGGGTTCCATACCGGTGGAGCGCAGCAATACATCCAGCCATTGCCCCGCATCAAAAGCCTTACGACCTTCAAACAAGGCCTCCATGTCCATATTGGGCATTTGAATGGGCTTTAATTCGGTAATTTGAAAGGGCGATCCCGCCTGTCCTTCTTCAAAAACATAATGCAAAGTGATAATGCACCAGATACCGCCTGCCAACAATTTTTCATAATCTTTGACATTACGGTCAGAAATTTCAACGCCTTTAACACCCAGATTGGACAAAATGGCTTCATAGACATCACGTCGCTCATTGAGCTTGACGGTGACTTTATCAATCACCTTGTAACTGCCGCTTTCCCTGACTTTTGACTTAATCTTCTCAGCTTCATCGGGGCGCACATAGTTCTCTGCCAAAATGCGTTTGACGCTAATCAAGCCTGCCTGAATAGTTTCCTCATCGTCACTAGCGCAATACATGCCCAGCAAATATTCCAGTACATAGACAGGGACATTTGCACCTTCCTTAATCAGCTTGGTTAAGTCCTTGCGAACCACCTTACCCGCGAAACTTTGGTTCAACAAAGTATCCAGGCTTGTGTCCTTAACGGTAGCGTTTACTGTGTCGTTCATCATCATTCCTAAAAATCGTTACTGAATGCCAAATCAACCTTTAGGGGCACTCGCAGCACTTCGACCTGAGTTGACGCATCACGGACAACCAGATAATAATCTTTGTTGCGGTCATAAGAACCGGACAACACCGTCAGTAATACTGAACGTTTGCGTTCCTCAAGCAGTTGAGAGCTGCTGTCAAAAGTGATGGTTTGTCCATCACTGATAGATTGGTCACCATCGCGTAAAGACACCACCAGTGAGCGCGGCAATACCCGTTCAGAAACTGCCTCGTTTTGAATAAACTCAAAACGCTGGGTGTTGGTGACGACTTTATTGGACGCGCCCAACAAACTGATACTGACTACCTTGGTTTTAGCCAGCTCCGATTCTGTAGAACGAATAGTAATAATAGGGACAATAATCTCCTGGGGCATGGCACTGCCGTGGACAAAGCGTGCGCCTCCAGCAAAATGAAACCGACTGGCACCTTTGGGTATCCAAAAATCAAGACTGCCTTCCGGCCCTGTCCCGGCTGTCAAAGCGGTATTTCCAGACCATGTCTTATCGTTGCTACCAAGATTTTGCCCCAATAAATAGCGCTTTTTTGCCAGCAACGTACCTTCAGGTTTTTCAGACAGCGCCGATTTGTCGGCTTCTTCCATTGCGGCTTCCTGATACATAAAGCCATGGTCGGCAGTCACCAAGACATTATAGCCATTCAGGCTATTGATAATAAAACCCACCAACTGGGCAAGCTCAATAATAGCATCCGCCGCTGCCTCAAAAGTTTTTGTCTCGGTAGGCTGTTTATCGCCAATCGAATCGATGCGGTCATGGTAAACATAGATAAGTCGATAGTCTCGAACGAAGTCTCTACCTTTATCCTTGCCCAGTGCCAACAAATCTTCGGCTTTAATGGCAGCTCCGGAATAAGTGCCCAAATAAGCGCCGCGCTGTTCCGTTGTAGACACGGGTTTGTCGTCGGCCATAAGCTCCAGATTGCTGTTAATTTTATAGGCCAAAGTCTTATGGGGTAACAACGAGGCCATGCCCAAGCCGGTATAACTGGGCAATACCCCTAACTGGCTTGATAGAGTAGCTTTAATCCGGCTCTTGCTGTTGATGGCTTGAACCAGTTCTTCTGCCACCTCAAAGCGAAGCGCATCGGAAATAATGACAAATACCCGTTTAGATCCTTTGTCTGATAAAGGCACGACGCGCTTATCAAAAAAGTGTTGCTGATTAGCAATGCCGGGGATCTGCCAGGATGACAGCAAGCCTGTTTCACCCTCCAAAACCGTGCCCCAAGCCGAACTTAACTGCGGGATAAACCAGCCTGAATACGCCGCTTCAATACGCTGTTTTAATTCATGCAAAACCGCCCAACCCATAGGCTCGACATACTCGGTTGCCCGGTTAAAATGCCGATAAAGTTGGTCAAAACGAAATAACTCGTCCCGATAGCACGCGTAGCCCGCTTCACTGGAAGCAAAGCTAAAGCCCTCTTTATACTTATCCTTTAGCATCAAAAAGTGGATAGCCGCTTCCAGGGCATCGTAACTGGCAGCCAAAGCCCGATTAACATCATTCACATTTGCCAGAATCTGGTTTGCCCAATGACCATCCCGACGCCGCGCAATCAGAGTAAGCACTGAATCCATGGCAGCTCCTGCACTCCCCAGAATCCGGTCTTTCAAATCGCTGATAATACGGCGTTCAACTTCCTCAAATGTCATCACTTCAACCAGATCATCGGCAGACAATCCGGCTAACAGTTGACTGAGTTCCAGGTCACGACCTATCACCGCAGTAATCAGGGTATAGCTGGTATGGTGCGCCAAATCAGAACGCCATCGTGATGCAAACACCGACGCATTGGCGGCAAGATTACGCTCAGGCAGAATAAAATGCTTTAATGATTCGAGTGGCTTACCCAGTAATGAACGGGCAAAATCAGTCACCAGAATACGGAACAGCAAGTCGCGTAAACCCGGTTCAGCCTCAGCGTAACCCAGCTGGATTTTTGCCAGTTGCCAAAAGGCATTTTCCAGATCATTGGCGATAATGTCCTGCCATATTTTTGGCTGGGCATTGAGATCAACTTCACCCTCGCTAACCAAGGCAGTAAACAACCGTTGCAGAATCGAGAACAGTTCGGGCTGGTCGGCACGGGTTAAAACCGCCAACATTTTCCGGTCAAGGTCGTCGGCACTATCAGTGGCAACCACCAGACGTTTTAAGCGCTCAACCCTATCCTTGGCACGTAAAAACTTGGCCCGCTCTTTTAAATGTCCGCGTAGAGTTTGCGAAACCAACCCTAAATCATCCAGTAAAATAGACGTGGAATCGGCTTTAAATGATTTACTGCTCAAGCGAATATCCAATAACCAATCCTGGTTAGGGTCGGGTTCTGGCTGAGTGCTATAAAACAACCAATGCTGATCCGGCTGCCGTTCAAGATCGATTTTTATTTGTAGCGCTGGCGTTTCGTCCAAACGGACAAGACGGACGTTATCCAAATCCAGATTATCTATTGTAGATAAAAACTCGCCTTCAGAATCATGCCAAAAAACAATGGGATGCGAGGTAAACAAGTCCTTTAGCGAGTCGGTGATGCGTTGTAGGCTCAAATCTTTACCTTCTATTTAAAAAAATATTCGCTTCGGATTAATCGACAGTACATTTTTACAATGCTGGACGTGCCGGTATAACTACACGTAAATAGTCATCCGTAAGATCAAAAGCCGCATCTTTTCCTGCAAAATCACGCGTTAAAGGAACGATCTTTCTACGTACACCCATGCCACGGGAGTCCACATAACCGTAATCACGCATAATTTCAACAATGATGGGATTTCGGGCAGAACGCTGGCCTGCGAGCATTTTTTCAATAGTCATCGAGTTTTGTAAAGTACCCGGGCTAATAATCTCTAGTCTATTAGAGTAATTGACAACTTCCACCTCGCTTGAGCGGGTCCAATCGCGATGCACAAATGCATTTAAGATCGCTTCACGGACGGCATCAAGGGGATAGCAATAAACTGAGTCACGTCGCATACCTTCATTAATTACAGAACCTTCCTCTGAAATGAATGGCCGCATTCGATCAGCCAAGCGCTCAACCAATCCATCCTCAATGATTATTCGCCCTTCACCTGACCTTACTTCCCATAAGGCTATCAAGGGACCATCCAATACTGTATCGTCCTCAGCTTGGTACTCCTTCTCGTCACCTATAAATGACATCCAGCGAACACCAGCATGCCTAAGAATACGTCGCGGGCTACGTCCAAACAACACCAACCCTGCAATCGTGCAAACGGCAGAATCACTCTCTGCACGCTCCACCATTAAGCCCAGTCCTTTTAAACGTTGTTCCCAATCCTCGCTAGATTTCGGTATCGTCAAGTCACCGATGATATTTATCAAATAGTCAGTTAACCGACTCTGATCAAGATCTTCCAGACCACTGCCTGAGACAGGTAAAACTTCGCTGTGTAGCATGCCACCGCTTTCAAACAGCCGAACTTGCTGCTCGCGACTGGCCAGACGAGAAGTACTGCCAACCCGAATATAAATTTCTTCTCGATTGTTATTTCTTAACACATAAGGTTTTGCTGTCCCTTGAGTCAACGTAATAACTGCAACACGCTTGCCCTCGTCGAGTTCGAGTTCTTCATAGTAGGGAAGAATCATGGGATGAACATAGCGACCAAAAACCGTATCCATAACCCATGTTTCCAGGTTATCACGTTGAATGCCACTAATGGTGCCATCATCTTCAACGCCTAAAAGTAGCTTACCGCCCTGGAAATTGGCTAAAGCAACAATCTCTTTAGCCAATTGCTCAGGACGTAAATCATCCCTTTTAAATTCCACGCCGGAATTTTCGCCATTGGCAATAATTTCCAGCAATTCAGATTTCAACATTTGATCAGCCTCTAAAATTCATATTTTTCTTTACGTTGTATAAACGCCGCTCGGCCGCCCTCAAGGATTTTTGCTACCTGATCGCGAATGACAGGCACATCAATTGAACCTTGGGCATCAGCATCTAGTGAACCGCGATTATCAACTGAAGTAAATACACCAATCCACTCAGCATCACCGAACACCGGTATATTGGCATTGTGGGTGGCAAATAAAAACTGGCGGGTCGTCTTGGCAGCTCGTAGTTCATGGACGATACGTTCCGCAATAAAAGCATTATCCAGATTGTCTTCCGGTTGATCCATGATCAATGGATCAACGTTTTCCAATAACAACATATGTAGAATGGCCGTGCATTGTTGTCCTGTTGAGAGTTTGTCCAGAGGTTTGAAAACGGCCTCGTCGCCATGAGAAATGTTTAGTGAAATCTCGACACAGTGATCGAGTTCCAGCGCCTCTAACTCCATCAATTGCGAAGCAGAAAGCTTAATTAGCGCATCAGCAACGAGGGCGGTTAAACTCAAATCAAGTTGAAGTGTACCTGATCCTTGTCTTATCGAGTGCGCCAATACCAAAGGTTTTAGGCTGTCCTGCTCATCAATCCAAGACAGCCGCTTTTCGCCAACTCCTTCTAGGCGGCAGCCCAGCAAGAAGTTTTTTAAGGGTGTTCTATCGGCTTCAACGGCAACCTTAACGCGTAATTTATTTTTGAGACGGTTATTTAATTTTTTGGCGGCACTTAGCAAAGATGTGGTGTGTTGCTCGCGCAGATCGGATAATTCTGCAAGTAAGTTGCGCCGTTCCTGTTCCTGAGTATCCTTTAATTTGTCAAAATTGGCAACGCGCGTTGTCAGCGGTTTAATTCTCTCAATTTCACGTAATAATTGCTGGTAGGCCGTTCCTACTTCCTGGCCACTTTTGCCAGACAGGGTTGGCAGACTGCGTAATGCTGTTTCCAACTCCGCTTCGCCCAGTTGCAATGACTGCTGCCAAGTTTTTATATTGGTAATGAGCTGATTTTCGCCTTCCGTTAGCAGCGTTTGTAGCTCGATGGCATGGCGCTCAAAATGTTGCTGAAGACCCAGCAAAGTCTTGCGAACAGGGATCAGTAAAGCTGCATTTGGCAAACCTTCCAGAGCTTTGTCGCTGATAAATGTCAGATCAGGAAGATTGTCGCGTAATGAGGCTAGACCTAACTGCAAATGCTGGATTTCCTCATTTGCACGGATTGCGATTTGGCGTTCCCGTGCGAATAGAGGCGTTTTCGACAATTTTTCTTGGATACCCAGGGCAATAAAACCTTGAAGCTGTTCTTCCATTTTGGGTAAGCGCGCAACCTCAGCTTGCAGGTCGTCCAGATCGCTCAATGATTTCAGAAGTTTTTGCTGATTCTCATGCAGACGCTTCCGTAAATTTGCATTGCGTTGTTCAAAGTCGCCATCGTTTGGCAAAAACCTATCCAACAGCCGTAGCCTGCTTTGTTCGTCCTGGGCTAACTCATAAATCTCGTTTTGCCCGTAGATGTCAATTCCGGGCAATAAGTCTCTAGGTTGCAATGTAGAAACATTGCCATTCACATCCCGGACGATAGGCATTTCACCATATCGGCGGGAAACCCGGTAGCGATGACCATGTTGAGCCGATGAGATAATCTCAACCTCAATCCGACCAGACTCTTTACCCAAATTCTCCTTGATAATGTCCAAATGAAGTTTTTGCGCCTGCTTGCTTTTAGGCTGGATGTCTAACGCATAACGTAAACATTCCAGCAAAGTCGATTTGCCCGTGCCACGGCCACCGATAACTGTATTCAGATGGGATGAGAATTCAATGCTTAGGCCATCTAAATAACCGCCTGAAATACGCATTGAAACAATCTCGCCGGTTGGACTTTCTACTGTTTGTGAATTCATCCGTAGCCGTGACTCGGGATCAAGAAATGCCACCTTGAAAGCATCGAAACACGGTTTGGTCATTTTGATCCAGCAGGTAGCTCCGGGCTCGTCCAGATCGGCGGGTTTTGCTACATCCTTAGCATTGATGATGCCAATCCGGCGCTCGCGCTTCCAGTTTACATCTTTGTTTAAAACAATTTTTTTAAACTCAGGCGGTAAATCTTCGACAGAACCTGGAATTTGCGCCGCCTTTACTAAATCACTTCGTTGCCATGTATGAACGGACTTTTGGAATAGTAAGCCGTTTTTTTGAGTGATATGCGCGGCATACCAGAATCCGCCTAGATTTTTAATGCGTTCAGCCAGTTCAAGGCAGGCATATCGTGAGGGTTCCGTAAGCTTTTCAGGACTCGCAAATCCCAAATCACCAAGGTAGGCTTTAAGCTGATTTGTTGTCGTGTTCTCTGGAAATAAACACACCATGTGGATTTTCTCGGTCGAAGCAATCTCGAAACCCGGAAAAACTAAAATGCCATGAGGTTCCAAAAAGGTGCGTAAGGCATCGACACTATCCACACTGCCATGATCGGCCAGTCCGATGACTTTAATGCCATGCTCCAGGCACTTTTCCAATAATTGTTGGTTATAGTCTGCCTCAGTCAATCCGTGCTCGCCACCTCGATAAGCTCCGTTATAACCAACCGGATTCACTTGCAAGGCGCAACGCCAAAATCGGGCATGGGTGTATTTCTCGTTCATATCAACCCTTTTCAAATATGTGCTTTAGCCAATCAATCAAATCGGTATAAAGTGGCTTGTTCTCGTCGAGTAGTTGTCCGGTTACAGTGAGATAAAGCCCATGCCCGGGCTGTTCTTGCCAAGACAGCCAAGTTGCTACTTCTGCTTTACTTAAGTGGATAGGTTTGAATCGTTTAGGGTTAAGCGCTTCGACAATCGATTCAGCATGAGTGAAAAGCGGTTTTTCGTCTGGGTGAATACAATCCTTAATCCAGTCTTCCAAAATGCCATCGCTATCATTATTGGGCATAACCCATAGACCTAGATCAGATAGCCCGTCTGAATGTTGAAAAATAAGCCCATGGTTATTGCTTAAGTCAGAAACCAACAAATAACCCAGTTCGGCAACGATGCTCTCGAATTGTTCGACCGTTTTTTGATAGCCTAAACCACCTTCGGCCTTATAGTCAGCATCAATAACAACGGCCAAGCATCTTTGACTGCCTGTTTCCAAGTCAGCGAATTGTTTCAGCAGAATCGATGTTTGCTTTAATACTGCTTGCTTACCGTCACGGCTTTTCGGGTTTAAATCTCGTGGGGAAGCAATACGAATCTCAGGACTAAAGGGTAAGCTCTTACAAAGTTGTGCAAATAAGTTGCGATCAGCGTCGCCTTCAACAAGTAGAATCTTGCTTGAGTCGATAGCTTTGGCTTCAGCCATTATCGAATCTCCATATCGGATTGAGTAATGGTTTGCAGCTCTGATTCATCAAAAACCGTCGCAATAACTCGACCACGGTCACTGGCTTTTGCACTTTTACCGATTCTAAACAGAACGCCTTGGCTTGATGTGTTCGATGTGGCAACCTTAGAAAAACTCTCAATGCAATCCCAACTGTGCGTGGTGGCAAATATCTGAATATCCAACTTTTGCGCCATTTCAAACAGCAAAGCCCACACTTTTTCTTGAACACTGTAATGCAGGCCGTTTTCAAACTCATCAATGAGTAGAAAACCACCTTTAGCTGTGACCAACTTTAATGCAATCTGAAGTATCCGTACCATACCGTCCCCCAAACTGTTCAGTGGTACAGGGCGTGCTAATCCTTTGATTTTTACTTTAGCAATTCGGCGAACAGAATTATCGATATAAGATAACTCGTTAACAAAGGTAATCGCTTCAAACTCAGGCAAGATGATTCTCATGGCATCCTTAACCGTTTCTTCAACCTCGGTTAAAGCAATACTGTCCCAATTATTGGCTAACTCATTCATCGGAATTAACTGAGTAGGGATAAAGCTGCAAGGCAGCGGATTACCTACCGTCGCAAACCGTCTAAAATCAGGACTGACGACATTAAAATCAATGCTAACCACGCTGTCTTTCTTTATTATCAAGAGTCCTTCACCGAGTATCGGGTGATGTTCTGTTAAATCAAGATTCGTAATTGAAACCGGACGCTTAATAGTCTCTTTATTGCCTTCCTTATTGATTGCGATTAAATCCTCTTCAACGCTATAAGCATGATAAATTATTAATGCGTTTTCATTTTCAAGTTCTCCAATAACAATCGGCTTGTCTTCTTTAGGAAATTTTCGTCCGGTAAATAAGTCTTCATAAGGCAATGAGACTTCAATGCCTTCTTTCACATTTTTATCTAAAAAATACTTTTCATCATGCCCTTGGGCGATTCTTTCCAATAATTCCTGATGGGCATTTCCCGCATAAATTCGTAAGGCCTCCAGCACCGAACTTTTACCGGAATTGTTTTTGCCTACGATCAGATTAACTCGACCTAATTTGGCGACCTCGAAATCAGCCAGCGACCTGAAATTCTTGATAACTAGCGACTTTAGCATGTTAATGCTCCTATTCTTAGATCAAAATTATTCATCTTTACCCCCAGTGACCACCTTCACTTCTGCCAGTAAATCACCAAACCTGCCGTAGTTGACTTTTACGCCGTCATCCAGGTCTAGCTGGATGCGTAGGTCGGCGTAGTGACGGAGCTTTTCGTCAAAACTTAGCAGTTCAACGTATTTTTTCCTGAGTTTTTCGATGTCTTTGCCTAGTTTACTTCGTTCGGCATTGGAAGATGCTACGGCAGCATCTTTTTCCAGCATATCAATGCGCGACTGGATTTTTCCGGTCAGCGGCACAACGTATTCGGCACGCATTCGGGATAACGTACTTTCGTTGTAACGGTGCAGGTAAACCAATGCCTGAAAGGCGCCTTGTTTGCCGCTGGAGAACAACCAGTAAATCGGGCGTTTCTTGTAGGTTTGCAGATGAGTTTTATAGAAACTACCGGCAATGTAGCGGCGTATGGTCTCTTGTGGGGTTTCATTGCCTTTTTGACCGAGACTATCTGCCAGCCAAGCCCTGTTTTCTTCCAGCGTTTCAGCATCCCACACAGCCAGCAGAAACTCGTTGAGTCGGTGACCGGCATCGTCTTCAAACCAGAGTTCATCGGTAATCGGCACAATGCCATCGGCATCGGCGGGGAAAGTGTTGTAGCGGTTTGAATCAAAATCGACGTTACCAGCATGGGCGTAGATTAAACCCTGTTCATCCAGGCTGTAGCGCCCCATCATGCAGCCAATGGCATAAGAAATCAGGCGTTGGCAATCTTTCTCTCGGTCGGCTCGGGCAAGAGTGATTTGAGCATCGGGAACTTCGGCGGACAGTTCGTCTTGCAACCCGTAGGCGTCGATAAAGAGGCGATTGTTTTGCTCTTCCAAGCTTTGCATTTTTACGATGGCTGTAAGATTTTGCATTTGCCAAAGGTTGAAATAATGCTCAAGATTGTTTGATGTGTAATTTAAGGTAGCAAATTTGTCGCATAAGCCAACATCGGTGGCTTCGGTTTGTTGGATCACGCTACCACTATCACAAATCAAGGACTGATTTACTAAAGGAGAATATGAAAAATCCCAAGATGTTTCAAAGTTATCCCAATCGCGCTTTGCAATTTGTATGGCCTGTTTAGCGTTTCCAGTAACAATTGGTATATCTGATATATTCGGGAATGGCACCTTCCCTACAGGCCCCTGATTGAAGTCCAATGTTGGTGCAAGAATTTCTAGGAAAGTATGAACAGGTTTACTGTTGAATAGTGCGACAAAAAAGGGAGTTTTTTCAGGTTCTTTTGGAAACAACATGGGCCCTTTGGCATCAAAAACAAAGCCCTTACCAGAGTATCTCCCACTCAAACTCCCTCCGGCCAAAGAAGACCAAGTCATACCTTCTTTGAATAACCAATTCTTCCCTCGCATGGGAGCGCCATTGTATTCGAGCGGGAGATTATTGTACTTATGTACAGCAAGACCGTCGCACTCCCAGTTCACGACATATTCATTATTGCCATACCACTTTCGATAGGCTCCCCCTTTGTTATATGGAAACCACTTTATCCCAGAGTTAGCTGCAACTTCTCTGGAATCCATTGCAAACCCGATTCTTGAATGCTCTACTTCAAACCAATAACGTAAGAACATGTCGTTATTACAAGTCGAAATACCTTGTTTAGGTTCAGCTACTTGGCTAACCGCATTGCATTGGCTAAAAACGCTTCTAAGTCTGTGGCTAGTCCAGTAGGCGAAAGGTGTTCCTGGAATCAATAAAAAATCGTCTTGACTTATCGAATCAACCCGCAAAGATTGAAGTCTTAGTGATTCACTTTTCTCAGCTTCCCCAAACTCAACTAAACGGAAAAAAACTGGCTTATATCTGATAATATTACCTTTGGCACTTACAAATGCCGTTGTCTGAACTACCTCGCCAGAGATTTCGCTAAATGCTCTTGGCCCTAGGTGGGCCATAGTAATTAGCGTGCTTTCGGCTAACATCTTTGTTCTCATGCGCTCGTATGATGACAAGAACATCCATGCCTGCATGGTCACCATTGAATTTATTCCATTCGATTTTAAGAAGGCAAATCCACGCATAATGAACATTGAGAACAGGTCATACTTTGCTTCTGGAAACGCAGTCGTTCCGTAACTCTTCAACAGAGAATTCATCCCTTTACTCCCCATATACGGAGGATTAGCCACCACCGCATCAAATTGCATCCCTAAAATAACTGCTTGCCGGATAAACGGGATTAACGTAGTCGCAGCGATTTTCTGAAAATTATTACCCTCGGTAGTCAAGGCTTGCAATTGCGCCAATAAGTCCTTTAATGGCTGGGCGTATTCAGCGGGCACTTGTATCAAGGAACCTAGCGTTTGGGCTTGCTCAAACAACGCCAAAGTGTTTTTGATGAGTTGATAGTTAATGTCGTCAATAACCTGAATCAAGTCGGTTTTTGGCTCGTCAAACAGCGAACTGGTTGTGCCTATTTTACCTTGCCCATTTAAATCCAGTTGTCGCCATAACAATGGCAAGTTCAGATTTTTGCTGGATTGAAGCGAATACACATTGAGTTTAGGCAACTCATCAAATAACCGGCGGTCATCGGCGCGGGCTTTCATCAGTAAGGCAAAGCCCGCCAATTGCGCGGCGCGGTCATCAATGTCCAAGCCGTAGAGATTCTTTTCCAGAATCAGGCGGGGAATGCGGCGAATTTGGTAGCCCCGTTCCAGATAAATCGCCTTCAACACCTCGTAGGCTTCCGCCAAAATATGACCAGAGCCACAGGCGGGATCGATGACAGTGATGGTTTCCGGATTCAAACTGCCGACATCTTCCGCCATACGGGACTGGATCAACGCATCAAGTTGTGCCTGTACTTCTGGCGTTTGTTCGGCCGGTTCTATGTAATAAGGCCAGTCACTTTTCAGCAGGGAAGCAGGATTGACCATCAACCACAAACGCCCGACGCTGTTTTGCACCAGGTATTGCACTATCCAGTTCGGCGTAAAAAGCTGGGTTGCAGCGGGAATGTCTTCGGATTTAACGACCTTGCCGATGACCTGATCTTTTTTCTCGCTGATATAAAATTGATACAGCCAGCCGACGATTTCGACTTCATGCCAGTCTTCTTCCGGAATGGCCTCAACCAGCTTGGCAATGACCGAATCGGTCAGCAATAAATTGTCGGGCAGCAGCAATTCGGTTTCATTGTCGATACGTTCAAACAGAAAAGGCATGACCTTAGCCAGCGCGTTGCATTGGGCAATCAGCGTTAAGCGGTACAGTTCCCCGTCCTTGTCGCCCGCCAGTTTAAGATCAATGACCCGTTGGGCATTAAGACCGGGTAATCCGCCGTTTTGAGCCAGTTCCGGTGCAGCGTTAAGTATTTCCGGCAAACCGCCTTCCCGGCTGGAAAGTGCCCTATAACCGTGACTCAGGTAATCGTGAATTTCCATGTAGCGTAGGGCTGCAAAGCGGTTAAACCAGGTATAGGCCACCGCTTCCATGGTTTGAGTAAAGCCTTCTTTTTCGATACGGGTAATCAGGTTTGCCCGATGCTGGCTGATCTTGGCAGGCCAAGATTGTCCGGCAATGATGACAAAATCACCACTCTTCTCGGCGGGAGCAATCTCCAGAGAGCCGTTCTTTTCTGCAAGCCCGATTTGATGGGCACGCGCAGTAACAGCGGCAATAAAGTCTTTACGGGCTTGTGGGGCGTAGGCTTTGAGTTTGGCTTTGTTCATCCGTGATTTTATTTAAAAGGGTTAATGATGCGAAGACCGACAATCTGTTGTTGATGCTGCATGTCTTCGGAAATCAGGGTATGACAACCTGCTTCAAGCGCAGCGGCAACAATCAGACTGTCCCAATAGGATAAGGCGAGTGTGCTTCGCAATTCCAAGGCATCGAGATGCCATTTGTGAGTGGGAATGTAAAGTGTGCAGCTTTCCAGCAATCGCGTAAACATAGGCCGAAGGTCGCTGTCTACCCAGGCATGTTTGCGGCGTAAAGCAAAGCCGAGTTCATTAATGATCTGAGGCGTGAGGGTGATTTTTCCGGCATTCTGAATGCTATTTTGTGCGAGTTGATGTTTAGTTAAATCTCCAGCACTTGGAACACTGAGCGCATAAATCCAGATATTGGTATCAACGCAAACGGTCGGCATACAGCTCATCCCTTGCACAAGGCGTTGCATCGTCAACCTGACGACCATATCGTTTGAAAAAATCAGTCCATGTGGATGTTGGCGCTTCGACAGGCGCGTTGTCCTCATCCAATGGCCAAAGAATCACTTCAACTTTTCGATGCTGAAACGCTACCGGTACCGGGATGAATGCCGGGGTATCATTAAAAACGAGTCTTTCTGGGTTCATGGTAATTTCTCCAATTAATCTTTGCATGCTTGTGAGGCGCAGGTCTTGAATTTGGCTTTGCTCATTCTTTAAGCCCTCAATCTTCGGTCGAAAGTGTGTTAATGACATCGCCCATTTCTTTGATTTGTCCGGCAAAATGCGGCGGTGGTGTGCGTTTGCGAACTTCTTTTTCTATAGATTCCTTAATTAACTCAGTCATAACAGCACTTTTATTTTGTCCATGATAAGCCTTATCAAACGCTTTTTTAAGGTCATCTGGAACAATAAAACTCATGGTAGCCATATAACACCTTCTACATATAATAAAATTTATTCAATCCGTGCTTTTTTACCTTCATTCAAGGCGGCTAATAATACCAGCTTTAACTTGGCGAGGTAGGCTTCGACTTCGGCTTCCGTTTCCAGATAGGTTTTAGTGTTAAGCGCCTGAGCACGAATTACTTTAACAGGTTTTTGCGGTATCGTAACCGTAACTCCAGCGCCAGTTTCTTTGATACCGGGTTTAGGCTGTTTTTGCGATGCCGCAATGCTATCCATTGCGGCGTCTAAATGAGTTCCCGCCCGCTCGGCCAGGTAACGAATTTGAGGAATACTGCTCAGTGCGGCAATACTGATTTTAAGTTGTTGCAGGGGATGCAAGGCTTTATTGCGCAAGTCATCATTCGCATGTACCTGATTTAGCGCGGTTTCAATTTCGGCCAGTTTTTGTGCAATGGCGAGTAACGCGATTTCTCTTTCAGTGGCAGCCAGTTGTTGGTTGATGATTTCAACCGTGTTTAATAAGGGCTCGATACTGTTGATTTGACTATAGGGCGCAGGATTTTCGCGAATGACGGTCAATTGCTTGAGCGCATTGGCGGCGTTACTATCCTGTTGCAGGGCCTCTTGGTTGTCGTTAAAGGCGGTCATGGCCTCCAACATGCGTTGCCAGAGCGTTATCTGGGTTTTATAAAAGCTGATGACATCGTGAATATCATCACTCAGATCCAGCCAGTCGTCTTTGTTGGTAAGAAAGGTTTCAATAAATTCATAACTGTCCCTAATGGCTAATTGCTTGCCGATACGGATAATGGCTTGCTCTATAACCGCTTTGCCGGGGTGATATTTACCGGCGGCCGCATGGCTGATGTTTTTGAGTTCAGTTTGCCAGGCAGTAAAGCTGTCACGCGTATCGGTGACCAAGTTGTCTTCCTCTTCCCTGGGTAGTTTTGCAAAAAGTTCGCGGTGTAATTCTCGCGCCCGTTTGAGCGAAACACTATCGGCTGATTTGCGTTTGAGGATGGAAATCTGTTTAAAACGGACCGATTTGGTTAACGGGTCTATGGCTGCTTTGGGTTCAATATCAGCTCCCTCGAACATCAATTTAATCTCGCCTGCCATATAAAGCCTGGCAACCAGCAGTACAATTTCCCATTCCGGTTTCCAGCCCCAAGGAATGCCGGTAAAACGGTCAATTATATCGGACAGTAACACCCGCTTTTCCGAGGCGGCCAATAACAGATATTGGCGTAGCTCATTGACTGCCAAGGGGTTAAGTTCTTCGTTCTGGGTATTTTGCAGGAGTGGCTTAATATCATCGCCGGAAAGAACGGCTTTAATTTCAGCAACGGGGTCTGGTGTCTGATATTTAAGATAAGGCAGTTTGCTGTAGGTGTTGGCAATCAAATAATTGACCAGCTCATCTAACAGGGTAGTCGGATGCAGTCCGGCTTTGATGTCGGGCTTTTGCCCCAACACATAAAAATCACCGGTAGCCATGAGTGTGCCAAGCTGTTCGACCAAACGCAATTTTCGCTCTCGGTTTTCTTCTTTACGGTCGGCCAGAATACGTTTTAATGACGGCGTCGCCTGGTCGGCTTTGGGACTGATAATGTATTTTTCGATTTGCAGGTAAAGTGTCAGTTCTTCATAAAGCCGCGTGCCTTCTGCCATGCGAATGATGGCTCGGCCTGTTGACTCGGTGCTACGTAGAATACAAGTAGCCTCGTGCATTCGGTCATAGTCATCACCCAAGGGACTGATAATTTCCAGGGTTAAGGCATGGTTAGCCGTTTTCCAGGGAGCACCATCAAGTAGGCGGTTAAAGTCATAGTCGCCTTTAGAGACGCGATGCCGGACTTTGTTTTGGCTTTTAAGGATGTCTTCATAAATCAAATCAGACAGCAAGCGAGTTCTTTCCGATGCCGAGATTTCTACATGACCCAGTTCACGGGCAACATCACGCTCTTCATTGGTCAGAAAAAACCACAGATCACCGTTACGGCTAACTAATTGTTGTTGCTCCAGTCTGGCCAACGATTCCTGGATACGGCGTTTAAGAATGAGTTTATCGGCATCCACCTCATCAATACAGAGTGTTGTAATGTTGTCGATGGTGGGCTTGATGGTTTCGCTAATGTAGCGAATCAGGAATAAAGCCTTGAGCAACTGGGTATCGAAAGGCTCCAGGGCTTCATTAAAAGGCGCTTGATCTATGGATCTTTTGGCGACGCTATCAATAAAACTGTCGATGGACGGATAAAAATCATACAGCGGTATTAAAGCATTAAGTGGCTTGTTGGCATTTTGCACCGCCGCAGACTGGAACGCATCCAAAAGGGAACGCTCGCCACGCGACAGGTGTTTGCCGGTTGCTCCCACTTTGCGAATCGACTCAAAGATCTTTTGCAGCAATTGAAATTGATAAGGGGTAAACGGATAATAGGCGACAAATTCAGCCGCGTCCTTAAAGCCGCGCAGATTGACGGCATTACCCAGAAAAGACAGCTGGTTGTTAATGACATCGCCTTTTTGAGCATAAATATCCCGCAACTCGACATGGGCTTTTTCGGTTTTGGATAATAACCGCTCACCAATAACTTCGTCCGTATTGGAGCTGGCCAAGGATAAGCGGGTATGAAAACGGGCTTGAATTTTGGAAAAGTCTTGGGTTCTGGCTTTATTGACCTCACCAATGGCCGCGTCAATATCTTCCTGGCTGGTGACAATCACCCAGGCGCGTCCTTGGCACAAGGTACCCAACTGCTCAACAATGGTTTGCAAGCTCAGCATCAACTGGGTGTTATCACCAATAAACTGCCCAACCTCATCGGCCAAAAATATAATTCTATGGTCGGCAGGTTTCGTGCCCAGATAATCACGCACCAGTTTTGCCAGCCCTTCAATGTTGATGCGGTAATCATCACGCGCTTTATCAAACCAACGACCGGCAGAGTCCTCCGTCATGCTCAGTGACTCGGCTAGCGAGGCAATCACTTCATCACGCAAAAAATCGACGGCATCGCGCTCTTGTTCCCAGGTATTGCCGTTTCGAGTCTGGAAGATTGATTTGAACGTATCGTAAGCGCCTTTGGCAATCAGGTATCGCTCCATTTCGGCAATATGAGGCGCATCACCACAAAGCCCCTGTTTTTCATTAAACACGCGCAGAAATACCTGAACAATGGCATCTCGGTCAGACTTTGCATCGGCCTTGGCGTCGATATTAAACAAGATGACATCGGCGGTACCCTTGATGGCCTTGTGGATGTCGGCCAACAACAGCGGGTCTTTGATTTTGTGTTCGTCAAAAAAATCGGCCGCTCTTTTATGGTTGCCTGTTTTAGGGTCAACTGCCTCTCTATTTTCCAGTAGATAAGACAGTATTTTGATGTAATGTGATTTTCCTGATCCGAAAAATCCGGATACCCAGACGCCTACGCGTGCGGTAATGGTCGAATCTTTGGGTTGTTCGGCTGCCGCCAGGTAAGCATCGAAAAACTTCCGAAAGTATTCTGTAAGCTGCTTGGTAACCACATACTCTTCCAGTTCTTGCCAGATGCTCTCGGCATCCAGTTGGTCCGCCTTGATGACACCGTTGATTGGACGGTCGATAGGCTTGGTAAATAGTTCCCTTATTTGCATCTTATTCTCTTAGGTTATTGCGCTTCAGGAACCAACCTGAAAGCCCGATAGTAGTGGTCTTCGGATAGTTTGTTAAACAGCCGTAGCGAATAGCCATCATAACGGCCTGGGTAAAACATCAGCAAAGGTGTGCTACCCATTAAAGGGTGTAGCGCAGATAGCAGGGTGTGGGTTCTAAGCAGAGGATAAGCACTACCGACACCACTAAGAATACAAACATCAATGTTATCAAGATCAACCATGGCAACCACTTTCTGAGCCAATTTGTCTTCTTTTAGCACCGGGCGCAACGCTGCTATGACTGATTCATTGCCTTTGCTTCGCTGCATTTCAATAGCCTTATCGAGCAATTTA
>SESH01021423.1_pt1 | contig 18710 bp, 12 predicted proteins | sample 3171561 | NCBI WGS metagenome assembly SESH01 (sample SAMN10866947, study PRJNA518727) | freshwater metagenome | biome: subpolar coniferous forest; feature: holomictic lake; material: water; isolation source: holomictic Lake 442 2011 16.5 m and 2014 13 m | place: Canada: near Kenora, Ontario
GGGTCGCCAGGGCAAACGGGGCGCAGTCCCGAACCTCCGAGTGGACTTGCCGGGACAGGGCTAGTAGCGAACCTTGTCAGGCTTCGCTTCCCAGGCCCGAAACACAGCCAGGGCCTCCTCCCGGAGGAGTTCGCTCACGGGGATGGTTCGCTGGGTGGCGGGCAGAGCCACTTCGCGGTAGAGCCAGTCGTCGTCGAACTGGATGGCCGCCGCATCGGCCCGGCCGTTGGCCTGCCAAAGACGATCCAGGCGGGCCCAGTAGATGGCCGCCAGGCACATGGGGCAGGGCTCACAGCTGGTGTAGATCTCACAGCCCTGCAGGGAGAAGGTGCCCAGCTTGGCGCAGGCCTGGCGGATGGCGGAGACCTCCGCATGGGCTGTGGGATCACAGGTGGAGGTGACCCGATTCCAGCCCTCACCCACAATGCGACCATCCTTGACCACCACGGCCCCGAAGGGACCACCCTCGCCTGCCTCCATGTGGACCCGAGACAGCTCGATGGCTCGGCGCATGAAAGTCCGGGGATCAGGTTGCAGGGTCATGGGGAAGCCTTTCGGGCAGACGGTGGCGAATCTGTGGGGGAAACGGGTTCCCTATCAACCATTTGAATCTTAATCAGAGCCAACATCGGCGAGGGTTACAGGTGATAGTAATGAAAAAATTTGACTTATAGGTACAAAAATTTCACACTGACCCCATTCTTGCCCCCGTTCTTTCCGCGAATCCGCGACCATGGTTTCAGTCAGATCCAGGCCTGATTCCCGAAGAACCACCCCGAGGCCGGGCGCGGGGGTTCGGCCAGACACCCACCCGCCCCTCCTTCTGATCCACCGGGAAAGTCTGATGCAAACCCCCGAAGCTGAAACACCCAGGCTTGCCATCAGGGGCATCCGGAAGGTCTATCCCTCGGTCATCGCCAACGATGGCATCGACCTCGTGGTCATGCCCGGCGAGATCCACGCCGTCCTGGGCGAAAACGGCGCAGGCAAGTCCACGCTGATGAAGGTGATCTACGGCGTCATTCGTCCCGATGAGGGCGAGCTGCTGTGGGAGGGCCAGCGGGTGACCATCCCCAATCCCGCCCAGGCCCGAGCCCTTGGCATCGGCATGGTCTTCCAGCACTTCTCCCTCTTCGAGACCCTTTCCGTGGTTCAGAACGTGGCCCTGTCCATTCCTGGGAAGCTGGAGCTGGAAGCCCTTGCGAAGCAGATCGAGGAAGTCTCCAACCGCTATGGCCTGCCCGTGGATCCTCGGCGCCTCGTGCATGCCCTTTCTGTGGGCGAGCGGCAGCGGGTGGAGATCATCCGGTGCCTGCTGCAGAACCCCCGCCTGCTGATTCTGGACGAACCCACGTCGGTGCTGACCCCCCAGGCCGTGCGCAAGCTCTTCGAAACGCTACGCCAGCTGGCTTCAGAAGGGGTGAGTATCCTCTACATCAGCCACAAGCTGGATGAGATTCAGGAGCTCTGCCACAAGGCCACGGTCCTGCGGGCTGGGAAGGTCACCGGCACCTGCATCCCCGCCCAGGAAACCCCCCAGTCCATGGCGCGCATGATGATCGGCGTGGATCTCCCGGCCTGCTCGCACGGCGAGCCTGATGAGGGCGGCGAGGTGAGACTCCAGATCGAAGGTCTGTCGCATCCTGCCGAGGATCCCTTCGGCACGAGCCTGAAGGACATCCACCTGGAAGTGCGCAGTGGTGAGATCGTGGGCATCGCCGGCGTCTCTGGCAATGGCCAGCAGGAGTTGCTCCGCGCCATTTCTGGCGAAGAACCCCTAGCCGACAAGCACGCTATCCAGATGTGTGGCGTGGCTGTGGGCCAGATGAACCCCGCTCGACGGCGGGGCTTGGGAATGTGCTTCGTGCCCGAAGAGCGCCTCGGTCGGGGCGCGGTGCCGCGCCTCTCACTGACAGAGAACATCCTGCTCACGGCCTACCGGAAGGGCATGCTGATCAGCGGCCTCATCCGCTTCGGCGTGGCCAAGAAATTCGCCGAGGAGTGCATCGCCCGTTTTGACGTGAAGTGTGGTGGTCCTGGCTCCGAGGCCAAGTCCCTCTCCGGGGGCAACCTCCAGAAGTTCATCGTCGGTCGGGAGATCATGCAGGAACCCAAGCTGCTCGTGCTGGCCCAGCCCACCTGGGGCGTGGACGTGGGGGCCTCCTCCTTCATTCGCCAGTCAGTCCTGGATCTGCGGAACTCAGGCACCGCCATCCTCGTGATCTCCGAGGAGCTGGAGGAGCTCTTTGAGATCTGCGACCGCATCCTGGTGATCTCCAAGGGCACCCTGTCGCCTAGCAAGGTCACCTCGGAAACGGATGTGGAAGAGATAGGGATGTGGATGAGTGGCCTGTGGCCAGGCTCCGGGACCCAGGGAGAGGCCCCCCATGTGGCTTAAATTCGAACAGCGCCCCGAACCCTCCAAGCTCATGACCTATCTCTCGCCCCTCCTCGCGGTGGGCTTGATGTTCCTGAGCGGTCTGATCCTTTTTTTGATCCTCGGCAAGAACCCCGCGGAGGGGTTCAAGGTCTTTTTCTTTAATCCCATGAAGGATGCCTATGGCGTAGCCGAGTTGTTCCTCAAGGCGACGCCCCTGATGCTCTGTGCCGTGGGGCTCTCGGTGGGCTTCAAGGCCAACGTCTGGAACATCGGCGCCGAAGGGCAACTGTTGGTCGGCGCCCTGGTGGGTGGGGGCCTGGCCCTGCACTTCGAGGGCAGCAACAGCGCTTTCCTGCTGCCCGCCATGATCGTGGCCGGGGCCATCGGCGGCATGCTCTGGGCGGCCATCCCAGCCTTCCTGCGGACCCGCTTCAATGCCAACGAGATCCTGACGAGCCTGATGCTGGTCTATGTGGCTGAGTTGCTGGTCTCGTGGCTGGTGCACGGTCCCTGGAAGGATCCAGACGGCTTCAATTTCCCCCAGACCAAGCTGTTCAGCGCCAACGCCACCCTGCCCATCCTGGTAGAAGGAACCCGCGTGAACGCCGCACTGCTCTTTGCCATCGGCGCGCTGGTGGTCGGCTGGGTCTTCATGAACCGGAGCTTCCTGGGGTACCAGATGAAGGTCGCGGGGCAGGCTGAATTCGCCGGCCGCTATGCGGGCTTTTCGGCCAAGCGCTCGGTCTGGATCGGTATGCTGGCGGGCGGGGCCATGGCCGGAGTCGCCGGCATCTCTGAAGTCGCCGGGCCCGTGGGCCAGATCACCTCCTATATCAGCCCAGGCTACGGGTTCGCGGCCATGATCGTAGCCTTCGTGGGTCGGCTGAGCCCCATCGGGATCTTCTTTTCCAGCCTGCTCATGGCCCTCCTCTACATCGGTGGAGAACAGGCCCAGCAGTACCTCAACCTGCCCTCTTCGATCTCCAAGGTCTTTCAGGGCATGCTGCTGTTCTTCCTGCTGGGTTCCGATGTGTTCATCAATTTCCGGCTCCGGCTGGTTCGTCGCAGGAAGTAGGAAGCCTCCATGGGACTCTCCTTCATCACCTCGATTCTCTTCGCCACCATCGTGGCCGGGACCCCCCTGATCCTCGTTGCCCTGGGAGAGCTGGTCACCGAGAAGTCCGGTGTCTTGAACCTGGGGGCTGAAGGGATCATGTCCGTGGGGGCCGTAGCGGCTTTTGCCGTGGCCCACCACACCGGGAGTCCCCTGCTGGGAATCCTCGCGGGCATGGGGGCCGGCATGCTCATGTCGCTGCTCTTTGGCATCTCTGCCCTGACCCTCATGGCGAACCAGGTGGCCTCAGGACTGGCGCTTTCCATTTTTGGTGTGGGGCTGTCGGCCTTCATTGGCAAACCCTACGAGTCCGTGGCCCTGGCCAGCGTGACCCCCATCCGCATACCTCTGCTCCACAAAATTCCGGTCCTGGGGCCGTCCTTCTTTGAGCAACAGGGCCTGGTGTACTTTTCTTGGCTGTTGATCGCCGCGGTGGCCTGGTTCCTCTATCGGAGCCGGGCGGGTTTGGTACTCCGCGCCGTGGGGGAATCCCCGGTATCGGCCCACTCCATCGGCTACGGGGTCGTGAAAATCCGCTACCAGGCAGTGCTGTTCGGTGGGGCCATGGCTGGCATCGGCGGGGCCTTCCTGTCCGTGTTCTACACTCCCATGTGGGTGGAGGGCATGGTTGCGGGCCGGGGCTGGATCGCCCTTTCTCTGGTGGTCTTCGCCACTTGGCGGCCAGGGCGGGTACTGATCGGAGCCTACCTGTTCGGGGGCTGCATGATCACTCAGATGTTTGTCCAGGGTTCCGGGGCCAAAGTCACGATTCCAGCCCAGTTCCTGTCTTCCATTCCCTATGTGGCTACCATCGTGGTGTTGGTGCTCATCTCCCGGAATCGCAGCACCATCCGCCTCAATTCGCCAGCCTCGCTGGGCCAGACTTTCATGCCCGACGCCTGATCCGCTACCCAACTCCGCCACCCCCGAGGCGGCCCATACCACCCACCCCATGGAGGAACACCGCATGAACCACCGCAAATTCGCACTTGGTACCACGGTCAGCGCGGCACTGCTCGCCGCCGCCACCCTGATGGGCGCCCCCCCCGCGGCGGCCCCCGTCAAGATCGGCTTCGTCTATGTCAGCCCCGTTGGCGACGCAGGCTGGACCTTCCAGCACGACCTCGGCCGCAAGCAGATGGAAGCCGCCCTCAAGGGTCAGGTCACCACGAAGTTCATCGAGAATGTTCCCGAAGGCGCCGACGCCGAGCGCATCATCCGGCAGCTCGCCACGGACGGCAATCAGCTGATCTTCACCACCTCTTTCGGCTACATGAACCAGACCGAGAAGGTCTCCAAGGCCTTCCCCAAGCTCCACTTTTTCCACGCCACTGGCTACAAGACCGGCGCGAACATGGGCATCTACAACGCCCGGTTCTATGAAGGCCGCTACCTCAACGGCGTCATCGCCGGCAAGATGACCAAGACCAACGTCGCTGGCTATGTGGCCGCCTTCCCCATCCCCGAAGTGATGCAGGGCATCAACGCCTTCACCCAGGGCATGCGCAGCGTGAACCCCAAGGCCGAAGTGCGGGTGATCTGGGTGAACTCCTGGTTCGATCCCGGCAAGGAGCGTGAAGCCTCTCTCACCCTGATTTCCCAGGGTGCGGACATGATCACCCACCACACCGATTCCACCGCCGTGGTGCAGGCCGCCGAAGAGAAGCACAAGGAAAAGGGCACCTGGGCCTTCTCCTATCACTCCGACATGGGCAAGTACGGTCCCACCGCCCAGCTCACCGGCACCACCCACATCTGGGGCGACTTCTACACGCAGGTCGTGAAGGAAGTCCTCGATGGCAAGTGGAAGGCCACCAACGTGTGGGGCGGCTTCAAGGACGGCATGATCAAGCTCGCGCCGCTCAACCCCGCCATCCCGGCGGACCTCAAGAAGGACATCCAGGCCAAGGAAGCTGCCATCAAGGCCGGCAAGTTCCACCCCTTCGCTGGACCCGTGGTGGATCAGGATGGCAAGGAGCGCGTTCCCAAGGGCAAGAACATGACTGATGCCGAAATGGGCGCCATGAATTACTACGTGCAGGGCGTGGCTTCCACCCTGCCCAAGAGCTAGACCTGAAGGCGATGGCAGGGGAAGGGGTGGCAACTCCTTCCCCTGCCATCCCTGTCTTCATTGACCGGCCCGCATGGGCATACCCCCGTGCAGGAACGCAGCAAAGCCCACCAGGAGGCACCTGTGATCGGAGCTTCTTCCATCCGGAAGGAAGGCCGTGCCAAAGTTCTGGGCACTGCCTGCTATACCGACGACAAGTTCATGCCAGATGCCCTCCACGGTGTCACTGTCCGCTCCCAAGTGCCGAGGGGCATCCTCCGGGGTATTCACTTCGGGGAGGGGATTCCTTGGGCTGACTTCACGGTGGTCACTGCTGCCGATATCCCCGGCAAGAACCTCGTGGCTTCCGTGGTGCACGACCAGCCCTTCCTGGTGGGGATCGGCGAAGAGATCACGCACGCCGAGCAGCCGGTGGTGCTCCTGGCTCACCCGGACCGCTTCCTGGCCGAGAAGGCCCGGGCTGCGGTCCAGCTGGAGGTGGAGGAACGGCCCGCGATCCTGGACATCCAGGCCTCCCTGGACCTGGAGCAGGTGATCTATGGCACCCACAACCTGCTGAAGGAGATCCGAATCCAGAAGGGTGATCCGGCCACCGTCTGGGCCCAGGCTGCCCACGTCTTCGAGGGCGAGTACCACACCGGGGCTCAGGAGCAGATGTATCTGGAACCCAACGCCATGGTCGCCATGGTGGAGCGGGCAGGGGAGGAGACCCGGGTGACGGTGTGGGGCTCCCTGCAGTGTCCCTACTATGTGCACAGCGCCCTCAAGCAGCTGTTTGGACTCCCGGAGGATAAGGTCCGGGTGGTGGCCATGGAGATGGGCGGCGCCTTCGGCGGCAAGGAGGACTACCCCTCCGTCAACGGTGGCCACGCCGCGCTGCTGGCCTGGAAGAGTGGCCGCCCTGTGAAGCTCATCTACGACCGGGAAGAAGACCTGGCCTGCACGACTAAGCGGCACCCCTCTCGCACCCGCCTCAAGACAGCCTTCGATGCCGAAGGACACCTGCTGGCCGTGGAGGCGGATTTCGTTCTGGACGGCGGGGCCTACGCCACCATGTCCCCGGTGGTGCTGAGTCGCGGCGCCCTGCATGTGGCCGGGGTCTACCGGTGTCCTCATGTCAAGGTGCACGCCCGAGCCGTGGCCACCAATACGCCCCCGCCAGGTGCCTTCCGTGGCTTTGGCGCACCACAGAGCCTCTTCGCGCTGGAGCGTCACCTGGACATCTGTGCCCGCAAGCTGGGTCTGGATGCCGTGGACTTGCGGCGGAAGAATTTCCTGCGCATGGGTGACACCATGGCCACTGGCCAGGTCATTCGGGAGGATCTGGACCTGGGCGGCATCATGGACCGCGCCCTTGAGGAAGTCGGCTACCGCGCCAAGCGCAAGGCTTTTGCCGCCTCCAACCAGGTGGCTGGACCCATCAAGCGGGGGGTGGGCTTTGCGGTCTTCATGCATGGGTGCGGCTTCACGGGCGGCGGTGAGACCTACCTGGCTTCCGTGGCCGGAGTTGAAGGACTGGCTGATGGCACCGTGTCGGTGCTGGCTGCTTCCACGGAGATGGGACAGGGGAAGAACACGGTGTTCTCCCAGATCGTCGCGGAGGCCCTCAAGCTGCCCTTCGAGATGGTCGACGTGGCCCAGGTGGATACCGACCGGGTGCCCAACAGCGGCCCCACCGTGGCGTCCCGCAGCACCATGATGGTGGGCCGGATCCTCGAGGACGCCGCTATTGGCTTCAAACAGTCCCTGGTGCAGCAGGGCTTCCTGCGCGAGCCCTATACCGCGGACACCTTCCGGGCCGCCGTCCAGAAGGCCGTGGCCACCCTGGGTTCCGTGAAGTGCTATGGCCAGTACCATCGCCCTCCCAACATCACCTGGGATGACGCCACCTACCAGGGCGACGCCTACCCGACCTTTTCCTGGGCCTGCTATGCCGCCGAGGTGGCGGTGGACCTGGATACCTACGAAGTGAAGGTCGAGGACTTCATTGCCGTGCAGGAAGTAGGCCGCGTGGTGAACCCCATGCTGGCCGAGGGCCAGATCGAGGGGGGCGTGGCCCAGGGCATCGGCTGGGGCCTGTGGGAGGAAGTCACCACCCAGCGGGGCCGGATGCTCAACAACCAGATGACCAACTACATCATTCCCACCAGTGCCGATCTGCCGCGCATCAAGGTGGTCTTCCTGGAGAACGCCCACCCGGCGGGTCCCGGCGGCGCCAAGGGCATCGGTGAGCTGCCCATGGATGGGCCGGCCCCGGCATTGCTGAATGCCCTGGAGAATGCCCTGGGGGCCCTGCGCCTGGATGAGGTTCCCATGACGCCAGAACGGCTGCTGGCGCGCTGCGAAGAGGTGTCCCATGGCTGAACGGATAGCTCTGTCGATGAAGGTCAATGGCGAGGCGCGCACCGTGAGCGTGCCCCCCTTTGCCCGCCTCCTGGATGTTCTGCGGGAGGACCTCCGCCTGACGGGCACCAAGGAGGGTTGCGGCGAAGGCGAGTGCGGGGCCTGTACGGTCCTCCTCGATGGCCGGGTGGTGAACAGCTGCCTGATTCCCGCCGTGCAGGTCCAGGGGTCCGAGGTGATCACGGTGGAAGGATTGGCTCAGGGGGAGCAGCTCTCCAGGGTCCAGTCCGCCTTCCTGGTTTACAACGGCGCCCAGTGCGGCTTCTGCACACCGGGCATGCTCGTCTCCGCCACGGACCTCCTGCAGCGCTGTCCCCAGCCCACGGACAGCGAGATCCGGGATGGCCTGGCGGGGAACCTCTGCCGCTGCACTGGCTATTCCAAGATCCTGGATGCCGTGCAGGCCGCTGCTACCGAGAAGGGAGCAGCCCAATGAAAGGCTACCTTCCCGATTACGATATCCGGGTAGCGGCCACCCTGGCCGAGGCCCTGGACCTGCTGGCCCAGGAGCCGGGCAGCTGGACCCCCTTCGCCGGGGGTACCGACCTGATGGCCGTCTACAACGCCGGTCGCCTGAAGGCCACCCGCTTCCTGGATCTGTCGCGGCTCGCTGAGCTGCGGGGCATCCAGGAGGACGCCACCACCCTCGCCTTCGGGGCCCTGACCACTTTCACGGAGGTGGTCGAATGCCGCGCCGTGCACCAGCACTTTCCCTGCTTGGTGAAGAGCGCCCGGGCAACCGGGGCCCTGGCCATCCAGAACCGAGGAACCCTGGGTGGCAACATCGTCAACGCCAGCCCCGCGGCGGATACCCCGCCGAGCCTACTGGCCTACGGTGCCGAGCTGGAGCTGGTCTCTCCCCGGGGGGTCCGGCGCGTGGCCTACGATGCCTTCCACCAGGGCTACAAGCGCATGGCTCTAGCTTCCGATGAGTTGGTGGCCAGGGTGCTCGTGACCAAGCCCACGGGCCGGGGCTTTCACTACTTCCGCAAGGTGGGCACACGGCAGGCCCAGGCCATCGCCAAAGTCTGCCTGGCCTCCTATGTCCGTCTCGAGGGCGGCAACCTAGCGGAGATCCGCATCGGTCTCGGGTCTGTAGCGCCCCAGCCCGTGCGGGCCCGGAACGCGGAAGCGGTTCTGGCTGGCCAGGCGCTGGCCGCCCTGCCCATGGCTGCAGCCCAGGAGGCCCTCTTGGCGGATATGAGCCCCATCGACGATATCCGCGCCAGTGCCCACTACCGGAGTCTGGTCACCCGGAATGTGCTCGGTCACATGTTGCGGGAACTGGCCAAGGGGTGATGCTCCCGCCAGGATCCCACTCGAAACCCCGCTATTGAGGATTCGGAATGACCCGAAAGATCGCACTGCTGGCCATCGGTGGCAACGCCCTCCTCAAGGAGAAGGAGCGCGGGCTGCAGGAGGAGCAGCTGGAGAACGCCCGGGAAACGGCCGAAATGCTGGCGCGAGTGGTGGCCGAGGGCTATGCGCTGTGCGTGGTCCATGGCAATGGCCCCCAGGTGGGCAACCTGCTCATCCAGCAGGAGGCGGGCTCTGGCCAGATTCCCCCCTACAGCCTCGATGTCTGCGGCGCCATGACCCAGGGCTCCATGGGCTACATGCTGGAGCGCATGCTCATCAACCGCCTGGCCTTCCTGGGCGTGAATGCGGCCGTCACCTCGGTCCTGACGGAGGTGGTGGTGGATAAGGCGGACAAGGGCTTCCAGGACCCCACCAAACCCGTGGGGCCCTTCTACCCGGAGTTCCGCGCCCTGGATCTGATGCGCTCCAAGCGCTGGAAAATGAAGGAGGACTCTGGGCGGGGCTGGCGCAAGGTGGTGCCATCCCCGAAACCCATGGAGATCGTTCAGCTTGATGCCATCAAGGTCTTGCTCGCCTCCGGCAGCACGGTCATCGCCGGGGGTGGCGGTGGCATCCCCGTGATCCGGGATGCCAGTGGCTTCCTGGTGGGGGTGGAAGCGGTCATCGACAAGGATCGCCTCAGTGCCCTGCTGGCGGCCCAGCTTGGGGCCGAGCTGTTCATCATCCTGACGGGGGTGGCCAAGGTGGCCCTGGATTTCGGCAAGCCTACCCAGCGCTGGGTGGACCGGCTCAGCGTCACCCAGGCGAGGCAGCACCTCGCGGAGGGCCAGTTCCCCCCGGGCAGCATGGGCCCCAAGATTGAAAGCGCTCTGATCTACCTGGAGGGGGGTGGCCGGGAGGTGCTCATCACCACTGCGGAGGCCCTGGCCACCGAGAATTCCGCCACCGTGGGCACCCGCATCGTGCTGGACTGACGGCCCCTCACCCCGCAAGAGGGACCCTTTCGGGGGCTGTTCGAAGGGTGGATGTGAAAAATTTTTACTGCAAGAAAAAATTATTGACCTATCCATCGAGATTCTTAAACTGATTGGGACCTTGGGGTGCTGCCCTCATGCCAGGACACCACACCGGCCAGAAGAGGAGAGAGCCATGGAATTTACGCTCAATGGTCATCTCACAAGGTGCGAATCCGATCCTGATATGGAGGTGCTTTCCTACCTGCGGGAGGTCGCTGGCCTCATCAGTCCCAAGGATGGCTGCTCCGGCGAAGGGGTCTGCGGCTGCTGCACGGTGCTCGTGGACGGGGCCTCGCGCCTGAGTTGCCGAATGAAAATGAAAGACCTGGCGGGCAAGTCCCTGCTTACCGCCGAAGGCCTGTCGGTGCGGGAGCGCGAGGTGTATGGGGATGCCTTCGTGGTCAAGGGTGGCGTCCAGTGCGGCTTCTGCACTCCGGGGATCGTCATGAAAGCCAAGGCGATGTTGGACAAAAACCCAAGCCCCTCACGGGACGAGATCGCCGGTGGGCTGTCGGGGAACATCTGCCGCTGCACGGGCTACAAAAAAGTTATCGACTCCATCGAATGCGCGGCCGAGGCACTCCGGGAGGGCAAGGCCGTGGCAATGCCCCAGGGCACGGGTCGAGTCGGCACCCGGCACGGGAAGTACACGGGTCGGGAGGCGGTGCTAGGCGACCGGGTCTTCGTGGCTGACATGAAGGAACCCGACATGCTCTTCGGGGCCCTGCGCTTCTCGGATCATCCGAGGGCCAAGGTGCTCCGCATTGACGTTTCCGAAGCTCTGGCGGTGCCCGGGGTGATCACGGTGCTCACGGCGAAGGATGTCTTCGGCAAGCGGCACATGGGCTCCATCACCATGGACTGGCCCGTGCTGGTGGCCGAAGGCGAAATCACCTGCTTCGTGGGCGATGTGCTGGCCACCGTGGCCGCGGAAACCGAGGCCATCGCTCGGCAGGCGGCGGCGAAGGTGCAGGTGGATTACGAGGTGCTGAGCCCGGTCACGGATCTCTTCGAGGCCCTGGAGCCTGGCTCGGAGCAGGTGCACCCCATGTTCCCGGGCAACATCCTGCACCGGGCCGCCGTGAAGGTAGGCGATGCCGAGAGGGCCCTGGCGGGGTCGGCCTATGTGACTCGCAACCGCTTCACCACCCAGCGCGTGGAACACGCCTTCCTGGAGCCCGAGGCCACCCTGGCCTTGCCCTGGACGAAGGACGGGCAACCCGGCGTGAAGGTCTACAGCTGTAGCCAAGGGGTCTACGAGGACCGCCATCAGTTGGCGCTGCTCCTGAACCTGCCGAACGCCCTGGTGAATGTGGTGCAGGTCCAGAACGGCGGCGGCTTCGGCGGCAAGGAGGACATCACCACCCAGAGCCATGCGGCTCTGCTGGCCTGGCTGACGGGCCGACCGGCGATGGTGCACCTCTCGCGCCAGGACTCCCTGCGCATGCACACCAAGCGGCACCCCATCGTCATGGACTATGCCGTGGGCTGCGATGCGGCGGGCATGCTGACGGGCATGGTGGTCACCATGCACTCGGATAGCGGGGCCTACTCCAGTGTTGGCCTGGCGGTGATCGAGCGGGCGGTGTCCCACTCGGCAGCGGCCTACTACATGCCCAACGTGCAGGTGAATGGCACGGCCGTGGTCACCAACAACGCCCCCTGCGGTGCCTTCCGGGGCTTCGGGGTGAACCAGTCCAACTTCGCCTTCGAGTCCTGCCTGGACGAGCTCTGTAAGCAGGGCGGCTTCGACCGCTGGCAGTTCCGCTGGGACAACGCCCTGACCGAGGGCCGGACCATCGCCACGGGCCAGACCCTCACGGCCGGCGTGGGTGTCCGCAAGTGCCTGGAGGCCCTTAAAGACCGCTTCCATGCGGCCAAGTGCGCGGGCATCGCTGCGGGCATGAAGAACACCGGCATCGGCTGCGGCCTGGCGGACTTCAGCCACGCCAAGGTGGTCATCAAGGCCGCAGACCGCGTGGAGCTCCACCACGGCTGGTGCGAGATGGGTCAGGGCAACTTCACCATGGGTGTGCAAAGCCTGGTGGAGGAGACCGGCATCGACCCAGCGATCATCGATGTCATCGTGGAGACCAACGAAGAGGCGGAAGCGGGCATGACCACGGGCTCCCGCGGGACTTCGCTGCTGGCCAACTCCGTGATTGCCGCCTGCAAGGAGCTTAAGAAGGATCTGGCTTCGGGCCTGACCCTCAAGGATCTCGTGGGGAAGGAATACCGCGGCAGCTGGGTCTGCGACTGGACCGTGGCACCCGGAAAGCCGCCCAAACCTGGCTATGACGTGATCACCCACTACTCCTTCGGCTTCGCGGCCCAACTGGTGGAGCTCGACGAAACCGGGAAGATCACCCGGATCACTGCTGCCCACGATGCCGGGAAGATCATGAACCCAACTCTCTACGAGGGGCAGATCGAAGGCTCCCTGCACATGGGCCTGGGCTACGCCGTTAGCGAAGATTTCCCCTACAAGGACGGCCGCCCTGTATCCCTCAAAATGGCGGATCTGGGCCTCATCAGGGCCAAGGACATGCCGCCCATGGAGATCATCGGAATCGAGGTCCCAGACGCAGTCGGCCCCTACGGCGCCAAGGGAGTGGGCGAGATCGGCCTGGTCCCCACCGCCGGTGCTGTGGCTAATGCCCTCTGCCAGTTCGACGGCATCCGCCGCACGACCCTGCCCCTCAAGGCGATGCAGTTGCTTGGCAAGAAGAACAAAGCCTGAACTTGTAACCCCTTTCCATGTGCCGGGCCCACTGACGGAGCCGGCCCCACTCTCAACCCTGGAGTCATCCCCATGTCCAACCTGGACACCCGCATCGCCGAACTGGCCGCCAAGTATCTGCCCCTCGCTTCCGAAATGCTGAAGGAGGTCATCCGCATCCCCGCCGACTACGTGGAGAAGGCTGTTGACCAGGGCGGCGACCCCTTCTGTGGCACCTCCAACCATGAGTTCCCCCGCATCGATTACCTGCGGAAGAAGATCGTGGCGATCAAGGCCGTGCGGAAGGAAGAGGACGCCACCTTCGACGCGTTTGGCAACCTGGTGTGGCGGGTGGAGGATCCCAACGATGGCATCCCTGCGGACCAGAAGAAGGTCATCTACATCGATGGCCACACCGACACCGTGAAGCCCCTCCGGGCCCAGTGGCTCCAGAACACCGGTGGCATCGACTGCTTCGATGGCGTCATCGATGCCGCCAAGGTGAACAAGAGCTTCCTCAACAAGGAGCTGGGCTACCTGCCCCCCGAGAATGAGTGGAACCACCTCATCTTTGGCCGCGGCGCCGCCGACCAGCTCGGCGGCGTAATCTCCGCTGCCATCGCCACCAAGATCATGCTGGAGCTGGAGGCCGAGGGTGCCCTCAAGGGCGTGATCGTGTACTCCTACGCCACGGTCTGCGAAGAGGACAACGATGGTGCCGGCCCCATGTACCTCAACCGCCAGGTCTTCCCTACCGCTGCTCCTGCCGTAGTGCCCGATGTGGTGATCCTTACGGACAGCTCCGGCTGCTCCAAGAACGGCGCTCTGGGCATCTACCGCGGTCAGCGCGGCCGCATGCAGATCGAGGTCACGGTTAAGGGCAAGTCCTGCCATGGCTCCATGCCCTGGGAAGGCAAGAACCCCCTGGAGTTCGGCGGTGCCATCGTGAAAGAGGCTGCCGATAAGTACGACGCGCGCATCGGCTTCAAGGATGACCCGTTCCTCGGCCACGGCACCCGCACTGCCTCCTGGGCCCGTCTGGACACGCCCAGCGACTGTGCCGTGCCCGAGAAGTTCACCTTCCGCTTCGATCGCCGCCTGACCATCGGCGAGACCCCCGAACAGTCCTGCGCCGATGTTGAAGCCCTGGATACCGTAGCCGCCGCTCGCAACGCCGGCCTCACAGTGGAGGTCTCCATCCCCACCTACACGGATGCCTCCTGGAAGGGCTACGTGCTCAACAACCCCCAGGTCTACCTGGGCTGGCTCACCCCCGAGGAGCACCCCGCTGTGCAGGCGGCCGTGAGCGCCTACCGGAAGGTCATCTCCCCGAATGTGGACGGCAAGGTGGGCACCGGTGGCGTCCTCACCAAGGAGCCCCGCGTGGACCGCTGGGTCTTCAGCACCGATGGCGTGGGCTACCCCATCCCGACGGATACCAGCGTCCCCGGCGCCGCCACGAAGCAGTGGGTGAACAACGGGGTCTACAAGCACCCCGCCATGATCGGTTTCGGCACGGGCATCGAGCAGAACACACATAAGATCGGCGAGTGCGTTGACGAGCGCGAGCTCCAGCACAGTGCCGCCTTCCTGGCCCGCTACCCCACCGTCTTCGCAGGTACGGTCTAGCCGCCCGCCGCCGGGCGGCCCTTGGCCAGTCCCTCTTCTCCTTCCTGACCGGAGCATAGCCCCATGGAAAAAGCCTTCCGCTCCGCCTCCCTTGAGCTGCTCAGCGGCTGGATCTTCAATGAGCTCGATACCCGGGATACCGTGCTCGGCATCCCGGTGCAGAATTTTCAAATACCGCACGCCAAGCTCGCCCGGGAGATGTTTGGTCACACCGTGGCTGCGCCCCTGGGCGTGGCGGCGGGGCCGCACACCCAGCTATCCCAGAACATCGTGTCCAGCTGGCTGTGCGGAGCCCGCTTCATCGAGCTTAAGACCGTCCAGATCCTCGATGAGATCGAGGTCAGCCGGCCCTGCATCGATGCGGCGGATGAGACTTACAACTGCGAGTGGTCCCAGGAGCTGAAGCTCGAGGAATCCTTCACGGAATACCTGAACGGGTGGGTGCTCATCCATGCCCTTGCCCATCGCCTGGGGCTCCAGGATCCCGGCACCCACTTCAGCATGAGCGTGGGCTACAACCTTGAAGGCATCCAGCATCCGCGGGTGCAGAAATTCATTGCCGATATGCGCAACGGCGGTGCGCCCCTGGCCGCCGCCATCGATACCGTGGCTAAGGTCTACCCCGGCGTGCGGGACATCGTGATCCCCACGGAGCTTTCGAACCAGATCACCCTCTCCACCATGCATGGCTGTCCGCCGGCAGAGATCGAGCGCATCGGCCGCTTCCTGCTCACGGACCTGGGCATGCATACCTGGGTGAAGCTGAATCCCACCCTCCTCGGCCCCGAGCGCCTGCGCGGCCTCCTGAACGACACCCTGGGCTTTGATATCACGGTGCCCGATGAGGCCTTTGGCCACGACCCCAAGTGGGACGATGCCATGGCCATGGTCAAGAGCCTGGCGCAGACCGCCGAGGGCCGCGCGAACAGCTTCGGCCTCAAGCTGTCCAATACCCTGGAAGTGGTGAACCACCGGCCCGTGTTCCCCACCAACGAAAAGATGATGTATCTGTCGGGGCGGGCCCTGCACCCACTGACGCTCACCCTGGCTGGCTTAGTCATGGAGGAGCTGGGCGGCAAGGTGTCTATCAGCTTCTGCGGCGGTGCTGATGCGAGGAATTTCGCCGACCTGGTGGCGGCGGGACTGGGTCCCATCACCGTTTGCACAGACCTGCTCAAGCCCGGTGGTTACGCGCGTCTGCAGCAGTACCTGGTGCACCTCGAGGGGGCCATGAGCGAGGTCGGGGCAGACAGCCTCGATGCCTTTATCCAGCTCCGGTCCGGTGGCCACGGGGCCCGCTTTAACCTGGCCAGCTATGCGGTAACGGTGGTGGGTGATGAGGCCTACCTGGGGCGTCCCCGCCCTCTGGACTTCAAGGGCGACAAGCCTCTGGGCCACTTCGACTGCATCGCCGCGCCTTGTGTCGATGCCTGTCCCACCAACCAGAACATCCCCGACTACCTCTGGCTGGTGGCCCACGGCAAACCCGCTGAGGCCATGGAGGTCATTCTCCGCACCAATCCCCAGCCTGGGATCACCGGAAGCGTCTGTGATCACCCCTGCACCGAGCGCTGTGTCCGCAACTTCTACGATGCGCCCCTGGCCATCCGGGAGATCAAGCGCTTCGCTTTCGAGAATGCGGGGCCGCTCCCTGTGGAAGTGCGCGGTCAGCCCCTGGGCGTGAAGGTGGCCATCGTGGGCGCCGGGCCCGCGGGCCTCTCCGCGGCCTACTATCTGGCAAAGATGGGCTTCGACGTGGACGTCTTCGAGGCCAAGCAGGAGCTGGGCGGCATGGTGGGTGGCCTGATCCCGGCCTACCGGCTGCCGAAGCAGACCCTTGAGGGCGACCTGGTCCGCCTGCGGGAGCTGGGCGTTCAGATCCGCCTGGGCCAAGTCCTGGGCCGCGACTTCACCCTGGCGGAGCTGCGCCGGGACAACGCCGGGGTCTTCCTGGCGGTGGGGGCCCAGAAGGGCAAGCGCCTGGGCATCCCCGGCGAGGACACACCGGGGGTCATGGATGCCCTCGACTTCCTCGACAAGGTGCGGGCGGGCACGCCCATGAACCTGGGCCAGCGCATCCTGGTCATTGGCGCGGGCAACTCGGCCATGGATGCGGTGCGCTCCGCTATCCGGTTGGTGCCGGGCGGCGCGGTGACCATCGTCTACCGCCGCACCCGGGCCCAGATGCCGGCGGACCCCGCTGAGGTCCACGACTGCATCGAGGAGGGCATCCAGATTCGCGACCTGCTGGCCCCTGCTTCCGTCGTGACGGCCGGCGGGAAGGTGGCGGGCCTGGCCTGCACAAAGATGCGCCTGGGCGAGCGGGATGCCTCTGGGCGCCCTCGCCCGGTACCCGTGGCAGGCAGCGAAGAGGTGGTGCCTGCAGACACTATCATCTCGGCCATCAGCCAGGAGGCCGTGCTGGATTTCCTGGAGGGCCTCGAGGTCAGGCGCAACAGCAATGGCTATCTGGTGGTGGACCCCCACACCCGGGAGACCTCCGTGCCGGGTCTGTTTGCGGGCGGCGACGCGGTGCACGGCGCCTCCTCTGTGATCCTGGCCATCGCCGATGGCCGGGCCGTGGCGGAGACCATCGCGGCGCGGCATGGCGTGGAGTTGAAGCCGGAACCCCTGCTGGAAAAAAGCCAGGCGGACGCGGCCCTCATGGAAAAGAAAGGCCGTCTGGTGGGAGCCCAGAAGGTGCCGGTGCTCCCCCTCACCGAGCGCCAGGGCTTCGCTGAGGTGCTCAAGCCTTTCACCGCCGAAGCTGCCGCCAAGGAAGCCAGCCGCTGTCTGGACTGCGATGATCTCTGCAGCCTCTGCGTGACGGTGTGCCCGAACCGGGCCAACCAGGCCTACGGCATCGAGCCCTTCCAATTGGCAATGCCTCTTTTGGTCCAGCGCCAGGGACGCCTGGTGGTCGAGGGCAGCCGCGCCTTTGCCTTGAACCAGCGGGTCCAGACCCTCAACATCGCCGACTACTGCAACGAGTGCGGCAACTGCGATACCTTCTGTCCCGCCGCCGGGTCGCCCTACAAGGACAAGCCCAGGTTCTGGATTGACGAAGAGGGCTACCGTGAGGCCAAGGGCGATGCCTTCCGCCTGACCCGCCGACTCGCCGGCCTGGCCATCGAAGCCCGCCTGGCCGGGAAGACCTACCACCTGGAAGTGCTGGGCGAGGAAGCCCACTACCGCAGCGAGCAGGTCACTGTCCGCCTGAGCACCAAGACCTGGTCCCTCATCAACTGGGAGGCCCAGGCAGTCCTGCCCGAAGGTACCCTGGTGGACCTCACCCCCTGTGCCACCCTCATCGCCCTGCTCAGTGCCGAAAGCGCCCTGCCGGCGCTGGTGCTGTCGTCTAGTTAAAAAATTTTACACAGAGGTATTTTTTTATTGACCCACGAGGTTTCTATCCTATGCTTCTAGTCATCCAGAGTGGTCCAAAGGCAGGTGGAGCCTACGAGCACCTGGACCTTGAAAGAGGGCAATGTCTGAGCGGTGCCGGCTCGATAACCCGGCAAAGGTTGCAGGTGCCCGCACCACGATGCACCCCAGGTCTCTGCTAGGTCTGGCCAGTGTTTCGGGTTCTTTTCAGGGCCCATCCATGAGAAAATCACCAAGTCGGATCGCGCTTTTAACCAATCAAAAAAACCTTCTATCTGTTCACCCACGTCCTACCGTTCTACACCCCTCCCCCCCCACCCGAGGCCCAGGCAGTCCTGGTCACCTCCACCAAGGAGTACCGCATGAAGAAACTCACCCTCGTTGCTCTGGGCCTCGTTGCCCTCGCCGCCGTTCCCGCCACCGCCGCTGACTGGAGCGACACCTCCCTCGGCTACCGCACGGGCAGCAAATTCCAGGAACCGGCCAACCCCGAGTCCATGACTAAGCAAATCTTCAACCTGACGCATGCGTCCGGTTACTCGCTGGGTAGTAACTTTTTCAGCGTGGACATGCTGACCTCCAGCACGACGGACCCCTCCAACAACGCCGGGACCTCGGCAGCCTTTCCTAAGCAGGGTGCTCACGAAGTCTACGTTTCCTACAAGCACAACCTG
>SESH01036932.1_pt1 | contig 18690 bp, 13 predicted proteins | sample 3171561 | NCBI WGS metagenome assembly SESH01 (sample SAMN10866947, study PRJNA518727) | freshwater metagenome | biome: subpolar coniferous forest; feature: holomictic lake; material: water; isolation source: holomictic Lake 442 2011 16.5 m and 2014 13 m | place: Canada: near Kenora, Ontario
GCCGCCAGGTCTTCGCCGCCTCCGCCCGACTTCAACGCTCTGATGCGATCCGTCGCCAATGAGCGCAGCCGGCCAGCTTTTGCCCTATTGTTTAATCATTTCGCACCGCGACTCAAATCCTACCTGATGCGTAGCGGTACCGATTCGGGGCAGGCGGAAGAGGTGGTGCAGGAGGCCATGTTGCTGGTCTGGCATCGGGCCGTGACCTTCAATCCCGCTCAGGCCAATGTTAGTACTTGGATTTTCACCATCGCCCGCAACCGGCGAATCGATATGATAAGGCGGGAGCGCCGGCCAGAGTTCGATCCGACCGACCCTGCTCTGGTACCCGAACCAGCTCCATCGGCCGAGCGGGCGATTGAATTAGTGCAGGATGGCACGCGACTTCGCGCCGCGATTGACAGTCTGCCTAACGAGCAGGCCGAGTTACTACGCCTCGCCTATTACGACGACAAGCCACACAGTGTCATTTCTGCCGAGCGGGGAATTCCGCTTGGCACCGTCAAGTCCCGACTGCGTCTGGCTGTGGAACGATTGCGCCATCTGCTGAGGGAGGAAGGGACATGATGATTAGGCCAAGCCATCACCCCGCCGAGGAATTCCTGCTGGACTATGCCGATGGCAGCTTGGGCGAAGCATCGGCCCTGGTTATCGCCACTCATCTAGCGTTGTGCCCGGACTGCCGCAATAAGGTTGCCGACCTTGAGGCGATCGGCGGCGCCTTGCTCGACGCGGAAAGATTGGAGCCTGTGTCAATGCCCTGCCTAGACGCGATGATGGCCAGGTTGGGGGAGCCGCAGCCACTAACACGCCGCGAAAAACCGCCGCAATTGACCGCGTTGCCACCGGATATACTCATGATCCCTGAGCCGCTGCGCGGATACATCGGTGCGCCATTATCGTCGCTGGGATGGCGTCAACTTCGGCCCGGCATTGAAGATGTCGATCTTGGTATCGGCCAAGCGCCGGCCCAGACCCGCTTGTTTAGAATCATGCCTGGCGTAGTTACGCCCCGCCATGGCCATTGTGGCACTGAAATGGCCCTAGTGCTGGCCGGAGGCTATCGCGACGAGCAGGGCAATTGCTGTCGGGGCGACGTTTTTATCTACGATTCCACCGTCGAGCACAGCCCGGTCGCCGATCATGGCGAGCCCTGCCTTTGCCTCGTCGTTACCGATGCGCCGTTGCTGTTTATGGACGATTAGCTTTTCCAGTAACAGCCGCAGCCGCCGCATTACCCGAGCGGATAGCGCCCTCAATTGTACAAGGCAGGCCGGTTGCGGTCCAGTCACCGGCAATGAACAGGTTGGACCAACGGGTTGCCGTTTCCGGCCGACGGCGCTGATTGGCTGGACTCTGGACGAAGGTGGCGCGTTTTTCCTTAATGATGCGGGCGGGCGGGGTTGCACCTGCGGGCAAGGCAAGAGCCAAGGCCACGTCGCGCCAGAGCAGATCGGCAATCGCTGCGGCTGGCTGTTCAGCCATGGCTGAGGCACCGCTGACAGTGACCGAGGCGACATCGCCGCGAACGAACACCCAATGAGCGGCGCCGCCGACGACTCCGATGAATGGCATACCATAGGGCAGGGGGGGAGGCTCCCGCTCGAGTCGAAAATGGGCGTTGACTATGACATGTCCATCTTCGGGCACAATCTGGCCGGGCAGCAGCTCGCCAGTTATCGAGGGCGGAAGCGCCAGTACCACCATATCATCGGGTCCAAGTGTGATTCCGTGAGCTTCCCCATTCCCGGTGAAGTCCAGACCACACACGCGCCCGCCTTCAAAACGGACGGCCCGCAGCCGCTGCCCGAAGCGGGGAGATTCGTCATGACCGGCGAGCAGAGCCAGCGCCGGTTCGACTAGGCTGGAGGCGAGGCCGTCGCGGGCGATCATCGGCCGGCAAAATCGGCCGCCACGGGCGAAGGTCTCGCGCATAACCGCACCGAGCGGGCGGGCCGCTGCCATTTCTGGGCTGCAATTGAGAGCGGCCAAGGTCAGCGGCTCCCAAAAGCTGCGATAAAGGCGATGATTGCGCGGGATGCATTCGGCCACGGTAGCGTCAGAACCGGCGCAAAATATTGCCAGTCCCGACAAATAATCAATGGGTCGTGATCCGGGAACCCGCCGCGAAGGTATCAGTAACCACCAGGGAAGCGAACCTTGATTGGGCCGCAACACCCAGCGAGCACCGCTCGCCAAATCAACGAAGGGATAGGCCGCCTCGACCGGGCAAATCATGGTGCCGGATGCACCGATGCGCGCGAGATAGGCAAGGGTTGCCCGATTGGCGCTCATCATCAAATGATTACCGTTATCGAGTCGGCGCTCCAGCGTATGATCGTAAAAAGACCGGCAGCGGCCACCAGCATGAGGAGCCGCCTCATAGAGCGCCACCCGCCATCCGCGTCCAACCATGGCAACGGCACAGGCCAGCCCCGCCAGCCCCGCCCCAACTATGTGGAGGGTTGCCATTTTGGTCTCAGGAGGCCGCGTGTCAGTGCCGCCCACAATTTTGCACATTTCGACAGCTTGGCAGTCGGCGCGTCGGGGTTCCAGCCGCAACGCTCCAGTTGCTCAAGTGCCGCTTCATAAATACCCATCATCAACAAGGCCGGTCGCAACCGTGTGCGGTCGCAACTCAAAAGCGCTGCGTCAGCTTCAGCGTAACGTATACGAGCAAGCCCGACAATCTCTGCAAATACCTCTGACATGGCGGGATGGCGCAGCAAAGCCGAGAGCGGCTGCATGCGGTCGATGCCGTGGCGCTCCAGCACTTCGCGCGGCAAATAGAGCCTGCCGCGTTCGGCATCCTCGTGGATATCGCGTAATATATTTGTTAACTGCAAGGCATCGGCCAGCTTGAGCGCAAAATTGTGGGCTTCAGGCTCGCTGGCACCGAATACAGGCAGCGAGAGCAAACCCACTGAGCCGGCGACACGGCGGCAATAGAACATCAGAACGACCATGTCCGGCCCAAGCATCGACTCGCGGGCGTCCATCTCCATGCCTTCGATCATGGCTATGAACTCGCTCTGTGGCAGGTCATAGCGACGGACCGGCTCCAACAAGGCCGTAGTAGTCGGCCTTGTCGGCCAGCCAGCGTATAGGCGACTCACTTCGTCACGCCACTGCGCCAGTTCGGCCAGTCTGTTCGCAGTCGTTCCGCCGTCATCGGCGACATTATCAACTTCGCGACAAAAGGCGTAGATGGCGAACATGGCCATTCTTCGCTCGAACGGCATGATTCTCATGCCGAGCGAAAAGGAGGACTCAGCTGCCCTTACCACCGCGACGACATGAGCCTGGGCAGAGGTTATGGCGGTCATGTCGGAGTCAAACGACTGCCGGCCGCATAAAGGCCGTGAACAACGCCAACTGTTCCGCAACGAGCAAAATCAAGCTTAGTCAGCTTGACGCGATCGGCGATCGGATCGCCCCGCCGCAACAAACGGGCCAGGCGCCGGGCCAAATGCAAGATCACACCCGACTCCATGGCAAGGTTGTAGCTGCACAAGCGTGCCGGCAAAAGGCTTGCCTCGCCTAGCAGGTCTTCGGTGGCAGTCAGGCATTTATCAAGCACTGCGCGAAGCCCGACGCTGGCCTTATCTGCCTGAAGATCTGCAGTTGAGCAAGCGTAGGACGCCATCCAGTCAAGTGGAAGGTAGACTCTGTCCATCTCCCGGTGGTCATCACGACAGTCCTGGAGGTGATTGAGCACCTGCAAAGCATTGCAAAGGGCGTCGGAGGCGGGGTAGCCATGGCTGTTTTCGCCATGCAGGTCCAGCAAGTAACGCCCGACAGGGGCCGCCGACAGGTTACAATAAGCGACAAGTTCACCCCAGTCGGCATAGCGGGACTTGACCGCGTCCTGCCGAAAAGCCGCCAGCAAATCAAGGCCGTGCCGCGCGGTGACGCCGGTTTCAACTAAGCTTTCACGCAAACGGAACGCCTTAGCGAAATTATGCACGCAGCCTTTACCCTCAGCCAACGCCAACGCGCAACCATCTAGACGGGCAATCTTTACTTCGGGCGCAAGTTGAGGATTGTCGGCAATATCGTCGGCAGCGCGCGCAAACTCATAGAAGGCTGCGACATGGGGACGCAACACCGCTGGCAGCAACCATGAACCGACCGGAAAGTTCTCGGTCTTGGCATTCTTTCCCGATGGCGTCTCAATCGCTGTGGTCACCCGGTTGATCCCCTTGCCTCCGATGCACCGCATAACTGGCCTAAACGCGGGCCTGTATTATATAACTCCAAACCAATCAGAATTCATCTAATTGGGGCGCTCCTGCCAATGCCAGCCCGACTTGTCATGGATGCCAATTGGACTCGAGAAATATTCGCGCAACAGCATCACCGCCGGCCCCATCAGGAATCCTAGCGAGCAACCAGTCGAAATGTAGGGAACGGCAGCAACCACCGACATACCAGACAAGGTCATAACTCCGGTGATGGCACCAAATGTCGCCCCAAGGATGCAGCCGCCAACCATGTACTGATCAAGCCGGTAGTGGTACTCAATGGTCTTGATCTGATCATCGGTCAACGCTTGTGTCTGAGCCAGCGACCCCCCTGGAGTGGCCATAATCAGACAAAATGCGACGACCAAGGCTATGGTAGCCGTCGGGGGGCGGTACGTCATCGGAGGGCTTTCCTGCAAATCCACCGTACCCCGCCGGAACCTCCGGCGAGTGATTTCACTATATCTAATTGACTAACATGGTTCCAGTACGCTGGCGAGTTGAAGCTTTCGCCGATATTGAAAATTGCGTTCATTGCAGACATGGTAGGCTTGCGAGGCAGATGATGATGATGGAGGATGAATGAGGAGCCTGATTGTGCATCGCCTGTCTTTCCCGATCCGCGGCAGTTTCCGCATATCGAGAGGCGCCAAAACGGCTGCAGATGTCGTCGTCGTGGAGATTAGTGAGGCTGGCGCCATTGGGCGGGGCGAATGCGTTCCCTATGGTCGCTATGGTGAAACTATGGATGGCGTGGTCGCGGCAATCGAGGCTAGGTCAGATGCGCTGACGGCCGGGATGGACCGCCTGTCCTTGAACCGCGAAATGCCGGCGGGCGCTGCACGCAACGCCATTGACTGCGCCTTGTGGGACCTTGAAGCAAAACTAAGCGGGGTGCCGGCATGGCAGCTGGCCGGGCTTTCCTGGCCACCACAGCCGTTGATCACCGCCTTTACCATCAGCGTAGATACCCCCGAAGCGATGGCGGCGGCGGCGTTAGCTGCGGCTGGGCGACCTTTGCTCAAGCTCAAGCTGGCCGGTTTCGGCGACATCGAGCGAGTGCGGGCGGTGCGGGCTGCCGTTCCGGAAGCGCGCCTGATCGCCGACGCCAACGAGAGCTGGAGCGTCGAACGACTCCGAGCTTTCGCCCCGGAGATGGCCGCGCTTAGAGTCGAAATGATCGAACAGCCGCTGCCGGCCGATGAGGATAACGAGTTGGCCGGGCTGGATTTGCCGTTGCCGCTCGTTGCCGACGAATCATGTCATGGTCGCGACGGACTGGATCGGCTCAAGGGGCGCTACCAACTGGTCAACATCAAGCTCGATAAGACCGGAGGTTTGACCGAGGCGTTGCGATTGAAAGCCGCAGCTAAAGCCGCCGGATTCGGGGTGATGGTTGGGTGCATGGTGTCGTCTTCGCTGGCCATGGCCCCGGCCATGCTGGTTGCACAAGGCGTACAATTGGTCGACCTGGATGGGCCACTCCTCCTGCTCGCCGATCGCCAGCACGGTCTGCGCTACGACGGTGCCAGGATTCATCCGCCGCAACCCGAGCTGTGGGGTTAGGAGGCCGACGGCATCTTCGACAATTAGGCGAATAGAGTATATAAGAGGCCTTATCGAGAGGGAGCGGCGGCGCTGCCGTCACGAAACTGCGCGAGGGAACGTGAGGCGGAGTGCAAGGCTAAATATTACTTTTCGCTGCTGGTGGATAGAGTCGGGGCGCCGAGCCGTCACGTTGCTGGCGGCTACGCTGTTAATGCTCCTTGTTGCGGCACCACCGGCAACGGCAATGCGGCTCGACGGCCTGCAAAGCGCATGGACCGAACTTCAGCTGGCGGTGCTTGACCGGCTTGCCCGCACGGACGATGACGACCCGGTTCGCGCTGGGCTGATCTATCGTCGACTGACCGACCGCTTGAACGCTTTGACTGCCGAAGGCGGCACGGCTGACGATTTACAACTGCTGGAGGAAGCTCGCCAGCGAGTTAACGCCTATTGGCTGGGTGGCCAGCGTATCCTGGACCTGCGCCGGCAACGCGACCGTCTCGGCGAGGACACGCTGCGACCGATCAGCGTCGACTTCCGATTGCGCCTACAGCGAATCACCGGTGGCGGCAAGCCAACAGAGGCCCCAATCGCTGCTGATGCGGTGATCAGCATGTTGCTGGTCCAGCAATACGCCGACCACTATATCATCCACCGCGATGCCGATAATGTCAGCCGGGTCAGGCTTGAACTAGAGGCGATTGTTCGTCGGCTGGTGGAACTAGGCAAGTTGCCGCTGGAGCAGCCGTCTCGTACCGTGGTCGGGGAGGTCGGTGCCCTGCTGAAGGGCTACGCCGTCGCCTTTGAACAGTTGGCCATAGTGGTGGCCGAAGAAACCAAGCTAATCGCGGAAACAATAGACCGCAGCGCCATGGAGCTTTCGGCGCTGTTGGCGTCTCAGGCCGTTGAAGGGCGATCGGAAGCGCCAGCGTCCCCGATTCTATCTAAGCCTATTCAAGCTCAGCCTATTCATAACGCGACTTGGCTGGAGGCAACCACTGTAAAGCCAAGTAATTTACGAATAGTTACAATCATTACCATATCTGGTTTAGTTCTGGTTATAGTCTTATTATTACTGTTTCGTGGGCGGCACCGAACAGCGGTCGCGCCTGAATCGGTGGGTAGCTTGGTGCGGCACCGTGAAGATCTCCATACTGAAGAGAAGGCACCCCCCGAACCTGAGAGGGGTATATCCGAAAGGGTGGTGGTGGCGGGGGTAGACTGGCTGGCCGGAGTGGGGCGCTCGGTCGCCATGCTCCACGCCACCGATGGCGAGCTGACCCGACTGCGCGAACATGCGGAGCGAATACAGGCCCAACTAACCAACGACAAGATAGTAGCAGAGACCAGAAATCGCGCGATGGCCGGCTTTATCGCTCACCTTGGCGACAAGTTGCAGGGGCCGCTCTCCACCATCATCAGTCACGGCGATCAAGTTATGGCCGACCTGGACCGTCTTGGCGCCAGTTCGCTTACCCCAGACATCGAAATGATTCAATGGTCTGGCGAACAACTGCTAAGAATGGTCGAGGCGTTGCGAGGCGTTGCAGAGATTGAGGCCGGCACCCTCACAGTCAACCGCGAGGATTTCCTGGTCGATCATCTAGTGGGAGAGATACGTGAGCGTCTGCGGCCGTTAACAAACCTTTATGGCAACCGATTTAACGTACAGACCGCGCGCGGCATCGGACTGATGCACTCGGATTTCCAGAAATTGCGCACCGCACTATTTCATCTGTTGGAAAACGCCTGCAAGTTTTCTGAGAATGGTGATGTTACGCTTGTCGTCATGCGCATCGAAGAGGATGGGCAGCCACAGGTACGCTTTACCGTGACCGACACCGGCCCCGGTATTTCTGCCGACCATATAAACCGCATCTTCGATCCTTTTGTAGCCTTTGGCAGCGAGCGATGCAGTGGTGCCGGCCTGGGCCTGACCCTGGTTCACCATTATGCGGTTGCACTGGGCGGAAGCATAGAGGTCAACAGCAACCCCGGGCGCGGCTCCTGTTTCGTACTTACTCTGCCCGTGGACTCCCGTAACGAGCAAACCTACACCGCGCCCCTGGATCAGACTTCTGATTCTCTGGCTTTAGCCAACAACAGCCCGGTGCTGAAATTGGCAGCTCCCCCGCCCACCCCTGCGGACGCAACAAATTATGTTTAATCAGCCTAATACCAGCTCACGCACGATCAAACATTCATGGCTGCCAGGCATAAACTCACGGCATAGCCTGGGCCGCTGGTGATAGACGCCGCAGGTCACGCTATAGCCGACCACCCCAACCAGCGCGGCACAACGGCCGCCGTCATCACAGGCCATCCGGTCGCGGTCACGGGAGATAAAGCTAGCAGGAATTCCTGCGGCGTCACCAGGATCGTCCGGGTCGAACATCGGGCAGTCACCGGAATAGGCGCAGCAGGCACCGCAGCACTGGCAATCAAGTTCGGTGATAGCTGCCGGTTCGACCTTAGTTGATTTGCCCCGGTGCCTTCCCATATTAGCCGCCGCGCGATCAGGACACGGCCTTGCGTCGGCTCGGTTTGGGCGGGGAAGCGTTGCCAATGGCGGTACCCGAAGCCTGGACGGTTTTTGTGGCGACCTTAGCCGGGGCCTTAGCTTGAGCTTTGGCCGGGGCCTTAGCTGGAGCTTTTGTGGCGACCTTAGCCGGGGCTTTAGCTTTAGCCGGGGCTTTAGCTTTAGCCGGGGCCTTAGCGCTCGCGCTAGGTTTGGTAGTTCCGACCTTGGCTGCCTTGGCTGCCAACAGCTCAACCGCCTCGTTCATGCTTATCGAGTCGGGTGAGATTGACTTGGGCAGCGAGGCGTACAGGCTGCCATGTTTGGCATACGGACCAAAGCGGCCAGTGCCGATGGTAACGGGCTTGCCATCGTCGGGGTGTTCACCAAGGCTGCGGGTCGGGGCTCCGGCGGCGCGCTCGCGAGGCTCAGCAAGCAGAACCACGGCGCGGTTTAGCCCAATAGTCAGCACGTCATCGTCATCGGGCAAAGACTTGTAGGCACTTCCGTGCTTCAGGTACGAGCCAAATCGGCCAATGCCGGCGGTGATAGTGTCCTTGCTTTCAGGATGAGGGCCGATCTCACGCGGCAAAGCCAACAGCCGCAAACCAATATCCAGGTTGATCTCGCCCGACGGCATACCCTTGGGAATCGAGACCCGCTTGGGCTTTTCCTTTACCTCGACCTTTTTTTTCCTCGTCTTGGCTTTGATTGCCGGACTGACCACTTGATCTGACGCAACTTGCTCAACTTGCTCCAGCACAACTTGCTCAACTTGCGGCGCGGCGGGAGCGAGAGCCGGGGCAGGAATGGGGCCAAGCTGGACATACGCACCGTATGGCCCGCGTCTGACGGTTACAGGCATTCCGGTAACAGGGTCATCACCAAGCAGGCGCGGACCCTCAAATGCTTCAAGGTTGTCATCGCCGGCCGTAGCAACCGACAGCGGCCTAGTGTAGCGGCACTCAGGATAGTTCGAACAACCGATGAAGGCACCGTTGCGACTAAGCTTCAGGCCCAATCGGCCAGCGGTACAACCAGGACAGGTACGAGGTGGGGCACCGCTGGCTGTCACAGCGTCAAGCGGGAAAAAGTGTGAACCGAGCGTGGCGTCAAGGGTATCTATGACCTGGGTGATGGTCAGCTCACGGGTGTCGCCGATTGCGGCCGAAAAGGCCGTCCAAAAGGCGCGCAGCACGCTTTTCCAGTCAACCCGACCGCCAGAAATATCATCAAGCTGATTTTCCAGATCGGCGGTAAAGTTGTACTCAACATAGCGTTCGAAATAGTTTTCCAGGAAAGCCGTGACTAGCCGACCACGATCCTCCGGCACGAAACGCTTCTTGTCCAGGCGTACGTACTCGCGGTCCTGCAAAACTTGAAGAATATTGGCGTATGTCGACGGTCTGCCGATGCCAAGTTCTTCCATCCGCTTGACTAGGCTAGCCTCGGTATAGCGGGGCGGCGGCTGGGTCGAATGCTGTTCGGCATGGATTTCACCTTCACGGTGAAGCTGGTCCTTCTCCTTGACTGGCGGCAAGCGGCGCTCGTCCTCGTCGCCTTCAGCGGCATCGTCACGGTCCTCCTTGTAGACGCGGAGGAAGCCGTCAAACATAACGATTGAACCGGTAGCGCGAAACACAGCGTCACCCTTACCAGAAGCGATATCGACCGTCGCTTGGTCAAGCACGGCCGAGGCCATCTGGCAAGCGATGGTGCGCTTCCACACTAATTCATAAAGTCGCATTTCGTTGCGGTCGATATAGCCCATGACATCTTCGGGGCGTCGCGCGAGATCGGTGGGGCGAATCGCCTCGTGAGCCTCCTGGGCGTTCTTCGCAGTAGTTTTGTAAAGACGCGGCGAAGGCGGCAGGTAACGCTCACCGAAGCTGCCGCCTATATACTTGCGGGCGCCATCGATTGCCTCATGGGACAGCGAGACGCCATCAGTTCGCATATAGGTAATGAGGCCGACGGTCTCGCCACCGATATCAATGCCTTCGTAAAGCTTCTGGGCGATGCGCATCGTCTGGGATGCACTAAAACCAAGCTTGCGTGATGCCTCCTGTTGCAGAGTCGAGGTAGTAAATGGAGGATAGGGATTGCGTTTAACTTGTTTATGCTCAACCGTGGCAACCGCAAACGACAATGGGTTCAGTCGATCAACCACCGCCTGTGCTGCGCCCTTGTCGCCCAAAGCGAACTTATCGAGCTTCTTGCCGTCAAGCTGAATAAGCCGGGCGCTAAAACTGGCCCCATCCTTGGTTTTAAAGGTAATTTCAATGGTCCAGAATTCCTGTGGCCGAAAAGCCTCAATTTCCCCCTCACGTTCACAGACTAGGCGTAAGGTCACCGACTGCACCCGCCCGGCCGACTTGGAGCCGGGCAGTTTGCGCCACAACACCGGCGACAACGTGAAACCGACCAGATAGTCGAGGGCGCGACGAGCGAGATAAGCGTTTACCAGTTCGCGATCGACGGCGCGCGGGGCGCGCATGGCAGCCAGAACCGCACTTTTGGTGATTTCATGAAAGGTTACGCGATGAACGTCAACTTTCGGCAACAGGTGCTTTTCCCGTAGCAGTTCCTCTACATGCCAAGCAATCGCCTCGCCCTCGCGATCCGGATCGGTTGCGAGGTAGACGCATTTGGCGTCCTTAGCCGCACGAACGATTTCGTCAATGTGCCGCCGTGAACGCTCGCCCAACTCCCAGTCCATAGCAAAGTCGTCATCGGGACGGACCGAGCCGTCGCGGGGGGGTAGATCACGGACATGGCCAAAGCTGGCCAGCACGGTGAAATCCGGCCCAAGATACTTGTTGATAGTCTTCGCCTTAGCCGGCGATTCGACGATGACGACGCTGTTGCCCGGCACGTGCCTCCCGGCCTCCCTTACTAGATGAATGGTGTTTTGCAAATGTGATCAGATCAAGTTGACCTGATTGCCAGGACGCCGCTCAGCCCGTCCAGCCAGCTCCAATTCCAGCAGCACAGTGTGAACGATCGCCGCAGAGAATTGACAGCCCCGAACCAGTTCGTCAATCGGAACCGGCGAAGGGCCAAGGCTTTCGATGATCACTTCACGGGCGCGCGCGAGTTCGGCCTCGTCAAGTTGACCATTGTCGAGCTGGCCATTGTTAAACCTGGGGTCGGTCGTTGCAAACAGGTCGGAGCCGCCCGGTTCGCAGAGCAATGCACGGTTAATGTCGCTCAGCCCCTGAATTACATCAGCAGATGACTGGACCAAGGTAGCACCCTGACGCAAAAGGTTGTTGGTGCCCTGGCAACGTGGGTCCAAAGGTGATCCCGGCACCGCGAAGACCTCGCGTCCCTGCTCAGCAGCCAGACGGGCGGTAATCAGCGAGCCGGACTTTATTGCCGCCTCGACCACAACGACACCGAGCGACAAACCAGAAATCAACCGGTTGCGTCGCGGGAAATGACGGGCTTGGGGTTGTGTTCCGATCGCGCATTCGGCGATTATCGCGCCCTCGGTCTTGATCCTATTGTGGAGCGCCGCATTCTCTTCGGGGTAGACCACGTCTACGCCGCCAGCAACCACGGCAACAGTGGCACCGTTGCCGGCAAGCGCGCCTTCATGGGCGGAGGTGTCGATACCGCGTGCCATCCCCGATACCACCACCAGTTCAGCCGCCGCCAATTCACGCGCCATCTGTTGGGTAAAGCGCCGACCATTGAGCGAGGCATTTCTGGCACCAATCACCGCAACCGCCCGCTGCCGCAACAGGTGTACATGCCCTAGGACAGAAACCATTGGCGGGGGATCATCAATGGCGGCCAGAGCTTCAGGGTATTCGGGCTCGCAGGCAGCCAGCAATCTTGCGCCAAGACGAGCGTTTGCATCGACCTCGCGCTCAACTTCCGCCCGAGAAGGAACCCGCAATGGTGAAGATCGGCCACCGCGCCGTGCGAACTCGGGCAACCGTTGCAGCGCGCTGGCTGCGGTGCCGAATTGGTCAAGCAATCGAAAAAAGGTTATCGGCCCGACGTTCTCGGTGCGAATCAAACGCAACCAATCAATTCGCTCGATATCTGATAGCGGACGCCTGATTTTAATCATAAAATGGATATTTGACGAAGCCGATGAAGCCGTCAAGGAAAAAGCGTGGCCATTGGCTCCCGGCCTTACTGACCCAAAGGACACGCGAGGAGGTAAATATAGCTCCGTTCGCGTAACCTAATTGCGCCAGACTAGACTCGCTGCGACCTTGGCGATGTGTTACAGTAGGGTAAGTAGAAGGATGCCGACCATGACCGAACCGACCATTGAGGAAATCTACAAATTTATCGCGCGCATTAAATCGGATGACGACCCACTGGTAAGCAAAGAGGCAGTTATCGCTGTCGTTCAATCTGCCGCGATTGGGCTCGGGCAGCGCATTGATGCGGCGGAGCGTAGGGCGGCGCGGCGACTTGATGCGGCTGAGCAGCGCCTTGGTGATCGCATTGATGGCGTCGAAGCTAGGCTCGGTGAGCGCATTGATTGTGTTGAACTGACACTGTCAGACCACAGCGCCAAGCTGTCATCACTGGAGAAAGGCCAAGCCGAACACAGCGCCAAGCTGTCATCACTGGAGAGAGGGCAGGCCGAACACAGCGCCAAGCTGTCATCACTGGAGAGAGGCCAAGCCGAACACAGCGCCAAGCTGTCATCACTGGAGAAAGGCCAAGCCGACCTAAAAACCGGTCAGGCTATCCTGATGGAAAATCAGGTTCAGACTAGCAGGTCTCTGTCGGCGATCCTGGCCCACCTCGGCATCCCGAAGCCATAGCGGCCATGGATGTGCCCCACCTTGTATTCAGCCTCGGCCAGAGGCTCGCAGGCTAGTCTCCAAAACATTAACTCACTAGGGGTTTTTGGTCGGGCAGGCGGGATTCGAACCCACGACCCTCAGTCCCCCAGACTGATGCGCTACCAGGCTGCGCTACTGCCCGTCCAGAGCCAGATTTATAGCTCTGGGGCAGATGCGTCAACTGAATTCGCATTCCATGGCATTGTGAAGCGCTAGCTTACCGGGCCTGTTGCCAAATTATCAAATACCTCAGTTAAAGTTTCGCAATATTGCCGGTTGGCGGCACAAACGTTAGTGAGATTGCCGCCAAATCCCCGACCTTAACGAATGTTGGAAAATTTCAAGGGTGTTTCAGCCGACATTAAAACTAAATCTGGGAAAATATCGCAAAACTAGAATGTCACACTGTGTATTTTTTACGGCTTCTTATGTTTGGTGTCGGAATCGCAGCATTGCAATATGAGCATTGCTCGAATGACTATATATAGAGTATCAATTTTTTAGCGCGGCAATTAGAGGCTCCACCAAAAGCTTTTTACCACCTCCACGTTTGGTGAACGGTAAAAATTGGGGGTAATTCCCCACAAATAGCGCGCTTAAGCGATCACGCAGAAAGTACCAAGATGAGCGCCCTCCGCAAGCTCCTACCCACAGAAATGGGTTATTACGAAGCGCATCTTTTGCGATTGGACCGGGTCGACCGTTATCTGCGCTTTGGCGGGACGGTTACGGACGCAGTGGTAGAGCAGCACTGTTTGCAACTAAATTGGCATGATACAATCGTTATTGGTGATTTTTATCAAGGTGAGTTACGCGCTGCCGCCGAGCTGCGGTCAGACGGTGGCCTTTTTCCCCGTCGTGGCGAGGCGGCATTCAGCGTCGAACGCGCCTTCCAGGGTCAGGGCATCGGCACCACACTTATGCGCCGCGTTTTGACCATCGCCGCCAACCGGGGGCTTCTTATAGTTGATGTGATCTGTTTGCTGGAAAATCGCCGGATGCAAGCCCTGGCCCGACATTTCGCCAAGGAAGCGGTGATCGACAGCGGCGAAGTTGGGGTTAAAATTTGCCTCGATCACCCGAATCACATCTCTTTCTTGCTGGAGGCTTTTGATGAAGGCGCCGGCTTGATGTCGGCAATCCTCGACAGCTTCATGCCAAAAACTGCCAATATATCTGACCTTGCGGCACGCAACGCCGCACGGCCAAACGCTAACGCTGCATGGCCAAGTGCTAACTCCGTTGACGCCAGACGATAAATCGCCAGTATCACTTCGGTGAAGGGTACTGGAGGAAGGCATGGACGACGCCAGTGGAGGCGCTCGGGGCGAACGGTGGGAGTTTTGGATCGATCGCGGCGGTACTTTTACCGACGTGGTGGGTCGGCGTCCGGACGGCGAGATCGTCACCGCAAAACTTTTGTCGGAGAACCCCGGCCGATATGCCGATGCGGCGATAGCCGGAATTAGGCAGCTCTTAGGCCTTACCGAGTGGCAGCCGGTTCCAGCGGACTTGGTCGCTGTGATCAAGATGGGAACCACAGTTGCGACTAACGCGCTTTTGGAACGCAAGGGCGAGCCTACGGCACTGGTTATTACCAAGGGCTTCGGCGACCAGTTGCGCATCGGCAGCCAGAATCGGCCCGATATTTTTGCTCAGCGTATAGTGCTGCCGTCACCGCTCTACGGGCGCGTGCTGGAGATTCCTGAACGTTTGCGAGCCGATGGCAGCATTGAGCGCCCCCTCGATCTCGAAGCGGCTCGAGTCGCCCTTGAGATGGCCTACGCCGACGGGATACGCGCCTGTGCCATTGTCTTTATTCATGGCTATCGTAATCCGACGCACGAGCTTCAGGTTGCAGCACTGGCCCGCGCCATCGGCTTTACCCAGGTTTCCGCCAGCCATCAAGTAAGCCCTTTGATGAGGCTGGTCGGGCGCGGCGAAACCACGGTGGCCGACGCCTACCTGTCGCCGACCTTGCGCCGCTATATAGCCAACGTGACGCGCGAGTTGAACGGTATCCCGCTAAAGTTCATGCAGTCGAATGGTGGCCTGACCGACGCCCATGCCTTTTGCGGCAAGGATGCGGTCCTGTCGGGGCCGGCCGGCGGCATGGTCGGTGCAGTGAGAACTGCGTTGGTGGCCGGCTTCGAGCGCATCATCGGCTTTGACATGGGAGGAACCTCGACCGATGTCTTCCATTATGCCGGCACGTTTGAGCGCTGCGCTGAAACCCTAGTCGCCGGCGTGCGCCTGCGGGCTCCGATGCTGGATATTCACACGGTGGCGGCCGGCGGCGGTTCGATCTGTAGGTTCGACGGCAGTCGCTTCCGGGTTGGGCCTGATTCGGCCGGGGCCGACCCGGGACCGGCAAGCTACCGTCGCGGCGGCCCGCTAACCGTGACCGACTGCAACGTCATGCTCGGCAAGCTCCGGCCCGAGCTGTTCCCCAAGCTGTTCGGTCCCAATGGCGACCAACCGCTTGACGCCGTTGTCGTTAATGCTCGCTTTGAGGAGATGGCCGCCGATATTGAAGGCAAGACCGGCATCCGACGCACGCCATGCGAGATCGCCGAGGGCTTCTTGCGAATCGCGATCGAAAACATGGCCAGCGCAATTAAAAAGGTCTCGATTCAGCGTGGGCACGATGTCGGCAACCATACACTGGTCAGCTTCGGTGGGGCTGGCGGCCAACATGCATGCCTCGTTGCCGACGCGCTGGGGCTAAAACAGGTGTTTATCCATCCCCATGCCGGGGTGCTATCGGCCTATGGCATCGGCCTTGCGGACGCCGTGGTCATTCGCGAACGCGCGGTCGAGCAGCCGCTCAAGCCGGGACTTATGGTCACGCTGGGCGTCATGCTTGAAGCCCTGGCCGATGAGGGGATGGCTGAGCTTGTGCGACAGGGCATCGACATCGCCCAAATATCTTTGCGGCACTCAGTTCACCTCAAATACGAGGGGACAGATTCCGCACTAGTGGTAGACGCTGGGACGGGCGGGGACGCCGGTCTGGCTGCACTGGTCGGTGCTTTCACCGAAGCCCACCGCAAACGCTACGGTTTTATCATGGCCGACAAGGCCCTGGTGGTCGAAGCCGCCTCCGTCGAGGCCAGCGGTCGCGCTGGGGCCGCCGACCCTCCAATAGTGGTAACGGCAGGGGTGAGGCCGGGTCAGCCTTTACCGCGCCGGTTGGCGACAGTTGCCACCTACATGAGCGGGCGAGCCTGCAAGTCCTTGGTGTTTAGTCGTGACGCCTTGCTGCCCGGCAACCGGCTGGTCGGACCGGCGTTGATAAGCGAGCGCAACGCATCTACCGTCATTGAACCTGGTTGGATGGCCGACGTTACCCCGCTCAACCATCTGGTACTTAGCCGCATGGAGTCCTTGCCATCGCGAACAGCCGCCGGTGCCAAGCTAGACCCGGTAATGCTAGAGGTGTTCAACAGTCAGTTCATGTCGATCGCCGAGCAAATGGGCTTTACTCTAGAAAAGACCGCCTATTCAGTCAACATCAAGGAGCGACTTGATTTTAGCTGCGCGGTGTTTGATCGAACCGGCGGCCTGATTGCCAATGCTCCGCACATGCCGGTACACCTTGGCTCAATGGGCGAGAGTGTGCGCGCGGTGCTAGCTGGGGCTACCGACGGCATGGGGCCAGGCGATGTCTTTATGCTTAACGACCCATATCACGGTGGCACCCACCTGCCCGACATCACGGTGGTGACGCCGGTGTTTGATGATGGTGGGCCGGGTACGCCAGGGCGGAACTTGCTGTTTATCGTCGCCTCACGTGGCCACCATGCTGACATCGGCGGCACCACCCCGGGCTCGATGCCACCCGACAGCCGAAGCATAGATGACGAGGGGGTCCTGATCAGCTCATTTCCGCTAGTCCTGGGCGGGCATTTCCGCGCGACCGAACTGGAGTCGCTGCTGACCTCGGGGCCACATCCGGTACGTAACCTTGCCCAAAACATTGGCGATCTCAAGGCCCAGATCGCCGCCAACGAGAAGGGCGGGCATGAGCTACGGCGACTAGTCGATCTATACGGCCTTGAAACCGTTTGCGCCTATATGGGCCACGTTCAGGACAACGCCGCCGAGCTGGTGCGTGAAGCACTCGACCTGCTTGAAGACGGACGATTCGCCGTCGAGTTGGACAACGGTGCCCGCATCCAGGTCAAGATTTCTATCAATCGGGATGAGCGCACCGCGACGGTGGACTTCACCGGCACCAGCGAGCAACTGCCCGATAATTTCAACGCGCCGCTGGCAGTGACTAAGGCGGCCGTGCTTTACGTCTTCCGCACCCTGATCAACACCGATATTCCCCTTAATGAAGGTTGCCTGCGGCCGCTTCGCCTTATCGTGCCGCTGGGAACTATGCTTAACCCGTCCCACCCCGCCGCCGTGGTCGCCGGTAATGTAGAGACATCCCAATGCATCACCGACTGCCTTTACGGTGCGCTCGGTATCATGGCTGCGTCTCAGGGCACCATGAACAACCTTACCTTCGGCGACGATCGGCATCAATACTATGAGACAATTTGCGGAGGATCAGGAGCTGGCTCGACCTTTGATGGCACCAGCGCCGTCCACACCCACATGACGAATTCGCGCCTGACCGACCCAGAAGTGTTGGAATGGCGCTATCCGGTCATGGTTGAAGACTTTCATATCCGCACCGGCTCGGGTGGGGCGGGGCGGTTCCAGGGAGGTGACGGCACCGTCCGGCGCATTCGCTTTCTTCAGCCGATAAGGGCCGCTCTGCTGGCCAACCGACATCGGATACCACCATTCGGGCTTTGCGGTGGTTATCCCGCCAAGCCTGGATCCGCATGGATTGAACGGGCCGACGGCGGACGGACCATGATCGTCTCGTGCGGCCAGGCCGAAATGGCCGTTAACGATGTGTTGGTGATCGAAACGCCGGGAGGAGGTGGCTATGGTCCGCCTTGTCAGGGTGATCCTGCCCCGCCGCACCAGCTTAACTATGATGATCCGCATGACTTGCCCGAGATTTCATCCCACCAAGGACCCGAACCGGCCGCCCCACGAGAACCGGATTTCTGTGGCTGCGACCCGGGCGCAGTAGTGACGGCGTTCGAGGTGATGGGGCTCGACGACGGCGAAACAGAGCAAGTTCGGATATTGGATTTAATCGTCGGGAACAGCGAAGGTGCAACTTGACATCGCACCCTTTCGCCGGAAAATGTATGGTCGAAACTGACCAGGAGGACAGCCGTGAGCAAGTACGAGGAAAGAGCATACAACGTCGGACGGACCAAGCCCAACATCGCGGGCATGAAGAATCAGCTTGCCCGCCTCAAGCATGATCTCGAACAGTTTACCGCGCGCAAGCCCGATGGCGCAGTGGTTGTGACCTTAAGAGAGCGTATCCGTGAGTTCGAAGCAACAATAGCCGAGGCCGAGGCCAATAAAAAACGCGACAATATGCCGCCACCGGTCGATGACGCCGCCGATGACGCCCCGACCCAATCGTCTGACAGGCCGTCGGCGGGCCGCACCGGAAATTTCAGTACCTCCAGCCAATTCCCACCCC
>SESH01079119.1_pt1 | contig 18651 bp, 13 predicted proteins | sample 3171561 | NCBI WGS metagenome assembly SESH01 (sample SAMN10866947, study PRJNA518727) | freshwater metagenome | biome: subpolar coniferous forest; feature: holomictic lake; material: water; isolation source: holomictic Lake 442 2011 16.5 m and 2014 13 m | place: Canada: near Kenora, Ontario
GTGGCCGGCGGTGTCGATCTTGACGGGAAAGTGGCCGTGCTCATCCTTGAGCTTCAGGCGGTGGAGCGTGCCGCCAGGGGTGATGGTCTCGCCCGGCTGCGTGATTTTCTCCCAGTCGGAAAAGGTGAGCACGGTGGCATCGCGCGCGGCATTGAGGTCGGCCTCGGCCAGGCTCTTCAGCGGCATCAGCACGACATCAAGCTCGTTGTGATTGTGGCCGCAGTCCTCGCCGCATTCATGGTCGTGATCGTGGTCCCCATGCTCATGGTCGCCGTGATCATGCGCGTGGCCGATGGCGAGTTCGTAGGTGCCGGGCGTGAGCTGGTAGGCCCCCGCCCATTCGAAGGGGTATTCCGTCTCGAGGAACTGAGGGTCAACCTCGATGGCGCGCTCGAGGTTGAAGCCGCCGACGTTAATTACCTTATCGAGAGCGAGGGTGGCGTTGGTCGTGCGGTGAATCTTGGCGACGGCGTTGATCGATTTGATCCGCTTCTCCAAGGCGTCGAGCTCGGCGGGAGTGACGAGGTCGGTCTTGTTGAGGAGGATGACATCGGCGAAGCCGATCTGCTTGATCGCCTCAGGGGAGTCGCCGAGGTGGAGCAAAATGTGCTTGGCGTCGACCAGGGTGACGATGGCGTCGAGCCGGAATTGCTCCTTCATCTCCGGGTCGGAGAAAAACGTCTGGGCGACCGGGGCCGGGTTGGCGAGGCCGGTGGTCTCGATCAAGATGCCATCGAGCCGATCCTTGCGCTTCATGAGACGGCTGAGGATGCGGAGCAGGTCGCCGCGGACGGTGCAGCAGATGCAGCCGTTGTTCATCTCGAAGATCTCCTCGTCACTCTGGATGACGAGCTGGTTGTCGACGCCGACCTCCCCGAACTCGTTCTCGATGACGGCGATCTTCTTGCCGTGCTGTTCGGTCAAAATGCGGTTGAGCAGGGTCGTCTTGCCGGCGCCAAGGAAGCCGGTGAGGACGGTGACGGGGATGCGGGTGTCGGGCATGAGGCGGGGGAAAGGAGATGAATAGCACCGTTGCTGGCTGCGGCCAGCCCGGTGTTGGTCCGGGCCAGTCGCCCGGCAAAGAAAACCGAGAACGGCCGGTTTGCAACCCGCGGTTAATTTCCGGCCAATAGGGCGAAACCGCCGGTGCCGGGCGGGCCCGCCCCGGTTTTACGGCCAGCGCAATTCCGCGATGTAGCGCCCGGCGTGCGGACCGCTGGTAAACGTCAGTCCGGCGTGGGCCGCGGCCAGGGCGCGCACCAGGCGCAGGCCGAGACCGGTGCCGGCGGCGGCCGCGACGGGCCGATTGGCCAGGGCGTTTTCCACGTGGCAAACCACTGCCGCATCCACGCGGCTGACCGAGACCAAAATAGGGCCGTCGCCATGGCGCAGGGCGTTCGTCAGCAAATTGTGCAGCATCTGACGCAGGGCGCGCGCATCGGCCGGCACGGTCAGATCCTCGTCGGCGGCCACGCGCAGGGTGCGGTCGGCCGAACGGGCCAGCAGTTCGTAGACCTCGATCATCTCGGTCACCAGGGTGCGCAGCGCCACGGGTTGCGGATCCAGCACCAACCGGCCCTGTTCGGCGGTGGCGAGCTGGAGGCACTGGTCCACATAGTCCGACAGGCGACGGAGTTCATCCTGCAGCGACTCAGCCAGGCCGGGCTCGATCCGGCCGGCGGCTTCCTCGACCTGCAGGCGGAGGAGGGTCAGGGGCGTGCGCAATTCATGCGCCACTTGGGCGGAAAATTCCGAGAGCTGGCGGAAACTGTCATCCAGGCGCACGAGCAGGCTGTTGAGATTTTTTTCGATGCTCCGGAACTCCTGGTCGGCGTCGTCCAGCCGGACCCGCTGTTGGAGGCTGTGGCCCCCGATGGCTTGCAGCTGGCGGTTGAGGACGGCGACGGGTTCGAATGACCGGCGGGCGAGATAGTAGCCGAGGCCCAGGGCCAACAGGGCGACCGGGCCGGCGTAAAGCAGCGCGAGGGTGCGCAGTTCGCCGGCGATGTCGTCCACCTCGGACTCCGAATAGCTGCCGTGCAGCTTCCAGTCCGTCCGGCCAGGCTGGGTGCGCTCCCACTTTTCCACGCGCAGCTCGTGCTGCAGATGGGTATAGGTGATGCCGACGAAGACCGTCAGCACGGCCAGCAGACTGAGGGTGAACCAGACCGCGAAGCGCCAGTGGAGTGACTTCATGGCGCGGGGGCGTGGAGCGCGAAGCCGACGCCGCGGACGGTGTGGATCAGCGGCAGCAAGCCGGGCCGATCGACCTTGGCGCGGAGGTAATTGACGTAGACGTTAACCACATTCGAGCCCGAGTCGAAGTGCTGGTCCCAGACATGCTCGATGATGGCCGTCTTGCTCACCGGCTTGGGCGAGGAGGTCATCAGCAGCTCCAGCAGGGCGAATTCCCGATTGGTCAGCGCGATGGTCTCGCCGCCCCGCCGGGCCGTCCGGGCGATCAGGTCGAGCTCAAGATCAGCCACCCGCATGTGGTCCAGGGGATCGTTGCGCTGGCGGCGTAGCAGGGCCCGCAATCGGGCCAGCAGCTCGATCATGGAAAACGGCTTGCCGAGATAATCGTCGCCCCCCGCGTCCAGCCCGGCCACACGGTCGGCCAATTCATGACGCGCGGTCAGGAAGATTACCGGACTGCGGATGCCCTTGCGGCGCAGCTGACGGACAATGCTGATCCCGTCCTGACCGGGCATCATCACATCGAAGATCATGGCGTCGTAGGGATGGTTGCCCGCGAGCCACAGGGCTTCCGGACCATCGGCGGCGACGTCCACGCTGTAGCCGGCCTCGGTGAGTCCGGAGCGGATATGGGCGGCGACCCTAGCCTCATCTTCTGCGACTAGAATGCGCATAATCTGAGGCAAGATCGTCGGTTTTGACAGGGCGAGTGCGGAACCTCCGCATATCTTGTCATGGCCTAGTCATCATCCCGCTCCCCGTGCCGGCTTTTCTTGCCGGTCTGACCGGCCGGGGCGGGGGCGGTGCCGTCGGCGGCCATGAGATTGACCCCGGCGCCATGACGATAAACGAGCTGGCCGCCATAGTGGCCGGTCTGGATCACGCACCAGGCGACCAGAAGGGCGCCGGCCCCGGTGGCGAGGCCAAGTCCGCGGGCGGCGACCGGCCAGCGCGTTGTGGCCAAGGCCGCGGCGGCGAGCAGGGCGACGACGATGGCCGCCACCTGGGTGCGCTCGGCCCATGCCTCATGCTGATCCAGGACGGCCTCAATGGCCGGGGTTTCGCCCACCACCTCGCCCTGGCTTTCGCCGGTCTGCACCGCGACCACGGTGCCGATGGCGCCGAGGCCGAGGAGCACGGCTGCGACCAGCGGCAGCTGCCAGCGCCGGGTGAAGGCGGCGGTTATGGCGACCACGGTGCCCAGCAGCAGCAGGACAATGGGGAAGTGGACTGCGGCGGGATGCAGGGGACTGGGCAGAGCGAGCAGGGCAAGCATGGGAAATGGGCGTCGCGGGTGCGGCGATTTATTGGTTAGCTGATCGCAATGAACTTTTCGGTGGCGCCCCGGCAGGTGCCGCATTTTTCCTTGGTGGGACGGCCCGCCACCGTGTCACCGCAGGTTGGGCAGACGTAGTAGTCGACCACGGGATTTTTGCCGAGCTGCGCCAGGGCGTCCGCGTAGAGCCTGGCGTGTTCCTTCTCGGCGGAGACGGCAAAATGGAAGGAGCGCACGGCGGCTTCAGCCCCCTCGGCCTTGGCCTTCTGGAGAAACGCCGGATACATCGTGTCGCGCTCATAGCTTTCGCCCCTGATCGCGGCCTGCAGGTTTTCGGCGGAGGTGCCCGGCGTGACGGCGTCGAGGGTCACCGCGGCGACCTGACCGCCCAGCTTGAGGATCGTGGCCTTGTGCGTGTCGCGGTGAATCGCCTCGGCGGCGGAGGCGGCCCGGAAGAGCTTGGCCACCTGGGCGAGGCCTTCCGCATCGGCCTTTTTTGCAAAAGCCTGGTAGCGGACGCTGGCATTGGATTCGCCCTGATAGGCGGCGTTGAGGTTGTTGATCGTCTCCGCCGAGGCGGTGGCGGCGACGGCGACGGCGGGGACGGTGAGCGCCAGGGTGGCGGCGAGACAGGCCAGGAGATGTTTTTTCATGCGGCGGCAGATTAGCATCGGCCGGGTTAGAAAGGGCCTCTTTCTGGATTAGAGTATCCTTATGCGGCGTTTGGAGGCTGCACGGCGCGGTCGGCCCAGAAAGGAATTGCGTGCCGGGAGTGATTGGGCGCTATGCTGGGCCGGCCCAAGGGGCTGAACCCATGACGATCAAAATTCGCATCATCTTGCTGCTTTCGGTCCTGGCCCTGTGTGCCAGCCTATTTTTCTGGCACTTCCAATGGACCCAGAACGTCGAAGAGGCGAACGAGCAGCAGGCGCAGTCTCAGGCGCAGGTGACCCGTTTGCAGCAATTGGCCACTGGGAGTTTCCGCTCCGTCTACCGTTTTCTGCGAAATTACTCCAGCCGGGCGGAAATGGTGGATTCCGTCGTCAAGCGCGACCCGTCATGGGTCGAGAATTATGTGCGGGGCAAGCTGAGCATCTACCGGGTCGATGCCCTGTGGGTGGTCAGCGGGCAGGGGGCGCTGATTTCTGGCTACGACCATATTGCCGACAAGCCGCTTGCCGGCTTGCCGTTGCCCGCGGAGGAACTGCGCGGGCTTTTGCAGCAGAACCGGTTCTTCAGCTTCGCGGTATTTCTGGAGGGTGATTTATATCAGGTTCAAGGCCTGCCGATCCGCGCCAAGGCCAAACTGAATTCGTCGGACTCGGCCCCGGGCTGGTTGCTCGCCGCCCGGCGTTGGGATGAAGCTGTGCTGGATGACCTGGCGGATGCCGCCCAAGCAAAGGTCACCCTGACCTCCGCCGCACCGGCACACGAGGGCGACCTTGCCGCCAGCGGCCGGGAGGTCTGGCTGCCCGTGCTTGATCATCGTGGACAGCCCTTGGCGGGGCTGTCCATTCAGACCAAGAGCGCTCCGTCCGAGGATTCCGCAGATGAAAGTCTCGAGACCACCTATTTCATCCTAAGCAACGCCGGTTTGATTCTAGTGGTGGGCCTGATGCTCCAGTTCTGGATTTTGCGGCCTTTCCGCCGCATCCACGCCAGCCTGGCCGGGGGTGATCCCAGCAAGCTGGCGCCGCTGTTGGAGCAAAAGGACGAATTTGGCGACATGGCTCGCGTCCTGCAGGCTTCGCTACGCAACAGCGAGCAGTTGCAACGCAGTATCGATAGTCGGGCGCAATTGGGCCGTGACTTACACGATGGCGTTGTTCAGGGCATCTTTGCCGCCGGCATGACCCTCAGTCGCGTTCAATCCCTGGTGGCCATGGATCCGCCGGCCGCCCAGCAGTTGCTCAATGAGACCCGGGACGCCTTGAACCGGATCATTCTGGAACTGCGGGGTCACATTGAGGAAATTAAACCCAATCTGCAGGACATCCCCTTTGGCGAGGCGGTGGAGCAGGTAATCAAGCAGCTGCAGGGACCAACGCCGGCCCGGGTGATGTTAGACCTGGACGATGACTTGATCGCCCGGCAATCGGCCCACTTTTTGAACCAGACCCTGCAATTCGTGCGGGAAGCGGTCAGCAACGCCATGCGGCACGGTCAGCCTAGCCAACTGGCTGTTTCCTGGCAACGCACGCCGGACGGCTCGCGGCTGACCGTGTTCGACAACGGGGTGGGGTTTGACCTGCAAACTCCGAAACCGGGCGGGTATGGCCTGAACAATCTGTCCGAACGCGCCTTGGCCCTGGGGGGGCGCCTGGAGATCAATACCGTCCCCGGCTGGGGCACGCAGATCGGCCTGATCCTGCCGACCACCGCGCCATGAGCACGGCATCCCCCATCCGGGTCTTGCTGATCGAGGACTCCCCGCTGGTCCGGCAAGGTGTGCGCGCGGCGATTGCCAGTGAGCCCACGGGTGAGCACCTGGTCATCGTGGGTGAAGCCGGCACCGCCGCCGCCGGTCTGAGCGAGGCCCAGCGGTTGCTGCCGGATGTGGTGCTGCTGGACCTGCGCTTGCCCGACAGCAGTGGGCTGAATGTGTGTCGCTTGTTGCGCCAGTCGCTGCCCAAGACCGGGGTGCTGGTCCTGAGCTCGTCCACCGACAGTCGCACCATCCAGGAGGCCATTTTGGCCGGCGCGCATGGTTATCTGTTCAAGGAGATCAACCCGCCGGCCCTGATCCAGGCTATCGTGGACGTGCATATGGGTCGGCCGGTTTTTGCCGGTCAGGTAGCCACCAGCGTGCTCGACCTCGTGCGCCAGCAACAAAACCAGCTGACGGGACCCACGGGCCTGGCCTTGCTCTCGCCGCAGGAAAAACGGGTCCTGGCCGAGCTGGCGGCCGGGCGCAGCAACAAGGAAATCGCCGACCTCATGGCGCTGAGCGTGAACACGGTGAAAAACTATCTGGTGTCCTTGTACCAAAAGCTGGGCGTCAACCGGCGCGCGCAAGCCGTGGCGATTTACTTGGGGACCACACCGTCGGGTACGGCGAACCGCGGGCAGGGTGGGTTGACCTGACACCGGGGTTCCACCTTTTGGTGTGGGATTTCGTTGAATGTAGGGCGGGGTCGCTGACCCCGCCGGCGCTCGCCATCGGCGGGATCAGCGATCCCGCCCTACAATTCCACTCCTAGGTAACAGCGCAAGATTCTGGCTGTAGGAGGGGCTATATGCCCCGATTCGCAACCTGCGCCGCACTTGAGCGCCTGGCATCGGGGCATAAAGCCCCTCCTACAGCCCCGTTACTTCCTGTAACGGACAAAACGTGTTTTCGGCCGAGGCGGCTCGATGGCGTAGAGGCTTTCATACCTAGCTGGCCCGGCTCCTTTTTAGGAGGCCCTCGACTCTACCGCTCCGGCGCCGGTTGCCGTATGATGGCGCCATGGTGCTACCGCCATCCCACCCAAGCCCTCTCGTTCAACCCTCGCTCCGCCCGCGGCCTCGCCGCGTTGCCATCCGCGCCTTCACCATCGTCGAGGTCATGATGGCCGCCATCGTGATGGCGTTTGCCATCACCACCTCCATCACGACGCTCCAGCGCGGATTTCTCTCGATCGACACCGCGCGCAATTTCGTGATCGCCGGCCAGATCATGCAGAGCGAGATCGAGAAGATGCGCGTCAGCCCCTGGAGCACGACGGCGACGGTCACGGGCATCGTCGATTATACGAACACCGTTCCGGCGATCGCGGTGGATACGGTGTTTACTTCCAACACCCATATCGGCACTCGCTTCACCATGACCCGGACGATGTCCGATCCCAAGGCGGACCTGCGCAAGGTCACCCTGACGATCAGCTGGACCAGCTACGATGGTCGGACGATCTCGCGGAGCTACGACACCTATTACGCCCGCTACGGCCTGTACGACTTCTTCTCCTCATGATCCCCCCATCACCAGCATCCCTGCCGGGTTCCACCCCGGCCCGCCGGTCGAGTCGCCACGGCTTCACCCTGTCGGAAGTCATGATCGCCGCCTCCATCGGCGCGATGGTCCTCGCCGGCGCCCTCTCCTCGTTCCTGATGATCGGCCGGAGCAGCATGCGGCTCTATTATTACAACGGCATGGAGGCGGAATCCCGCCGGACCCTGGAGGAATTTGCCCAGGATGTGCGGATGGGCAGCAACTCGGTCTACAATAGCGCGTCCTCCCTGACCCTGACGGTGCCCTCCAACTACACCGCCAACAGTAACATGGTCACCTACGCCTTTGGCGACGCCGTGGTGAACGGGACCACCTACGCCAACTGCTTCTTCCGGCGCCCGGGCAACACCACCTCCACCGCCACCCCCACCGTTTTGATCCAAAATGTGACGGACTGCACTTTCACGCGCTACGATGTGCTGGGCGCCGCCACGAGCCTCGACTCGGCCACCAAGCGCATCGAGCTCACTCTCCGGGTCAGCAACACCCGCAGCACCCTGGTGGCCGCCACGGACAACATCGTGTCCGCCACCTATCTCCTCCGGAATAAATAATCGCTTTCGCCCATGAATATCACCGCTTCCTCTTTTTCCCGCCGTCCCGCCCGTCCGACCCACTCTGAGCGCGGCACGGTGCTCATTGTGGCCATGCTGCTGGCCGCCATCATCGGCATCTCCCTGGTCAGCTTCCTCAAGCTCAGCAACAGCTCCCTGAACATCTCGCAGCGGAATTTCTACGACAATTCCGCGATGAACCTGTGCGAGACCGGCCTGGAACGCGCCCTGTACTGCCTGAACCAGAATCAAGTGAATGGGCTGACGATCGCCAATTCCTGGACCTCGGCCGAGGGCTGGACGCTCCAGACCACCACGCAGCCGCACGAGGCCACCTGCACCTTCACCGAAACCGGCATCGGGCCGAATGTCACGGGCACCATCAAGGTCTACGTGAAGTATTTCGACCTTACCACCAGCAACCCGGTGGTGATCGTCTCGAAATCCACGGTGAGCCTCCCCGACGGGCCGCCCTTGTCCAAATTCGTCGAGATCACGCTGGACAAGCGCAACATGTTCGCCGGCTTGGTGGCGAAAAACTCGCTCGTGGGTGACAGCAATCTGACCGCCAACAGCTGGGTTTCCACCAATGCCTCCACTGGCGCCTATACGCCCTATTCGGCCGGCGTTGCCACGGCGGGCGGCCCGCTGGGCGTCGTCGCCACCGCCAACGGCGCCCTGAATGTCGGCGACAATGCCACTATCGCCGGGACCGTCAGTACCGGCGGCGGCACCATCAGCAAGAGCGGCTCGAGCAAGCTGACCAGCACCGTCGGCGGCTCCGGCTGGAACACGGGCCTTGAGAACAAATCCTTCACCTACACTTTCCCGGCCATCGTCGTCCCGACCCCCGATGTGGTGAACACGATGTCCTCCAATGTGACGGCGTCGGTGACTTTTCCGCGGGCCGGCGATTCGCCCGCCTCCGACGGCAAGTACTACTACCAGTTCGCCGCCGGCAAGGGCATCAACTACTCGAGCGGCACCATGACGATCAACAAGCCGGTGGTTTTCCTGATGCAGAGCCACAGCGGCGTCAACGCCATCTACACGAGTTCCGCAGCCACGTTCACCTATGGCATCGCGGCGGGTGACACCACCTCCCAGGGCTCCTTCAACGTCTACACCAACGGGAACATCAATTTCGATTCCGGCGCCAATTGGTTCCAGAACAAGGCGCCGGTCAACACCGCCATCTACGGCACCAACCCGACGGGCCAAAGCATCGTCACCCGGGGCGGCGGCACCTTTTACGGTTCCATCATTGCGGAGTTTGGCACCATCCAATTTGACTCGGGCACCAACATCATGGGCGCCTTCTGCTGCTCATCCATGACCCTCCTTGGCGGCGTCAACTTCCACTACGACCAGTCCCTCGGGCAGGTCGGCGGCGGCGGCTACAAGGTGACGCAATGGAAGGAGCTGCAGAGCGCCACCGAACGCGCCGTATACAACACGGCGTTGAATTTCTGAGCCCGGTTGCGGGTTGGTTTGGTCGATCAGCCAGGCAATGGCTTGCCGGCACTCCACCGGCGCTGAGGCCTGGGGTTACCCGCAAAGGTCCAGCTAACTAGGGTGTTTCTTCAAACCAGGTTTGTCATCCTGAGCGGAGCGAAGGATCCATGGCATCGAAGGCCAGAGCGCGAGCGAAAGCATGGATGTCGAACCAGCCTGCTGGCTAGACTTCACTTCGTGCAGAATAACAGGCAATGAGGATTGGGCGGGTTCGCAAACACGTCCTCATGTGGCCCAGAATTTACCTGCATTTGTAGGTCGGGCTTTACGCCCGACATTCCCGAAATCGTCGGGGATAAACCCCGACCTACACCTGAAATGGAGGCAAAAACTATTTATGGGACAGCTCACTGGTGGGCGGATACGCCGGCGGTCTCGGCCTGGTTCAACGCACCAGATATTGCAGCAGGCCCAGCCCGGCGCTGGCCCCGATCACCGGGATGACGCCGGCCTTGAAACGCTGCAGGGCCAGGAAGGCCAGGCCGGCCACGGCGGCGGCTAGCCAGTCCCCGCGGCCTGCGGCCGGGACAAGCACATGCAGGCCGAACCAGACCGCGAGATTGAGCACGACGCCGACGACCGCGGCAGTGACAGCGGACAAGGCGCAGGTGAGCCGCGTCTGGCTGCGCAACTGCTCGAGGTAAGGCGCCCCGAGGAAAATCCAGATGAAGCAGGGCACGAACGTGACCCAGGTGGTCAGCGCCGCCCCTAGCGTGGCGGCGACCAGCGGGGACAGGGTGCCCGGATGGTTCCAGCCGCCGAGGAAACCGACGAACTGCAGCACCATGATGAGCGGTCCTGGCGTGGTCTCGGCCAGCCCGAGACCGTCGAGCATCTGCGGGGCGGTGAGCCAGTGGAAGTTTTCCACGGCCTGTTGCGCCACGTAGGGCAGGACCGCGTAGGCCCCGCCGAAGGTGACCATTGCCGCCTTGCTGAAGAAGAGGCTCTCCTGCACCAGCGTTCCCGCGCGACCCTGCGCCCAGCCGGTGACCAGCACGGGCAGCCACCACAACGCGAGCCCGACAGCCAGGACCTTGGCCCCCCGGGCCAGCGAAGGCCGGGTGTGGGCCGGCGCGGCATGGGCGTCATCGATGACGGCACTGTGGCCGGACGCGGCCGCCTTCGCGCCATGGCCATTCACGACGTTGAACACCTTCTCCCAGCGCCGGCTGCCGGTATAGCCGATGAGCGCGGCCGCGATGATGATCACCGGGAAAGGGGCGTGGAAAAAATAGATCGCGACGAAGGCCAGGCCGGCGAGCGACCCCATGACCATGTTCTTGAGCGCCTTCGAGCCGATGCGCAGCATGGCCGAGGCGACGATGGCGAGCACCGCCGGCTTGAGGCCGTAAAAAATTGCGGCGATCCAGGGCAAATTCCCATACGTGACGTAGACCACGCTCAAGCCCCACAAGATGAAGGCCGAGGGCAATACGAAGAGGATGCCGGCGGCGAGACCACCCCAGGTGCGGTGCAGGAGCCAGCCGCAGTAAATTGCCAATTGCTGCGCCTCGGGTCCAGGCAGCAGCATGCAAAAATTGAGGGCATGCAGAAACCGCTCCTCCCCGATCCAGCGTTTTTTCTCCACCAGCTCCGTGTGCATGATGGCGATCTGCCCGGTCGGGCCTCCGAAGCTGATGAAGCCGAGCTTCAGCCAGAAGCGCAGGGCCACCTTGAAACCTGGATGGACCTGGGCGGTGGGCAGGGATTGACGATCTCCGGTCATGCGGCGGGCGAGAGATAGGTGGGCGGCACATCGGCGTCAATCGTCCGAGGGTAGGGCGCGGACTGGAAGCTGTCACCGGATGGGTTACACTTATTTGTGACGCGTGCTGGGATGAGACTCGATGGAGGAGGGGCTTTATGCCCCGATTCGAAAACCGCATTGCCCTCGTGCGTCCATGATCGGGGCGTAAAGCCCCTCCTACTGCTCGGCAACGAGCGCTGTTTCCGGGAAGCCCGTAAATGGAAGATTGCCCGGATCGGCGTCAGGCACAGGCTCTGCGCCGATGAGTGACCTGCCGCCGCTGCCCACTGAACCGAAGCCCGGCCTCTACCGCCATTACAAGGGAAATGACTACCGCGTGATCGGATTCGCGCGTCACTCGGAGACGTTGGAGCCGCTTGTCGTCTACCAGGCGCTCTACGGCGAAGGCGGCACCTGGGTGCGGCCGGCGGCGATGTTTGTCGAGGTGGTTGAGATCGGCGACAAGCGGGTACCGCGGTTTGCGCGGGTGGGGGAGTAGGGACCTGTAGGGCGGGATCGCTGATCCCGCCTCGAACGTGATATCACTCGCAACTGAAGGCGGGGTCAGCGACCCCGCCCTACATCAATGCTAGAACCGGATCGTCCACGCCCCCTTGAGCGAGGTCTGGTTGGCGGTCGGGCGAAACGAATCGAACGAGGTGTCGTAGCCCTGGTTGACGATGAAGAAAAGTTCATCGCCCGGCCGGACGATCCACTTGATGCGAAAATTAACCCCGACGGACGCGGAGAGGTTGTCGTACTGGGCCAGCAGGTTGAGTTGCAGGTCGGGGCTGAAATTGTAGATCGCCTGGGCCTGGCCCACCCGGACCGTGAAGTCCCCCTGGGGCAGGCGGACCTGCTGGAGCGTGCCGCTGAGTGAGGCGAAGAAGAAGCGGGAGGCCCGCCACTCAACGCTGGCCCGGTAGTCGCGCCGGTGGCCGGTGTAGAAGCCCTGGTCGCGCACCGTGAGATTGCCGCTGAGGGCCCGGCTGCGCGCGCTGCTGAGGGTGGCCATGATCCGCCCCCAGGTGTAATCACCCACGGGGATGATGATGCCGGGCTGGATTTCAAACGGCACGTCGAGCCGTTCGCGAGTGCGGGTGTACTCGAGATCCAGCTGGTCGCCCGAGGTTGATTGGATTTCGAGGGCGGGCAGATCGTGATCTTCGCTCACGATTTGCCCCGAGAGATCGACGGTCCAGTACAGTTGCGCGTTGAGGAGGATGCTCCGCACGCCATGGGCTTCCGGCAGCCAGGTGTAACCGAACTGGGTCTGGGATTCATAGATGCCGGCCCGGGGCACGAAGCCGAGGCCGGGGTCGAAGCGGGTGCCGATCCGACGATTGTTGGATTGGAAGAACACCGGTTCATTGGGATAGTCGATCGTCACCCCGAAGTCGGTGTCGCGTCCGCCGGCCAGGGCGCTGTCGGTCAGGATGGCATAGGTGTGGGCGGCGAGGGTCTTGCCGCCGGCCAGGTGCGAATTGCGGAAATTGAAATCGGCGCCGACCGTGTGGTTCGAGACATTGGCGCGGGGATCCCCGTTGGTGACCAGCAGGCCGACGCTGGACTCGCTCAGGACCTCGACGGCGGCGCGGGCGACGAGCAGGTTCTTGGGGTTGACGCCGTTGTGCGCGTCCGTCTGCACATCAAACAAGCCCATGGTCACCCGGCCCAGCCGGCCGCTGATTTTGCCTCCCGCAATGATGTCGATCTGGGAGCCGTCGTCCGCCAGACCGATCCGGCGGGAAAAATAGGGGGTGGCGACGCCTTCGTTGATGCCCCCGAAGGTGAAGAGCGAGGCATCCTGCAGGAAGAAGGCGCGTTTTTCCGGGAAGAACAGCGGGAAACGGCCCAAGTTGATTTGGCGCTGATCCACCTCGGCATCGGCAAAGTCGGTGTTGACGCTCAGGGTGGCGGCGAGCGAGGGCGTGACCTGCCAGACCAAATCGAAACCGGGCTTGAAATCGAAGGTCTTCTCATCGGGCGCCGGATCCGAATTGCGGGTGAGCGTCGCAAAGGGCTTCAGGTCAATCCCGCGCCCCTGCTGCAGGCCCCTGATGCCATGGATCACGCCGAGATCGGGCAGCGAGGTCGTGAACTTGCTGCGTTGGAATCCGGACCAGCGCTCAGCCTCCTGCTTGCGGCTGATGCGGCGGGCGATGTTGAACCCCCAGGTGTCGATGCTGGGATCGAAGGCCAGGCTCTTGAGCGGGATCGCGAACTCGGCGCTCCACCCGGTGGCATCAATCCGGGTCTTGCCCTCCCAGATGGCGTCCCACTGGGGATTGGATACGTCCTTGTCCTGTACCAGGCCCTCGACCTTGCCGCCGCCGGCCAGCAGGGCGAAATAGTAGCCGTCGTTTTCGCGGTGAAACGTGTCGAAGACAATGCGCACGAGATCGTCCGCCTTGTTGTCATCATCGTGCTGCATCGAGTAGGCGCGGATGCCGGCAGGCCCCGCCGAATCATGGCAACGGACGGCGACATAGATGTGGTCCTTGTCATAGGTGACCCAGAATTCCGTGCGCTCGGTGGGCTCGGCATTTTCGATCGGGATGACCTGGCGAAAGGCATCACTGTGCGCGGCATCGCGCCATGCGAGATCGTCGAGCACGCCGTCAATCTTGGGGGCCGTTGCCGTGGGGCGCACTTCCATGGTCGCGGCCTGTTCCTGTCCCTGGGCTGGGAGGGTGAATAAGGCGGCGGCCACCATCATGCCGATGGGTGCAGCCATAGGCACATGGAGGCGCATGGGAGCCGGTTAAAAAAGAGAACCGGGAGAGAAAGGGAACCAGAAAACGCCGGCCGATGGGTAAGCCTTCGCAGGGCATTCGATGCCTGCTCAGCCGGAGCAATGCATTTTGAACCACGGATTTCACAGATAACACGGATTTTCCGGGAAAAAACCGACTGATTTAAACGGTGTCTACCTGACTGATCAGTGAGGATGAAATGTCTGATACCAAATACTGAACGGTTTTGGACTTAAGGTAGGGACGGACCGCCGGGCCGTCCGCGAATGTCCCTACGGCGCGCCCAGCGGCCGAGGCTCCGGCACTCGTCCCGGTCGCGCCCTACCACCTGAAATCCAAATGCTCATAGGAATTGGTATGATGCATTGATTCCACTGCATTGATCCGTGCAATCAGTGAAATCCGTGGTGGGTTCGTTTGAATTGTTCCGCCTCCGGCTGCTCCGGCCCAAGCCGTTCACAGTTTCGCATGGCGCAGGCGCAGGGCGTTCAGCACGACGCTGATGGAACTCAGGCTCATGGCGGCGCCGGCAAACATCGGATTCAGCAGCCAGCCGGTGAACGGATAAAGCGCCCCCGCCGCCAGGGGCAGGCCGGCGGCGTTGTAGGCAAAGGCCCAGAAGAGGTTCTGCTTGATGTTGCGCAGGACGGCCCGGCTGAGATGCACGGCGCGGACCAGCGCCGTGAGCTCGCCCTTGACCAGCACGAGCCCCGCGCTGTGCATGGCCACATCAGTGCCTGTCCCCATGGCGATGCCCACATCCGCGGCCGCCAGGGCGGGCGCGTCGTTGAGGCCGTCACCGGCAAACACCACTTTTTCACCGCGGGCCTGATGCATGCGAACGAGCTCCTGCTTGCGGGCCGGCGTGACACCGGCGTGGAAGCCATCGAGGCCGAGTTGATCCGCAACGGCGCGCGCCGTTTCCTCCCGGTCGCCGGTCACCATGACCACCTTGAGGCCCAGTTGCTGCAACTCGCGGATGGCGGCGGGCGTGGAGGCCTTGATGGCGTCGGCGAGCGCGATGATGCCGGCCGGGCGGCCGTCGATCGTGACCCAGACCAGCGTGGCGGTCGGCGGGTAGGGCGGGTTATCGTGCCCGCGCCACTCGGTCGCGCGGGTGTTGACTGGTGCGTTGGGGTCAACGCGCCCCACCTCGATCCGCCGGCCTTTCACCACGGCCCGCACGCCGAACCCCGGTTCGGCGGTGAATTCGGCCGCAGGCAGCAGGGTCAGGGCCTGGGCCTTCGCGGCATTGACGATGGCGCGGGCCAGCGGGTGCTCGCTGGACGACTCGGCGGCGGCGGCGAGTGCGAGCAGTTCATCGGCACTCAGGTGGAGCGGCTGGTCCTCAAGACGCTTTTCGGCACCGGGCAGCGCGTTGGGGTCAACGCGCTCCACCTCCACGGCCACCACGCGGGGCCGGCCCTCGGTGAGCGTGCCGGTCTTGTCGATGAGCAGGGTGGTGGCGCTCGCCAGGCGCTCCAAGGCCGCGGCGTCCTTGACCAGCACGCCGGCCTGCGCCCCGCGGCCGATGCCGGTCACGAGCGAAACCGGCGTCGCCAGGCCGAGGGCGCATGGGCAGGCGATGATCAGCACGGAGACCGCATTAATGAGACCATACAGCCAGCCGCGCTCGGCGGCAAAAAACGTCCAGCCCAGAAAGCTCGCCGTGGCGATCGTGAGAACGACTGGCACGAACCACTGGGAGACCCGGTCGGCGAGCCGGGCAATCGGGGCCTCGCTCTCAGTTGCCTGTTCCACCAGCCGGACGATCTGCGCCAGCAACGTGTCGGCGCCGACGCGTTCGGCGCGGAAAACAAACGAGCCGGTGGTGTTCAGCGTCCCGGCACTGACCTTGTCGCCGGCCTGCTTGATGACGGGCAGCGGTTCGCCGGTGAGCATGGATTCATCAATTTCGGCCGGACCCGCGGTCAGCGCCCCGTCGACCGGCAGGTTTTCGCCGGGGCGGACGCGCAGCCTATCGCCCGGGTGCACGGCGGCGACCGGCACGTCCTCCTCCGTGCCGTCGGCCCGGAGGCGGTGGGCGAGCTTGGGCGCCAGATGCATGAGGGCGCGGATGGCCGCGTCGGTGCGGGCATGGGCGCGCTGCTCGATGATCTGGCCGAGCAGTACGATGGTCGTGATGAAGGCGGTGCCCTCGAAATACAGCGGCAGGCCGTGCGCCCCGCGATAGGCGGCGGGGAAGGCGGCGGCGAACACCACGGCGACGGCGCTGTAGAAATACGCGGCGCCCGTGCCGGTGACCGTGAGCGTGAACATGTTGGTGTCGCGCTCCCGGATGGATTTCCACCAGCGGCCGATGAAGGGCGCCCCGCACCAGAAAAAAACCGGCGTGGTCAGGACGAACTGCAGCCAGCCCGAGACAACGGGTGGCAGGGCGTGAAACGCGTGCGGCCAGAGCATCCCGCCCATGGCCAGCCCCAGCACCGGCAGGGTCAGGGCGAGGGCGACATAGAACTTGGGCCGCAGATAACGTTCATCCGGCAGCCCCATGTAGACCGGGGCGTCGGGCGGGGTCGGCGTCGCGGGCCCCGTGGGGTTGTGGTCGTGGCCGCTCATCCGGAGGTCAGCTTAAGCTGCCGCTCGCGGAGCCAGGCAAAGATAACCGGCGTGACGACCAAAATGTGCACCAGGCTGGAGAGCATGCCGCCGACGACCGGCGTGGCGAGAGGCCGCATGACCTCGACGCCCGTGCGGTCCAGCCAGAAAATTGGAAGCAGCGAGGCAATCGCCGTGGCGACCGTCATGACCTTCGGGCGGAGCCGCAGTCGCGCGCCAGCCTTGATGGCGGTGATGAGTTCCGGGCGGGTGAGGGGTAGGGCGGCGAGTCCCTTCGCCGCCGGGTCTTCGGCGCGGAGCGGAGTCCGCGCCCTACCTTTGTCCGCCGCCGCCTTCGCCACCGCCTCCTCCAGATATATGACCATGATCACGCCGGTCTGGATGGCCGTGCCGAACAAGGCGATGTAGCCCACCCAGACGGCCACGCTGAAATTGTAGCCGAGCAGCGCTTGCAGCATCACGCCGCCGGTCAGGGCGAACGGCACCGCGAGGATGACGTGCGCCGCCTCGGCGGCGGATTTGAAGGTCATGACCAGCAGCGCAAAGATGATCAGCAGCACGGCGGGGAACACATAGAGCAGCGTCTGCCGCGCGCGGAGCTGGTGCTCGTACTGGCCGGAATATTCCACGGTCATGCCGGCGTCGAGCTGCACGTCGCGCGTGACGTGCTCCTTGATCTCGTCGACGAAGCCGCCGAGGTCGCGATCGCCGACATTCGCCTGCACGAAGACGCGCAGGCGGCCGTTCTCGCTCTGGATCTCGTTGGGGCCGACGACGCGCTTGATGTCGGCGACCTGCCTCAGCTGCACCAGGGCCCCGGAGGGGGTGGGCAGGGCCAGCTCGCCGAGCTTGTCGAGGTCCTCGCGGTCGGCCTGCTCCAGCCGCACCTGGATGGGCCAGCGTTCGCGGCCCTTGAGCGAGGTGCCCACGATGGTGCCGCCGAGCCCGCCCTCGACGTAGCGGAACACGTCGTCGACGCGCAGGCCGTAGCGTCCGAGGTCATCGCGCCGGACGACAATTTCCAGGTACGGCTTGCCCTGCACCCGCGAGGGGGCGACGCCGGTGGCGCCCTGGATTTTTTCGATGACGCGCTGGACCTCGAAGGCCTTGGCCTGGAGGGCGTCGAGGTTGTCGCCGAAAATCTTCACGCCCACCTGGGCCCGGATGCCGGTGCTCGTCATGAGGACGCGGTTCTCGATCGGCTGAAGGAAGCCGGGCACGTACCCCGGGACGTTCATCAATTTGGCGGAGAGTTCCGCGATGATCTTCTGCTTGGTCATGCCCGGGCGCCACTGGCTGGTGGGTTTCAGCATGATCGTGGTCTCGATCATCTCGACCGGCGCCGGGTCGGTGGCGGAATCGGACCGGCCGAGCTTGCCGGCGACGGAGGCCACCTCGGGCAAGGTGCTCATGACCTGGTCCTGCCAGGCCATGATGCGCTGCACTTCGGTGAGCGAGGTGGCGGGCAGCAGCACCGGCATGAAGAGCAGCGAGCCCTCTTCGAGTGTGGGCATGAATTCGCTGCCGAAGCCGTGGGGCAGCTTCGCTGCCAGTTGAGAGTTGAGGGTTGAGAGTTGAGCGCGGACAAACTTCGGCACCCCGAAGGCCACAAGGCAGGAGGCGGCGAGCAATATGCCGGCGAAGCCCAGCACCGTCTTGCGGTGCTCCAGCGCCCAGTCGAGGACGGGGTCGTAGATTTTCAGCAGGAACTTCATCAGCCAGTTCTCGCTCTCGGGCTTGAAGGGGCCGCGGACGAGGAAGGTGCAGAAGACCGGCACGGCCGTGAGCGCCAGCAGCACGGCCCCGAGGAGCGCAAAGCTCTTGGTGTAGGCGAGGGGATGGAAGAGCTTGCCCTCCTGGCCGGTGAGCAAAAAGACCGGGACGAAGGCGAGGATGATGATCATCATCGCGAAAAACATCGGCCGGCCGACCTGCGTGGCGGCCTCAAGGGTGTGGGTGAACACCTCTTGGGCGGTTAGCTCGGGGTAGGGGCGCTTGCCCCCAAGCGCCTCTGGGCTGTTGGGGGCAACAGCCCC
>SESH01071300.1_pt1 | contig 18632 bp, 14 predicted proteins | sample 3171561 | NCBI WGS metagenome assembly SESH01 (sample SAMN10866947, study PRJNA518727) | freshwater metagenome | biome: subpolar coniferous forest; feature: holomictic lake; material: water; isolation source: holomictic Lake 442 2011 16.5 m and 2014 13 m | place: Canada: near Kenora, Ontario
TGCCAACGGCAAGTTTCGGGATGGCGGACTTGGGCTGTGAATTTCCCGTTTGGGGCGGCACCGAGCACACCTGTGACGGCAACACCACTGCCTTCTAGCGTGACGGCCGACCAGGCAAGCGCCAAGACGGCTGCCTCAGCTGTCCAGTCGGCCCAGAATCAGGTACAACTTGACATGCTGAAGATTCAGGCCGACAGGGCAAGCAGCAACACTGCGGCGCTTGCCACCGACAAGGCCGCGCTGACAGCCGATCGGACCAGTCTGGTAACAGCAGCCAACAACCTGAATGCCGCGCTCACGCAGCTAAAGACCGACGCAAAACCAGTACTGGCTGCCGACCAAACTGCATTGCAAACAGCGCAAACCCAGTGGAAGGCCGATATAAAGGCTGGAAATGCAACGGCACTGGCAGCCGATCAACTCGCGCTAAAAAACGCTGCAACGCAGCTCAGCGTTGATCGAAAGGCGGTCTTTGGGTCTATCCTTCCCACGGCCGCAGTCGGTGCTCACAAGGGAATGCGTGCTCGCTAGTTGGCGATACGAAGTCAAACGTTACCAGCGCTCACTGCCTCAAAGTCTGTGACCGTACTACCAGGCCGCCAGTTCGGACATCGCTGCAGCCGCTTGCAGTCCGGGACAGCCATGTCTACATGGCACGACACAAGCGTGCTTCCGCTAACCCGAGTCAGGTCCCCAGATTCGTAGTGGGAAGTGGCACCGGTCGTTCAGAGATTACCACCTGAGGGATTCGTCTGGCCGAGTAAGAGATGTTTCTGCTTTCATACCATCTTTGGTAAAGTTGTTCGTGTTCTTGTGCCACTTCACGCCATGCGCGCACAAAGCATGGCACTGGCTTGCTACGGCTTAGCTGTTGTTCAATCGCATCAACCCACGCCTCAAGCGTTGCTGTAAGCGGCAACACGGCGCCCGCATCTGGTGTGACATCCGCAGCCGCACCGCACACATCGGACACTACTACCGGCACTCTTGCCGCCATGGCCTCGCTGATCACCATACCATAAGGCTCCGCCCTGGCAGGATGCAGCAGCACGTCAAAATCCCAGTGGCGCACTCGATCGGCCCAGCCGACCAATTCATAACCACCCTGACAGTCCGCAAATAGTTTCTTTACCTTGGCGACCTCGGGGCCAACCACAACAATTTTCAAGTTGGGTCGGCTCTGGCGCAATTGCCGAACTGCCGCAATTGCCAGGAGCAGGCCCTTACGCTTCCATTCGCTTCCAACAAAGCCGATCACGCCTGCATCGCGTGGCACGCTCCTGTCTTCGCGCATAACTGCAGTCTTTACTCCAGGTGTTATGGGTTCCGTGAGCTTGTGCGCAAATTCCGGGTAGTAATGAATCAGTTGCTGCTTCATGAATTCAGAATTCGGAACAATGCGTTTGGCAACGGAAAGCTCGCGTCGCTCCAGAAACAGTTGCATCGCTACGCGCAGCGAAATCAGTCGCCACCAGGACTTTTCAAAGATCGTGGCAAATGGCGAGCCGTGGAACGTGGTGATGTCATGGCAATTGACCCGCTCATGACTGTGTATCAACCATCCGGGGCGCGGGTTTGCCTGCAGCCAGGTGTTAACTGTGTTGGCGAATTGCATGTGCGCTCGCCACCGGGGTCGCATCGCCGCAGCGCCCAGTTCATGCACAGCAATTCCGTGCGGTTTTTCACCCAGGCATACTTCGCACAGAATTTCTACTTGATAACCGAGGTCACGCAATTCATGGGTGAGATTCCAGACATATCGCTCCATGCCACCCACAGGACCATAGCGTCGCACGACATGAATTAGTTTCATATTCTTGACCGAGTAGCGGGGGTCGCGTGCTGGCAGATCGACAAACCCATTGTTCCAAATAGCGTCGTCATATGTGGTCCTCCTCAAGTCTTTTGGGTGCTGCAGTGGATGATTATTGACGCCATGTGCAAATCTTGCTTACCAGGGGTAAAGTGCAGGTAAAGAAGGTTCCCGCCGAGAAGTCGAATTTCGGTTCGTTGCCATTGGCGGCACCCGTAAGGAAGCGCCTGGCCAGCCGCCATTCAGCCGTGACCCGCAAAGTGCCCTGTGCGTTCAGCCACACCGGGGCGGTCATTCGGCGCCAAGATCGCCGAGGTTCATGCAGATGTTCGTTGCGGGACTCCGATTTTTTCCGCCTGAATGACGCCAACGTGTCACAAGTTGGACAGCAGCACATCCGAAAGGGACAACGCCAGTTGCACATTGCCGCGATTGGCGTCACGATTGCAGTAGAAAGATTTCATTTACCTAGGAGTTCTCATGGCCCAGCGCACTGCACGTTCTGCCCCCCACCTTGTTACGCAGCTCTTTCCAGTGGCAGTTGCTGCGTTACTAACCGCCTGTGGCAGTCCGCCCAGGGCTACGGATGCGCGCACCGCCACCATCCAACGTACCGCCAACGGCGTGGCGCACATCAACGCGGGAGACCCCGAGACCCTGGCCTACGCGATGGCCTATGCCTACGCGCAGGACAACGTTTGCATGACTGCCGACCAGTTGGTCACCGTGCGCGGCGAACGCTCACGCCACTTTGGCGCCAGCACGCCAGGCCTGCTGGCGCGGCGCATGCTGTCCAATGAGCAGATTGACTTCTTCATCGCCGCACACATGGACGACGCCGCGCTGGAGCGTGCCTGGGCCACCGACGCCAGTTCGGAGTCGCTGGCGCTGGCCCGTGGCGCGGTTGACGGTTACAACCGCTATCTCTCAGACAACGCCGGCAAACTACCGACGGCCTGCAACGGAAAGCCCTGGGTACGCGCGACAACGTTGGCCGAGTTCCGCCGCCAGGCTGAACTGACCGATGTCCAGGCCGCGACCGCTGCCTTGGCCGATGCCGTTCTGGGTGCCCGCCCGCCAGCGTCCACGGCGGCTGTTCCATCGCCCGTCAATCTTGCTGATGCTGCAGACGCGATGCGCGAGGCGGGCCTGCTGGACTCGCCACTGGGCTCCAACGCCTGGGCCTTCGGCAAGGACAGCACCGCCAATGGCAGTGGCCTGTTATTGGGCAACCCCCACTTTCCATGGGCTGGCGTCAACCGCTTCTGGCAGGTGCATCTCACCATCCCCGGCAACCTGGACGTGATGGGCGTTGGCATCGGTAACTTTCCGCTGGTGCAGATCGGATTTAATAAGGATGTGGCGTGGTCACACACCGTGTCGACTGGCAAGCGTTTTACATTGCACGAGTTGACGCTTGCGGCCGAGGACCCAACCAGTTACATGGTTGATGGCCAGCCTGTCAAAATGAGTTCACGCAGTTTGAGCATCCAGGTGCGTGGTGCGGACGGCAGCCTTCAGCCGAAGACCCAAACCGTCTGGTCGACACGCTGGGGGCCGCTGCTGGTATTGCCGCGCGCCGGTCTGAACTGGACGACCAAGACGGCCTATGCCATCAAGGACGCCAACTTGGGCAATGTGCGGGCGACGGATTCCTCGCTGGGCTTTGCCCGCGCACGCAGTGTGCACGAACTTCGTGATGCCATGAAGAACATCGGCACGCCCTGGGTCAACACCCTGGCCGCGGACCGGCACGGCAATACCCTTTATGCCGATGTGTCAGTCGTTCCCGATGTCGATGCTGCACAACTTCAGCGCTGCGCGCCAAGCAAGCCGGCAGCCGCCCTGCTGCCCGCTGCCGGCTTGGTGGTGCTGGACGGATCAAAGAGTAACTGCGACTGGCGCCGGGACCCCACCTCGCCTGTGCCTGGGCTGATTCCGTTTGAGCGCATGCCAACGACAGTGCGCAGCGACTGGGTACACAACAGCAACGACAGCTTTTTCTACACCAATCCTCAGCAAAGGTGGTCTGGCATCTCGCCAATGGTAGGAGACGCCACTGTGTCGCGCCCGCGCACTCGTGCCGGCCTCACCGAGATTCCCGAACTGCTCGCGCGTGGCAAGGTCACGCCGGAAGCGGTGCAGCACCAGCTGTTTGAAAACCGCAACTTCATGGCCAGCGTCGTCGTTCCAGACCTGATAGCAGCCTGCGCCGATGCACCAACTGCAGAGGCGCGCGACGGCTGCGCCGCCCTGCGCGGCTGGGACCACAGCAACAACCCGGAATCGCGCGGCGCACATTTGTTCCGCGAGTTCTGGCGCACAGCGCGCGGCGTGTCAGGCGTTCATCGCGTAGCATTTGATCCGGCACAGCCGGCAAGCACCCCGGCCGGCTTGAAAATGAGCGACGCTGCGGTGGCTGGCAAGGTGTGGGAAGCGCTTACTGCAGCCGTCAAGGCAGTGCGAGTCGCCGGCTTTGCACTGGACGCACCGCTGGGTACGATACAGCATCCGCTGATCACCGACGAGGCCATCGCTCTGCACGGCGGTGACGAGTTCGAGGGAGTTCTCAACAACCTTGGCAACCAGTTTGCGCCAGGCATCAATGCCCGGGGCCTGACCATCGACTATGGCTCAAGCTATATTCAGACCGTGAGCTTCGGCGAGCGAGGCCCGGTGGCACAGGCCATCCTGACCTATGGGCAGAGCACCGATCCGGCATCACCGAACGCCAATGACCAGTTGCGTTTGTTCTCACGCAAGGAGTGGCCAGCGCTGCCCTTCCAGGGCGATGAGGTGACGAAGGCTCGCGTGGGTGAAGTACTGCGCCTGACGCGGCCCTAAGTTATGCCGCTGTGTTAAGGGACGATCAACTATCCGAACCGCCTGCTTCAAACCGACATTCAGATCAATCACTCGGCGGTCGGATGGATGCTGAAGATGTCGACTACGGCATCACGGCGACCCGGCGCTTCTTCAGGATAACCACCGGTGCAACAGTTTGCTTAGGTGCCACCGGCCACGGCGGAGACTGTCTTGAATACTCCGGATTCGGTTCCTTCGGCGCCTTGGCTACAGCCTTCGCTACCTCCTTGTTTTTCAGAGGCGTCAGGTGATCGCCCACCACCTGCACATACTGACCTTCAACAGTCATGGCCAGCGCGCCAACCTGCGCGCCCTTGCTCACGCTGCCAAGCAGCTTCAGTTCATCACCTTCGGGCCGTTCATGTGTGTGCCTCGACCAAGCTGCCCGGCCAAGGACAACCCGCCATCCCGGCTTGAGCGGTTTGCGAAGTTGTTTACTGTTAGCGGCGACCGTTTCGGAGGAAGGCTGAACTTGCATCAGGTATGTGATTGGAATGTTTCGGTTGGGGAGTTATTGGATCGCAGACATACAATTTTTCGATCTGCCTTCTCCAAACCTCACATTGGCAACAGCAGGTGGAAAGCCTTGCGTTGTCATCGTCTTCGAAAGCGCAACCATGGATACTTGTAAATAAATCCGATGTTATACAGGAACTTGATCCAACCGTGCCCCGCTTGCACGACTGCATCAGATGGATTCGAAGTCCGCCAGCTTTACGTCGCCAGTTTTCGCTGGGTGTGCGCTCGCTTGACAAGGTGAGGAAGATTAGCTGAAATTTCGAATCAGTCTTTTAAGAAATGTTAAGACAAAATCTGCAGAGTCTGATCAGCGGCGCATCGGGAAGCCTGCAAGGCTGCCCGACATGAACGGCGACTGAACAGCGATCACGAAGACGGCGGTAATACCGACGGAGGCAAGGGAGAGAAATCTCATAACTTTTTTTGAAAAGACGGGTCGATGGATTGATGCACGGACCATCTATAAGTATATGCTTATTTGTGGAATCCAGCATTGCACGGCCCTTGTGCACAAGCCAACAAACGACGCATGCTTCTGCTCCCAAAACCGGTGGCTTTTGAGATCTCACCTGCCCCCGCTCACTGAGCTTACAGAAAGACAATCCAAGCTCATCATTGGATATTCCAAACCGACGAACGGGTGTATCCGAGTGAGACGGTCGGAATGAGGTGGAACGTCGTCAGCCCATGGTCAGCCACTCAGAGGCGACCACCGTGTCCGCCGCCTAAACCGGACCCAAAGGGCCTTTCTCCGTTTCGATCCACAGGTCCCAGTCAGTGTCACCGAAATCGCTTTCAATCGCTTCTACCGTTGGCAATGGGCGCGGAACTTTCCGCCTTTCTGTCATTGTCGCCGTGACACCTGTCGGTGGCGCGACCGTGGGTGCAATTGATGTTGTTTTGACGTGCCTGAAAAAGTTTTTGAGCATTTTGCGGCGTGACACTCTGGTTAGTTGGTGCAGAGGCATTAAGCATCTGCCGTCGGCGCCTGTCAAGAAAAAGAACGAGAAATCTGGCCAAGGTTTCAGCATCGCCCGGCCCATGCAAGTTGCCCGGCTCCCTGTGCGGGCGACCGCCCGGCGGACGAATTTAACCTTTGGCAATCACCGGGATTTGAAATATGATGCGCGACCTTCATTTGAAACATTCTGAAACATGATGCTATTCAAACCCACCAGTTCCCACGACTGGGAACAGTGGTTGACCCCAGTCCAAAAGCAACTTTTCGATGAGTTGTGCCAGTGGATCGACGCCCACCTGGCAGAAACAATCGGTTGGCAGCAGTTGATGTCGCAAAGCGGGCTCCAGTATCAGACGATTCAGTCACTTTTTTTCAAATATCAGAGCGCCACACCGATGACCTGGATACGGCGCAGACGAGAAGGTAGCTTAAGCCGGAATAACAGGCTTGGGTTCACAACTTTTTTGGGATCAGCCGTTCGTTCTTGATCGTCAGTTTCCAAGAAGGAACACTGGCGTCCACTGACACTTGCTGTCATCGATTTTGCCGAGCTGCCTCATCCTGAGCCGACATTGGCACGAACCGTCCGAGCGTTGCAATGTGGTCCCTGCCGCCGCAGAGCCGTCTCCGGCCATTTCTGGTACATGACAACCACTTGGTTGCAAGCCAAGCTACTACTTATTGTCCAAGCAATACCAGTAGCCAGCTACCGACAAAAGGGTAGCGCCGCTTCATTTGCAGACAGCCCCAACTCCTGGAAACTAGCGTCATCGCAACCTACCAAGAGATAATGCCATGCGAATCATTCATGCCCTTTGGATCGCCCTGCTGATCTCGTTCCTGCCGAATCTGGCCGCAGCCCAGACGGCAAGTTATTCTCTGAACTCCACTGCCGTCAGCCAATTTGGCACAGAACCCTATGGCTCGGTCACCTTGACCCAGAGCTTTAGCGATGTGTTGGTCAATGTTGTCTTACGCAGCGATCTGAATTTTCTAACCACTGGCAACCCCGACTCGCATTCCATATTCTCTTTCAACCTCAGTGGTGCTACCGCCAGCGACATAACTGACATATCTTTCGCCAATGGACTCAATGGCAGGTTTGGCGTCGCAAGCCCTGCCGGCAATTCGCCTTTCGGCAACTTTACCTACGGAATTGTCTGCACCGGTTCGTGCACTCAGGGCGGCTCCGGGGGCGGCTATGTTGATCCCTTGAACTTCACAGTCCACAGCGCAACCCTTTCCGAATTCAACCATCTCTCTACCAGCGGTACTGGCGCCTACTTTGCCGCTGATGTCTTGAATCTCAGCGGCAATACTGGTGCCATTGGCGCAACCGTTGCAGCCGTCCCGGAACCTGAAAGCTATGTGATGTTGCTGTCTGGTTTGGGCCTGATGGGTTTCGTTGCACGTCGTCGCAAGCAGGCAGCGGCGAGAGTTTGATTCCCAAGCAAACGCAGTGAACAGGGGGAGTTTTGAGCCACGCTCAGTCAAGGCAGACTGTTTCACTGCTGACATCGCCCGGCGTATAGCGCCGCGCAAACGCATGGGCTGGGGCACGATAGCGCTTGTGCAGGCTCTGGCCATCGAGCACGCGTGCCAGCAGTCGGGTGAGTTGGGCGCGGGCGTAGCCACACGTGGCGATCAAGTAGCGCAGCACCACCCCCTTGTCGGGCCGATTGAAGTGACCATAGCCCAAGCGCTGGGCCACAGAAACGATGTGGGCGTGGCGGGCTTCATTCGTGTCGGGGACACGAAACTGAACCTCGGCCGTACCAGCCAAAAACGACTGGAGTTGGGAAATTGTTTGTAGACGGGTCTCGTCCATGTCGATCACCATGTGGGAAATGATCGACCCAAGTCCGCAGTTCAAGCTCATACCTCGTTGGATAAGGCTAAAGGTGGCGAATTTGAGGTCAAGCAGTTACAATCGGGCGCGATGCGGCTGTAGCTCAGTGGATAGAGTATCGGCCTCCGAAGCCGAGGGCCGTGGGTTCGATCCCCGCCAGCCGCACCAACTCGACTAATCGTTCTTCGCGCCCTGGTTGACCCAGTTCTTTAGCGTTTCAGTATCCGCTGCAGCTAGCTTTTCCTTGCCATGGGGCATGCGGATGGAAGGATGGGCGCGACCCTCGACCAGCATGTTCAAGGCGCTGGTGAAGGCATCGCCAGGTTTGACTAAGGCGCCAAACTTGCCCCCCTTCATGAGCGACCCATAGCTGGTTGTGTCGAGTCCGCTGGCGTCAAATCCGGGCTTGCCCGGCGCATGACATTCGGAGCAGTTCTTGCTCAGAATTGGCTGAACGTCCTTGCTGTAGCTCACACTTTTAGGCGAGCAAGCCATCAGCAAGGCTGCACCGGACAGAAGGGCAGCGCACTGCAACAGTTTCTTGCACATTTTGGATTCTCCAGTTCACTGCCGCTATCTTACGGCCAGAGGCGTGAAATGGCCAAAAAATAACGCCAACCCAAAAAAGTTTGGGAGTTGGAGGACCTAGGGTTGTCCCGGGGATTCGCTTCGTCTGGCGGTTGATGCAGGTCAAAGAAGTAATTGAAAACACCGATAGCATTCGCTTCTGGAGGGCGATATGTTCGAACAACCTATTAAAAATTTGATGGAGCGTAAGAAATTTCTTACTGCTCCCCCAGAGACCACTGTCAGCCAGGCAGCCAAGCTGATGGCGCACAAGAACGTCGGTGCCATTCTGGTCGTTCAGAACGAGCGCTTGGTCGGCATTTTTTCGGAGCGCGATGTGGTGTTTCGGGTCATCGCCCAGGGCTTGGATGCCAAAACCACCATTTTGGCCCAGGTTATGACCGCCGATCCCAAGACCCTGGAGCCTGGAAAATCCTACGGGCACGCGCTGCTTTTGATGCAGGAAAACGGTTTCCGTCATGTGCCGGTGGTTGAGAATGGGCGGCCTATCGGCATTGTCTCTTCACGCAATGCCATGGATCCGGACCTTGAAGAATTTGTCTTTGAAGAGCGCCGGCGCGAACACCACCGGTAGGCTTTACCTCGCTTTTCATGCTTCGGACAGTCTCAGCAGCATGGCATCGCCGTAGCTGAAGAAACGATAGTTTCCAGCAATGGCGTGGCGGTACAGGGTCATCGCATGCGCATGACCGGCAAAGGCGCTGACCAGCATCATGAGGCTGGACTTGGGCAGGTGAAAGTTGGTTATCAGCAACTCCACGACCTTGAACTCGAAGCCGGGCGTAATGAAGATCCGAGTTTCCGCGGCAAAGGGGGTCAGAGCAGAGTCTTCGGCTCCGACCTCGCTTTTTGCGCTTGCCCAGGATTCCAGTGCGCGCACACTGGTTGTACCCACTGCCACGACACGGCCACCACGCGCGCGGCAGTCGGTGATCGCCTGCTGCGCCGCTGCCGGGACTTCGTACCACTCGCTGTGCATTTGATGCTGTGACAGGTTCTCGGTCTTGACTGGCTGAAAAGTGCCGGCGCCGACGTGCAGGGTGACCTGCGTGCGCTGTACACCAGCGGCGTCAAGGGCGGCGAGCAGCGCGTCATCAAAATGCAGTGCCGCTGTTGGGGCTGCCACAGCGCCGGGATTCTTTGCAAACACGGTCTGGTAGCGTGCAGCATCTTCTGCATCGTCGCTGTGTTTGATGTAAGGCGGCAGTGGCACGTGGCCATGACGCTCCATGAGCGTTAGCGGGTCGTCCCCGGCGTCGTTGGACAGAACCAGGCGAAACAGGGCGCCATCGGCGTCGGGCCAGCGCCCCAGCAGGGTGGCTCGCAAGCCATCGTGCGTGCCCGGCGCACCCAGCAAGGTCAGCGTGGTGCCGACTTCAGGCTTCTTGCTGACCCGCATATGGGCTGCAACCTGATTGCCGCGGAGCACCCGCTCGATCAGCAATTCAACTTTTCCACCCGTTGGTTTTTCGCCGAAAAGACGGGCTTTGATGACCTTGGTGTCGTTGAATATCAGCAGATCGCCGGCTCGCAGCAGGTCTGGCAGATCCCGAAAGATCCGGTTTACCGGTATTTCACCCGTCCCATCGAGCAGGCGCGAGCCGCTGCGCTCGGGCGCAGGGTGCTGGGCAATCAAGGTCTCGGGTAAATCGAAGTCGAAGTCGCTCAGCGAATAATGGGTACTGGCGTCAGGCAATGATGCTGGCATGGTGCTTGAGGGTTGGACAAACCCGTACCAAGTTGGAAGAAAAGGGAAGAATTGTCCCATGTCTGAACTGATCGTTGGATAGCCGGCAAAATAGGAGCATGAAGCTGCAAGCTGCCAACCCGTCATCGTCGGCCCTGAGCGGTCCGCAGAAGGCGCTGCGCAAGCTGGGCCTTCTGCGGCCCATCGATCTGGCCTTGCATCTGCCGCTGCGCTACGAGGACGAAACCCGCATCGTCAAACTGAGCAACGTGCGCGACGGTGAGATGGTGCAGATTGAAGGGGTCGTCACGGTTTGCGAGGTGCGCCAAAGAGGTCAGCGCCAGCTGCTGGTGACGCTGGATGATGGGTCAGATAGCTGCTTGCTGCGCTTTTTCAGTTTCTATGCTTCGCAGCAAAAAGCGCTGGGCGTGGGCAACCGGATCCGGGTCCGTGGCGAAATCAAGGGCGGCTTGCTTGGCTGGCAAATGATGCATCCGTCGTGCAAGTCCGCGCAGGGCGACTTGCCTCTGGCGTTGACGCCCGTCTACCCGACAGCGGCAGGCTTGCCGCAGGCGTATCTGCGACGGGCCGTGGAGGGCGGCCTGGCCCGCGCTGATTTGGCGGACACCGTACCGACTGAAAATCTGTATGCACTTGGGCTGCAGCCAGCGTGGTCGTTGCGCCAGGCACTGACTTTTTTGCATAACCCGACGCCGGCGGTGGCTTTGACCACCTTGGAAGACCACAGCCATCCGGCCTGGCAGCGACTCAAGGCCGAGGAACTGCTGGCCCAGCAGTTGTCACAACTGCAGGCCAAACGGGAGCGCGCCGCCTTGCGGGCGCCGGCGCTGCGTCCGCAGGGCGAGGACGGCTTGCCACTGCATCATCGCTTGCTGGCGGCGCTGCCGTTTCAGTTGACGGGAGCGCAACGCCGCGTCAGCCAGGAAATTGCCTCTGATCTGGCGCGATCGATTCCCATGCACCGCCTGCTGCAGGGTGACGTTGGGTCAGGCAAGACCGTGCTTGCCGCGCTGGCAGGCGCCCTCTGCATAGCGGCTGGGTGGCAATGCGCTCTGATGGCGCCCACGGAGATTCTGGCCGAGCAACATTTCCGCAAGCTCGTTGGCTGGCTTGAGCCCATAGGTGTCAAGACCGCTTGGCTGACCGGCAGTCAGAAAATCAAGGAGCGGCGCATCATGTTGGCATTGATCGCCAGCGGTGAGGCCTCTCTGGTGGTGGGCACGCACGCCATCATTCAGGACAAGGTCGTGTTCAAGAATCTGGCACTGGCCATCATCGACGAGCAGCACCGCTTTGGCGTGGCACAACGCCTGGCGCTGCGTAGCAAGCTTCAAGGAGCCGTGCTGGAGCCCCACCTTCTGATGATGACAGCCACGCCCATTCCGCGCACGCTGGCTATGAGCTACTACGCAGATCTGGATGTCTCGACGCTTGACGAACTGCCACCGGGACGCACCCCTATCACGACCAAGGTCGTGAGCGACGGCCGCCGCGACGAGGTGATCAGGCGCCTTCGTGAGCAGCTCGCGCTTGGCCGGCAGGTCTACTGGGTCTGCCCTTTGATTGAAGAGAGTGAGGCGCTTGACTTGAGCAACGCCACAGCGACCTATGCCCAGCTCAGCACCGCCCTGCCGGAAGTGACGGTAGGTTTGCTGCACTCGCGTCTTCCACTGGCCGAGAAGAAGGCAGTGATGGCCTCTTTTGTCGGTGGGCAGTTGGGCGTTCTGGTCAGCACCACAGTGATTGAAGTCGGGGTTGATGTGCCCAACGCATCCATGATGGTGATTGAGCACGCTGAACGCTTTGGCTTGTCCCAGTTGCACCAATTGCGTGGCCGCGTTGGACGCGGGGCTGCAGCGTCTGCCTGCGTGCTGCTGTACTCCACGGGGGACGCGCCGCGTCTGGGTGAGATGGCGCGTGAGCGGCTCAAAGCCATGGCACAAAGCAATGATGGTTTTGAGATTGCGCGGCGCGATCTCGAGATTCGCGGACCCGGCGAGTTTCTCGGCGCACGCCAATCCGGTGCGGCGTTGCTGCGATTTGCCGATCTTCTGACGGATACCGCGCTGCTCGAGTGGGCGCGCAAACAGGCGCCCTTGTTGTTGGACCAATATCCGGCGCAGGCGCGTCAACACATAGATCGCTGGCTGGGGGCGCAACTAGAATACCTGAAGGCCTGAACGTTACACGGCGGGCCCCTTAAGAATGACTCTGACTGAACTCAAATACATTGTGGCGGTGGCGCGTGAGAGGCATTTTGGCAAGGCTGCGGATGCCTGCTTTGTTTCGCAGCCAACGCTGTCGGTCGCCGTCAAGAAACTTGAGGAAGAGCTTGATGTCAAGTTGTTTGAGCGCAGCGCCAATGAGGTCACAGTGACGGGACTGGGAGAGGACATCGTGCGTCAGGCACAAAGTGTGCTGGAGCAGGCAGCAGCGATTCGTGAAATTGCCAAGCGCGGCAAGGATCCCCTGACTGGGCCGCTGACGCTGGGCGTTATTTACACCATCAGTCCTTACCTGTTGCCCGATCTGGTGCGTCAGGTGATTGCGCGCACGCCGCAGATGCCGTTGATGCTGCAGGAAAACTTCACCGTTAAATTGCTCGACATGTTGCGTACCGGCGAAATTGACTGTGCCATTCTGGCCGAACCGTTTCCGGACGCTGGCCTGGCCGTCGCCCCCTTGTACGATGAGCCCTTCATGGCAGCCGTCCCGTCCGGGCATCGTCTGGCAAGGCTGGACCATGTGACAACCGAAGAGCTCAAGCAGGAGCCCATGCTGCTGCTGGGCAGCGGCCATTGTTTTCGTGATCATGTGCTGGAAGTCTGCCCGGAATTCGCCCGTTTTTCCAGCAATACCGACGGCATTCGCAAGAGCTTTGAGGGCTCTTCCCTGGAGACCATCAAGCACATGGTGGCTGCCGGCATGGGCGTCACGCTGGTGCCGCGCCTGAGTGTGCCCAAGGAAGCTTTTGTAATCAAAACGCGGCGCAAGCGCAATGAAGAACCGCATATCAAATATCTGCCGTTTGCTGGCGATCCGCCAACGCGTCGGGTGGTCCTGGCCTGGCGTCGCAGTTTTACCCGCTACGAGGCGATTGCGGCCTTGAGAAATGCCATCTATGCCTGCGAGTTGCCTGGCGTGACAAGACTTTCCTGAGGTGCGTCGAGTGAATTCCCTGAAGCTGCGGCTGTCACTTTATCTGGATTTGATTCGATGGAATCGCCCCGCCGGGTGGCTGCTCCTGCTATGGCCCACCCTGAGCGCATTGTGGGTTGCGACCAACGGTTTCCCCGGTTGGCATATGCTGCTCGTGTTCTCACTGGGCACCATTCTGATGCGCAGCGCCGGTTGTTGTATCAATGACGTGGCCGACCGCGAGTTTGACCGCCACGTGAAACGCACCGCAGCGCGTCCGGTGACCACCGGTGCGGTGTCGGTCAAAGAGGCTTTGTCGCTAGGTGCGGGCTTGGCCTTACTGGCCTTTGCCTTGGTGTTGACTACCAACGCAGTCACCATTGCATGGTCGTTCGTGGCACTGATCCTTACCCTTTTTTACCCCTATGCCAAACGCTTTGTATCCATGCCGCAGGCAGTGCTGGGTGTGGCCTTCAGTTTTGGGATTCCAATGGCATTTTCGGCAGCGCAGGGGCAAGACACCTGGAGCCTCGTGGCCATGCGCGCCAGCGTGCCATGGCTGGCCTGGGTTTTGCTGCTGGGCAATTTATTCTGGGTGCTGGCCTATGACACCGAATACGCCATGGTAGACCGAGATGACGACCTCGCGATCGGCATGAAGACGTCCGCCATCACCCTGGGTCGCTGGGACGTTCCAGTAATTCTGCTTTGCTACCTTGTTTACATCGTCAGTTGGGATGTTGCACTGTCGGCCTATGCCCAAGGCACACCGTTCTATGTTGCCGTGACGCTCGCTTTCGGGCAGGTCGCCTGGCATTACACATTGATTCGAGACCGTGCGCGGGACGGTTGCTTCAAGGCTTTCCGTTTGAACCACTGGCTTGGTTTCACACTGTTTGCCGGCATCGCTGCCAGTTACGCCCTGCATTGAAAAAGGCCACCCGATGGGGCGGCCTTTTTTGAGGCGGCACTTGCAAACGGCTTACTGCGACGCCGCACTTGCCGATTTTTTGGCCTTCTTGACCTTTGACTTCTTGGCCTTGGACGCCGCTTTGGACTTGGCCTTGCCGGCCTTCTTGGCTTTGGCCGGCTCAGCCTGGCTTGTGCCCTGGGCGGCTGCGGGGCTGGAGATCACGGCCAATGGCATGGCGATGATGGCGGCGCTGATGAGGGCGGTAAGAAGCTTTTTCATGTGGGGTCCTGTGGATAAAGCAAGAAGTAATTTGCCCTATCGTAACGTTTGCGCAGCGTCGACGGTTGACTCTCAATCTGCGCCAAATTCGTCACCCAGTTCTTTGGCCCGCTGGCGCGCCGTGTAGATGGCGTTGATCAATTGAGCCTGCAGGTCATCGTCTTCCATGGAGGCGATGGCCGCTTCGGTCGTGCCCCCTTTGGAAGTGACACGTTGACGCAGGATCTTGGGTGACTCGCTGCTGGCCTGTGCCAGCGCGCCGGCACCGACAAATGTGGCAATCGTCAACTGATGCGCCTGCTCACGCGTCAGACCCATCTCGATTCCGGCAGTGCTCATAGCCTCCATAAAGTAAAAAAGGTAGGCCGGCCCGGAGCCCGAGAGTGCCGTTACCGCATCGAGCTTGTCTTCCGTGTCAACCCACACAAGCTCACCGGTACTGGCAATGACTTCGTCAATCCAAACCTTGTCGTCATGGCTCACCCGCTCGCGTGCGAACAGGGCGCTGATGCCTTTGCCAATCAGGGCTGGCGTGTTTGGCATGGCGCGCACAATGCGCTCGGTCCCCAGCCAGTGTGCGATGCTGTCGCTGCGAATGCCCGCTGCCACACTCAGGTGGAGTGCTTTCTGGGTGTACGACTGAACTTGCTGCGCGGCTTGCCTGAAAGCCTGGGGCTTGACGGCCCAGACCACCAGATCGGCAGCACTCAAGAAGGATCCGGCCTGCGCCTGCGCCGTCAAACCAAAGCTGCTGTGGAGTTTTTCCTGGGCCGGGGCAAACGGCTCCACGACGTCAATCTGACGCGGCGAAAAGTCCTGACTCAGCAGGCCGCCGATGATGGCGCTTGCCATGTTGCCACCGCCAATGAATGCAATGCGTTTGCTCATAATTCGTCTTTCCAAAATGGATGGCGCCCGCTTTCGTCATCGCGAGGGCGTAGCCCGCGGCGATCCATGCCGTCAATGGATTGCCACAAGGCGCCGGGTGAAGTCCCGAGTCTAAAGGACAGCCTGCCGGACTGCGTGCTCCCATTGCTCCATCAACTCCGTGGCGCGACTTGTGGCGAGTGTTGGCAGGAAGCGCCGCTCGACTTGCCACAAATCGGTCAGTTCGTCGGTGCTCCGATAAATACCAGTGGCCAGACCAGCCAGATAGGCCGCGCCAAGTGCGGTGGTTTCGGTGATGGCCGGTCGGATAACCGCAATACCGAGCAAATCGGCCTGGAACTGCATCAATAAGTCGTTCACGCAGGCGCCACCGTCCACCCGCAGTTCGCTTACCCGCGATCCGCCCGCCTCTACCGCATCGCGGCTCATGGCATGCAGCAAGGCAGCGCTCTGAAAGGCAATGCTCTCCAACGCGGCGCGGGCGATGTGGGCGACGTTGCTACCGCGCGTCAGTCCCGTGATGGTGCCACGCGCATCGGGTTTCCAGTAAGGGGCGCCGAGTCCGGTAAACGCCGGCACCACCATCACGCCGCCCGAATCCGGCACACTTTGCGCCAGTTGCTGCACCTCGGCGCTGCTTGCAATCGCGCGCAAGCCATCTCGCAGCCATTGCACTACAGCGCCGCCAATAAAAACACTGCCTTCAAGTGCGAACTCCGTCCGCTCCGTCGTTTGTGCCGCGCTGGTGCTGATGAGGCCGTTGCTGGAGGTCTCGAACTTGCCTCCAGTGTGCATCAACATGAAGCACCCGGTTCCGTAAGTGTTCTTCACCATGCCGGACTTGAAGCAGGCCTGGCCGAACAGGGCGCTTTGCTGATCACCGGCAACACCGCCGATGGCAATGCTGTGCCCCAGCAAGTCAGCTCTGACCTCGCCGTACAGCGCGCTCGACGGCTTGACCCTGGGCATCAAATTGGCCGGAATGTCCAGCGCCTTCAGCAATTCGGTATCCCATTGGTTGCTGTGGACGTTGAACAGCATGGTGCGCGAGGCATTGCTGACATCGGTGGCGTGAACCGCGCCGCCGGTCAGGCACCATAGCAGCCAGCTATCGACGGTCCCAAAGGCCAATTCACCGTTTTGAGCCTGCTGGCGTGCTCCTGGCACGTGATCAAGCAGCCACTTGAGCTTGGTGCCGGAAAAATAGGCATCGACCAGCAAACCGGTCTTGGCCTGAATCGTCGCGGCCAGCCCGCGTTCTCGCAACTCCTGGCAGTCCGGCTCGGCTCGGCGGTCTTGCCAGACGATCGCATGGTGAATCGGCAATCCGGTGGAGCGGTTCCAGACGACGGTTGTTTCACGCTGGTTGGTGATGCCAAGGGCACGCACCTGGCGTGCTGAGATGCCAGCCTTGAGCAGTGCTTCGCGCGCAGTGGCCAGTTGGGTGCGCCAGATTTCCAGCGGGTCGTGTTCGACCCAGCCTGGCTGGGGGTAAAGTTGCGTCAGCTCCATCCGTGCCTGGGCCACGATACGGCCGCGGGCGTCGAACACGATGCTGCGGGAACTGGAGGTGCCCTGGTCCAGGGCGAGCAGATAGGTCATGGGATACTGCGGGAATGGGGATAAAGGGCATTATTGATCGAGATGAAAGCTGACGCGAGTCAGCGCCAGCCAGACCCCAGTTTGAGAAATCCTGCCGATGTCAAGTTACCCACACGCAGTTCCGACCCGACGCCATGAATTGACCGCTTGTCTGGCTGCGGATGCCCAATATGACATCGCCATCGTGGGTGGTGGCGCCACCGGCCTGGGTGTGGCACTCGACGCCGCCGCGCGCGGATTCAAAGTGGTGCTGGTCGAGTCGCACGATTTTGCCAAAGGCACCTCATCACGCGCTACCAAACTGGTCCATGGCGGCGTGCGCTATCTGTCGCAAGGCAATATTGGGTTGGTGCGCGAAGCTCTTCATGAACGCAGCACGCTGCTGGAAAACGCACCGCATCTGGCGCAACCCCTGGCGTTTGTCGTGCCGGCCTACCGGTGGTGGGAGCTTCCGCTTTACGCTACCGGGCTGAAGTTGTACGACGTTTTGGCCGGGAAGGCCCGCTTGGGACGCACTGAAATACTGAATTCTGCGGAAACCCTGGCCTTGTTGCCGGCGTCGAAGTCGCAAGACCTGATGGGGGGTGTCAAGTACTGGGATGGTCAGTTCAACGACGCCCGGCTGGCGCTGGCGCTGGCGCGCAGCGCCGCAGCACAGGGGGCCTTGCTGCTCAACTATATATGCGCCACGGACCTGTTTTATGACGACGCGAAGGTGGCCGGGCTGGTTTGCCAAGACACGCTAACCGGGCAGCCATACCGCATCAGATCGCGTTGCGTGGTGAATGCAACAGGCGTCTGGGTCGATGAACTCCGGCAAAAGGATGGAGCCGCCAACAGGAGCGATGGCAGACGTCCGGTCAGACCGATGGTGGCGCCAAGTCAGGGTGTCCACATCGTGGTGGATCGTGAATTTCTGGGCGGAGACAGCGCCCTGATGGTGCCCAAGACAAGCGACGGGCGGGTCTTGTTTGCTGTGCCGTGGCTGGGTAAGGTGATTTTGGGTACCACTGACACGCCGCGCCATGATCTGGCACGTGAGCCGCTGGCCTTCAGGGAAGAAGTTGATTTCATTCTGAATGAATCGGCCCTCTATTTGAAGCGTCCACCGCTGCGCGCGGACGTCAAAAGCATCTGGGTGGGTCTGCGCCCGCTGGTCAAACCGCAGGACGATGAGGGCGAGAACACCAAGGGTTTGAGCCGAGAGCACACGGTGCTGGTGAGTCGCAGCAGTCTGGTGACTGTGACAGGTGGCAAGTGGACCACTTACCGCGCCATGGCTGAAGATGTGTTGCATACCTGTATGCAAGAGGCTCTGCTTGCAAAGAAGCCTGGCGGGGTCACTTTGCACTTAAAACTGGTTGGTGCTGGACCAGTGGGCATGAAGGCCGTCTCGATTTGTCATGCGCCGGGTGCGCATTCCTATGGCGATGAACAAGCCTTGCTGGCGGGTCTGCCGGGTGCCGAGACCGAGCTATGTCCGGGTTTCACCGAAGCCATGATTCGATT
>SESH01055232.1_pt1 | contig 18606 bp, 31 predicted proteins | sample 3171561 | NCBI WGS metagenome assembly SESH01 (sample SAMN10866947, study PRJNA518727) | freshwater metagenome | biome: subpolar coniferous forest; feature: holomictic lake; material: water; isolation source: holomictic Lake 442 2011 16.5 m and 2014 13 m | place: Canada: near Kenora, Ontario
GCTTTGCCATTGCTTCCACCTTGGCAGGCAGAAACCGCATCGCCCATTTCTTCAGCGTCTCAATCAGCGTTTTAGCCTGATCACCGTTGACCCACTGCAAGGCATCTACCTTAGCCAGCCGTTTTACATACATGGCCAGCGCCGCTTCGGATGGATTACGCACCGCCCCCAGTTCATGCAGTAAGATCCAGAGCGAGCGGATTTTGCGCGATTCCGGATCTGCGGCTAACGCACGGGATGGTTTTGCTTTGACCGCACCCGTGGCTTTACCGGTAGATTTCACCTTGAAACCGCATGTCTTGAAATGATCAAGAAGCAGCTTCCGCTGCTTCCAATCCATATCCTTGCTGCTGGCCACGCCGTAACGATCATGTAGCAGTGTGCGGTAGGTATCGTCATCAATAGCAAGCTGCGACCTGGCAACATGAATCAATTGTATCTCCCTGCGTGCCAAGTCGGGTGCAGTGCGTTTTCCCTGGTATTGGCTCATGATGCTTTGCTCCCGTTCAGTTGCGTACTTACTGCCACCCGTTGATGAATCTTATTTTCAGCACGTTTAATGACCCGCTCAACGGCTTCGCGACTGGGGCCGCATGTTTTCTCTCTCGCCTTATCTGCGCCCAGGTCTTTCACCAGCTGCTCGGCAAACCAGTCGTTAATTCCGCTACCTGTCAGTTTTATCGATTTCATCTTGTTCTCCTTTACGTTAAACCGTCTCTCGCAGCCCGCTATGTTTAACGGGCTGGAAGTGAAAGTTTAATTGCTCATTGCTGCATCTTTTAACGCCTTGGCCGCGCTGAAATGCGGCTTGTTTTTGGCAGGTATTGATATCTCTGCACCGGTAGCCGGATTGCGCCCAATGCGTGCCGGAGTCTGTTTGACGCTGATTTTTCCGATACCGGGCAGTGTTACTTCTGCACCTTCACCTTTTTGAATTTCAGTTAGCACAACATCACCTAATATTTTGAGAAGGCTTTTTGTTTGACCGATACTCAAATCAGTTCTCGCGGTTACAGCTGCGATTAATTCTGCTTGGTTCATTTGAATCTCCTTGGGTGGGTAAATCGTTAAGTTAAAGCAGTACTGGGTGGCGCGAACCACGGTGCTATGCGGCTTGTTGCTCAAACGGCGTGATCACAAAATCTTCCACGCCGGTCACGACGGTGATACCTGCCACGCCGCGCACGGCGTCCGGCTCGTCCAGAATCGCATCCTTGTTGACTTCTTCCTTGGTACGAATGAAGCGCGACAGACCAAGGCGCGCCAGTGTTTCCAGCACTACTTCAGATTTGGACAGGCGCACACTGGGGGGACGCTGACGCCATTGCACTTCGCCGGTGATGAGGTTGGCAGTCTTGACCTTGCCATCGTTGGTCAGCTCCTGACGATGTGCTTCGCAGTAGCCTTGCACGCCGTCCTGCAAGGTAATGATCTGTTTGCCGACCGCATCCAGGTGCGGCTGGAATCTGGCAGTAATCTCCGCGATGGCATCGTTCATCTCGGTGGTGGCACGCGACATCTGGCGTTGCAGATCGCCGATTTTGCGGATGTCAGCGGCAGCATCGTCACGGTTTTGTGGCACGTAGATTTGTGCCTGGGATTTGAGTCTTGTTTTTGGTGTTGCCATTTTGTTGCTCCTGTTGGTATCGGGTGAGGCGGTAAAAAAATAACTGGGTACGGCGACGAACGGTGCGACTACGGGTTTTATGAGGTGTCATCGGGTTTCCTGCGTAATGCGGCTTTTACAGACTCAGGCATGGCCTGACGTACTGCGGTTTCTACTACGGGCTTGATGGTTGACGGCGGCACATACCCACCCCCAACTGGCGTATGCCCGGACTTACGCGCTTCAGTTTGCGTCTCGGTCTTGGCTTCAGCCTTGAGGTTGTAGCCCTCGATAATGGAGAACAGATAGCCGTGATTCTTGAGCGGCAGCGTCAGCTTGTCACGCTTGATCAGCATGTCTTCCATCGCCATCTTCCAGTAGTCGTAAGGGGCGCTATAGATGCGACCATTCCGTTCTATCTTGGCATCCGTGATCATCGGCAGCAGCTCACTGATCAGACTGGCCAGACGATCCATTGAAAGATTTCGCTTTGCAGGGCGGAACAGTCCGACATATTGCACCATGATTTTTCCTATCGGTGCAGGCATGGCCATCGCAGCCATCACAGCATCGCGCGCCCCCTCATGGCCAATCAGCACATCAAGACTGGCAACCGCACCACATGCCGCACAGGACAGCTTCACGCTGATGCTCCTTGCTGATAGGATGATCCGGATGCATTGCGTTTACTTGTATATGCAGGCTCAAATTCAGCATCCCGACGGTTTGGACAAGCCGCTCTTCCTACGGCAGTGATGTGCAAAAAGCCATCCTCATTTTTTTCAATGAGACCATCACTGATCATTTGAGATAACCATGAATGAGTAAATGAAAATTTTGCTATCAGTTGCACTGTTTCCATTCGCCCGGCGCGCAGCGCAAGCAGGATTCTCCCAGGGGGATTCGTTGCGGTGATTTTTTTGATTTTCACGCTGTCACCTCATCTGTTAAGTCGTAAATTTCACCGACGCGATCACCTGACAGGTAGATCGCTGTGTCGTGCAGTTCGCCAATGCAGCGCGATACCTGTTTGCACTGATGAATAGAGAATTTGTTTTTTTCATAATCAAGCTCAACGGCCAGACGAGCCAGATTTTGTGCGAGTTTGAATTGTCCCTGGCTCACAGCACACCTCCACGAGTACGTCCGATAGATGCCTGTCGCTGTACTGCAACTGGCGGCTTTGCGGGTTCTGTAACTGGTTCCTGGACAACGATGCGTGGTTGCAGCTGCGCGATACGTTCCGCTTCTGCCAGGCGCACATCAGTGTCTAATTTACCGAGCAGTGCATAGATTGCGAGGAGAGCCATCAGGCCAGCAACGATGCGCCAGTTAGTAACTCTACGATTCCCTTCCCGGATTTGAGTGAGTTCAGATTTCATGATTGTCACCATGATCAATGACAGCTGTTAACGCATCTCTGATTAGAGTTAAGGTTTCAATTCCGGAAAAGCTTAGATAACCCAGTGAAATCAATCCATCTTCTCTAGGGGTACATCGCAAATGGAATTCAATACTTTCTCTAGAGTCCTTAAAGCCGATACAAAATTGTGGACCGTTGCGAATACCATTAACTTCGTTATTTTCAATATCTATCCAATACCTTTCACCATGCGGATAAGTACCAAAATAAACACCAGTTCCGGGTGTGCCATCCTCAGCAGTGGGTAAGTTATTGAGCAAATTTTCTAACTTAAAATTTTTCATGATCAAGCCTCCAGTTTTTGCCGACGAGCCATCGCCATGGCTTCGTTCACGGCATCGGCATTGACACGCGGCATTCCTACCTTGGCAGTCGCGTTCATGGCTTGGGTGATGAGATTGGAGACCATCAGCGGCGAGAGCCGAGTTTTCGCGCGGCTGTTGGCGCGCTTTTCTTCTGGACTGAGTACCGTACGGATTTGGTCTATGCCGGACACGTCGATGATGTCAGTCATCGCTTTGCCGACACGCTCAAACTTGAATTTCAAAAACGCTTCCAGATGATTATCGAGTGGGTTCAGACTGACCACTTCGCAACGCTGGATAACTTCGCGCAGATCGTGATTATCGGCACGCAGGCGTTGCCCCAGTTCAGGCTGTCCAATCAAAATAATGGACAGCAGCGGCGTGCGACCAATCTTCATTTCGTGAAAGCCTTTGAGGTGGCGCAAGGTAGGCACGGCCAGGCGGTGCGCTTCTTCGATAATCAGGCAGTGACGCGCTTTGGGATTATCTTTGGCACTCTTTTGCAGTGCTTCGAATGTGGCGTTGCTTTTGTCTTCCAGCGAGACCATGCGGCGTGGACGCTCCGGATCGACACGACGCAGGATGGCATCCAGAATCGAAGTCGCTTTCAGGCGCTTTCCCTTGTTGTCATCGCCTTCCATGCCGAGGATGAAGGGCTTGATCAGTAGCACTTCGGGCGATTCGGCCAACAGGCGTTCTTCCATTTCTTCGACCAGCGTGGATTTGCCTGCGCCAGACTCACCGACAATAGCTTTGAACCCGCCGCGACGGGCAGTATCCATCATCGAATCCAGCACGTAGTAAATGTCGGGGGTGATAAAGACATCCGCACTGGCCTTGACCTCTTCCATGAAGGGATCACGTTTTAAGTTGAAGTGCTGTTTTGCAGCATCAGTTAATCGGATTTTTTGTAGTAACATGTCGGTCTCCTGAGGTTGGTTTTCATTTGTAGTGGTTTGATTAATTTCTTCCGCTACGGTGGTGGGTACTGCATCAAAAGCACGGTGACGATCTTGGACGGATGCACCGTGTGTTTCCAAAAACCTCAGGATTCCCAATCGAACAATATTGCCGTTCGCTGATTTTGGGAAAATCCCGTGGTTACAAATCTGTGCAACGGTGGCAGGCGATACGTGCAAATCAAGCGCCAATTCACGCTGGGTTTTGCCCAAGCAGGCCAGAATCTCTTTCAGTTGCAACATCACTTCATTCCTCCTACGACTCTTAAAGGTTCAGGCTCGCCACGCAGCAAGCGGGTTTTGAGGGACTCCACATCACCGGCAGGAATCTTGCCATCCGGATAACGCTGGCTAACCACGGCATAAAAAGCGGGCTGCCAGTCGTGTGCCATGCTGCGCGAAAGGTCGATGATGGACATTGGTGGTAATGCGATTTGAGCAACTAGCTCATGCTGCTCGCCCCGTTTTGGCAGCCACACCGGCGCTTGATACTCTTCGGCTTGCTTGAATGGATTGATCTTTCCGCCAAACGGAATAGCCTTTTTCTTGCGGGCAGTTTCGGCTTCGCCAGTTGTTTCGGCCTGCATCGCGAGTTGGTCGAGTTCCTTGATCGCCGTTTGTGCCGGGCTATCTTTCAAGGCGCGGTATTCCTCGCCGATCAGGCGCGCATCCACACTGAAACCGAATTCACCCTTAGCCACTTCAGGGGCTTGAAACATGACCTTGCGACCGTCTGCATCGTGCATCACTACCTGGGCAACATCCTCACGCCAGGCATTTCGGCATACCATGACCTTATCCCGGTTCTGTACCCCTGGCAGATCAGCGACACTGTACGTCCGTCCGTTCAGGCTCACTTGCAGGAAGTCATTCACCGTGCGGGAAATCGGCTCTTCGTTAGAACACGCGTACATGACCTTAGCTTCCGGTGCGAAAATCAGTTGCTCAGGCTTAATGCGTTGCCAGGCGGCATAACGTGTTTCACCGTGGCGGCTGTGAATCTTGCTACCGTTCATCCAGTGCATCCACTTGAGTGCCATTGCGTTGAGCTGATCCACGCTGGTGATCGGGTTGGGCAGTTTGTTCAAACCGCTCTCAAATCCGCACTCGATCAAGTCATGCGATTGTTCAACCTGACCTTTTGCGCGTGGGTTTTTTGGTTTGTTGACCTGTACCCGTACCCCAAGGCTGCTGCACAAATTCATAAACGGTGCGGCGGTATTTGCAGATCCGGGATCGAGCATCACCATGCGCGGCACGCCGTGATACGGAAAGCCTTCACGCATTTGTGTGGCAGCGACAAATGCATTGATCAGGTTTTTGGAGCTTTCACCACCCAGCAAGTAGATAACAAAGATGCTGCCGCTAGCGTGGTCGGTAATCGAATAACGCTGCACCAATAGGTGCTGAATGGCAGTATATTTTTCCAGCTTATTTTTATAGACTTCGCTGCTGTCTAGGGCTTCCATACGGTTACCGGCTTTGACAGGCATTTTGTAGAGTACGCACAGCGACGCGTCGATTTGCCAGACGTGATTCGGGTGTTCCGATCGCAACTGGACGGCGGGCGGCGGCGATTTAAGCTGATCGGGATGCAGACCATAGCCGCGCAAGGCACGCGATACGCTGGTGTGGCACATTTGATGCACCTCGCCTGTAGTGTGATTGACCCATTCGGCCTTAATTACGCCGTTTGCACGTAGCTCAGCCAGCGCCTGTTCAACCGATAAAATCCGCTTGTCATTTTTACGTACACTCTCGCGCAGCCAGGCCGCGATCAGCTTGGCTTCATCCAATGTCAGCGCAGTATCGCCCGCATCGCTGCGTTGTTTGCGTGGGGTAGTCATCACCGTTCCCTTTAATTTACGCAGCAACGTGGCACGAGAAAACCCCAGATCGGCGCAAGCAGCCTGATAAACTGCCTCCTTATAGCCATGGGCAGCGACACGACTCGCGTGTGCCACCGCAACCAGTTTTTCTGTGACGATGCGGCTCATGATTAGTTAGCCTTACCGTGTGCTGCGGCCAGCGGGTCAAAGTCCGGACGCATCCATTCGGGCAGGTCGTCACCGTCTGGCGCGGCTTTCAACTGAAATTCACCACGAATACTGGAAATGGCGGTTTCGATCTGGCACAACAGGCCAACGATGAAGTCCTCATGTGAGGTTTGGTGGGCCGTGCCGTGGGCGATCAAACCGGAGATAGCACCGCGCAGATTGCCGCTTACCGCCGCCTCAGCACTAAAGGTTTGCAGGGTTAAATTGCTGCGCAGCTCCTCGGCTACGTCATCGGGCTTACGGTTTTTATAGCCGAACTTGGCCAGATTTAACTGGTCGTCCAGCTCGTTGAGCTTGCTGTCCTTTTGCTCAATCTGACGCTCTTTGGATTCGATTTTCAGGTCACGTTCGCGCAGTGCCGCCTTAAGTTCGCGCACCGACATGGTTTCGATTTTGTCGAAATTGAGGTTACGCACCGTTTCACCAGCGGCCAGCGCTTCCAGTTCGCCGTCATCCAACATGCCCAACTCAAGGATTTTTGATTGCGTTCCCGCCGCCTTCAAAAGTGACAACGTTGCCACTTTTGAAAACTTGGTCGCAGTCCTCATACTGCGCACAGCCACTGGATATTCAATCCCAAGCAGCTCAAGCCGCTGTTGAAATTCGCCATGCGGCGTTAATTCCTTAATAATCAACAGTCTTTTACCCATCTCGAAAAACGCCTCAGCAGCGCGCCCCATGTAGTGGCGCACATCGTCTTCCAGTGCGCCCACCGTCAGGCTGCCGTCATAGCCCAGTTGCAGCGCCAGCGCCGTGGCGTTGGCATTAGTTTCGGCGTTCATCCGCGCCAGTTGCTGCGCGGCTGCGCCAGCGGCATCCAGGCGGGCATCATCAAAATTATCGGTGGCTGAATTCAGTGTTTTATCGTTTGCAGTGCATCCCATGTTGTTACTCCCTATGCGTTACGTGTAAAGTTATGTTTCAATTCAGCAATTCTATTTTCAGAGTTTTCGATATCGGCCAGCACTCGGCCATAGATACGAGCCATGCGTGGTGTCGGGTGAAAATGACCGGTAGCTTCATCTTTACGCGCCCAGCCCTTACCGATGACCGTTTTCATCAGTACCGTGACAGTGCTGGGGGAAAGCTCCAGTCCCTTAGCTAGTGCGCCGTTCGACGCGCCGTTCACCACGCAGCCAGACAACGCCTCAACTAGATCGAGCACCTTTGCGGCTGAGTTACGTTCATCTTCTGTTTTGCTCATGCTTCGGCTCCTATCTCAACGCGGGTGGGCTTCCAGTGTTTGCCGCCCAGTGGCAGGCGATCTGCCATGTCAGCAGTGGCGATCAGTTGCTGTGCCAGGCGGCGCAATGCTGCTGGGCGAATTTCCAACCCATTGAACGGGCTGGATTCCAGTTGTATCAGCGCATTACCGTGGCGGCAGCGAGTCAATGTGGCTTGCAGATTCATGATCATTCCTCCGTAAATTCAAACTCAGGTTGCAGGTGTTTTTGTACGTTTCCCTTGTGCCAGGCCAAGCCCTCCATGCCTTGCTGAATCGCGGCTAGCACGACACCCGCTTCAGCCTTACCGCTGTAAAACTGGAGCAACTGACCAGCGGCAGAATTAAGCAACTCTTGTAGGGCGTGCATATCGTCCGGGGTGGCGTTGCGGCCTGTCGGTGCCTGGATCACCAGATAGCCCTCGCTGGCAGCCAGCCAGCGGCTAACGAAGTTAATTCCGCAGATATGCTCGTATGCGGGGATGGATGACACGGGCATCTTGCCGTTCGACATCCACTTGTAGAGCAAGTCAGCAGTCACATCCATCAGGTCGGCAATACGCTCGACTGAGTAGTTCTTTTTATCCAGCGCGTGGTCTTTGCACAGGCGCAGCGCGTCGCGCAGGCTGGAAGGCTGAACCCGTTTCCAATTACGCCGCATCATTTGAAATCTCCCCGCCGATGCTGTTCTGAACAAATAGCCGTTTGGAACAGGTTAAAAGGCTTTTTAGTGAGTAAAATGCGCAGCTAATGGAGGACATAATGAAATCACTCATTTATCGGTGTATCAAATGTGACGGTCAGGTAACGGTTGAACGGTTATGGGAGTCGCTTCCCACGCCCGTGCCAAAGGTGCGGTGCCCGTTTTGCGGTAAGGCGTGTGTACCCAAGCCGCTTTATGAACAGATGCGCGATGAACATGGATACTTCGAGTGGGAAAAAGCTTTTCAGTGGTCTGCTTGCCCCTCCGCATATCAGTGCGAGCTACATGACTTGTATGACGCGCGCTGCGAGGAGGGGCAGATAATGCCGAAGTGTCTAAATGCGATTCGATACCGCCTAGAATGGTTAGAGAAGCCGAGTCCGCCACTGGCAAAACCCGCACGATCTGGCGTGGCAAAAAGCCGGGCGCGGGATAAATCCGCCCCGAAAAAAGAATCGTAGCGTTGGGCAGTATTTGGCGATGGTAGATTTGGGTTTGCATGATGACTCCTAGGCGGCGAGTTTTTCGGGGTTAGATTTCAGGCCAAGCTTGACGGCGATGTCATGAGCTTTTCCGTAGTGTGCTTTGGCTTGACCATTGAGTACGCGATACACCTCATTACGGGTGTAGCCGTTGTCGGATGCCCATTGTGTGAAGGTGATGCCTTGTTGCTGGAAGCGGCGTTTAACTTGCTCGGCTGACATGGTTTGTCCTTTCGTGATGCAAACATGAATTATTTATAACTTCAACATGAAGCAAATATTATCTTCAAGGTGAATCAATGTCAATAGATTATCTTCGGATTGAAGAATTTGGTGAGAATACAGTTCTATCCAGAATTGCTGACGCCTTTCAGGCAGAGGACATAAACGTTCTCGGGTTGATGATTGGCGTCCCACCTAAGACAGTAGCTACGTGGAAATATCGTGGCACCGTCCCCTATGAGCAAGTTGAAAAAATTGCTCGTAATAGAGGGATAAGTCTTGATTGGCTGATGTTAGGCAGAGGAAAGCTTCAATATGAAGACTCCCCCGCATTTAACTCCGAATCGAAGTCAGCTGGGGCGGCACCGAATGGTTTTGTCCTCGTTCCTCGCTACGAGGTTCAGGCCAGCGCAGGTCACGGTTCGCTAGTCCATTCAGAGCAGATTGTTGATTACCTAGCTTTCAAAGCTGACTGGGTACGTAATACGTTGGGCGTGTCACAGAAGGACTTAGCTCTGATCAGTGTCAAAGGAGACAGCATGGAGCCAGTACTATCCAACGAGGATTTAATTCTGGTGGACATGCGCAAGAATTGCGTGGAAGACAACGCGATCTATGTTCTCCAACTCAATGAGGCGCTGCTAGTAAAACGCATTCAGCACAAGCTTGACGGATCGCTTCATGTAATGAGCGACAACCCGCGTTATCAGGCTGAAATTGTGAGTGCGGATCGTGCTGCTGACCTGAATGTATTGGGTCGTGTAGTTTGGTCTGGTCGCAGGATGTAGTTAACTATCTAATATGGAATCAACTATGCCCAAACCACGCAGACGGCCACCAAAAGATGCACAGGAAAGTATGAAGACGATGTGCGCTGCGCTCGCGCAACGAGGCGTAAAGAAAGGTAAAGCAGCATGATGAAGATTATTTTTATGGTTATTTCCGTCTTATTTTCCGGCATATGCTTTGCCGCATGGAGTCCTGCCGATGAAGACCTTGAAAATTGTTACTGGCGAGATGGGCATAAAATGTCTGAAAAAAACTGCTCTGAATTTCGAGCTGAAGTTGCGAATGAAAGAGCCGCCCAAAAAAGGCATCACGACCTGTAAAACCCATGACTAAGAGTGCAAAACCGTCATGGGTGAGTCGGTATTCAGTAAAGGTTTTTCCGCGTGAGTTTTTGAAATCTGACGGCGCAAAATTGCGCTGTGAGAATTCAGTGTCAGCAAGTTCGGCGATGATTTTTTCTACCGAACGCAAGACATCTTTATGTTGCTTTCCGAAGCGCTCTGCGACGGCGCGGGAAGTGGTCAACGCTTTTCCGTGGTCGGTAAACAACGACTGACGGGCGGCGAGCGGGTTGGGTAGATTGAGGGCGAGTTGCATGGCGGTCTCCTTAATAGCTATATTTATTTGGCCAGATGACATCAAGCGTACTTGCTGATTTACCATCCATGAAACCAGAGGACCACGCCAGCATCTATAAATGCCCCTGCGACGATGCCGCACACGCCACCGACGATGCAATCAAACTCAAGGCTGTTCCCGGTGGGGCGACCACGCTCCATCAAGTGCCGGTTGTAAATCAAAAACACTAAGAATATCAGCAAGCCAAAGGCGGTTAATAGTAGACCCATATTCAAGCTCCTTTTGAAGCGACTGACTTAATCTGAGCTAGAACTTCCCTAAGCTCATCGGCGTGCGAGGCGTAAATCCTCGCACCAAACTCAAGAGCCTGTTTCCCGGCAGGATCTGTTTCATTTTTTGAGTCTTCCCATAAACGACCTGAACGCTGTTTCCATTTTTTGGCAAGTTTTTCCAGGGGAGAGTCAATAACCCCCATCTTCTCTAATTGCTCGAGACTATTATCAATTGCAATTTGAATACTATTCATAGCCCCTCCATTTCGGTCTTGAAACACTCTAGTCTTAAACAGCAGATCCATTAAACCGGAAACACTTCCGGCTTAACCGTCCCTTCGCGCGCGCGTAAAGTCGCGGCATGGACACCACCCCTACACCCCAACAAATATGCGGACGCTGCGACAATTGGTCGCGGTTGGATGATGACCGCCTGCCTAATCACGGCAGCTGCAAACATCGCCCCGCAGGGCATTATTCGCATGGTCGCCAGGTGTGTTTGTTCAGCCCATCAAAATTCCTTCCCCGGAGTAAAAAACTATGAACTTATCACCCCACTTCACCCTTGAAGAGCTGACGCATTCGCAGCAGGCGGTGCGCGCCAAAATTGATAACACGCCGGATTCGACGGTGTTATTCGGCCTGACGCAAATCGCCAATATGTTGGAGGAGGTTCGCCAGCTGCTGGCCCATCCCATTCAGATCAGCAGCGGCTTTCGCTGTACCAAGCTCAATACACTGATTGGCGGCAAAAAAAATAGCCAGCATGTGCTGGGGCTGGCAGTAGATTTCATCTGTCCTGGCTACGGCACGCCTAAAGAGATTTGCCAAACATTGCTGGCTTCTGGTCTGAAGTTTGACCAGCTCATCTGCGAAGGCACTTGGGTGCATTTGTCGCTGGCTATCCCCGGTCTTCCGCTACGCAATCAGGTACTAACTGCTGTATTTGAATCGGGTCGAAAGACCCGCTATCTGGCTGGTTTGGCATAACAACGGGAGGAAGTATGAATAACGTGACAGTGACTGAAAATAAACCTTGGTATCACTCAAAAACCTTGTGGTTCAACCTGATTGCAGCCGGGCTGATTGCCCTGGAAACGCAGTTTTCAATATTGCAGCCATATCTGCCCGGCAATGTGTACGCATGGATCGCAACGGCACTGACAATGGTGAATGCAATTTTGCGAGTGATCACAGCTGCACCGTTGGCATTTGGGGTAGGAAGCAATGATCAGTCCGTTTAACCCCTGGGTTTTATTGGGGCTGCTGGTCGCGTTACTGGCAGCGTTTGGGTCGGGTTTTAAAGTGAGTAAACATTATGCAGAAGCGGAATGTACATCAGGACAAGTTCAGGCAGAACGAACAGCGGTTTCACAAGCAGCAGCGGAAACAACACGCCGAGAATCCATCGGTGCCAGCCGTGAAGCCTCTCGCAAAAATATCCACGTCGTGTACCGAACAATCAGAGAGCAGGCCAATACGGTTCAAGTGGTTGATGGTGGCAATGATGTTACTAGCTGTGGGCTTGATGCTGACGGGTTGCGCATCTGGAACGCCGCCAATAGCGGCGTCCCCGCAACATTGTCCAGCGAATCTGACAGCAGACTGCCCAGTACCGCCGCCAGCACACTCGGGGGAACTGAAGGATTTGCTGGACAACCACATCGAGGCGATGGAGCTGTACGCCCAATGCCGGGACCAATTGAGCAAGCTAGCGGAGTGCGCGAATAAATGACCGATCAACTAGACAAAGCTCAGGAATTTGAAGAATTACGGCGTGCCGATGCGCTACGCGATCAAGCATTGAAACCCGCAATGCCATTCGTCGGAAGTTGCTACAACTGCGAAGCGGTAATTGATGTCGGCTGTTTCTGCGATATCAACTGCCGGGACGATTATGAAAAGCGTGAAAAGGCAAAAAAATGACACTACAAATTGCGGTGACGCTGGCGATTGCGATTATCTGCGGCTATTGGGCGCTGGCAAAGGTATTGCTGGTGCAAACCTTCAAGCAATTGGATTCGCGTTTTGCCTCTCAGGAGGAATTGCGCACCAAGTCGCAAGAGCATTGGGAGTTGCGGTTTATACAGCTCGAGGCACTCACTCGCGCCACAGAAAAGGATTTGCTGCTGATGCGTGGCGATCTGCCAAATTTATATGTGCGTCGCGAGGACTATATACGCGGGCAGACAGTGATCGAATCCAAGTTGGATGCGGTTTATAGCAAGCTGGAACTGGTGCAAATTCAAGGAGCAAAACGTGATTGATCAAACTAAGGTACGCCGTGAAACCATGCGCTGGATCGTGCTGCTGACGCTGTCTAATGCCAGCCCGATCGGAGCCTATGAAGAGCTGGTGTTATCCACTGTCCAGGCTATGTTTCCGGATGGGACCGCGCTGGAAGTGCGCCGTACACTTGATTATCTGGCGGATCGCGAGCTAGTCAAGCTGATCAAAGAACCATACGGACGCTGGTTTGCCGACTTGACCCGTTATGGTACGGATGTGGTCGAGTACACGGTTGATGTTGATCCGGGCATCGCGCGGCCTGTCAAATACTGGGCAAGCTAATCATGGCACCGCGCAGCAAAGTATCCAGACTACCCAAAGAGGTTAAGGAATATCTGGATCGAACTTTGGTTGAAAATAATTTTTCAGATTATGAACTGCTCGCTGAAGAGCTGAAACAGCGTGGGTTCGAACTCAGCAAGAGCGCCATTCATCGCTATGGTCAAGAATTTGAAACGCGCCTGTCTGCATTGAAAATGGCTACTCAGCAGGCTAAAGCAATTTCTGACTCTATACCTGATGATGAAGGTTCCATGAACGATGCACTGATTCGACTTGTGCAGCAAAAGGCCTTCGACATGCTGTTAAAGATGGAGGAAGGTGCCTCCATGAAGGAAGTCAGTCTGATGGTGGCACGGCTATCAAATGCTACAGTCAAGCAAAAACAATGGGCAGCGGAAGTTCGTGCCAAGGCTGTGGTTGCTGCCGATACAGTAGAAGCTATCGCCAAGAAAGGCGGTTTGTCACCTGATGCAATGGATCAAATCCGACGCGGCATTTTGGGGATTGCCTCATGACAAAAATTGCTGAAGCAATTGCGTTTTCTGCATTGGTTGCAGGGGCTGTAACCCTAGAATCAAATGGTAAACCGAGTCCTGGATTGTGGTTTCTTATCGTTATATGGGCAGTTTTTATATGAATACGCCTGCCGTCCTACTTCAATATCAAAAAGATTGGGTTTCTGACACTTCCGATGTGGCGATATGGGAAAAATCACGCCGTATCGGTGCATCCTGGACAGATGCCGCTGATGCAGTTTTGATCGCTGCACCTGCCGAAAATGCAATGGATGCGATGTACATCGGCTATTCAGAGGATATGACGCGTGAGTACATCGACGATTGTGCGATGTGGGCAAAGGCATTCAACTTCGCGGCCAGTGCCGTAGGCGAAACCCTGTTCGATGACACTGATGAAAACGGTGACACTCTGCAAATCAAGGCGTTTCGCATCGACTTTTCCAGCGGAAAAAAGATTCTCGCACTGTCCAGTCGCCCGCGTTCCATTCGCGGCAAACAAGGAAAAGTTACCATTGACGAAGCCGCATTCCACGACGATCTCGCGGGTTTGTTGAAGGCGGCGCTGGCGATGTTGATCTGGGGTGGCAAGGTGCGGGTGATCTCATCACACAACGGTGATGCCAACCTGTTCAATGAGCTGGTCAATGATATTCGCGCGAAAAAACTGCCGTACTCACTGCACCGCACGACCTTCGACGATGCGCTGAATGATGGCCTGTATGAACGTGTCTGCCTGATTCAGGGCGACAGGATGAAGGAAAAATCCCAAGCGGAATGGCGTAACAAAATTTATACACAGTATGGCGACAACGCCGCTGAAGAACTCGACGTGATCCCCAGCTCAGGCAGCGGTCGATATCTGACTCGGATGATGATCGAAGCATGTATGAAACCAAACATTCCTGTTGTCCGGCTTATCCATGATGACAAATTCACGTTGCTGCCGGCTCATATCCGCGAGGCGGAAACACGGGACTGGTGCGAAGAGGTATTGCTCCCGCTGCTTGAAAAACTCGACCCGAATCTGGACTCATTCTTTGGCGAGGACTTTGCGCGCAATGGTGACTTGTCATGTTTCTGGCCGCTGCAGCAATCACGCTCGCTGGATTTGCTGACGTCGTTTGTAGTTGAACTGCGCAATGTCCCTTTTGAGCAGCAAAAGCAAATCCTGTTTTACATCTTGGATCGTCTGCCGCGCTTCCGCGCCGGGGCGATGGATGCGCGTGGAAATGGTCAGTATCTGGCCGAAGTGGCCATGCAGAAATATGGCACTGGGCGCATCGCCCAAGTGATGCTGTCGCAAGAGTGGTACCGAGAAAACATGCCGCCATTTAAGGCTGCGCTTGAGGATACCAAAGCGACGCTGCCAGAGGATGCGGACATCTTGGCTGACTTGCGCACCATCGTGATGGAAAAAGGCGTGGCCAAGGTGCCGGACAGTGCGCGCGTTCGCGGTAGTGATGGGCGTGAACGGCACGGTGATACGGCAATTGCACTCGTGCTGGCCATGTTTGCGGCACTCACGATGGAGCCGGTTAAATTTGAATATCAACGCGCATCCGGTGGCGAAGCGCGATTTAGCAGGAGTAAAGGAACATGGTAAGCATCGTCGATCAGACAGGTAATCCCATTCAGCGCAACGTGCTGACTGAGCAGCAAACGTCCAAAATCACCAATCTGCATCGTGAATTCGCCTTACATCCCGGCAAGGGGTTGACCCCTGGGCGTCTGGATGAAATTTTACGCTCGGCTGAGCTGGGTAACCTCAAGGCTCAGGCCGAACTGTTCATGGATATGGAGGAACGAGACGCACACATTCTGGCCGAGATGAGCAAGCGCAAACGTGCGCTGCTCACTGTGGACTGGGACGTTATACCTCCGCGCAATGCCTCTGCCACGGAACGCAAATTGGCAGGCTATGCAAAGGAAATGCTGATGGACATCCCCAATTTTGAGGATGTTATTCTTGATGCGCTGGATGCTATCGGACACGGCTTTGCCTGCCTTGAAATCGAATGGGCCATGTTCGGTCAGGAGTGGTTGCCCGGTGCGATTACGCACCGCCCTCAAAGCTGGTTTCAGCTCGACCGCACCACCCGTACCACGCTCAAGCTGCGCGATATGAGTTATGAGGGACAGGATCTGATCCCGTTCGGCTGGGTTACCCATGTGCATAAAGCAAAATCAGGCTATATCTCACGCGGTGGCTTGCATCGTGTCTTGTCATGGCCCTATCTTTTTAAGAACTATGCAATAGGCGACTTGGCTGAGTTTTTGGAAATCTACGGTCTTCCATTACGCTTAGGAAAATACTATCCAGGTGCATCCGAGGATGAAAAATCGACGTTGCTCGATGCGGTCATGTCAATTGGCCACGATGCCGCAGGCATCATTCCTCAAGGTATGGAGATTGACTTCAAGGAAGCGGCGAAGGGACAGTCTAATCCTTATGAAGCAATGGTGAGTTGGTGTGAACGTTCGGTCAGCAAAGCCGTGCTGGGCGGTACACTGACCTCGCAATCTGATGGTAAGAGCAGCACGAATGCGCTGGGCAAAGTACACAATGAGGTACGTCATGACTTGATGGTGTCTGATGCGATCCAGTTGGGCAGCACATTCACACGTGATCTGGTGTATCCGATTCTTGCACTGAACAAGGGCGGAATTGATGATCGTCGTCGTGTGCCGCGCTTTGTTTTCCGTGTGCGGGAAATTGAAGATATTGCGGTGATGGCAGAAGCGCTGCCGAAATTGGTCGGTGCGGGCATGAGAATTCCAGTGAGCTGGGCGCATGAGCATGCCGGTATTCCAATGCCGATTGATGACGAAGAAATATTGACTATCAGCAAGCCAGCAATACCGCCTAAACCCGCAGCGGCTACGGCATCACTGAAGGCCGATTTGACTGAAGATGAAAATATCGGCGACAAGTTAGCAGGCCGTCTATCCATTGAGGCTGCACCGAGTTGGGATGCAATCTTAGAAAAGTTGCGCGGCATTGTGCAAGAGGCGACCAGTCTGGAATCATTACGCGATGATCTGCTGGCCAGCTTTGGCGATCTGCCTGCTGATGACCTGGTAAAAGTGATGTCAGCCGGTTTCGCGGTTGCCGAGTTGACTGGTATGAGTGACGTGAGCGATGGTCACTAATACGTTCGCCCGTCCTTTTACCGAGCAGCTTGAATTTTTCCGCAAGAAAATAAACCTGCCAAGCGAACGCTGGGATGACATTAAGAAGTCAGCTCACGACCGGGCTTTCATGGTGGCAGGCGCAAATAAAGCCGATCTACTGGATGATCTGCGTAAAACCATAGACCAGTGCATCGCCGAAGGCAAAAGTCTGGGCTGGTATCAGAAAAACTTCGATCAGATCGTCAAAAAGCACGGATGGACGGGCTGGACAGGTGAAGGTACAAAGGCCGGGCGCGATTGGCGTGCCACGATCACCTATCAGACGAATATGAGCGTGAGCTATGCAGCAGGACGCTGGAAACAGCTGCATGACCCCGATCTGATCAAATTTCGCCCTTATCTGACCTACCATCATGCTGATGGTGTGCGTCGCCCACGTCCGTTACACCTGAGCTGGAACGGTTTTACCGCGCCCCGTGATCATGAATTCTGGCTGACCCACGCTTGCCCCAATGGTTGGCGCTGTCATTGCTTTATTTCAGCGGCATCTGAGGAGGATTATAACGCGGCTAAGGCGGCTGGCAGACATGAGCCACCTGATGGATGGAACGATATCGACCCAAAAACAGGTGAGCAAGTTGGTATCGACAAGGGTTTTGGCTATGCTCCAGGAGCGAATGTAAATACGCAGATGCGCTCGTTTGTTCAGGACAAGCTGATCACCTATCCGCCAGCTATCACCAAGGCGCTCTCGCAGGATGTGAACCGTTATATCAATGCTAGCCAGGCTGCAGAAAAATTTGCCCATGAGGTTTTAGCCGAAAAATCGCGCACTGATATGTTGTGGTTGGGTTTCGTTGCAAACTTTGAGGAGGTCGGTGCCGCCGCCCAGCATGATGTCAAAGGTTATATGGTGCTGCTGCCGTCTGACGCAGTGTTGCATGCAGAAAACAGTCACGGCTTTGACGGTGGCAATCAACGCGCGCCGACTCCGCAAGACTATGAAAAAATTGCACTGATATTGAACGAGGCTGACAGCTTAAAAGCGGGGAAGGTTTCTGCGAAAGGTATGTCGACGGTAGTTGCAGTGAAACAGATCGGAGAAGAGGTGTTCCGCTGTGTTTTTGAAGTGCGCTATGGAAAGTCAAATCGTGCGCTGGCGTTGCGGTCGCTGGTAATCAAGCAATAGAGGCAGGTGGGAGCCGATGTCTATTTTCCTCGGCCATTACGTCCAAAACGCGTCCACCTTTGAGTTGATACTAGGTTAAAAAATGATCGATGTCAAAATAGACAATAAGAATGTGATTCAGGCGATGGAGCGTCTTGCCAATGCCGCTGTAAATCCGCGCCCTGCATTATTGGCTATTGGTGAAAGTCTGGTCGTATCTACCAAAAAGCGTTTTGAGAGCAGTACAGCGCCAGACGGATCACGCTGGAAACCCAATAGTCAGGCGACATATCTTGGGCACTTAGGAAACTCGAAGAGTAATCATCGTAAAGACGGCCGCATCAATAGTCGTGGCGCAGAAAAGATGCTCGGTAAAAAACCTCTGATTGGCAAGACAGGTCTGCTTGCCCAACAAATCAGCTATGCTTTGGATGGTAATGGCCTGCGGATCGGTTCCCCGATGGAATATGCTGCGATGCAACAGTTTGGTGGAAAGAAGAGTCGCTTCCACAATTTATGGGGTGATATTCCTGCTCGTCCATTTTTGGGTATATCTGATGCTGATGAAACGATGATACTGAAGACGGTGAACGACTAT
>SESH01063019.1_pt1 | contig 18606 bp, 13 predicted proteins | sample 3171561 | NCBI WGS metagenome assembly SESH01 (sample SAMN10866947, study PRJNA518727) | freshwater metagenome | biome: subpolar coniferous forest; feature: holomictic lake; material: water; isolation source: holomictic Lake 442 2011 16.5 m and 2014 13 m | place: Canada: near Kenora, Ontario
AGATATAGATGATTTGCTCGCTTGGCTAGATACCCAACTCCAGAGTGAAGTTTTTAGCTGTGATTATCTTGAACAGCAATTTGCACCCGCCCATGCCTATCGTGCAATTGTATCCGGATTACTGGCAATCTCGGTTACAAGCGACATCAGCAATTGCATAATCTGGCTGCGTAATGAAAAGCCTCAGAAGGTGCATTGGGCAGGTGCTGCCGAGAAAGGCCTGGTTCAGGATGCTGCTGGCAATTTACATCTTACGCCGCGCAAATCCTTTGAGATCTGGACAGAAACATGGCGTGGACGATCTTCAGCTTGGACTGGGAATGAAATCAGCATTGCTCAAATGCTGGCACTAGCATTGCCGAAAAGTTTGGTGAAAAAGTACCAGTTGGAGCAAGAGAAAGCCTTGAGAAAATCTGCTGAGGTGACAGCAATCACAATGCGACAGCAACTGGAAGCTATGACTGCTGCGGTGCCAGGTGTGGTTTACCAGTTTCTACGAACCCCGGCAGGCGAATGGAAATTCACCTATGTCAGCAAAGGCATTCAAGATCTTTATCATGTGACTGCCGAACAAGCATGCCGAGATCACAATGCCTTAACAAGCTGTATCTTTCCGGAGGATTGGGATTCTCATCGCGAATCAGTGGAACGTGCGGCGTTGGCTTTTAGGGTCTGGGAGCATGAGTATCGAATTAGAACTCCAGGTGGCCGTATTAAATGGGTGCATGGCCTCGCCACTCCTCAACGGCAAGCCGATGGCGGTATTTTGTGGAGTGGCCTGCTGACGGATGTCAGCGAACGCAAAAAAAACGAGGCTGCCTTGCAAGAAAGCGAATTGCGCTTCCGTAGCCTTGCCAATGCTGCACCGGTTCTGATTTGGGTAGCTGAACCTGATAAGTCATGCAGTTGGTTCAACAATTCCTGGTTCGAATACACGGGCCGAAGTATCGAGCAGGAATTTGGCAATGGTTGGACCGAAGGGGTACACCCTGATGATCTGAATTGTTGTCTTGGTATCTACACATCCCATTTCGACGCCCGACAACCCTTCCAAATGGAGTACCGGTTGCGTGGCAAAGACAACCAATATCACTGGTTCATTGATGTCGGTAAACCGCGTATAGATGAACACGGGCGATTCATGGGCTATATCGGCATGCTGACCGATATTAACGAACGTAAAATTACTGAGAATACAATCAACCAATTAGCTTTTCATGATCCACTCACTCAGTTACCCAACCGTCGACTGCTACACGAACGACTGCAACATAGCATTAATGTAGAGCGGCGTGACGGTAAGCAACTGGCTTTGCTAATGCTCGACCTGGATCGATTTAAAATGGTCAACGACAGACTAGGACATCAGGCAGGAGATGAACTATTGCAACAAGTCGCTGAACGCCTCACGGCAAGATTACGCGATGTTGACATGGTGGCCCGTCTGGGTGGTGACGAGTTTGTTGTGCTGTTGGAAGATATTACACAGCCAGAAGATGCCGCACGGGTCGCTAATGAAATTATTGCTGATTTAACCAATCACTTTTGTTTGACCCAAAGCGATGACATCCAGATTGGTACCAGCATTGGTATCAGCCTATATCCCCAGCATGGGACCAGTCCGGAGATACTCATGGATCACGCCGATGCGGCGCTGTATCAAGCAAAAGACGCTGGACGTGGCTGTTTTGCCTATTTTTCTGAAGAACTGACCGTGGCCGCTAAAGAACGTATTGCTTTAGAACTAAGATTGCGCCAAGCCATTGCGCAACAGCAACTGCGTGTTTTTTACCAGCCACAAATTGATATTATCAGCGCTCGCATAGTTGGCCTGGAGGCTTTGGTGCGTTGGCAAGATCCACTGAACGGACTGCTTGCTCCGCATCACTTTATCGCCATTGCCGAAGAAAGCGGTTTGATTGTGGAAATGAGCTCCTATGTACTATATGAAGCCTGTCGACAAGGTAAGCAATGGTTGGATGAAGGGTTTCCCCCTTTAACGATAGCCGTTAATGTTTCTCCTCATCAATTGAGACGTAATGATATCGTTGCTTTAGTAGCCAAGGTGCTGGCAGAAACCGGCTTTCCGGCAAACCAATTGGAGTTGGAAATAACAGAAAGCGGCTTGATGGAAAATCAGGAAAATGCCGCCGACATTCTTAAAGATCTTCGCGCTCAAGGTGTTCGTCTGGCTATCGATGATTTTGGCACAGGGTATTCATCGCTGAGTCGCCTTAAACGCTTTCCCCTGAATGTATTGAAAATCGATAAAAGTTTTATAGATGACATTCCTTTTCATCAGGATGATATGGAAATCACCGCGACCATTGTCGGAATGGCGCATACACTGGGTCTTAAAGTCTTGGCTGAAGGTGTGGAAACGACAGCACAACTGGCATTTTTACAAGAAAAAGGCTGTGATATGTATCAAGGCTATATCAGAAGTCAACCGGTATCAGCAGAGGAGATGACTAAGTTATTAGATGATCAACAGCAAGAATAACGCGTTTAAAACTAATATTTTTTAAGAGCATAACGCCCTTATGTGAAACATATTGGGAGGACTGAATGACAGTAATCGCTCATATTGCAGACGTTGATTGGGAGTAACCGTCGGACCGGTTTTGGCCGAGTGGAGCCGATGAATTTACTTTTATATAGCTGATTTGGAACGGCAGCTATCCGGAATTTTTTCCGGTGCGAAAATGAATAGTCACAATCGGCCAAAACCGGCCCGACGGTTACGCTCAATCAACGTCTGCAATATGAGCAATTGCTGTCGTTCATACAAACCAAAGAATGTCTTTTTCAGTCAAGCTCCATCAAATGGATTTAGTATCATTTACAGTAGAAATGCCGTCAAATTTTCTATTTTTTACAACATAATAGTGTTTGAATTTTCCCGTAAGCAACCTCTATCATCTTGACAATAGGATTGACCATTTTTCAATGGAAAATTCAAAGCTTATAAGTGACAAATATATATAGCTGTTTTTAATTCTGACAACACAGATTTAAATTAAGCTTAGTTACTTTAACGATAACAATTTTAAAAACCAATTCCCTTAACGTTAATCGAATCCTAATAAAGCCCCGGACTGAGAGGGTGATATATCAAAAATGGTGTGTAGACGGGTTAACTCTATTAATGATTGCACCGCAGGACTCGTCACTAAAACCAATCGTCCTGATCTTAATTGCATCCCTTTAAAAGCTGATATAAGGACTGCACAAGCACTGGAATCAATGAAAGTAACCTTCTCCATATCAATAACAAGCTTACCCTGACCTTCTTCAATTATGAATTTTAAGCGTACACGAACATCTGAACAATCTGCCATGGCAAAGCGACCAGATAATTCAACGATATCAATATCGTCGTGTTTTTTTTCAAGTAAGATCATATAGAGTTCCTGGTTTTAGTATAAGTTTTTGAACTAAAAAAGCTTGTAGTAATCCAATATAGTTTCATTAGAAATGTTTAATGAGAGTTAATACATTACTATGTGAATTGACCATGAGCTGTTCAGAATATTCATTTGTGGTATTTTGTGTATAAAGTCTGTCTCTTTGAATAAATTCTTCAACTTTGTAATAATATTCATCTAAACATGAATTAATAATCCACCAGCCTCGCCCACTTTCAGCGTCAAAAGCCGGCAATGTTGGTGTCGGCAAGGCCGACATGGATAAACCGTAGTCGGTTATATCAATACGTAAACAATTATTTTCACAGCTCCATTGAATGATAATATCATGCCCTGCCTGGTTGCCATAAGCATGGAGAATGACATTGTTCAGAGCCTCAACTACGGCACGTTGAACATCAAGCGCATAAGATTCACTACCCGTTGCATAGAAACAAAGTGCTTGTATTGCTTCACCCAAGGGCGATACAGCATCAACTGCACTAGTTATTTTCAAGGTAATGACACCGGGTTCCTGATTATTTGAAATCATGCTGATCTAAACCTTACGCATAAATGACATCTATTTTTAACTTAAAACAAAATAGTTACAATTCAGTTAATCAATCCAGGCTTTACGGGAAAACATAACTTGAAAGGCTTGCAATAAGTACTTTGCATTATTTCTAATGCTGAAATGAGTGGCATAAAAAGAATCGCTCATTAACTTTTCTTCTTCAGAAGCATCAGCCGGTATATTTAATTGGGTCGGTCCAAGTAAGCCGGATGGTGTTTGATCGGCAAGTCTTTCCCATTCTTCGATGCGATTAGATGCTGCTTCAAGACTCACCGGTAAAGATCCCATGAGACTGAGATCGCCACTGACAACTGCAAGAATACGTGGCAAATACCGCAGTATGGGTGCACTTACATTCCATTCCCCAACCAGAAATTCAGTACGTTCCGGCATACCAAAGTCGTTAAGTTCAACTTTATTACCTCGCAAGCGCTTTATGAGATAAGGCTTTGAAGGATTTTGTATTAAAGCGAAACCTAAAGCCAATAACCAAAACGGCAAGCTCAGAGTTAATAAAAACAATCCGGCAATACGATTAAATATTGAACCCAGGCCTTTATTAAAGGTGGTGGTTTTTAAATCAGCAAGTAAAAATGTATCGCTGATTTTAAGAATTGCCTCATTATCGACACGAATCAGATCATTGCCTCGAACGATGGCGTTCCGCAATTCAACTAATTCACCAATATAACTATGCGGCAAGATAACTGAGGACTCAATGGTAACCCGACTATCAATGATAACGTTATCACCAATAACAACTTCTCCTGTCAGTTCAACGGAAGGATGTAAATGACAATTTGAGCCAATCAAGGCAATACCTTGCTTCAAGTTTTGCGGATAAGCTTCGGTATTGCGACCTTGAGTCATTCCCAACGCGGTTTGGCGACCTGGAATCAACAAAGTATCAAGTCGTCCTGCCGCAGCATCAAGATTGGTCTGATGAAATGCGGCCAGCGAATCAATCCTGGCAACACTGCCTTTCATGTCCACCGTTGTTTTGGCGAACGCTATTGGCTTTAAGTCAGTCCAGTTTAAAGTTTCGATATCAACATCAACCGTATCGCGGCACAGCAACATATAAGCATTTTCTCGACCATACAACGCTTGAACGCTAGGGGCTGTCAGTAATTCTGACTGGTGTAAAAAATCTTTGACAGATCCGCTTCGGATAACATCACCACGCATCATTAAAAAAGGTGATACCGGCTGGTTTTGCAGCTTGGACAGTTCCTGCAAGGTTGACTCTTCGCCACGACTGGTACTGAATGTTAACGTCATGCCCCAACGCTCACCGTTGCCCAATAGCTCTTTAACCTGATCTGCAAACGGAGAAAGAATAATGTGTGCTTGCCGTACCCCTGCATCTACCAAGGCTTCCAGAGTATGTTCCAGAATCAGTTTTCCGGCTACCGGCAATAAAGCCACGCAGGTTTGATCGGTTAGCGGCAATAATTCCTGGCCTTTGCGATCAGCAAAAATTATGACATCCATCAGTATGCTCCACGGCTTAATAATACGGCCGGAATAGTTCGTAGTAACAGGTTAAGATCAAGCAACAAAGACTGGGATTGTATGTATTCAACATCCAACTTTACTTGTTGCGGAAAGGGTATATCAGAACGCCCGGAAACTTGCCAGATACAGGTAATACCCGGTATGACTTCCAGACGTTGACGATCTTGTAACGAGTATTGATTTACTTCGGAAGGTAACGCGGGACGCGGGCCAACCAGTGACATATCGCCTTTAAACACATTCCACAACTGCGGCAGTTCATCAATGGAAGCCTTACGGATAAATCGACCAATCGGGATGATGCGAGGATCATTTTTCATTTTAAAAATAACGCCGCCGGTCATTTCATTTTGCGCCATCATTTCTTTTAAGCGGATATCGGCATCCGGATACATTGAACGAAATTTCCACATGGTAAACAATTTACCCCAGCTACCAACACGGGTTTGTTTATAAAAAACCGGCCCGGGGGAACTTAAATAAATCAGCACCATGATGATTAAAAACACCGGCATCAATACAATCAACAATATAACAGACGCAACTACATCAATGATTCGTTTAACCAGATAAGCGCCCTGAACCACGGTTAACCATAGCAAACGCTTTAACTGTAAACGAAAAGAAACATGGCTTTTAAAAAAGTTGACGCGACTATAACGGTTCAATAATTCTCTTTGTAATTCCTGACTTGTTTGTTTGTCAGGAGTATTGCTGGGTGTAACCTCAGGTTTAGGGCCTTGCTGTCTTTGTAACCAAACCCGATAAAGAAACAAGGGGTTACCAATGATATAACGTTTCCACATTCGGCCAGGTTCCTGTATTAAGCGCCAGGTCCATTCCAGACCGATTTCACGCAACCAAACCGGTGCCCTGGCTATACGTCCCGAATAATAATCGAATAAACCGCCAATGCCCAAACAGACTGTAGCCTGTATTTGTTCAAGGTTACGCGCCAGCCATAACTCCTGTTTGGGAGCGCCAAATCCTACCAGGAGAATATCGGCGTTAGATTTATTAATGGCTTCAATAACCTGAGTTTCCTGTTCGCTGTCAAAAAAACCGTCATGAACACCGGCGATTAACAGCTCTGGATAGCGTTCCTGCATGGCCGAAGCCGCGAGTTCCGCAACTCCGGGCAAGCCACCCAATAAAAACAAGCGATGACCCGCCTGAGCTGCACGTTCGCACAAACGCGGAAACATGTCGGTACCATTAATGTTGGCCAACAACGATTCATTGAGCATTCGACAGCCAATGTTAATTCCAATTCCATCCGGCAGAACGCGTTCAGCTGTTTGTAAAACTTCGCGATAAGCTTGATGCGTATAGGCAATGTTAAGACAGTCAGGGTTAACAAAAGCCAGCAAGGCCTTTTGTTTTTGCCGGATGCGTTGTTCGATCCAGTCCAGTGCTTCAGCCATGGTGGTATTGACGATGTCAACGCCCCAAAAATGTAAAATTGGCGGTGCCGGTCTGGGCTCATTGCCGCCCAAAACTGAACCGAACACACCGCGCAGACTGACGCCGACATGTTCTTTGGCGGTTGCGCTGTAATAAAACTCATGATCGGTCGCCAGTTCATCATCGTATGCCAAACCGATTTTCTTTCTGAGAGTATACGGGGAAATGACCCCCGGCCTGACCCCAAACCTGAACAACGCTTGCGCGGGCAGTCCTGACAATTCTTCAGGTGAAATCGCCCGAGGGCCTGCCCAGGCCAAATCTCCGCGCAAGACATTCAATAACACCGCAAACTCTTTGCCAGGCTTGGAACCGGCAAAGCTTAAGCGCTCAAACTCCTGTTGAAAATACCCTAACTGTATTTCCCGTCTAAAAACCAAACCGGTCTGGGTGTAAGCAAGCAAGCCACGGAGAAATAATAAAGGTAACAAAAACAATAGCAGTGACAGACTGGTCAGCAGGTCGAAAATTCGTGGCAAAGCAGACTGCGCAAGGTACAGCCAAGGCATAAATAATCTGACATAAGTTGGTTTGGGACGTTGGCCTAATGGTCCGGGTATTGTGGAGATTGACTTAGTCATTGCTGTTTATGTTCATGGTTTGGTAGAACGCGGTTTAATTTGCGCGGGAACGCCAACCGCCAGCGAACTGGCCGGAACATCTTGTAGCACAACGGCATTGGCGCCAATTACAGCATCATCACCGATATGAATTGCACCTAAAATTTTGGCACCGGCACCTATATCCACGCGATTGCCAATCACCGGTGCTCCGGTGATGCCGGTACGTTTTAAGCCAATAGTAACGCCATTGCGGATAATCACATCATCGCCGATTACCGTGTCGCCGCTAATAATGATGCCGCCAAAATGTTCAATTATTAAGCGTCGCCCAACCTGCACTTCGCAAGGCAAATCAATGCCGGTTAAAATTTGCGACAGCAACTTGAGGATTTTATAAACAAAAGAAAAAGGCAAGCGTAGCCAGCGTTGTTCAATCGTGTAACGCCAGCGTCCAAAACGATACACCAGCATCACTCCCAAACCTTGCCGGCTTAAATCACCGTCATAAGTTCGCCAGTCTTCGCGAATATGTTCAAACATGGGCTTTACCAAGGTTGAGGCGGCGACTCAAGTCCGCCCTTTGTTGCTTGCCAGGCTTGTTGCCAGAGTTGCACAATATGTCTGGATTCAGCGGCTTTGGCAGGCGAACGTGTGGCATTCCGGCTTGCACGTAAACCATGCCAGGCTTGCTCTATGGCTTTTACCAAAGCACTGTAAATCAGACCATGCCATTTACGATAATACAATAACTGACTTTGCATGCGCCAAAGTGTCAGTTGTTTTCCTGAACTTGAAAAAACCAATTCATCAACCGTTTCTGAAGAGGCACCACCAACATGGGTAATCACTAAATCTGGCCAGTAAAAAACTTTAAAACCAGCTTGATGAATGCGTCGACACAGATCTACTTCTTCGTAATAGAGAAAAAATCGGGGATCAAAAAAATCGATTTGATCAATCAAACTTCGGCGCACAATAGCAAATGCACCAGGCACCCAATCAACAGCCGCTGCTTTTAATGGATCGGCCCAGGAGCGATCAAAGCGTCCAAAAAATCGGGACGCCAGATAACGATTGGCCAAACCTGATAACGTTAAACTGTCATTTAAAATGGAAGGAAAGAGCCGTGCGGAAGGTTGCCAATTACCTTTAGTATCTTGTAGCAGTCCGCCGCCCATACCTGCTTCAGCATTGCCTTCCATGTGACTTAAGGCTCTTTCGAGCGTATCGGGTAGTAAGTGCGCATCGGGATTAAGGAGCACCAGATAACGCCCTGTTGCCTTGCTTAATGCTTCGTTATTGGCATTGCCAAAGCCCAGATTTACTTCGCTGGCAATTAAATTAACCTCCGGATATTCTGTCTGCATAATGGCGACCGAGTCATCGCGGGAAGCGTTATCGACCACAATCACTTCAAAGTCGCCGACTAGGGTTTGTGCCCGCAGACTGTCCAGACAAGAGCGCAATAAGGGTGCGCTGTTGTAAGTTATAATAAAAACGGATAGCGCGGTCATAAGTTCTCCCTATCGGTACGTTGCCAAGTGGCATTTTGACGGCTATTAGACCATAGCTTGGGTAGTAACGTTAATTTCCATAAAATGTAAATAGGCACGCCGGCCAGAATCTTAATGTCCTTTAAACCACCGTCACCCAGAACAATGGCAATTAAAACATGCGCGAACACCAAAACTAATGCCGCCCCCGCATAATATTGCAACATAGCAATCGGTATCAGTAAGGTCAGTGCCAGTAAAACAACATGAAAAGCCAGCGGCAACAACAACAATTCTGCCAGTGGTTCGAGAAGGTTTAACTTGCCACGCAAAACAGCTCTAAATAAAGCGGGAACATGATCGAAAATTAGTCTGAAGCGCCCGCCTTCCCAGCGTGTCCGTTGCACTGCGGCATTGGCATCTTGATTAGGTGCATCTGAATAGACCGTGACAGATTCAAGAAATCGCACCTTAAAACCGGCATTGACCAGGCGTAAGTGGTATTCCATGTCTTCGGCGATAGAACCGGCTTCATAAGGCACGGTTTCAAGAACCCGCCGACTTAAGCCAAAGCCATTTCCTAAAATACCTACCGAGACTTTTAATCTTTCACGACCCAATAACCGTAAGTCGTTAAAAGCCAACCAGGCAAGATGTTGAAGACTGGCCCGGCGCGACTGTTCCGGATTAGCGATACGATAACGACATTGCAGTGCGTCAATGCCCTGAGTAAAGGCATATTGGAAGTCACTGATCAAGGCTTCATCTACCAGGCTGTCTGCATCAATCACTAAAAATCCGTCAAAATTTTCAGCCAACAACATTGTAAACGCATAATCCAGCGCATAACCTTTTCCGCGCTTGACCTCATCGTGGCGCACCAAAACCCGCGCCCCGGCTTTTGCAGCCATGTCGGCGGTGGCATCCTGACAGTTATCGGCAATAACGACCAAAGCACAGCCTGTAGTTTGCTTTAAACTGACCTGCAAATTGGCAAGGCAGGCGCTTATCCCTTCGGCTTCATTATGCGCGGGAATCACCACCGCCAAACGGGGCAAACGGGATTTGTCGAGGGTTCTATCTAAAACCAGGCATTTTTTTGAAGACAAGGCCGCCAGGGTCAAGATTAACAACTCCAGGGTACCGGGCAAAGTTAAAGCGAGTAGTGCTATTTTTGCCAGTAGCATTACCGAAAAAATTAATGTCGTCATAGTCAGTTCAAGCCTTTAGGTATTTAAATAACTGATGTTACAAACATAATTTGTAATCAGTTTTGGTGTCGCTATCGCGACGGTATTTTTGTTCAAAGCCAGCTTTGAACTCCTGTGTGGAGTCCAAAGCTGGCTTTGGCTGCTTCTATATAGTATCGACTCCATCAACTCTGAATAAGCATGACAAATTCAAACGGCTTAAGGGTAATGCTGATGCTATTTTCCTGGGGCATTAGCGATTCTTCTGCGATGCTGACTTCTTCGGCGTGTTCATTACTCGAAAAAGGTGTAGCACTTTTTAATCGTAACACCCGCCAGGCAGTTTTTTGTTGATTGGCAGGATAATGAATCGTTATTTTTTGAGGCTCAGATTTGGCTGATGCAGCGGCGACGGCCCACCCCGTTTGTCTGTGAAAAGCGGTTAAACTAAGTTCTTGGTCAGATCCGGAACTCTTGACGTTATGAACATCCGCCGGCAAAGCCTTATTCAACATCGACATCGCCAAACCGGTGGGTCTTAGACGTTGCGTTTCCCCCAAATCCCGGGTTACGCCCCATAATTTGACCAGTCCCTGAGCGCCCTGGGTTTGTTCGACAAAGGCATCATACTGCGATAATTGATAGATGCATTGCCGTTTGACGCCTAAATTTAAAGCCGTCATCAGGCGTTTTGCCAAGGCAGCGCCGGATGCCGCTCCCGTGGTGGCGCGGTCACGCTGTTCAGGGTCTGCATCACCGCCCGTGGTATGCAGGTTAACTTCATAAACCATCAATTCTTTACCCAGGCTTTGGACAGCCTTAAGTTCTTCAGTGAAAAAATCATCCTGTTTGAATAACGCCGTTAAAGGATCGTCAGTTTTATCGAGTTTAAATAAAAAATAAGGAGCCACCGCTAAAGCCTGCGCGTTTGGCGTGCTCTCCAGCATTTTTAGCGCTGCCCAGGGATTGACATATTGACCGTTAACTATCGTTCTGATTGCCGGGTGTTTATTGGCTCCGGCCAGCAGCTGTTGAAAAGCCCGGGTAGCAGTTTCCCCATGCGCCTTAAACTCCGAAATGCCCGCAGGACGGAAAACAATGTTCCAGTTTTCATTGCCAAACTCAACCAGCACTTCCTTAAAATGAAAAACGTCTATCCGTTTGGCTAAATAGCTTCCCAGTTTTTGGAGCTCTTCATCACCCAGGGTTGGCGGTATGATAAGCCAGGGTTGGGAACCAACGGCCTGTGCCAACTGAAAAAATTCATCGACACTGTAACTGAACAAACTCGAATCACCCGGCCTATAGCGATTGGAGCGTCTCGCGAAAGGATCTGCCAAACGGTTTTCCAGGGTATCGCCTAATTGTCCCTGCCAATCTCTAAGATAACCGGGTTGTAATTGCTTGAGTGCAGTCAGTACTTCAGAACGGAATGCAGTGGGATTGTCTTTGCTGACCGGACCTAATTCAATATCATCCAGCAACACGCGACCCTTATCGCCCTGACTGCTGATCGTTAATTCCAAGGGTGCTGGGGCTCCCTTATCAGTAGCCTTAAAGTTGCGTTCAATGAATTGCCAGTTAGATGTGGCCTGAAAAGTTTCCTGAAAAAAAACCTCGTTAGCGCCATTGACACGGCGAAATCGAACACTGAGTTTTGCGCCCGGTTCAGTTTCCTTGAACCAGAAGCGTAGTCGCCATTCCCCATTTACGACTAATAATTTACCTGAGCGCTCGCCAATGCCATCCAGATAGGACATGACGTCCGCAGGCTTGCCGTTATTCGGTTTTAATGCCAGAGATCGAATACCGGGACTGCCGGGGCGCCGGTCATAACTTTCGACACTGAGTTGTCCGGGTAAAGCTTCTTTTGAAAACCACCATTGTTCGGGTAAGGCAGAATCATTGATTCTTGTCAGACTGACAACATCCCCAGTCGCCAAGGCCGGCGCTTTGCCATGTACCGTAAACCGTGGCCAACCCTGGCTATCGGAGGCCACAGAGTCGAATACCTCGCCTTTTGAACCAGCCTGACGACCGCTGCGTACTTCATATTGAGCGCCAGCCCAGAAACCATCCGGGCGTTTGGTCCAGTTGGTGTCATCCGAAAAACCGCGTTCGTCGGCTGCTTTCACAATAACGATAGCGCGATCGATGATGCCTTCAAAACCGGGGTTTTTAAGAATATTGGCAGGGAATTGCGAAGCGCCCCAGGAAACCCATTCGCCCAGGTTAATGCCAAGTCGGGGGACATTAGTGCTTGCAGGTTTTTCATCTATTTGAAATTCAAGATTGTTTTCAGCGCTTGCCGAATTAAACAACAGGCAGCAAAATATCAAGAACCAAGCGGGAGAACCAAAATGGTTACACATTAAATGGACCACGAACGAAGTTCATAAGCCTTTTTAAATCATCGCAAGGTTTTTGACGTTCATGATTGCAATTAAGCTAATCATAGACCCTCCAAACGCTGAGTCAGTTTTTCAAAAAGATAACGGGTATTTTTAAACAAATCATAATCGGCCAATACTTTGGCTCTACCTGCCTTGCCTAGTTGCGCCCGTAAGGCCGGATTTTGAACCAGCTGTTTAATCGCGTCGGTTAAGCCTTGAGTATCGGAGGCTGCGACCAGCAAACCATCCTCGCCATTATGAATAAGCTCTGGAATACCGGTAATGGCGGTGGTTATGCAGGGTATTTCCATTGCCATCGCTTCCATCAACACCACCGGTAAACCTTCTGCAAAACTGGGCAAAACGAAAATATCGGCGGCCTGGTAATAAGCGAGGATATGATCCTGATCAACTGCACCGGTAAAATCCACCAGCTCGGCAATGCCCAGTGTTTCGGCATAGACTTTCAGGCTTTGTTGATCTGGTCCCATGCCGACCAGTATCAAAGTAACAAAAATGCCTTGCTGGTGTAATTGCGCGATGGCTTCCAATAAAATGGCCTGACCTTTAGCGGCGGTTAAACGACCGACACACAACAAATTACAACTGCCTCTTTGTCTGAGTTTTGGAGCGGGAATAAAACGTTGCGGATCAACGCCCAAACGGCAGATATCAAACTTGGGCCAGGCTTGAACCGGAGAAAGCTTCATAACCTGGCTGCGTGCATAATGACTGATGCAAAAAACAAAGTCGGCCGCTAAAATCTTTTCCGGTAGGTTATAGCCGGCGGCATCATAAAACTCGTCCGGCCCATGAACCGTAAACGAAAAACTGTAACCAAATACCGTTTTAACCAACATTCCGACAGACGCAGCTGGTGTGGCAAAATGCACATGTAAATGAGTGAGTTGCTGCGAGCGCATCCACTGCCCAAGCATTAAAGCCTCGACCAGATAAAAAAAATGAAAAAGCAAACGCTTAATGTCCCAACCGCCCAGTTTAAGCGCATGTTTGAAACCGCACAGCAAACCCAGCGGATTGGAAATCAGCGTTTTACTTAAGGCAACAGCGGCTTTTAAAGGGCCTTGTGACTTGATATAAAATGTGTTTTTAGCTTCAACTCTTTCAACTTCAGTCAGTTTTTCAAACGGACGGTCAGGTAAGTTAATTGAAGCAACAACAATGGACACGTCAAACTGACGCAGCTGTATAACTTCACGCAAAATAAAGGTATGCGAATAAGCCGGATATTGGCTGACTAAATAAGCCAGGCGAGGTTGTTTCATGGTTTTGCGTCCAGTAATTCATGATAAAAAGCCAAGGCACTGGTGATTTTTGCATCCCAGCTATATTCGGCTTCAACGCGACGTCGACCTTCGAGACCGCGAGCGCGCCAAAGTTCAGGTTGTTGGCGCAGGTTTTCAAATTGTTCGATCAAGCCATTAATAACAGCCGCTTTGCCTGTCGCCGGCAATTTAACGCCAATTGCCTCATCGACGATTTCAGCAGGACCGCCAAAATCAATCGCAATCACCGGGCGGGCAACAGCCATTGCTTCCAGCAGCACTGCGCCACCGGATTCACGCACTGAAGGCAGACAAAAAACATGTCCCTTATTTACCTGGGCTGAGACTTCGTTTAACGGCAAATTGCCGGTGAATAAAACTTGTTCAGTGAGACCCAAGGTCATGGTCAGTTGTTCGAGATGGCTTCTCTCCGGACCTTCACCGACGATGGTTAGCTGCACTGGAAAATCCAAGGCTTTGATGGCTTCCAACAACATGGCTACGCCTTTGACCGGAAGTAAACGCCCGACAAAAATAATGCGCAAAGGGTTGCTTGCAGAAGGTTCTGGTGGCCAGGGTGCCGGTTCAAACAAGTTTAGATCAACGCCGTTTTCCAGCATAAAGCGGCATTTGGCATGGTAACGGAAAGGAATGCCCGCCAAGGTTGAGTGTGTTGCGGTCAGTATCAACGCCGCTTTACGCGTCGAACCCACCCACATATCGATTAAGCGGCCAAAATTGCGCACCGGATAAAGCCATTTGGATTCGGCTTTCATGATTTCAGGAAAGGTAGTCGGTGAGGCCAAACCGCCATTCCAGGGACCCAATACCAAGGACACCCCCAATTTATGTAAGCCGGTGGCCGCCAAAGGTGAGACGGGAGTTACCGCATGCACAATATCCCAGGTTTGCCCCTGTTTTATGCGCTTTTGGGTTTCACGAACGGCAAGCCAGTCGTAAACAAAAAAATCCAGCGAGGCGATCAGAAACTTGGGATGTTCGCTACGCGGGAAACATTTTTCGGCAAAACGATATAACGGTCCTGCGAACCATTCGGTATCAATAAACAGGAGGTTGGAATTAGCCAGTGATGCACTTGCTGCAGTTAAAACAGGACGATTTCGCACATGAGTCAACAAGGTTACTTCACAGACGTTGCTGAGGCGGCTATACCATTCCCAACCTATCTGAGACACTGAACCCATGTCCTTGCCGCATTGATAAGCAGAAAGCAACACCCTGATTTTTTTTGAGTCAGCCATCACGAACTCAGAGAGTAGTGTTGTCTGTTATGTTTTCAAAAAAATACTCGCAGCGCAATTTGGTTAACTCATCAGTCGCGGGAGAAAAATTATCGCCTGCAAGCAGATGTCGCCAGGGTAAGTCATTGGTGCGCTCCAAAGAACGCTGGAGATAAGCATCAACAGTACCTATGGCTTTGGCCGGTATGCCACCGACAATGGTATTTGGCGGAACATCACGCGTAACAACAGCACCAGCAGCGACAATGGCATTGGGGCCTATAGTGACATTAGGCATGATAATGGCTCGATGACCAATAAAAACATTATCCAGAATATCAATTTTGCCAACACTGTCCAAAACCAAGCCGGTTTTTCGTTTCAGCATTTGCACGGCACCATCATGTCCGAACAACGTACAACCGGTTAAACTGACATTGTTGCCCAGGCGTACATGTTTGGGATCGGTGATTTCTACATTCATTTGCACCGAGCATTTATCGCCCATTTGATAAAGCACATTATGACGCTTCAGATACTTTGCCCATTCTTCACCCATCGGATTGCAAAATTTGCGATATAGCCAGACAAATCGCCCGGATTCCATAGCATTTTTAGTCAGAAAGGATCGAAATATTCTACGAAATAAAGCCAGCATCATTAAAAACCCGAAAAGTGTTTAACCCAAAGTCAGTCTTTACCGCGCATTTATCGCGGGACATACTTAACAACTTGCTATCTATAATAAGACAACAAATTTATACTTTACCCGAACACCCACGGAAACAACAGAAAAACTCATGACTAAAAAACCGCAAGGCAGTTCTTTTTTTAAAAACACTCTGGCTCAAACGGCCGGTCGACTGCTTTATTTGCTAACGCGAGTTGGTTTGCCTCCGTTGATTTTGCATTTTGTGTCTCTCGAAGAATACGGCTTGTGGTCTACCTGTTTTCTATTAATCAGCTATGTCAGCATGGGTGCGTTCGGGGTTTCCAATGTCTACATCCGCTATGTTGCGGAATACAGCATAAAAGGGCAGTACGGGTCTATTAATGGTCTGGTCAGTACCGGTCTGGTATTAACTTTTATTTTTAGTATTCTGGCCTTGGGCGGTGTTTGGCTGGCCATGCCATTGTTATTAAAAGGTTTCAATGTCGCCCCGGAACTACACGAAACCGCACAGACTCTGATACTGGGTACGCTGGCGACCATGTTACTCGACATGACCTTGGGGGCTTTTGCTTATGTTTTGCATGGACTACAAAAAATCGCCCAACAAACGCTGGTCTGGATTATCAGTTTTTTGCTGGAAACCGCATTGATTGTTACGCTGTTGTTATCCGGTTTTGGCGTGACGTCTTTATTGTGGGCATTTTTTGCCCGCTATATCTTTTCGACCCTGGTTTATGTCATTTTGTGTTATCGCGCCATTCCTGGCTTGCAGATCAGTTTGCGTCTGGTTAAACGGGAGTTTTTCGGTCGCTTTTTGCATTATGGCGGTGTTTTACAAATCTCCGGAATCCTGAGCGTTTTTATGTATTCGATAGAACGAGTCATGGCCGGCTATTTGACCGGTTTGACTGCAATCGCGGTTCTGGATTTGGGACAAAAATTCCCGGTCATGGCCAGTCAGGTATTTTCTTCCATGAATGGCAGTTTTTTACCCGCAATTACTGAAGCGCACAGCCTGGGCAGGCAGCAGGATATTCAAAAACTTTATGCACAGGGAACACGTTATTTAAATCTGTTAAATGGCCTTGCAATGGGCTTTCTCGCACCGTTTGCCGGCTGGTTACTGAACGCCTGGCTGGGTAACAATGATCATTTGACCAACACAGTTACCGTGATGCTTTGTGCCTGTCTGGGCTATCAATTCGATGTCTTGACCGGTCCGCTCTCGGCTTATTACAAAGGCATCAATAAACCGGCGCGCACCTTCACTTATTTGTGGTGGCAAATGCTTTTTATCGTTAGCGGCTTGCTATTAGCATGGCGTTATGTCGAGTTTGACGTGATTATCATCGCCGAAATAGCGATGGTATCGCGGGTTCTCAGTTCTTTGATTTATTTGTATAAAGGCAATTCTCAACTGGACTTTAAACATCGTCAGTTTATTGTCAAGGTATTGTTACCCGGGGCAATTCCATACCTGTGGGGTTATGGCTTGATATCAGCTATTCAACCATGGCTGGCTGAGCTTAACCCCGGACGCTGGGAGCTGATTTTGATTTTGGCGATTGTTGGGGTGTTTTATACGCTGCTGACAGCAAGCTTTTTCTATGCTTTTTTGTGTACTCACGAAGAGCAACAACAAATCAGACAAAAGTTAAGCCGGCGTGGCTAATCATGGTTTAGGTGGAACCTCCACTCTGCGCTCACCAACATGAACAGAATCAGCTCGCTAGATACTGCCAAAGCTTTGGGTATGTTTTTGGTTTACTATGGCCACTTCATTGAGAAACTCTATTATGCAGGATCAAGCGCTGCATTTTTGGAGTTAAAACTCATCTATTCATTTCATGTACCGCTGTTTTTTTTCCTGGCCGGTATTTTTTGGAAGCCTGATCTTTCTTCTTTGTGGTTGATTTTTAACAAAAAATTTAGAACCCGCCTTATGCCTGTTATTTTCTTCGGGCTTATCTCAATACCGTTTTTTTTAATTCTGGATAAATACTCCGTTAAATCCCTTCTTGAAAAAGCCATGCTATACAGACTGGGGCACCCGGAACTTAATTGGGTAACCTGGTTTTTAGTTTGCTTGTTTACTTTAGAGTTACTTATTGCAGTTATTTCAAAAGTCGCACCGATTACCAGCAAGCCAAAAGCGTTAATTTACGCGGCAGTTCTTTTTGTGACCGGTTGGTTATTAGCCAGTAATGCCGATCTGCTTGCTGTGCAAACCGGCGTTCCAAAAAATTTCTGGTTTATTAATGAAGCTTTTACCGCCGGAGGTTTTTATTTGTTGGGTTATTGGGCAAAAGAGTTACTGTTAAAGCCGACTCAGCTTAAGCAGGATAGCTTGGGCGCATTGATCTTTGGTTTGTTATTGCTTGCCACTTTCAATTTGAATAACGGCCCTTTTTCAGACCCACATGCCATCGTGCTGATGAACGCCTCATCGCACGGCAATTATCTGATGTTTGTAATGACTGCGATTTTCGGGATTGCTTTTGTTTTATTTACGACGCGCTGTTTTGGGCTTAAATGTTATCCGATAGATTTTATCGCCAAAAACACTTTGATTTATTTGGGCTTGAACGGGCTTTGTCTGTTTTTTATTGATGTAAAAGTCATCTATAAAATCGCCTATTTCCCTAAAGAGCCCTTATTCATAAATCTTTATGCTCTTGCTTATGTCGTTAGCATTATGCTGTTTTTTATTCCTGTGACCTGGCTAATCAAAAAGTACGTCCCGAAGTGGCTGGTAGCCTGATTTCCAAGTGGTGACTATATTTTTTGTACAAACCCAGGTT
>SESH01057437.1_pt1 | contig 18584 bp, 20 predicted proteins | sample 3171561 | NCBI WGS metagenome assembly SESH01 (sample SAMN10866947, study PRJNA518727) | freshwater metagenome | biome: subpolar coniferous forest; feature: holomictic lake; material: water; isolation source: holomictic Lake 442 2011 16.5 m and 2014 13 m | place: Canada: near Kenora, Ontario
CAGCGAAAACTGCTGGCCGAGCGCATGAAAGATGATGACGATTCGCTGAAACTGGTGATCGTCTGTGATATGTGGCTTACCGGTTTTGATGCCCCTTCGTTGCATACCATCTACATCGACAAGCCAATGAAAGGGCACAACCTGATGCAGGCGATTGCTCGCGTGAACCGGGTCTACAGAGACAAGCCCGGCGGCCTGGTGGTGGACTATCTGGGAATTGCGGCCGATCTGAAAGAGGCGCTCTCTTTCTATTCAGATTCAGGAGGTAAAGGCGATCCCACGTTGTTGCAGCAGCAGGCTGTTACGTTGATGCTTGAAAAGATCGAAGTGGTATCGGCGATGTACCATGGCTTTGCGTACGAAGAGTATTTCGATGCCGATACCGCAAAAAAGCTCTCGCTGATCCTTGCTGCCGAAGAGCATATTCTCGGCCTTGATGATGGCCGGAAGCGTTATAGCAACGAAGTGACCCTTCTTTCACAGAGCTTCGCCATAGCAATTCCGCATGAGCAGGCGATGGGTGTTAAAGACGAGGTCGGCTTTTTTCAGGCAGTAAAGGCACGTCTCGCCAAATTTGATGGCACCGGTAACGGCTACAGCAACGAAGATATCGAAACCACCATTCGCCAGGTGATCGACAAGGCGCTGGTCTCCGAAAAGGTGATTGATGTTTTTGATGCCGCCGGGATAAAAAAGCCGGATATCTCCATTCTCTCCGAAGAGTTTCTGGCTGAACTTAAAGGTCACAAGCATAAGAACATAGCCCTTGAGGTGCTGAAAAAACTGCTCAATGACGAACTCAAAGTACGCGCCAAAAAGAACCTCGTTCAGAGCAAGAGCTTGCTGGAGATGCTCGAAAAAGCCATCAAGAAATACCAGAACAAAATCCTCTCCGCCGCCGAAGTCATGGATGAGCTGATCAAAATCAGCAAAGAGATTGTTGCTTCAGACGCAGAGGCCAAACATCTGGGCCTCAGCGATTTCGAATATGCTTTTTACACCGCTGTTGCCAGCAATGACAGTGCACGGGAACTCATGCAGCAAGACAAACTGCGTGAACTGGCCGTTGTCCTGACCCAGCGTGTTCGCGAAAACACATCAATAGACTGGACCATCAAGGAGAGCGTGAAAGCCAAACTGAAAGTCATCGTAAAACGCACCTTACGCCAGTTCGGTTATCCGCCCGATATGCAGCTTTTGGCTACGGAAACCGTGCTGAAACAGGCGGAGATGATTGCCAATGAATTGACGATATAGCGTGTAACTGATTGTATAGAATATTGTTATGAGGCATATTATCCGCATTGAAAGACATTTGTAATCACAATTTTACCACAATCGGATTAAAGGCTTTTGATGCCACAAGCACCTCATCGCCGACTTTGAGTGTTTCGATGTCGCTTTCACTAAGAACAACCTCAACCAGCTCGTTGCCCGCGCCGATGACGGCCAGATAGATGCAGTCCACCTTACGAATGCTTAGTATGGTGCTTGCAAAGGAAAACTTGTTCGAGGTAATTTTATCAAAAAAAACCTCCCTTGGGGTTCCGTTACGGGTTATTCTGCCTCGATCAATCAAGGCAACACTGTCGGAGAGTTTAAATACCTCCTGTTTGTCGTGTGAAACAAGAATGGTTGTCATGCCGTAGTGCTTGTGAAATTTAAGAATTTCATTCTGCAGCTTGTTACGGGTCTGTTGGTCCAAAGCGGAAAGCGGTTCATCAAGCAGCAGAATTTCAGGTTCCCGCAAAATGGCTCGTGCAAGCGCAACTCTCTGTTGTTGACCTCCTGAAAGTGTTGACGGAAATCGGTTACTGAGTGCTGCAAGAGCGGTGAGTTCAAGCAACTCGTTCACCTTTTGCTCATTTTTCGACTCCTGGGCAAATCGAAGGTTTTCCCTGACGGTCATTGTCGGAAAGAGTGCGTAGTCCTGAAACACCAGTCCTACCTTTCTTTTCTGGGGAGAGAGGTTAATGTTGCGGCTGCTGTCGAACCATGTTTTGCCGTTTACTTCGATATGACCGCTGTCGGGCTTTGTCAAGCCAGCTAACATACGTAAAAGTGTAGTTTTGCCACTGCCCGATTTTCCATAGAGGGTCAACAGGGTTTCTGACGGCAACACAAGATCAGCCGAAAGGTCAAAAGGGCCGTCAGCACCAGCAAGGGTTTTCTGGACAGAGAGCCGGATCATCGAATATCAAGTTTTTTGTTCACGAGATAGACCGTCAACAAAATCATAAAAGAAAAGGCAAAAAGAATCGCTGAATAAATATGTGCGGAGGTGTAATCAAGCGATTCGACCAGATCGTATATGGCAATGGAGGCTACTTTGGTTTTACCGTCAATGCTGCCCCCTATCATCAGTACCACCCCAAATTCGCCGACGGTATGGGCAAATGCAAGGACACCACCGGTTAAAATCGAACTTTTCATCGCAGGCAGAATAACTTTTATGATGGTTTCAACTGTTGATTTCCCCAGACTGTAACTCGCTTCACTGAGGTTGCGGGGTATTGCATTGAACCCTGCCTGTAGTGGATGAACCATGAAGGGGAGACTGAAAATCACTGAGCCGAACACCAGACCATCAAAACTGAAGGCAAGCTGATGGTTAAATACTTTGTCCCACACTTCTCCAAGCCACCCCTGTCTGCTGAATGCCAGAAGAAAATAAAAGCCAAGCACTGAGGGTGGCAGCACCAGCGGCAGGGCAAGCACCGCTTCAAGTACCGGTTTCAGGCGCATCCGACTTTGCGACAAAAACCAGGCAACAGGCAGACCTATGGCATAAAGAATTGCGGTTGTCAGCCCTGCCAGTTTAAGGGTGAGGATGAGTGGTTCAGGATTAATCATCACGGTGTGCCTCCAGTGAAATCTGGCTTGCCTTGATCAGCACCGTTATCTCATCATTATTCTTTAATCCGAGCCTTTCCAGTGCATCCATCGTTATAATACTGACCATGTTTCCCGCCAGGCTGTGCAAGCTCACATTGGCAAGAAGAGCACCAGCATGGATCTCCGTAACGGTTGCCTTGAATAGATTATTGATGCTGATTTCTCCGGTCAGTTTTTTTGCCAGCATTACCTCTGTCTCCTTGAACAGCACCGAAACCTTGCTTCCGGCAGAAAAAACAGGGTTGAGATCGAAAAGAAGCATGGAGAGCGCTATGCCAGACGCATCAAGCTCAATCAGGTAGAGCGACTCGTGCTCTTTTATAGTCGAGATGATGGCATGCAACTTATTCATTGGGCAATATAAATCCGTATGTTGTAAATATTGTTCGTGCTGCGGGCGAGGCGATAAACTGCTCGAACTTTGCCGCGGCGGTATTGCCAGCAGCCTGCTTCAGCAGCACATAACCCTGCACAATAGGCTGATGGGTCGTTGTTGGAATCAGGTAATAGTTGCCCACTTTTGCCAGCGCCGGTGCGAGTACCAACGAGTATGCAATCATCCCTGCATCGGCCGCCCCTGCCATCACAAACTGAGCCGTCTGCTGAATATTTTCTCCAAGCACCAATTTGTTTTTCAGCTTGTCGTACACCTTCTCATGCTCCAGCACCTCTTTGGCAATACGTCCGTAGGGAGCATGTTCAGGGTTTGCGATGGCAATCGTTTTGATTTTTGGATCCGAGAGTAGTGCGATGCCTTTCCGGACATCCAGCCCGCTTTTTTTGGTGACCCATAGTGTTATGCGACCAACGGCATAGGGCTTTGGCTCAGAAATAGCCATTCCTGATTTTTTGAGCTTTTCAGGGTAGCTGATATCGGCAGAAAAGAACATGTCATAAGGTGCACCGTTTTCAATCTGCGAAACCGCTTTACCCGATGAGCCGTAAACCGCCGAGATATGGTCTCCCGGATTTTTTAACTCAAATGCCGCAATAAGATCTTTCATGGCATATTGCAGGTCGGAAGCGGCTGTAATGGTGACTTGCCCCGAAAGAAGGGGCGGTGTTGTGCCAAAAAAAGCAAGTACCATACTAATTATGAACAGATATACTTTTTTCATAAGTTTTACCTCTGTTTCGTTATGTATTTAAGGGTATATCGATATCGTTGGATATATAATCAAATTATTAAGAAAAAAACGGTCTGGCATTAATAATTTTTGTTAAAAAAGACTTCCGTCTAATTTTTTAATATAACAGCCCTACTTCTTTTTGTTTTCCAAAGGCTTTCGCTCGAAAAATATGAATTCAGTGTTTGCTCCAGGAATTGTCGATCGCTGATGAGTTTATATGTCATAGGTGCTCCATAGTAATTGATTCCGTAATAAAATAGCCAAGGTACTCATGATTCAGGCAACGCACAATGCGGAATTACGGAATGACTTTTGGCTAAACGCTTATCTTTTGTTTACATTAATCGTACATTTGCGATAAGCTGAGGGTGCGGATATGCAGGGCTCATTCATGGTACGAGAAAGTTCATGACAGCGTCTCTTGTGAAAATCGGATGGAACTACATATAATATAAAGAATTGATTGTTGCTTGTGAAAAATCTGAAATGGCTGTCGGGATTGCTTGGGGCATCGCTGCTTTGGTTCCTGCTTTACAATAATCTTGAACTGCTTGCTGACCTGTTGCTGCAGGTTTCTGGAATAAGCAGGGCAAACCGTTTTGGCGAAGCACTCCATTTCTTTGTCTATGAGGTGCCGAAAGTGCTTCTGCTGCTGACGGCTGTTGTGTTTCTGATGGGGGTGGTGCATACCTTTATCTCTGCTGAGCGCACCCGCGCACTGCTATCGGGGCGGCGAATCGGGGTTGGAAACATTATGGCAGCGACTCTGGGAATTGTAACACCTTTCTGCTCTTGCTCAGCGGTACCGCTTTTTATCGGTTTTCTGCAGGCAGGGGTTCCGCTTGGTGTTACCTTTTCGTTCCTGATTTCAGCGCCGATGATCAATGAGGTTGCCCTGGCATTGCTCTTTGGCATGTTTGGCTGGAAGGTTGCCCTGCTTTACTCGGCAATGGGTCTCGCTGTGGCGATAATTGCAGGCATGGTGATTGGCAAACTCAATATGGAGCGTTTTCTGGAAGAGTGGGTGCAGAAATTGCAGGAGAGCACGATTTCTGCTGAGGTTGAGGGCGAGGTGATGAGCATGCCTTTGCGTCTAAAGGAAGGAGCGATCCATGTTCGTGATATTGTTGGCAAGGTGTGGTTTTATATTGTTCTCGGAGTTGGGCTTGGCGCGGGAATTCACGGCTATGTTCCAGAAAACTTTATGGCTTCGCTGATGGGTAAAAGTGTCTGGTGGTCAGTTCCCGTTGCCGTGCTGATTGGGGTTCCCATGTATTCCAATGCGGCCGGTATTCTTCCTGTTGTGCAGGCGCTGCTCGGCAAGGGTGCCGCGCTTGGGACGGTGATGGCCTTCATGATGAGTGTGATTGCTCTTTCAGCACCGGAAATGATCATCCTGCGCAAAGTACTTAAGCCGCAGCTTATTGCTCTTTTTGCTGCGGTTGTTGCCACAGGGATTATGCTGGTGGGTTTTGTCTTTAATCTTGTTTTGTGAATAATCAATTTCAGAAGTTCCTTCTTTTCTGTAACATATTTTCTGTTGGTAACCTGGAACAACTCTTCGAGCAATCAGGGATAAAATTAGATTGCGTTCCTTTGTTTAATCAGATATAATCGTAAATTTGCGATGAAGTAATAAAGCGTCACATGCAAAGAACGTTGTCAGTGATTGAGTATAGTCAGGAAGAGGAGAGTATGGCGGCGTTTGCCAAAGCGCTCAGCCATCCGGTGAGGGTAAGGATATTGGAGTTGCTTGCCAGTCAAGCTTGCTGTTTTACCGGCGAGTTGACGGAAGTTATTCCAATGGCGCAGTCGACGATTTCGCAGCATCTGAAGGCTCTGCTTGAGGCCGGGTTGATACAGGGTGAGATTAATCCACCGAAAGTCCGTTACTGCATTGACCGTGAAAACTGGCTGAAAGTCCATACCATTTTCGAAGAATTTTTCAGGCATGATCGGGTTTTTGGATGCGAATGTCCGGTTATTGTTTCAGCGCGGGAAAATGTTGGTGCTCGATGAGCGTCGATGAGCGTTGATGAGTATCGTTTGGCGGGAGTAACTGTTTTTTTGAGCAGAAAGAGGAATCTTGCCGGGGTGAGAGGCGGGAACAACTATTTTCAATAAAAATTTAAGGTAGCAGAACAATGAAAAAGGTAAAAATTCTTGGAAGCGGTTGTGCAACGTGCAACCAGCTCGTTGAAGCGGTAAACGCCGTTATAGCCAAAGAGGGTATTAATGCCGTGGTGGAAAAGGTGGAAGATCTTCAGCAGATTATGGCTTACAACGTCATGTCTACTCCGGCACTTGTTGTTGACGAAAAGGTGGTCTGTAAAGGGCGTATTCCTTCTCACGATGAGATCCTTGAGCTGTTGATGGCTAAAACGCAAGGTTGTTGCTGCGGAACCCATGGCAGCAAGGAGAAGAACAGCGGTGGGTGTTGTTCCTGATAACTATAAAAATCGATAGTAACCCATGAAAAAATCAGTTCTTGTTCTCTGTACCGGAAACTCATGCCGAAGCCAGATGGCAGAAGGGTTTCTGCGTTCGTTCGATAAAACACTTGAGGTCTATTCTGCTGGCACAAAACCGGCTGAGGCTGTTCATCCGCTTGCCATTCAGGTGATGCGAGAAGAGTGGGTAGACATCAGCCTGAACAAGCCAAAAAGTGTTGATGAATTTCTCGACCGTGACTTTGATTATGTGATTACGGTGTGCGGCGGGGCAAATGATTCTTGCCCAACCTTCAGTGGCAAGGTGGGGCAGCGTTTGCACATAGGGTTTGATGACCCGGCAGAGGCAACAGGCACGAGGGATGAAATACTTGCCGAGTTCCGGCGTGTGCGCAATGAGATCAACCTTCGATTCCGCCAGTTTTATAACGAAAATTTATCTGTGAAATAAGAGAGGATGAAAAAAATTCAGGTATTTGATCCTGCACTTTGTTGCTGGCTTGTTGCCGGGATCAATTTTTAGTATTCTGCCTTCTTTTGGAATAAACACTTGGCTTCGGGCAGAATGCCGTGATTTTTGCACTGAAAAAACGGTTAAGAAATGGAATTTACACATCTCGACAAGAGCGGAAACATTGCCATGGTCGATGTTTCAGCAAAGCCAGGTACTCTGAGGATTGCCAGAGCTTCCGGATCTATTCTTATGCAGCCGGAGACGATCGAGCTGCTTGTTCACGACGCTCTGCCGAAAGGCAATGTTCTGACTACAGCCAAGCTTGCGGGGATCCTTGCAGCCAAAAATACAGCACACCTTATTCCGCTCTGTCATCAGCTTAATCTTTCATGGGCCGAGATAGTGTTTGATGTCCAGAGTGATCGGATAGCCATTGTTGCAACGGTAAAAACCAAAGAGTCCACTGGAGTGGAGATGGAGGCTTTGACTGCCGTATCGGTCGCTGCTCTTACCATTTATGATATGTGCAAGGCGGTCGACAACTCTATGGAGATTGGGTCGATAAGAGTTGAAAAGAAAACCGGTGGAAAATCTCAGGATCCGGATGGCTACAGGCCGAAAACCTCAATTCTGGTACTTTCAGACTCGGTATCCTCGGGTAGTGCGGTTGACCGATCGGGAAAATTACTGCGTGAAGGGTTTGAGGTTGCCGGGTGCCCGGTTGGCGAGGTGAGGGTCATTGCCGACAATCAGGAGAAGATTGTTGCGGTTATTGATGAATGGAGTTTGGCCGGTGTTGAACTCATTGTGACGACAGGGGGGACTGGTCTCGGGCCGCGCGATGTAACCGTGGATGCGTTGCTGCCCAGGTTTTCGCGCCGGCTGCCGGGAGTTGAGCAGGCGCTTTTCAACTGGGGACAGGGAAAAGTCAAAACGGCCATGCTTTCGAGGCTTGCTGCTGGCATGGTGGGTTCATCACTGGTGATCTGTTTGCCAGGGAGCACAGGAGCGGTAAGCGATGCCCTTGAGGTGCTTGTACCCGCAATATTTCACGCGTTTTCCATGATAAAAGGAGATGGGCACTTATGATAACTGTTCATGAGGCACTATGCCTTATCAGAGAGTCTCTTGTGCTGCTTGGCATTGAAGAGGTGCCGCTTGACCAGCTTCAGGGAAGGTTGCTCGCCCAGGATATCAGTGCCCCTTTTTCGCTTCCGCGTTTCACCAATGCCGCAATGGATGGTTTTGCCGTCAAATGGGATGATATCAGGAGTGCCACAGATGAGGTTCCGGTGCGTCTCCATGTTACCCAAAGGATACCGGCAGGAACTGTTGGAACACTGCCTGTTGTTTCCGGAAGCTGTGCAGAGATTATGACTGGCGCTCCGATTCCGGATGGAGCTGATACGGTGGTGGCATTTGAAGAGACGAGCGGTTTCCGAACAGAATATGTCGACATTTTCAAGGCACCGAAACATGGCGGCAATGTCCGTTATGGTGGCGAAGAGGTGGCAACGGATGAACTTCTTGTGCGAAAAGGGAGCTTTCTCTCTCCCGCTGAAATTGCCGTTCTTGCCTCATTCGGCTATGTAACGGTACTCGTACAGAAGACGCCCAGAGTTTCAATTGTTACGGTTGGCGATGAGGTGTGTATGCCCGGAGAGGAACTTTCGGGAGCACAGATTTTCAATTGCAACCGCTTTTTGCTTGAAGCCTCCTGTCGCTCGCTTGGTATAGAGCCTGTCGCACTCCGACATGCCCCCGATGAGAAAGTGTTGTTGCGCCAAACGCTTGCGCTCGCCCTGGCTGAATGCGATCTGCTTCTTACTGCGGGCGGCATCTCTTCGGGAGAGTACGACTTTGTTCAGGAGGAGCTTTCAGCGCTTGGTGTGACCAAAAAGTTCTGGAATGTCGCACAAAAACCAGGTAAACCTCTCTATTTCGGAACCACCATTGAAGGGAAAGCTGTCTTTTCCCTCCCCGGCAATCCCGTCTCTGCGCTGGTCTGTTTTGTGAAATATTGTGTTCCGGCTCTTGCTGCATTTGAAGGAAAAATCCGTATTGAGAGCGTTCAGGCAACTCTATCAGAACCATTTCCTGTCGAAAAAAAGCGTCATCGGCTTCTTCCGGGAAAGGTGATGCTTGACAATGGCAAGCTTTTGTGCAGCATTTCACCCAAAGTTGAATCTCACAAGATAACGTCCGTGTTGGGAGCAAACTGCCTGATCGAAGCCGAGCCCTCTTCAGTGCCACTGCTGGCAGGGTCGGAGGTACTTTGCACCATGCTCCCCTGGGCGAAAATGATATTATGAGACCATGCTTTTTCACCCTTTTGAAATAGCCTTCTGCGGTTATTCCGGTTCAGGAAAGACAACTCTTATTGCCGAAGTTGTGCGCTACCTCTCTCAAAGGCTTTCAATTGCCTACTACAAGCATGGTTGCCACCGGTTTGATATTGATCGTGAAGGAAAAGATTCATGGGTAGTTCGCCAGGCAGGGGCTGCCACGGTCATGATTTCTGACCCTGAAAAAAAAACGCTTCTCGCCGGGCAAAGCCCAGACTCCCCATTGCTTGAGCGCCACGCCTTTGCAGGCGCCGACCTGCTTATTGTTGAGGGGCTCAAGGAGCTTCCGCTGCCCAAGCTTCTCCTGGTTGACTCCGGGCGAAAGATACTGGAGCTTGTCAGCAATGGGGGCATCAGCAACATTGCCGCCATGGTTGTGCCTGACGATCCCTCCTCTTATGCACCATTCGGCATTCCACTCTTTCAGCGTGACAATATCCGTGAAATCGCTACATTTATCGAAACCTTTTTGATTGACCGGTCAATGCAGGAACATCCGCTTTACGGCCTGGTTTTGGCTGGCGGGCGCAGTTCACGCATGGGAAGCGACAAGGCGCTCATTGAGTATCACGCCCAAAACCAACTGCTCCATACGGCAACGCTTCTGCAGCGACAGTGTGAAGAGGTGTTTGTCTCCTGCCGGGAGGAACAGGCGGATGCCTATCGCCATTTCAGGCTCCCGCTTATCACCGACTCTTACCTTGGTATTGGGCCTCTTGGCGGGCTGCTTTCTGCCCAGCAAGCCAAGCCGGAGGCCACTTGGGTTATTGCTGCCTGCGATCTTCCTTTTCTTGATGAGTCCATTGTTCGGCAACTCTGCTCACAGCGCAATCCGCTACGTTTCGCAACCGCCTTCAGAGTTCCCGAATCGGGCCGCATTGAGCCGCTTTGTGCCTCTTACGAGCCAAAATCACGAGGCAGTCTGATGCTTCGGCATCTTTGGGGAGACAATTCACTCTCATCTTTTCTCGACGTGTCGCGCATCAAAGAGCTTACGCCTCATGACGGGAGCGTGCTGCAGAATATCAATGATCCTGAAGGGAGGCACAGCCTTTTCCGTTAATATCAGAATCTGTCTGTATCGACGATCTGGTTACTTAAAATGTGCTTAAAAATCAGCTTGTTCTTTTGAGTTATCCATGGTTTTCTGTAAACTTATCGTTAATTGTTTACCTGTTTTCAGCGCGGCCCGAAAATTCACAATTCATACCATTAACAGGAGGGGATTATGTCGGACATTTCTCGAAGAAAGTTTCTTCAAACAACATCAGCCTCTGCGCTTCTCTTTTTTTCCGGGCTTGGCAAAGAGAGTAGTGCAGCTCAACCGAAGAGCTATCCGTCAAAAAAAATTGGCAATATCAAGAATCTCAAAGTGAATGAGCCGCTCGCATTCAACTACCCTGACAATAATTCGCCCTGTGTTCTGGTAAACGTCGGCAAAGAGTCGACAGGTGGAATTGGGCCAGGGAACAGCGTTGTCTCTTTCTCCACGCTCTGTACGCACATGGGTTGTCCGGTGACCTACAATAATGGTCGCCTTGTATGCAAATGCCATTACTCCATGTTCGATGTATCACGTAATGGTCAGACCTATCAGGGGCTTGCATCCCAGTGGATAGCTCAAATTGTGCTGCGGCTTGACGCTGCAACCGGCAATATTTACGCGGAAGGGGTTGAAGGCCTTATCTATGGCAGAATCGGAAATCTTAAATTGAGCTAAGGAGAAAATACGCCATGTCACTCTTTAAAAGAAAAGACTCTCTTCCAATTCCACCAGTGGATGCAGAGAGATACACGACGGTCTGCCAGTATTGCAGCGTTGGTTGCGGTTACAATGTGTTTGTTTGGCCAGAAAAAAGAAGCGGAACAGCAAAATCCAATGCCTTTAAAGTTGATCTGTCGAAGCAGGGGCTGTTAATGTCAGGGTTTTCCTACACAGAAACCATGCATAACGTCATTACCAGAAAAAATGGTAACAAGTACAATCTTGCCATTATACCGGCAAAAGAGTCGCGCATCAACAAGGGAGATTATTCGATCAGGGGCGGTACCAATGCACTGACAGCCTATACGCCTGCAGGACCCACCAAGGATCGTCTCAAAGATCCGTTGCTTCGAAAAGAGAACGGTTTTGTTGCCATTTCCTGGGATCATGCCGTTGAAATCATCGCAACATTGACCAAAAGTTCGATGGACAAATACGGCACAGACAGTGTTGCCATGAAGTTTTATGACCACGGCAGTTCCGGTCTGGGATTTGAGGATAACTGGGGCGCGGGCAAGCTTTTTTTAAGCGGTATCAAAACGCAGTATCTCTCCATTCACAATCGTCCTGCATATAATTCGGAGGTGTGGGGTTCAAGAGAGCGCGGCATGCACGAGCTCAACTATGATGTTGATGATGCCCGTCTTGCTGACACCATCGTTCTCTGGGGTGCAAATGCCTATGAAGGTGCTACAGTTTTTTATACTGAGCACATTATGCCGAATCTCCAGGGAGCTTCCATTGAGGAGAAACAGAAGGAATTTGCTTCTGGAGAGCCAGCCGAAGAGGGTCGCATTATCATTATCGACCCCCGTAAAAATGCTACAACAACCGTCAGTCAGGAGATAAATGCAGAGAGAGTTCTCCATCTTCGTCCAAACCTTGGCACTGACTGGATTCTGGCCAATGCGCTTGCAAGAATTGCTTGGGAAAACAAGTGGTACGACGCCGACTATCTCCAGAAACGTACCGACATGGCAACGTTTGAAGACTACAAGGTGAAGTCTCTGGAACTTGCCAAGCCATTCGACACCCTTCTTGCAGATGCCGAAAAGATTACCGGAATTTCCAGAAAAGAGATGGAAGAGGCGGCTGCATGGATTGCCAAGCCAAAAGCAGGCGGTTTCAAACGCAGAACACTCACTCTTTATGAGAAGGGCATTATCTGGAACATGAAAAATTATGACCAGGTTGCCGCCATAGCCCAGCTCAATGTCCTTACCCACAATGTCGGAAGAGCTGGTACCGGATGCGGAAGGCTTGGAGGTCATCAGGAAGGGTATGTCAGACCAGGAGCCCCAACCCCGGGCTCAATCTATGCCGGTGGCCCTCCGAAAAACGTTGATAACTATATCACCGGTGGTGGCGGAAAAATATATTGGGTAGGCGCAACCGACCCCTACCTGTCGACACCAAACAGCAAGTTTTTCAAGAAATCGGTAAAAAAACGGGCAACAAACCTTCTCGATTATATTGACAACGGTGGCATTCCTTCCGACCCGAAAGCCTACGTCGCAAAAGTCCTTGAGGCGTTTGAAAAAACGGACGGTCTCTTTATGATTGTTCAGGACATCTACCGGACGCATACCTCAGAGGATGCCATGCTGATCCTTCCTGCTGCCGGATGGGGTGAAGCCGTTGATACTTCAGTCAACTGCCATAGCCGACTGCTTAGAATTTATGACAAGTTTATGGATGCGCCTGGAGAAGCCCTTCCTGACTGGAAGATTCTTGCTCTTGTTGGCAATAAACTCAAAGCACTTTATGAAGCCGAAGGGAACAAAGCTATGGCAGAGCGATTCAGCGGGATGGACTGGAAGACGGATGCCGATGTTTTTGAGGCGGGATCGCATGAGTTTGGCGACAATACGGTTGCAGAAACTGAAGAGGCCAAGCTGTCGGCAGAATGCTATAAAGGGGTAACGCACCAGATGCTGAGAAAACTTGGCAATGAAGGTATACAGACCCCGGTGCGAAAGGATCCTGCCACTGGTAAACTGGTCGGCACAAAGCGTCGTTATCAGTACAGCTTTGCATCAAAGGATGGACTCTTCAAATGGTATGGAACTGATGCCTGGACAGGTTATCCGGCTGAAGTGGCAAAGTATATCAATAACCCGACCTATCCGTTCTGGTTTACGACCGGGCGCTCCCAGCATGTCTGGCAGACAATGTACCACGACAAAAGAATTCCAGCGAAGCTTTTGACACTTCCACTTCCTTATATGGAAATCCATCCTGATGATGCCGTCAAGCTCAATTTGAAAACTGGCGATATGGCGGAGGTGTTTAATGAGGAGGGCTCATGTCTGGCGCTTGTTTACGTCAATGATGCCACAAAACCGGGGCTTGTATTTGGTATCATGTACCATTCGAAGGGGACAATGAATAACCTGACCTCTTCGTATACCGATCCTAAAACAACTATTCCGTGGTACAAGGGGACAAAGGTTGGCGTGAAAAAGTATACTGGCAAGCTTGATGATGCTATTAAAACGGTGAGTCTTTTGTCGAACAACGATTTCTCTACTCCGTAGTTGTTGACGAGATTTCTTGTACTCAAGAAGGCGCAGGCTTTTCAATAGAGAGCGGCGCCTTTTTTGTTATAATGCATTTTTTTGCACATTTCCCCGTTTAGCATGAGCAGCACCTCGCACAGTCCCCTTATAGATTCGTTTCATCGCCCCATAGATTATGCAAGGATAGCCGTCACTTCGAGGTGCAATCTGAGATGCTCCTATTGCATGAGTGAGGCTCACGAAGAGAAATCTGATACACACTCCACGCTGAAGAAACAGGAACTCCTCACCATCATTGAGGTGCTTGGTAGTCTTGGAGTTACAAAGGTGCGCTTTACTGGTGGAGAGCCCCTGTTGCGTCTTGATATTGCCGAGCTGGTTCGGGAGGCAAAAAAAAATGCGGGAATCAAAACGGTAAACCTGACAACCAACGGCCTTCTGCTTGACCGTTATCTTCCCGATTTGATTGATGCAGGTCTCGACAGCATCAATTTCAGTATTGACACTCTTGATCGTCAGCGATATCATACCATAACCCGGCGAGACGAGTACAGGCGGGTACGGCAGAATCTCGACAGTCTTCTTGGCGCGGCTCTTATTCCTGTTAAACTCAACGTCGTTTTGATGCGGGAGATAAATAGTGACGAAATTGGGCAGTTTGTTGATTTGACCAGAGATCATGCGCTTACGGTGCGATTTATGGAGCTGCAACCCTTCGACGACAATCAGATTTGGCGCACAGGAAAATTTATCGGGGCCGATAAAATTCAGGAATTATTGAAAAGTAATTACCCTGAACTTCAGGCTGTCAGAGGCCATGCAACCCAGCATTTCAGTTATACCTTGCCAGGCCACAAGGGAAAAATTGCAATTATACCTGCATTTACAAGAAATTTTTGCAGTCAGTGCAACAAAATCCGAATCACCTCAGACGGAAAAGTTATCAGTTGCCTTTATGGAAAAGAGGGGTTGAAATTGCTGCCACTGCTCCGCAGCAATGCCAGCCATGAATCAATCGCTGATCTTTTCCGCAAAGCTGTCTTCATGAAACCCGTTGATGGAAAGCAGGCAGCCAGAGATTCAGACAGAACCAGTATGTCGGAAATCGGAGGATAATTGTCTGTTGATTGCCATTCCCGGCGTTACCGTCCCACCCTGCAACACCCGGCAGAAAAGCCCCTCCTTCGGCATTATACATTCACCAGTCGCACTCTTGATGGCACATCCGTCGTTATGGCACACCTTGCCGATCTGGGTAATTTCAAGAATAATTTCATCACCGATCAACAGTAAATTTCCGACGGTGAGAGTTGAAAGATCAATGCCTCTCGTCACAATATTTTCAGCAAACATGCCATGGTCGAGCTCCGCCATTTTTTTTCGCATCCGGTCGATACTCTCTCCGGCAAGAATTGAGACCTGACGATGCCAATCCCCGGCATGAGCATCGCCCTCTATTCCCCACCGAGACCTGAGCACAATCTGCTCTACGGCTGTTTTTATGACACCTTTTTCACTGCTGATACAAATTGCTTCAATGATACCCATAGGTTGATGTGGTTCGGAGGTTGAACATCCAAGTCTCGCAATATAGCGTAATCTGCGCAACACTCCCTCAAAAGCAAAAAGTTAGGGAAAGAAGCAAAGATGGTTTTCGGGCGTGGCAGCACCAAGGCCGTTTGGGTGATAATTCAGGAGGGCACGGACGATGTTCAATTAATGGTTTAAACCCGACAATATCATCGGCTCTTCGTGGAATCTTTTTGATATATTGAACCTTCGCAGAGCGTAATCGCGGATGTTTTTTTACTGATAGGCCAGCTCTTTTCGGAAGGGAGATGTATGCACATACCAGATGGATATTTAAGCCCTGCAACCTGCGCGGTTTTTGGTGCTGTAATGATCCCGATTTGGTCAGTTGCTTCCAGTGTTGTCAAGAAAACGTTAAAGGTGAGGCAGGTTCCCTTTTTGGCGATTGGTGCGGCGTTCAGTTTTGTCATCATGATGTTTAACGTCCCGATTCCAGGTGGAGCGAGTGGCCATGCGGTTGGCGGAGTTCTCATTGCTATTCTTTTAGGGCCGTGGGCGGCATGTATTGCCCTTACGGTTGCGCTGGTTATTCAGGCGCTCCTGTTTGGTGATGGCGGAATCATGGCCATTGGCGCGAACTGTTTTAATATGGCGTTTGTACTCCCTTTTGTTGGTTATTATGTTTATAAATTGATCAGTACTGGTGCCCCGGTTGGCTCCCGCAGGCAGGTTATTGCTGCCGCTGTTGGTGCCTATCTTGGCATTACTGCTGCGGCTACCTGTGCAGGCATTGAATTTGGTCTTCAGCCGTTACTGTTTCATACAGCTGATGGGCAGGCGTTGTACGCTCCTTTTGGCCTGAACATTGCAGTTCCTGCCATGGCGGGGGAGCATCTTTTGATTTTTGGATGGGTGGAGGCTGTTGTAACAGCTCTTGCCCTGAAATATCTCTTGAAACAAGACTCCTTTGTTTTTGATGGAGCCCGCTCATGACGCTGATAAAAAAAATATGGTCAGGGATTGCCCTTTTGGTTGTTCTGTCGCCGTTGGGGCTGATTGTGCCAGCTCATTTCAAGTCAGGCGCAGCTTGGGGCGAGTGGGGTGGGGTGGAGATTTGGAAGATGATGGGTTATGTGCCTGCGGGTTTTTTGAAATTTTCCGACCTGTGGAAAGCACCTCTTTCCGGTTATGCGTTTCAGGGATTGGATGGAAAGGATCTCTTCTCCGGGAGTTTTGCCTATCTCATCTCTGCAATTTTGGGGATCACTGTTGTTGCTCTCGTTTCACTTTTCATAGGCAAGGTGCTGGCGAAAGAGAATGATTAAGGTGTTTCAGAAGCGGCGCGATTTTATAGAGTGTTCAATAACGAGCGCGCTCAGTTTTTTGAAGGATGCAACTCTTTCTGAAGAGCATGCGGGTCGCAAAGGTTTTTTGCAGTCGCTGGATCCCCGAGTCAAAACGCTCTCCATCCTGGCTTTTCTTGTAACGGCAATCTCCTTGAAAAGTGCTCTCTTGATCGGCGTTTTGTATCTGCTCTCCCTGTTTTTGGTCTTTATATCCAGCGTGCCGATTGGCTACTTTTTGATCAGGACGTGGGTGTTCATCCCCCTGTTTTCTCTTGCCATTGTGTTTCCGGCCCTCTTCAGTGTTGTTACCCCTGGCGAGGTGCTCTGCTCTTTCCATCTTTTTGGATTTGAGGGTATCATTACTCGTCCCGGTGTGGATGGAGCGGTTTTGTTTGTCGTCAGGATTGCGACCTCAGTATCGTTGGTTGTGTTACTCTCATTGACAACCCGGCACTCGGAATTGCTGAAGGTGTTAAGGGCTTTTGGTATCTCGCAGCTCTTTGTGATGACGGTATCGATGAGTTACCGATATCTCTATCTTTTTGCCACGATGGCAGAAAATATTTTTCTGGCCATCAAGAGCCGTGTCGGAGTGGTCTCTCATCAAAAGATGGGACAGCGAGTTGTGGCCTGGAATATTGCCAATACCTGGAACAGGACGACACAAATCAGTGAAGAGGTCTATAAGGCTATGCTTTCGAGAGGTTACAGTGGAGAGCCAAAACTCTTGTCAAAATTCCAGACAACACCGAAAGATTGGGTCTGGCTCTTTTGTTCGTTGATGATCTGCGCGACACTTTTCTATCAAGGAGGAATTATTTGAGTGATATTGTTTTTGAGTTGACCGATGTTCACTATTCGTATCTGGGCAAATATCCAGCACTCTGTGGCGTTGACATGACTATTCTGTCGGGTGAAAAAATAGCGCTCATTGGTGCGAATGGAACGGGAAAGTCGACTTTATTGCACCTTCTTGATGCACTTATTTTTCCCGATCAGGGTCACGTAACTGCTTTTGGCGAAAGGTTACGTGAGCATTCGCTGGCGGATGAAAAGGCCGCCCATCGCTTCAGAGGCCGTGTTGGCCTTGTGTTTCAGAATGCAGATATCCAGTTGTTTTGCCCCTCCGTCAGAGAGGATATTGCTTTTGGGCCATTACAATTGGGTGTTGATGAGGAGGAGGTTGAAGGGCGTATTCAGCTTGTCGCGGAAGTACTGAATATCGAGCATTTACTGGAGAGAGTACCCCATCAGTTGAGCATTGGCGAGAAACGGAGAGTTGCCATTGCCTCTGTTCTTGCCATCGATCCCGACGTTTATTTGTTCGACGAACCGACAGCAGGGCTGGATCCCTTGACCGTCCGGCATATTATTGATTTTATTGTTAATGCCCACCAGCGGGGGAAGACCATTATTACTGCTACGCATGAGCTGAATATCATCAAAGAGATCGCCGATACAGTCTATCTCTTTGGGCAGAACAAAAGGATTGCAAAGTGCGGCTCTTCGGAGTCAGTTTTGAGCGACACCTTGTCTCTTGAGATGAATAACCTTATTCACTCCCGATCGTTAACAGCCCGACAGCCTTCGCTCTCCTTTTCTTGCCTGAGGTGACGGGTTCCCGCTAAAAAAACGGTAAACCTCTTTCAGGATAACGCGCTTATTATTGCCGGGTGCTCCACCACTCCTCTCCATAGCTGTAAAAAAGCTCTTCACCCTTGCGGATATTCCGCAGAGCGTAGAGCACAAGTTCCGGCCCGAGTGCTGTCTGCTCGCGATAGTAGGCGACATTTGGAGTTGATGAGTGGTTAAAAAGCATTCCGTTACCCATAGCTACAAGGCGTGCGGATTCAGTGCTGCCGTAAAAAACGTAGTTCAGAAGCTCCCCGCCAATATCCTTGTCCGTAACCTCAAGCGCAGGACAGCGCTCTATGATATCACCCTCCCCGATCTTTTTCAAGGAAAAAGCGCCTCGCCCACTGACCGTTGAGGCCCTGATAGCAACCGTTCCTGGTTGTTTTTTTGAAAGCAGCATGCCCGCGCCAATACCCGCGCCAACACCGGCAAACAGCATGAGCGGGAGGACGATAAAGAGGTTGAGTTCCATAAATTTTAATGTTGGCAAGATTAAGCGCTTATTCATGCGCTAT
>SESH01082265.1_pt1 | contig 18566 bp, 14 predicted proteins | sample 3171561 | NCBI WGS metagenome assembly SESH01 (sample SAMN10866947, study PRJNA518727) | freshwater metagenome | biome: subpolar coniferous forest; feature: holomictic lake; material: water; isolation source: holomictic Lake 442 2011 16.5 m and 2014 13 m | place: Canada: near Kenora, Ontario
CATTGCTCCCGAGCAGTGACTGCCCTGCCAGCACACCCCAAGTTGGTCCCATTTTTACTTTGCTTTCCCGCACAATACTCGCCATAACTACCCGCGAGTCGGGTACAGTGACGATGGGTGGAGATGGAGGAGCGGAGTTTGCCTTTAGCTTCCGCTCGCCACCAGCAACAAAAGGGAGAGTTCGGTATGCAGTTTTCATGCCTATTATCGGTGATCGCGCCAGTCATCGGCGCTCTGGTGTTCTCGACAGTCTCCATGCAGGCTGCCTCCACAGATCTCGGGGTTCGCGTTACTATTGGATCTGGCAGCGACCCTGATGTCGCCATAGACTCGTCTGGCAATCTCCATATCGTCTACGAGTCCGGTGGCAGTACCTACTACAAGAAGATATCTTATCCGGCCGGCGCGACATTGGCTGGCCCTATTCTTGTCGGCGCCGCAACAGACCCACAGGTGGCCTTGGACAGCGGAGACAATCCACACGTCATTCTTGGGGCCGCTTACTATAGCCGATGGACAGGAAACGGGTTCAGTGCCCCGGTTCAAGCTCTGGCCGGCGCCAACAGATCCCGCATGTGCATCGACTCTCTGGATCGCGTCTACATAATCACGACGGATCGCATCTCACAAACAGACCGGATCAAACTCAGGGTATTCCAGAATGGAGTACCGATTGCGGGTCCCACCGTTGTCGGCGACGACTCGGCCGGAAGCTTGGATTGTGACTCCAAGGACATCATCCACATATCCTACCGCTATGAATATCTGCTCTGGTATTCGCAGTACAAGTATGGCTCCGGCCTCGCCATCAGAGGACAGGCCGTAAAAGGCTCGGCCAGCGACTTCTCCTGGGTGTCAATTGACCCCAGGGACGACACTGTACACATGGTCAATGCACACCAGGGTGGCACCGCTATTGATTTCGTGCACGGGACACCAGGCGCCTGGGGCTCATACTCCAGCTACGGCCAGGCAACTGTGCAAAACTGGGCGGATATTACGCAGCCAACTTGCGGAGTCGATGCTGAAGGCTATACATACGCTTCCTATACCGGCAGCGGTAACTTGCCCTACCTGTTCGTGCTGAACCCGGACAATGCGCTGGTTGCACAGAACATGCTGGTAGACAGCACACCGACTGGGCTCAAGTACAAGAACCCCAACATTGGCACCCGACCGGACATGACTGGCGCCTATATTGCGTGGGGCGAAGGGACCGTGTACGTGAGGAGCATCGGGGATATTTCCCTGGCTGGTAGGACACCGAAGGCAAAACAGTGCTACACCCCGGCGCAGGATTTCGACGGCGATGGCCAGGATGATGTTGCAGCGTACTCGCCCGACTCATGCGTCTGGACAATTCACAACAGCCATGACTGGTCGACAACGACCATGGCCTTCGGCTCAAGGGGAGACAATCCTGTCCCCGGTAAGTACAACACCTCAGAGTATGCGGATCTGGCGCTCTTCTGCAGGACCAATGGCACATGGACCATCCATAACCGCAGGACCGGTGAAACCAATGTTGTCCAATGGGGACAGGCGGGTGACATACCCGTCCCTGCCGATTACGACAACGACGACATATATGATCTAGCGGTGTTTCGCACAAACGACGCCACTTGGCTGATCAAGTACAGTAGCGGCGGGTCGCTCACGCAAAACTGGGGATGGAATGAAACCATTCCGGTCCCGGCCGACTACGACGGTGATGGCAAGGCTGACCTCGCCGTTTACTGGCCGGCCAACGCCATGTGGTATTTCGCCTACAGCGGCGGAGGCACTCACACCCAGAACTGGGGTTGGAGCGATACCATACCAGTCCCGGCCGACTACGATGGAGATAACAAGGCTGACCTCGCCGTTTACTGGCCCAGCGGCGGAAACTGGTACATTGTGAACAGTAGCGGCGGGACGCGTACGGTCAATTGGGGCTGGAGCGAAGTTCTGCCCGTTCCAGGAAAGTATGATTCCGACAACAAGGCCGATCTGGCGGTCCACCACAGCGCCTCTGCCGTGTGGTATGTCCTGAAAAGCACCGACGGCCGGATACTGGGTACCCCGCCAATCAAGTTCGGTACTGCAGGAGACCGCATGGTGAGTGCCGACTATAACGGCGACACAAATGCCGAAGTAGCCGTGTACAGGCCCGCCAGCGGCACGTGGCATATCAGATCGTCCTCCGGTACTGCCTCAGCCATCAACTGGGGCTGGAGCGAGGCAAATCCCGTCCCGGCAGACTATGATGGCGACAAGAAAACTGATCCAGCAGTCTACTGGCCTCTTCATGGAACATGGTACATGAGGTACAGCAGCATGGCGGCAGCAAGTGCCAATTGGGGATGGAGCACGGCAAACCCTGTTCCCGCAGACTATGACGGAGACGGCAAGTCTGACCTCGCTGTGTACTGGCCCGCCGGCGGCATGTGGCATATCACCTACTCAGGAGGGGGTTCGTTTTCAGGAGGCTGGGGCTGGAATGAAACCATTCCGGTCCCTGCTGACTACGACGGCGATGGCAAGGCCGACCGCGCAGTCTACTGGCCAGCCGGCGGAATGTGGTATATCGTCTACGCCAGTGGCGGGACGGCGACATTCAACTGGGGCTGGAAAGAAACCATTCCGGTTCCGGCCGACTACGACGGTGATGGCAAGACTGATCGCGCAGTCTACTGGCCAGCGGGCGGAATGTGGCACATCGTCTATTCCGGGGGCGGTACGGCCGCAATCAACTGGGGCTGGAGCGGAGCAACACCTGTACCAGCTGACTACGACGGTGATGGCAAGGCTGATTTGTGCGTGGCTGCCGGCGGCAGTTGGTGGATATTCGGTAGCTTGAAGAAGAAACCGATGGAGGACATTGGTCCATTCACCTTTGGCGCGTCCGGAGACATACCTGTGGGCAGACAGCAGAAGTAGCCTGCACGTTCCCACTCGTCAGGCCCCCTGTGCGTCACCGCGCAGGGGGTCTGCGGTGTGTTCCATGGCTGTTGCACGCACAACGGATACCCATTCAGCCGGGGGCTATTCCTGAAAACAGTTCACTGCTGATGCCTGCCTCAACCACTCCTCCTGCGCCCCGCCCACCACCGCGCAACCACATCACGTAGATGGCACACAAGCAAGAATGGGGCCAGGATAGCCCGGACTCTCCGCATGTCAGATTCCATCGCCTTGCAACGGCTCGTGACATCCGCCGCAACCCGTTGAAAATCAACCAGAGACTCGACAAACCGCTGATGGTACCCTGCAACCAGCCGCTCATATTCAAGGGTTGTCAGTTCGCGGCTAATCAAGAGATCCGGCCAGCACGAAGAGTACAGCGTCTTATGCTTCTCGATTAGTTGCGTAACAAGTTTCTGGCGCACAGCCGGCTCGTTGCATGCACTAACCATTGAATTGGACCGCACGCGATAATCGAAAAGAACCTCCTGGATACGATGAAACCTCCACCCGTGCTCGATAGCTCCGAGCCAGAAATCCCAATCCTCGTAGCCCTCCCTGAACCTGCTCTCATCATATCCGTTGTTGTCAACCCACACCCTCTTACGGAATGCCGAGCATGACTCCACACAGTTGCAAAGGAGCATCTTCTGCCTGTCAAAGGGAGGGAATTCCCATGCTCCAGTCCGAATTCCAAAACGCTCTGCCCACGCATAGACCACACCGATAGAAGGATCATCGGTCATGACCTGTACGGCTCTGGTCAGGTACTGAGGTCTGATTCTATTGTCAGCATCCAGCGGTAATATGCACTCCCCCCTCGCCTGCGCGATACCAGTGTTTCTGGCAGCGCTGACCCCCTTGTTGGACTGCCGGATGAAGCGTACACGATCGTCACCTGAATAGAGTTTCTCGAGTCGCGCAACCGTCTTGACCGTTTCCGGGTCAGTAGAGCCATCATCCACCACAATCACCTCAAAGTCGGAGCAAGTGGATTTCATGGCACTTTCCAAACACTCCTCAAGATAGGCCCCGAGGTTGTAGCACGTGACAATTACTGATACTTTCATGAGTTTCCCCCACCCCATACCCTGCCGCTGTTTGCCACGGTCTCGACTGCTTCCGCCCACTGCGTCGCACAGGCAGACAACACCCTGTTAGCGCGCACCCATTTGCCTGCGGCTGTTCCCATGTTACTCCGCAGGCCTGTGTCATTGACCACAACACCCAAAGCCGCCCTCCAAGCCTCTACACTGTTCTTGACGAGCCATCCGGTGACCCCGTGCTGGACAGTATGTCTATATGCCTCAACATTGCTAAAGAGGCCTGGAATGCCGCATGAACCGTAATCCAGAAACTTGATATCGGATTTGCACCGCGTAAAAGGAGTATCCACCAGAGGCGCCAATCCAAGATCCCACCGGATCGTCGACCCAAACCACCGCATGAAGTCCGGGTACTCGTGATGGCCTTGGGTATCGAGCGACGTGACAGAAAGCGGCCTGAGACCTTGCAGAATCGCGGCATCGGAAATGCCGCCAACAAGCTGAAGTTCAATCTTGTCGGCATGGGAACGCAAGGCTTCAAGTATCATGAACAGGTCGTCGTCATGCGTGAATGTGCCCATGTATCCGACAACCAGGCGCCCGCGGCCCGTTGCGGTCTGAGCCCCGCATCCTGTAAACAGCCGCTCGTCCAGGGCATTTGGCAGAATGCATATCGACTTATTGAGTTGTCGCATACGCTCGGCCAATGCGTTTGTGGAAACGATAACGCCATCAGCCTCCCGCGCGAGCAGACGAACCACTGTCAGCTGGTCAAGCGTGAACGGAGCGCCAAACCCCCCGGCGAGATCGAGGTCCAGAAGGTTGTCATCTATGCTGTAGAGGAGACGGGACCCGGCCTTACGGATCCTGCAGACCAACTCCTCGGCATCATGAAGGGTGACGTCGTATTTCCACGTTCGATCAACAATCACTACATCCGCTGGCTTCAATTCCTCTCCGGCGGTGACCTCGACGCGTCCGGCTATTGCCGGATGCCGAAGCGGGTTGAGGAGGCGGATGTACGCCGACCCGTGGGGCCGATGATCGACGCCGTACTCATACATCACATGAACTCTTATCACGCTCAATGCCTCTCTTCGGTGGCAACATCCCCGAATAGCGCCCCCAGAATGCGAAGTGCAACGCTTTCGGGATGGTGTTTACATATATCTGCCAAGGCTTTGGCACGCAGAGCCTGCAACTTCCCGGGATCGTTCACCAGTTCCTTGACAGCATCATGGCAATGCGACTCCGAAGCTGTGTCAACCATCCATGCGTTCTCGCCATGTTTCGCGAAAGAACTGGCACCACCCGTTTGTGGTAGAATGACTGCAGCACCGGAAGCCATAGCCTCCATAGCCGTCATCCCCATCGCCTGGTATGCGGACAAATCCACAAAGAGATCCGTGCGTGAAAGCGCGTCGGCCAGGTCAGTCCTCGTGATTACGCCAAGATTGTTGTACGGGAACGACCCCTTGAACCTTTTGCACAGTGGAGTATCTCTCTCACAACCGAAGAGTGTCACCTCCACCCTTTGCCCGTAGAGTTTCGACACCGCTTGCAGGACCCGCATTGTCAACTCGGGGCTACGCCGCGAGGTCTCGGGCCGGATCATGGCCGATATCGCCAATGCACCCGACGCCTTGCGTTGCTGGCGGGGATAGAAGGCGTCAAGATCGACGCTCGGCCCAACCACTGCGCAATCCTGTCCGGTCTGTTCAAGAACCACTCGCCTGTTCCACTCCGTCTTGGTCAAGCGCACCATGCCAGGAATCCTTGAATAGGAAGCCACAGCCTCGTCGAACTGGGTCGATCCAGCCTCAAAGAACCATGGCTCATAGTCTTGAATGTAGTAGCCCCTGACTACATCCGGTGAGCCAATGCGCTCTGGCGCAATCCAGTCGACCGAGGAATACAGCGTCGCCACCACAGCATCAAACCCGGGCACCAGTCGTGCAAGGTCATCAAGACCGTGCCCATAGAGTATCGGGACTGTGATTTCCGGATACGCCCTCTGGAATCCCTCCTTGTTCATCGAGAGATTGAACAACCTGACATCCACGCCCATGCGCTGCAAGGCACGAGCCTCCTGGACAATAACATGGGAGCCACCTCCCGGCCGTGACGTAGGGAGCACGAACAGGATCCTGCGCCCCTCGTACTTCCTCATCCCCTCGCGCACACATTCTGACCTCTCCCACAGTGCGCCCGCGCGGGCCCGGATGGAAAGGATCGACAGATCAGAGTTATAGAATCCGGTCCCTGCTTCAAACACGGCCTCACCATGAAGCGACACCAGCTTCTCCTGTGCCCTGGAGGAAAGCTGCTTCCTGCGCTCATGTGAGTAACTCCGCGACTGCCTGTGCCAGACATACGCGTCGTCTGCGATTGCCAGCATCCAGCCGGCCTTGCGCGCCCTGACCGCGTAATCATTCTCCTCCCCATACCCGGCCCCGAAATTCTCTTCATCAAACACACCAATGTTATCCAGGACCTCCCTCTTAACCAGGAGACAGAAGCCGTTCAGGAACGGCACTCGCGGATACACCCCGGCCGCACTCTTCCCTATCAGGACGGCCATGGTTCTCAGATCGCATGTCCCCGGAAGATCATTCTCCTTCCAATCCCCGGCAGCATCGAACACTTGCGGTACCGACTGCCACGACGCCGCGTTGGAAAGCGGACCTACCATACCAATGTTCTTGCTGGAATCTGCGCAGGCAACCAGACGATCAAGCCACAGGGGCGTCACAAGTGTATCACTGTTGAGTAGAACGACTTTCCCGGCTGTAGACGCCCGCAAACCGGCATTCGCCGCGCAGGTATAGCCGCGGGCAATGTCATGGCGCAATAGGTTTGCCCCCTGTTCACGCGACCATGCAGCCAGAAACTCACTGGTCTCCGGCCCGCTGCCGTCGTCGACGATGATAAGGCCGTATGGCGGCCGAGTGTGCCGCACAACCGAGGATAGGCAGTTCCGGACATCTTCCAGTGCATCATGAACACAAACGACGATGTCCACGCGCTCGGTATGCGGCCCGATGCGGTGATTGTGTGTCCTTATGGATCGAGACACGAACAAGTTGTCGGGCACGCGTGAATACGGCCTGTACAGCGGGCGTATCCTCCTGCCCCAGGCGGAGACAACCGAACGAGCGAACCCCCTGTTTTCCCAGGTCTGCACAAAGCGGTCAAACGCAAGCCACACATGGCCGCGTAGTGTGTTCTTGGGACATACCGGTTTTGATAGACGACGAAAGGCTCTAACTACTGATAGCAACATAGGAAACACCACGCTTGCGCTGACTTCCGCGACGGACAGCTCTATCGCCCAAACTGATCATGCCTTTTCAGGATACTTGCTCTCATTGTCCAGGATCTTCCCCAGATCCGAGGGCCAATTGAAGTCATCCATCAGCCCGTCCGACGTCTTCCGGCAAAGGATACTTGAGCTGGCATAGGCGGCGGCGTGAGGGAAGCCCTCGTGGCCAGGACGCAGCTCACTGAAGTGCATGCTCACGGGATCAAACATGCCGGCTCCAAGGACTTCATAGCCCAGGGCGGGCGAAAACAGCACCTTCAATCCCTCGTCCGACATCCGCCAGAAATCCCATGGGCGCTCATGCGCCGGCCACGAGAACAACGTTCCATGATACGTTATGCCTTTTGGACGCAGTATCTTGCTGATCTCGCGTGCCACGACCCACGGCATGGCCAGGTGCTCAAATACGGCAACCGAGAACACGGCGTCAAAACGCCTGTCGCCTACCAGCTCCGAAAGCCTGTGAGCGTCACCAACCAGATCGGTATTCGCATCAGGATAGTAGTCAAACCCCGTATAGGATGCGGCATTGGGAAACAGACTGCGCTTGCTCGCACTTCCAGGCGAGACGATACGCGATCCGATCTCCAGGACGTTCAGCCTCTTCTCGTTGACCTCTGAAATGAATCGCTCGAACAAAGGCTGTCCATCGGGCACGTTCAGAACTTCCCTGCACTGCGGCGGGGCACACTTCACGTCACAACTGGTCCACCTGCCATCGCGCTTGACCCTGAACCGGAGGCGCACGGGTTCGCCGTGGTGTAATTGCACACTGAAACCTCTTCCGGCATCAATATCAGGGAAAGTGACAGACAAGTCACTCCGGGGTTCCAGCCTGTCAACCGGAACCCATCGGCCTGACGCTCTCATCTCCAACCCGTCTATGCGGCCTTTCCTTGATACAATCCAACCCTGCACACACCTGTTTGCCGCGTCGGTCCAATAGCGGTCAATGCATATGGTTACTCGCTTCCAGTCAAAACACTTGTGCACAAAGCGCAGGACTCCGCCGATGACCTGCTTGACTATCGAAATTCCCTCGTCTGCCATTTTGAGTACTCTTTGTCCCGGAAGCGAAAGGCACATCCGCTCATCCGCTCTGTCTTGTCGCCCCACAGGCTACACCGTATAGCCCGCTATTCACGAGCAACTGCACCGCAAACGATCAGGCGCAGAAGCGTACACGACCCCAAACACGTCCGCAATCTGTTTTCAATGGCCGCAGGTTGGGTCAATGCGCCGCGCCGCCATGACTCCAGATCACACTCCTATCTTGTCTGGAGCGTCGCCACGAGCCTGCACGCGTCACTCATGTCGCTGGCCAGATGAACCCGCGGAACAACATGTGTCCACGTATCATAGTAGTTCCGGACCTTGCCATTGCATGTGTCAATTATCACCTGTTGGCGATCGGAAAACAGACACAGGATATGGGCATGCAAGCGGTTGGTAACCAACACATGACCGCGGCTGATAAAGTCGACACCTCGCTGGGCCCTCAGGAACGCCAGACGCTCATACCCGCCCCAGCAAATGCGCACAAGAGTCCTGGCGAAGTTGGCGTGTCTGCCATACATATTCCGGATCTTGCCATCCAGCCGCAGGAACAGCCTGTACTTGATGTGCCATTTCGCAATCTCAACACCGGGAAACCGCCAATCCTCATGCCGGAATGCAACCTGCCCGGGCGCGACAATCTCTCCAGGCATAGCCTCACAGTCTTGACGCAGTACTCCGAAAACACTCACCACCGGATCCTGGAAACTGAAATCGCCCGCATCAAGGGCAAACGCCATATCAGGGCAGAGAACGGCGCGGCAACCGAAGTGCCGACGTGCAAACGCCTCACTCTCCGCATCCCGCGCCAGGAAAGTGAACTGCGCAAGCCTACCAATCCTTTCCGCCATCGGCCTGATGTTGGCGGCGGACATGAACCAGATGCTTTGTGGCAGCTGGATAATGTTGCGATCTGGAAAGTCGTCGAACACCCTCTGCCTCAGCCCGGTCTCATCAGGATACACGTCGCCAAAACTACCACCCCCAAGTATGAGTATCGGGCCATGCGGAACCGAAGCCTTCAGCCTTTCCGAGGAATAGGACAGGTGATCACAGACATACCGCACGTGGACGTTGAGCCCCGCCAGAGCCTTCCTGGTCCCGCACCAGATCGCGGAATCACCCGGATTCCAATGGTTCGGGTAGCACACAAGCGCACATGTACTTCCCTCGGCCAGCAGTGAAGCAAGGACCTCGCGAATGTGCGTACGCCAGCCACTAAGAATCGAATCGTGCATTTGAGTCGAAGCCCATCACACTTCCGGCCATATGTAGCCAGCCCGTTCGCGTACCGCCCGGGCAGTAAAATCACACTATGGGCCTGCCAGACAGAAGGCAAGGCAATATTCAGCAATCCAGCAACGCGACGGATTAGCAAACCGGGCATTTTCCTCTTCCAACTGTCGCCAAAACCAAGTATCTCAGTCGCATGAGAGATGGCCATCAAGCCGCCGGACACATGGCGGTCACAGCAACACCACAACTTCTATGAAGTGGACCATAGTATTCCTCAACTGGAATTCGGCAAACCAGACCTGTTGCGCTGTGAACGCCGTGCGTCAATGGAGCAGGCTAAGGCCAGACATCTGCGTCGTGGACAACGGTTCACGCCCCGAGGATGGCAAAATCCTGAGCGCCACCCTCAAGAATGTGCTTGTTGTCAGAAGTAGCACAAACCGCGGATATGGTGGCGGATTGAATCTGGCCCTGGCGTCGATGACAGACTGCCGCTACGAGGCGTTTCTCTTCATGAACACCGACGCGCACATAGCCGAGGAAGACGCTGAACGCCTTTTGCATCATATCCAAACCAATCCCCGTACTGGCATCGTTGGGCCGGTACTTCATGAATCGCAGGCCAATGACTGTCACGTGTTTGCCGGGGGGCGCAACATCGCCTTCAGGATATCAACACGCGCCAGGATGCCGAATACCGGGCGATCTACGACGCCTCAGGCTATTGCATGCGCCTATGTGCCCGGAACCGTCTTCCTTGTCAGCTCAACAGTATTGAATACTGTCGGCACAATGGACGAGACATACTTCTTCAGCGGAGAAATAGCCGACTTCTGCATGCGGGCACGCCTCTCTGGCTTTCAGTGCGCTGTCATCCCATCAGCCCATGCTCACCACACGGCCGAGGCACACCCTCTCCGCGACACTTTGTACCTGTACTACTCACTGCGCAACCGTTTCCTGTTTGCACGCAAATTCTATCCATCATGCGAATCTCTTCTGCGCCTCTACTGGACGGGTGCCGGCGCACTCATGCTTTTCAAATCCTTGCTGTACGCCAAGCCTGCCCGTGTCAGCGCCATAAGGCTGGCGCTTCGTGACGGACTCAGGCGGTCTTTCGGATGTCATCATGAATATTTCATCAAACCCTGACACAACAATTGTAATTCCCAATCACAATGGAGCCTGCTGGCTTCCAGAATGCCTGACCTCGCTGCGCGCGCAAACCCTTGCGCCTGGCGAGGTCATCATGGTGGACAACGGATCAACAGATGGCTCGGTCGACATAGCGAAGAAGATAATTCCCACGCTGAATATTATTGCCCTCAGCGACAACCGGGGGTTCGCCGCCGCCGTCAACATTGGAATCAGGGCCGCCCGTTCTGAGTACATAGGGCTCCTTAACACCGACACCTCCGCCCGCCCCGACTGGCTTCTGCATCTTCATGATGCCATCAAGAGTGCTCCACCTTCCGTCGGCGGAGTAGCCTCGCGCATGGTCGACATGCGCAATCCCGGAATCATCGAGAATGCTGGCGACCTTCTTTCCTGGCATGGCATGGCCGCCAAACGCGGGCACGGACACCCGGCCGGGGACTTCAACTCTGCTACAGGGGTGTTCTCGCCCTGCGCCGGAGCCGCCCTCTACCGTCGGTCGTTTCTCCACGAAGCAGGACTCTTCGACGAGCATTTCTTCGCCTACCTCGAAGATATCGATATCGGCTTCCGCGGTCATTGGCTGGGCTATTCGTTTCAATACGTCCCGGAGGCCGTCATTCTTCATCACGGGCACGGGGCCGCTATGCCTTCCCGGCGATACGTTGAACTAATCACACGGAACAGGCTCCTCGTCCTCTTCAAGAACCTGCCCGTCAAGTCACTCGTCAGACACGCCCACCACATTGCATACGGCCAGCTCTTCTACCTGATGGCCTACAGGCACCCGCTACATGTGCTTAGGGGGTGGATATCCTTCCTGTCGCTGGCGCGACATGTTCGAATGAGCCGGACATGGCTGAGACAACACCGGAAGGTTGATGCTAGCGAAGTCGAACAATGGATGACGTCAGCTCATCTTGAGAGGAAACCATGGTCGCGGCGGCAACAGCCGCCAACACCCGGCTGATCGACATGAATATCGCCTTTCACACACTGTCACCGCCACCGGTCATTCCTGGCACCGATGCGGCTTTCCAGGACATTCAAACACTGCAGTCCGTGTTTGGCGGAACGATCCTGCACCTATTCCCGCTCCGGCATCCAACCCGCTGGTTCCCAAAGCCCATGTACGGGTTGCATCGTCTCAATGACATCTCGAGGCTCGACCGTTCCCACGATATGCACTTTGTGAGCTATGCAACCCTCTATGCGTTCCCATACCTGGCAATAGTCAACAAGCCGCTTTGCTATCAGGTGCTTGGCTCCTTGGATGGCGCGCGGCCCCCGCCGTCATGGCTGAAGAACAAATTGAAGTTCCTCCTCGTCAACACCGCGCACGACGCCGAGGTGGCGCGCTCATGGGGCATCACCGGTGTGCATTGCATTCCACCAGGCATAGACACGAGCCGCTTCACACCCTCTCCACCGCCTCCATCCGAGCCATTCACTCTTCTCGCAGGCTCGGCGCCGTGGACAACCGAACAGTTCCGTCTGAAGGGCTTTGATATTCTCCTGGATCTCATAGCCCGACAGCCGGACATGAGGCTGATACTGCTCTGGCGTGGCTATGTCCGTAAGACTCTGGACAGCCTTGTGGCCAGCAAGCAACTCACTGATCGGGTGGAGATCCTGGACTGCTTCGTCAACGTGAATGACGTTCTCACGCGGGCTCATGCCGCTGTGGTCCTGGCCGCCAGCCCTCGGATCGTCAAGGCGTACCCTCATTCATTACTGGAAGCCCTGGCAGCCGGCCGCCCGGTTATTCTGAGCGCTGTTCTGCCGATGTCCGACTACGTGACAACCCACCAATGCGGTACGATCGTAAAGGAACTCACCCTGACAGACCTTTCCGCGGCAGTGTCCCGTATGCGGCATGACTATGACCGTCTGGCGCGAGGCGCAGGTGAGGCCGGCAGGCATTTTGATCGGGCAGCGATGGTCCTCCGCTACAAGGAGTTGTTCGTTTGATCATCGCGCAGAGCGGAAAGCCGGCATCGGGGTCCCCTGCGCAACGCAGGGGCGAACTATTGCTGATATGCGGCCAGGACATCCTTGGCAGACCCATCCATCTTCAGCCTGCCATGCTCCAGCCAGACAACGCGCTGACATAACATGGACACCAGGCCAGGACTGTGGGACACGAACAAGATCGTCTTCCCCTCCTCCTGGAATTTACGAATCGACTTTGTGCACTTGGCCTGAAACGACTGGTCGCCGACCGCCATAACCTCATCCATAATCAGGATTTCCGGATCGATGTGAATCGCAACCGCGAAGCCCAATCTCACCTGCATGCCCGATGAATAGTTCCGCAACGGGACCTGGATGAAGTCTTTGAGCTCAGAGTATTCGACTATCTTCACAAACTTCTCTTCAACTTCCTTCCTTTGCAGGCCAAGCAGGGAGGCATTCAGGAAAATGTTCTCCTCACCCGTCAAATCCGGATGGAACCCGGCTCCGAGCTCAAGCAATGCTCCAACCCTGCCGCCAACCCTGACCTTCCCGTGCGTCGGAGCAACGGTCCCGGCAACCAGGCCCAGCAACGTGGACTTGCCAGCCCCATTCCCCCCCACAATTGCGAGCGATTCACCGGCACGAATCGTCAGATTCAAGTCGCGGAGCGCCCAGAACTCTTCCCCGGCGCCGGCTCTCCCTAACAGCCTGCGGAAGGCGTCGTGTATCAGGAATTGCCTTCTCCTGTTCAGTCGATACATCTTGGCGACGCCATCCAGGCGAATGATCGCCTTGTCCCCAAGTTCCTCATTATTCGCGACCGACACATCACTACCTGTCATGGCAAGCACCACCGTTTAGATTTTGTCTGCAAAATAGGGTTCTTTCTTGCTGAAGACCAGCCACCCCACACCCAACAGCAACACTGCAACCACTGTTGAAAGCCCCAGAGTCAGCACCTCCGGCGGCTGATCGTACAGAATCACGCGCCTCAACGAGTCTATGATCCCAGCCAGCGGGTTCAGCAGGTAAACATTGAAGAGCCACGGCTCCACACTGAGCTTCACTATCGAGAGCGGATAAATGACAGGTGTGAACCAGAACAACACAGTCAGGCCAGACTGAACAACATACAAGGTGTCCCTGTAGTACACATTGGCTGCAGAAAGGATCATGCCACAGCCAATGAGGACACCCAACTCCACTAGAAATATCAACGGCACCCAGATCCATGTAGCCGTGGGCGCTATTCTCGAAAACAACAGGAAGATCAGGAGGATACCGACCTGGATCAGCACATGCACTATTTGTGCGAGCACAACCGAAATGGGCAGAATATGTCTCGGAAATATGACCTTCTTCACAAGGGCGGCGTTGTCTATGATGCAGTTGGTGGCCGGCGGCAAAGTCATGGACAGGAAGTTCAGCGGTATCATGCCAAGAAGAAGGAAGACTGCAAAATTCTCGTGCGGCCTTGATGTCAGTCGGATGTACGAGAAGACAAGAATCAGAACTCCAAGCATGACGAGCGGATTCAGGACCGACCACGCCACCCCAAGCGACATGTTGCGGTAGCGAATCTTGAAGTCCTTCAGAACCAAGTTCCACAGCGCAAACCTGTATACCCACACTTCATGGAATAGATTGCGGGAGCGGGACGACAGGTCTACCCTAAAGCTCATTTCTGATCCATTCATTCCCGTCATGCTGCCCTATTGCCCCCGTGTCGTCCAACAAAAACCACGGCTCCCGGCGGCCCTGCCAGAACCCGTGCGTGCCAAGAATCCGAGACGATGGTGTTGGAAACTGTCTTCAGGGATGCGCATAGCGGTGCCGCAGGCGGCTGGCGAGATGAAACTGCCGGAACACGACTGTGGTGACGGATGCAGCAGAATACCTTCGTATGGAACCCCCAGACGTTCCAATACCTGTCGACACCTGCTGATTGGCTGCCAGATAACGCTTCTGACTCTGGCTATTATTGTCAAATTCTAGAATACACCACACTACGCCATATATCGCCCATAACTGGTCTATCCTGTTGTACATGAATACATTACAACATCTATCGCCACCAATCATCCCGCCGATGACATTCGCACTTTTGAGAAGCGGTATACCCGACGGACGTGGTAGCAATCACTATCTCCAACAATGAAGCTCCGTCTATGTGATGATTCCTGTACAATCGGAGCACTTCTTGGTACGAATAGTGCTAATAGTAGGTATAAAGTTTTGTATCTTGCGGAGGGAAATACCAGATGAAAAAAGCGGTTCTGATTATTGCCGGTGCTCTGATTGGACTGGGTGTGACGCTATCATGCCATGCGAGGGGCGTGCCGAACGACTTCGACGGAGACGGGGCATCAGACTTGGCGGTCTATAACCCTGCAAACGGACAGTGGTTCATAAGGTCTCTGGATGGCCGGATAATTGAATGGCAGAGGAGCTGGGGATTCTCGACTGCATACCCTGTACCTGCCGACTATGATGGGGACGGACAAACCGATTTAGCCGTATTCGACCGAGCCAGTGGCAACTGGTTCATAACCACGCGGTCTGGAAAGATCCTGGCATGGCGTCTTGCATGGGGCTGGAATACCGCGGTTCCGGTGCCAGGTGACTACGACGGCGACTCCAAGGATGATATCGGAGTGTACGATCTGGAGAGCGGCAAGTGGTACGTGTACTCAATCGCCCTTCAGAAAGTTCTGATATGGGGACAGAACTGGGGATTCAAGGGGGATGTCAGGCGCTGGGAACGTCCGCCAACATCCACTGTCCTGCCGGTACCATACGATTACGACAATGATGGCCGTACGGATCTGGCTGTCTACTACCGTGGCTTCTCAATGGCTGACACTTACTGGTACATACTTGGAACCAGCAACAAAACATGGGCGACTGTGTGGGGTTCATCCGGATCAATCCCCACACCGGGGTCTTATCGCTCAGTGGTTGATGAATCCCTGTACCCCAAGGGCATAGCGGTATACAAGATCAAGTACTCAATCGTGGGCGACGGATCCGACGGTTCGTTCTGCACCCCTTACACCTATCAATTCAAGCTCGGAACATACGGTCTTTCCGTGCCGGTACCTGGCTTGGACTTTGACGGTAACGGCTGGGACGATCATGCGGTCTATTCAGCCGCAAACAACGGCCAGTGGATCATTTCCCTCAACGACGGAGATGGCAACGACGGGGCATCCGGCGCCTACGAGCAACCACCGCGCAGGACAGTGCAGTGGGGATTCCAGGGTGCTATTCCCGCAAATATCTACAACACAATATACACGGCTTGCGGCTATTCTGTGAAGCCGTGGTAGCACGGGCGAAAGCGAGACAGAAGGGACGAGGCGAGCTGAGGCCGTAAGCGGATATTGATCAACGCTCCCTCTCCCAGTGATAGGCGTGCAGGCTCACTCTGCGGAGAATCCAGTAAGGCATGTACTCGGCCGCATGTCCAGCGAGCGTGCCAATTGCCTTGGCAGAAGTGTAAAGACACCAGTAGGGAATCCACAATGGGTATTGGCGGGTAATGTACCCCAGTTCCCTGTACACATAGCGAGCCCCCATGCTGCTGCTTGTCGCGACACCATGCTCAGGAAACACCTTTGAGAGCGAATAGACGCTGTCGAAGTACCTCTTCACAACCGACTTGAGTGTGTAGTTGTGGGAGTGGATTACTTTTGAAGAAGGCCGATACACCACAGCCCACCCGGCCCGAATGATATCACGGGAAAACTGCTGGTCCTCGCTCATGATCAACTGCTCGTCAAACGGGTGCTTCAGAAGAAGACTGCGACGGACGGCTGAACTCACGTTGGAGAAGAAAACATCCTCTAACATCAGCGGCTTTCCAGGAATACAAACACGTCTCACTTCTTGTCCCTCTGGAAACCTGTGCAGAAGAAAAAAACGCTCCATGGGATTCGCATCGTCGCGGGGCACCTGTCTTGAGTACACAGCCCCGACCGCCTGATCATCCAGCGGAGCCAGCAGTTCGGATAACCATGACTCTCCGGCGGGAATTGCGTCCTGCGTCATCAGCACAATGATATCTCCCACCGCCTCACTGACACCAAGATTCCTCGCTCTGCCGTGGGAAAATTTGCCAACCTGTACAACCTTGACCCCCACGAACTGCCCGGCTACAGCCCTTGTGTCATCAGTGGAATTGGAATCGACCAGCACTATCTCCACCGGAGCAAGAGGCTTCTGCCGGTGCAGGGATTGAATGAGCGCCGGGAGATGCCGGCTGGCATTCAGCGTTGGAATAACGACAGAAACTGAGAATTGCGCCATTGGTTACCCGTCGGTTAGGGAGTACTCATTACCTGCCGGCCAGTCTATTGCGTCAAACTACTTCCCCCAGCCTCATCCGACAATCGTCCGACGTGGCGCGGAAGAGCCATTATGCTGAACAGGTAGCCGGCCGCAGCCATCTGTGTTCCGTTCATCAGGCACACTATCGCGAGAAAGAGTACCCTGGCTTGATCCAACGGTCCAAAGTCGCTCTCAACCCATCTGGTCACAACCACCCCTATCACAGCAAGTCCCGTAAGGATCATTGGAATCGTGAACATCATGAGCCGTTCAAAAGTGACGTGCGCGTAAAACCAGACAATGACGGGGTCATGCCTCAGGCCCGACAGATGCGCGTACGCCTTCGACAGCAGGCCAAGAGTGATGAACTGCATGCTGATGGTATTCAGAAGCCCCCCTATCAGCATGCAGTGGATATCTATCCGGCGCATGCCGATGTGGACGGGGCCAAATGCCAGCGGCAACATGATGAATGTTCCGACCAGCCACGCGGAAACACCAGGTGCAAGCAGGGCTGTGGTCGGGCTATGCAGCAACATGAAACGCAGGTGCCGCCATCCATCACTGAAAGACTTCAGCTTGGAGTCGCCAACCCGTGGGTGGTACACAATATCCCGTTCAGTCATCCTCAGGCCGCAGTGAATTGCGCTGACAATCATCTCACTGGCAAACTCCATGCCGGTTGTCACGCAGCGGAGCCGTCGGTAGGCCGACTGGGTAATTGCCCGCATCCCGCAGTGGGCATCCCGGACGGCATGCCCCCAGAACATCAGCCTCAGCAGCAGGGATAGGATGGGATTGCCGAGGTACCGGTGCAGCCCGGGCATCGAGCCGGGGCGGATGTTGCTCATGCGGTTGCCTACTACAAAGTCAAATCCGCCCGAGACGATAGGCCCGGTGAGATCGCCCAGCTTTGTGAAGTCATATGTAAGGTCTCCGTCTCCCATGACGATGATGCTGTACCTGGCCTCGGAAAAGCCCTTCCGCAACGCAGCACCATAACCCTTGACCGCCTCGGCGACAACACGCGCCCCGTGCTCCCCGGCAACTACACTGGACCTGTCTGAACTCCCGTTATCAACCACAATCACTTCGCCGGGAAGCCCTGTGGCGGCAATGCCCTCGCGTGCGGCGTCGACAACCTGCGCGATCGAATCCTGCTCGTTCAGGCAGGGGATCACGACGCTGATTCCGGAGTTATGTGTCACAGTGTTTCCCATCGCCCAAACCCTATTCCTACTGCTCGCGTGTGGCAACAGAAAACCGCTCAGAGTCTGTGCCGGCACGGTCCGGATCGAACCTCTGATGCACCGTTCCGTCGTCCGGTGGACAGCCAGGGACAGGCTCTGATTATTAGGGACGGGTAGCGCCGGATGCTACTGAAGCACATCAGCAGCCCCAGCCTCATACATCGGCAGGCACACCGTCACTGGACAAGCTTCATCCACTTGTTGATTTGATACTGGGGAAGAGTTGGCACAACGCCACCACGTATCGACGTGACCACGCTGGACCCGCCACCG
>SESH01001504.1_pt1 | contig 18542 bp, 19 predicted proteins | sample 3171561 | NCBI WGS metagenome assembly SESH01 (sample SAMN10866947, study PRJNA518727) | freshwater metagenome | biome: subpolar coniferous forest; feature: holomictic lake; material: water; isolation source: holomictic Lake 442 2011 16.5 m and 2014 13 m | place: Canada: near Kenora, Ontario
GCAGGGGTTCGCCGCGACGCGCTACCATTCGCTGCTGGTCGAGCGGGCCAGCTTCCCGGCCGAGCTTGAGATCACCGCCGAGACCCCCGAGGGTGAGATCATGGGGCTCCGGCACCGTCGGCTGCCCATCTGGGGCGTCCAGTTTCATCCCGAATCCATCGCCACCGAGGGAGGAATGAACATCCTCCGAAACTTCCTGTCGTTGTCCTGAACCACCATGCGCTGCCCCAAATGCACCTCGATTGAGGACAAGGTCATCGATTCCCGTATCAGCAAGGAAGGATCGACCATCCGCCGCCGCCGCGAGTGCCTGGAGTGCGGCCATCGCTACACCACGACGGAAGGGCTGGTGCGCGACGGCATGGTGGTGATCAAGCGCGATGGCCGGCGCGAGGAGTTTTCCCGCGACAAGCTGGTCCACGCCGTGCGCGCCGCCTGCCACAAGCGCCCGATCGACGCCGAGCAGATCGGCATGCTGCTGGAGGACGTGATGGACGTGCTCGAGGCGCAGTACGAGAACGAGATCCCCTCCGGGGCGATTGGCGACGCCGTGATGCAGCGGCTGCGGACCGTCGACCAGGTGGCCTACGTCCGCTTTGCCAGCGTCTACAAGGAATTCCGCGACGTGGCGGAGTTCATGCACGAGATCAGCACGCTCGCCAAGAAGCAGAAATGAGCCGGGACCGCGCCGACTTGCGCCGGCTGCATTTCATCAACGCGCTCTTCGCCCACACCACGGGCCACGACCTCTACCTGGCGGAGCAGATCAAGGGGGCAATCACGTTCAGCCTGGCCGAGCTCGCGGCGCAGACCGCCAGCCGCCCGGAGCTGGCCGCCCGGTTTGACGCCGAGTTCAACGCCGCCGCCGCCCACCTGCTGGCCCGGCTGTTCGCCCACCTGCCGCGGCGCGGGTTTTTCCACTGGGACGCCGCGCTCACGCCCGCCGCCGCCACCCCGCTCTTCGCCCGGGCGGAGCTGATGACCGGCCTGCGCCAGCTCGCCCCGTACCGCGACTCCACCCTGCTGGTGACGAACCTGCGGCCGGCCCTGATCCCGCCGCAGCGCCGGGCCACCCCGCGGCGCCGCCGCGACTACGAGGACGCCCTCGCCTTCGTCCAGGATCTCACCGCCGCCCGCACCACCCGCAGCGCCAACCTGCAGCTGCTGTTCCTGTGACGGGGTGAGCCCGCCCCGGGGACGCCGCGGTTTTTGTTTTCCGCGCAGCAGCGTTCCTCCTAGAAACCCACCCATGGCCAAGACGATCTTTCAGAAAATCATCGACCGGGAGATCCCCGCGAAGATTGAGCACGAGGACGAGCAGTGCATCGTCCTGCACGACATCCAGCCCCAGGCGCCGGTCCACCTGTTGATCATCCCCAAGCGGCCCCTCGCCCGGCTCAGCGAGGCGACGGCCGCGGACCAGGCCCTGCTCGGCCACCTGCTGCTCACCGGCCAGGCCCTGGCGCGGAAGCTCAACCTCGGCGCCGGTTTCCGGCTCGTGGTCAACAACGGCCCGCACGGCGGCGAGTCCGTGCCCCATCTCCACGTGCACCTGCTCGCAGGCCGCCAGCTGGTCTGGCCGCCGGGCTGACCGGCGGCGCAGGCTTGAACCCCGCCCCCCGGTCAGCTTGGGATGTCCCGCCCCATGAAACTTTCCCCCAGCCAGATCGAGCAGTTCCGCCGCCGCGGCTACGTGGCCGTACCCGGTTTTTTCAATGCGACGGAGACCGCCGCGCTGCAGGCCGACCTCGCCCGGCTCCAGCGCAACGGCTTTCTCCGCAACGTCGCCACGGACGGCGACGGACGGACGCATTCGAGCACGCGGCAGAACCTGCAGCTGTGCCCGGCCAATTTCTACAGCACCCTCATCCGCGCCCTGCCCTTCGCGCCCCAGGTGATCGAGGCGGTCACCCGCCTGATCGGGCCGGAGATCACCCTGCACCTCGACCAGATTTTCCTGAAGCCGGGCCGCACCGGGGTGGGCACCGCGTGGCACCAGGACAACGCCTACTTCAAGATCCCGAAGCCGCTCCGCGGCACCGCCATGTGGATCGCGATTCATGACGCCACGGCGGCCAACGGCACGCTGCGCGTCATCCCGGATGCCTGGGAAACCGCCCTGCCCCATGCGCGCGACGGGAACAGCGACCACCACGTCCGCTGCCACCCCGATGAAGCGAAGGCGGAGACGGTCGAGCTGGCGGCCGGGGGCGTGATCTTTTTCTGCTACGGCACGCCCCATGCCACCGGCGACAACCAGACCGACGCGGAGCGCGCCGGCCTGGCGTATCATTTTCTCTGCGAGGACCAGACGGACGAAGCCTTTTACGCGGCGGGGCGCATCGGGAACCCGCGTCCGCGGCTCACCGGGCCGCGCGCGACCGGCGGACGGGAGGAATACGGCAACGTCATCGCCGGCACCTGGGAAGCCGAGGTCGCCCGGGCCGCGCCGCCCGCCAAGCGGTGAACGCCGGGACGGCTAGATGATCTCGCGGTAGTCGCGGTCCGGCAGCGGCGCAAGCGGCGCCCCCGGCAGCGTCTGGTACCAGTAGGCGACCGAGGCTAGGTCGTCCTGCAGCGCGAGGTAGCGCCGCTCGGGCAGGTCGTTGTCGCGCCAACCGAGCGCCTGCATCGTCACCCGCAGGTCCTGCTTGAAGAACACGGGGTCGTGCACATGGAAGCGGTAGAGCGTCATCCGCGCGCCCACCTGCAGCGACTTGCCGACGACGTGCTGGAAGCCGAAGTACGGGGAGGAGAAATTGTTTTCGTCGAAGCACCAGGCGCCGCCGAAGTAGTCCTCGGTGCCCGTGCCGCAGATCGTCGGCCACTCCCGGTCCCCGTCGAGGTACATCTTGATCTCGCCCTCGCCCCACCAGCCGGCGTTGTTCTGCTGCCAGCTCATGAAGGTGCCGACGTACTGGCCGTGACCCTGCACGCCGTCGAGGATGGTGTAGACCTCCTTGTACGGCACGGGGTTGGTGCGCCGGAACTGGGCGTGGAACGCGAGCGCGTCCGCCGGCACCGGCTCCAGGGTGTAATTGATGGTGTAGAAGCAGTGCGGCAGGTCGAGGGGGAGGGTGTTCTCGACGGTGATGCGGGCGTGCCGGCGGAACGGCATCGCGAAGAAGCAGTTCATGCCGCCCTTGGGATTCACATTGATCGGCAGCGCATTGATGGCTTGGTCGCGGTTCCACGACTGGCACATGAAATCGCCGACGGGACACTCGACCGACGGGTGCTTCTGGCCGTCCCAGTAGATCCGGAGGATCGCCTGCCGCCGGAACTTCACGTCGAACGTGATCCAGATGTGCCGGATGATGCCGGGCCCCTCGTGGTCCATGAGGGTGATGGTCTTGCCCGCCGGGATCGGGACGCAGGGCGAGCATTTCCAGCCCCGCCCAAGATCGCGGGCCTGGTCGCAGGCCACGGGGATCAGGGAGGTTTTTTTGGTGGCCGCGCCGCCGGCGCCTTTTTTGCCGAGCGGATTTTCCGCGGAGAGCGAGCGGGACTCAGCCTGGCGCTGTTGGAACAGGTTCGAGAGGTCGATGGAGGGGTTCATGCGGATGGAAAAAAAGGGGGCGGCCGGCCGGTCGCCGGGCGGCGGTTATTTCAGCCATTTGGCCAGCCAGGCGTGGACCTCGCCATACCAAAAACGGCTGTCCTCCCCGCGCAGGATCCAGTGGCCCGCCTCCGGGAAGACCAGCAGCCGGCTCGGGACGTTGAGCCGCTGCTGGGTGGCGAAGTTCATCAGGGCGTTGTTCAGCGGCACGCGGTAATCCAATTCGCCCACCGTGATCAGAATCGGGGTCACGAAGCCGGTGCCCTTGGCGTGGTTGCCGCCCTGCATGACCGGGCTCTGTTCCAGCCAGATCCGGCGATCGCCCCAGACGGGGGTGCCGCTGTTGACCTCGCGGCCGTAGATGCTGTCGCTGGTGCCCCACTGCATGACGAGGTCCATCTCGCCCGCGTGGGAAACGATGGCCCGGTAGCGGGTGGTGGTGGCCTGGAGCCAGTTGGCGAGATGGCCGCCGTAGCTGGCGCCACCGGCCGCCTGGCGGGTCCCGTCGATGAAGGCGTAGCGGCGGATGGCCTCGTCGGCCGCCTCGTTGATCTCCTCCGCCGGGCCCTTGAGCGGGTCGAACTGAATGGACCGGGCGAACTCCTCGCCGTAGCCGGTCGAGCCCTTGTAGTCAGTCAGCAGCACCACGTAGCCCGGCTGGGCCAGCAGGTGGTAGTTCCAGCGGACCACGAACGAGTCGTGCCACATGTTGGCCGCGCCCCCGTGCAGCACGACGAACAGCGGGTATTTCTTGGCCGGATCAAACCCCGGCGGCTTCACCAGCATGTTGTGCAGCTCGCGGCCGTCGCGGGCCTTGAATGAGAAATGCTCCACCGGGAGCCAGTCCAGGGTGGCGGCCCGCGCGGTGTTGATGGAGGTCAGCCGCTGCGGCGCGCCGTTGAAGGCATAGACCTCCGGCGGGCTGACCGCGCTTTCCCAGAGGCCGACCAGCGCCGGGCCGCCCGCGTCCAGTCCGCTGCAGCTGCCGGTCGCCGGCGAGGGCTCGTCGCGCACGGCGCCGCCCGCGTAGCTGACCGAATGCAGCTGCTCCAGCCCGGCGTGCTCGTAGGTGAAATAGATGCGGTCCGAGCCCGCCGGCGTCGCATAGACCGACACGGAACGGTCCAGCGCGGCGGTCAGCACCCGGCGCTCGGGCCGGAACGGCCAGGGGAAGCTCGCCAGCCGCGTCAGGTCGTAGACCTGGCCCGGCGTGTTGGGGTCCGTGAGGCAGAGGAGCCGTTGCCCGTCGGGGGAGAAGGAGAGCCGGCCATAGCTGCCGGTGTCGTGGGTGAGCTGCTGCGGCTCGCCGCCGGCCAGCGTGGCGAGGAAAATCTGCACGGCCACCGGAGCCCGGGCCGCCTCATCGCGGTTGGTCGCGGCGGTGAAAACCACCGCCGTGCCATCCGGCGTCCACTCCGCCTCCAGGTTGGGCCCCTCGCTCCCGTGGGGGGCGCCGAAGCCCGGCCGGCGGATCAGCTGGGTGCCGGCCAGCAGGTCCCGCGGCTTCGCCCCCGCGCGCGCCTCCTGCACCAGCAGGTGGGGCTCCTGCTCGTCCAGCCAATGATTCCAAAAGCGCACGGGGAACTGCTCGTAGGCCCGGACATTGTATTTGCGCTCCTTGCGCTCCTTCGCGGCCCGCTGGTTGGCCGCCTCATCCGGGGCTCCGGGATATACCTGGCTCACGAACAGCAGGGTGCGGCCGTCGGGACTCCACTTCGGCGCGCCCGCGCCCAGCGTCAGGCTGGTGAGGCGCTCCGCCTCTCCCCCCGACAGATCCAGCACGTAGAGCTGGCTCGCCTCGTCCCCGTCACGCTTGGCCGAAAAGGCGATCTTCCGGCTGTCCGGGGACCAGCTCACCCCGCCCTCGGCGCCCTTGCTGTAGGTCAGCCGGCGGGGGGGCGAGGCGTCGGCGAGGGACTTGATCCACAGGTCGGACCACTGCTCCTTCGCGTCGTAGGCGGGAACCGTCACCGCGTAGACCACCCAGCGGCCGTCCGGGCTCGGCACCGGTGCGCCCACGCGCTGCATGAGCCACACGTCCTCGTGCGTGATCGCGTGGCGGGCGGGAGGGGTCGGCGGCGGGGCGGCGCCGGCCAGCGTCGCGCCCAGCAGCCAAAGGACAGGGAGTTTTTTCAGCATGGAAATCAGCCCCGAGCCTCGAACGTGCCGTCCGCCCGTTTGACGACCAGCCGCTTGAGCTCAAGCAGCATGAGCGTCGGCGAAAGCCGCGCCGCGGGCAACCCCGTTTGCGCCGCCAGCGCATCGGGCGTGAGCTGCGCGCCCCCGCGCAGGCACTCCCACACCACGGCCTCGTCCCCCGCCAGGTCGCGGCCGGCCGGCACTCCCCCACCCGGCTTGTCCGGGATCGGCGGCGGGCGCAGCCCGGCGAGGTAGTTGAGCTCGGAGAGGACATCCTCGATGCTGGTCAGCAGCGTGGCGCCGTCCCGAATGAGCTGGTGGCAGCCCGCGCTGCTGGACTGGTCGATGCGGCCGGGCACGGCGAAGAGCAGCCGCCCCTGCTCGCCCGCGAAGCGCGCGGTGATCATGGCGCCGCCGCTGACATCGGTTTCGACGATGATCGTGGCCTCGCACATGCCGGCGACCACCCGGTTGCGCATCGGGAAGCTCTGCCGGTCCGCGCGGCGGCCGAAGGGAAACTCCGAGAGGATGGCCCCCTGCGCCTCGATCTGCCGGTAGAGCGCGAGGTTCTCCGGCGGGTAGATGAGATCGATGCCGCAGCCCAGCACCGCCGCGGTTTTCCCGCCCACCGACAGCGCCCCCTCGTGGGCGGCGGTATCGATGCCCCGGGCCAGCCCGCTCACCACACAGAATCCCAGCCGCCCGAGTTCCGCCCCCAGCCGCTTGGCCGTGGCCTGGCCGTAGAGGGTGGACCGGCGCGAGCCGACCACGGCGATGCAGGGCTGGGTGAATTCGTCGCGGCCTTTCCGATAGAGGCCGATCGGCGGATCGCTGATTTCCTTCAGCAGCTTGGGATAGGCCGCCTCGCGGGCCGTGATAAACGCGGTATCGGCCTGCGCCATCCGCTCCTCCTCCCGCCCGAGGTCGAAATGCTCGCGCCACCGGGTGAGGGTCGAACTGATGGCCGGGCCGACGCCGCGCACGCCCTCCAGCTGGCGCGCACTGGCCGCAAAGATGGCCCGCGGATCGCCGCCCAGTTCCTCCAGCAACCGGTTGAGCGTGATCGGCCCGATGTTCGGCAGCGCGTTCAGCACCAAAAACGCCTGCCGCTCGGTCAACTCACTGCTCATGCCCCGACTCTCGCAGGGCAACAGACAAAAAGTCGAGCAGCTGTGTCGTCGCCACCGCCGTCTGGCCGTGGGCGCGGGCGAGCAAATCAGCGGCGATGCCATGCCAGACCACCCCGCGACTCGCCGCCAACAGCGGCGCCTGCGGCGTCTGCGCGAGCAGTCCGCCGATCAGCCCGGCCAACAAATCGCCGCTGCCGCCGCGGGCCAGAACCGGCCCGCCAAAAAAACTATGATACACCGCCCCGCCCTCGCTGAGGCGGGTGACCGACCCCTTGAGCACGACCGTCGCCCCGGGCTGGCGGCAAAACGCGCGCAGGTGGTCGGAGCTGCCGACCGCGGCGCCGGCGCGGCGGCGCCCCCCCCCGGCCAGGCGGGCAAACTCCCCGGCGTGCGGCGTCAGCACGAGCCGGGTCTTGGCGGCGCGCACGATCTCCGGCTGCAGCGCGTCCGCATCGAGCAGCACGGGCCGCCGCACGCTCTTCACCAGATCCAGGACGAGGGCCAGGGTCTCCGCCTCGCACCCGAGGCCGGGCCCAATCACCAAGGCGGTCGCCCGCGGCAGCCGGGCCTCCAGCAGGGGCCGGCCAGCCAGCGCCAGTCCGCCCGCGGGCGTTTCCGGCCAAGCCACCCACATCGCCTCGGGCGCCCGGGCGGCAAACGCCGGCGCGAGCGAGGCCGGGACCAGCGCCGTGACCAGACCCGCTCCGCTGCGCAGCGCGGCCAGCACCGTCATCAGCACCGCCCCGGGATAGCTGCGCGATCCGCCCAGCACGAGCAGATGCCCCTGGCTGCGCTTGTCGCTGGAGGCGGGCCGCAGGGCCGCGAGCGGGGCGAGCAGGGCGGCGGTGAGCACCCGGTCGTTGCCCGGCTCCGCACCCGTGAAAAACCCGAGGTCGAGATAACGGATCCGGCCGGCGTTGCCGGCAGCGATCACCGGGGTCTTCACCAGGCCCGTCGCGTAGGTAAAGTCAGCCCGGAAAAGCCCTGCGCTGGGCAGGTCCACGGCCGCCCGCAGGCGGACGGGGAGCTGGTTGACGCGCTCGAGCAACGCGGCCACGGCCGGGCCGGCGGGCGCGCGGAACTGGAAGCCAAACACGCCATCGAGGCAGAGGTCCCAGGAGCCGTGGACGGCGGCGGGCGGCAGGAGGGCGAGGCGGTCGCCGGCGAGGGCCACGAGGGAGCGGTAGGCCCGGGTCGCCAGCGGGCGGAGCGCGCGGGCGCCGAAGGCCAGCACGAGGTCAACGCGCGCCGCGGGAAATGCGGTCAGGATCGCCCCGGCAGCGAGGAGGGCATCCCCGCCGTTGTGTCCCTTGCCCGCGAGCACGAGCACCCGCCCGCTGGCGGGGAAGCCGCCGATTTCGCGGAAATCATTCAGCACCGCAGCCGCCACGGCGCGCCCGGCCTGCTGCATCGCCGGCCACTCCCGGGCCTCGTCACCGGCAAAGCGCTTCGCCTCCAGCCGGCCCGCCTGCTCGCAGGAAAGCATGGGATGGCTGGTGGGCTTCATGGGCGTGATCCGGGGCCCCCGCCCGGCGGAGGCGGGGCGGCGGTCCCGCGGTCCAGCCACTCGCGGCGTTGTTCCTCGGTCTCGGTGTATTGCAACGGCGAGCGGACGTGCACGCCGTGGGTCAGGAGCGGGCGCGTCAGCTTCGGGATGGACCGGAAGTAGCAGCTGTCGCCGCTCCGGAGGATCTCGTAGCAAATCGAGTAGCTCTTGCGGTCCACGTCCCACAGCGCGACTTCCGTCAGGTCGTGCTCCCAGACGGCGTAGCGGCCCCACTCCGCGAACACCGCCTCGATGTCCGTGGCCAGCGGGCGCGCCAGCAGGACCGGGGCGGGAGGCGGGCCGGACGGCCCGGCGGCCCGCGGGGCGTCGCGCGGGAGGGACCAGACAAAGAGCGCGCCGGCCACGAAGCCGAGCAGCACCCAGGAAGGGGTCTTCGAGAGCCGGGCGGGCGACGGGGGGCGGTCGAGCGTCTCATCCATGGCAGGGGGCCCGGGTTCAGGCCCGGACGAGGGCGGCGACGGCCAGGGCGTGGGTCTCGGTGTGGGACAGGGTGACCATCACGTGGGTGGCCCCGAGTTGCGCGAGCAAGGCCTGGCCCTGCGGGTCGAGGCGGATGAGGGGTTCGTGGCGGGCGCCGTGATAGACCGAGACCGAGCGCCAGCCCAGCTCGGCGCCAATGCCGGTGGTGAAGCATTTCGCGACGGCCTCCTTGGCGGCGAAGCGCGCGGCGTAATGCTTGTGCGGATGGGCCATGGCCGAGCAATAGGCGCGCTCCTCGTCGGTGAACACCCGCTCCAAAAACCGCGGTCCCTGGCGCTCGAGGACGCCGCGCACCCGTTCCACCTCGATCAGGTCGGCGCCCAATCCGAGGAGCACGCCGCCGGGCGGCAGGGAAAATCCGAGCGGGACGCTCATGGGTTCAGCCGGGCCTTCAGCTCGCGGACCGCTTCCTCGATGCCGGTGAACAGCGCGCGGCTGATGATGCTGTGCCCGATGTTCAGCTCATGGAGGTGGGGGAGCGTGCGCACCTCGGTGAGGTTGACGTAATTGATCCCATGGCCGGCGTTGACGGTCAGGCCGAGCTCGTGGGCCCGCACGCAGCCGAGCCGGAGGAGCTGGAATTCCGCCGCGCGCCGCGGGGTGTGGTAGGCATGGGCATAGGCGCCGGTGTGGAGCTCGACCAGCGGCGCGCCGAACTGGGCCGCCTGCTCGATCTGCGCCTCGCTCGGGTCGATGAAGAGGCTGGTCTTGATGCCCGCCGCGTTCATCGCGTCGACGCAGGCCTGCACGCGCGCGCGGTTGCCCACGACATCGAGGCCGCCCTCGGTGGAAACCTCCTGCCGATTCTCCGGCACGAGGCAGACGGTGGCGGGCTGCAGCTTGAGCGCGAACGCGGTCATCTCGGGCGTGCACGCCATCTCCAGGTTGAGGCGGGTCGCGATGCTCTCGCGCAGGCGCCAGACATCGCGCTCCTGGATATGCCGGCGGTCCTCCCGCAGGTGCACCGTGATGCCATCGGCGCCGGCCCGCTCGCCGAGCAGGGCGAGGGCGACCGGATCGGGCTCGACGGCGCCCCCGGTGGTGGCGGGTTCCTCGCGGTAGCGCGCCTGGCGCACGGTGGCGCAGTGGTCAATGTTAAGGCCGAGGAGAATCATGGGGCGGAGGTTTGACGCGATTAAGCGACCTGTGAATCTGCATGGCAAAGCGAAATGACCCCCTCTTCCGAGCCCGTTCCCGGCGTAACCGCCCCACCCTTGCCGGCCAAGACCGAGAACCTGCTCGTCAGCCTCGTCTGCAACATCGTGGTGCCGGCCGTCGTGCTCGGCAACCTGAGCGGTCCGCACCGGCTGGGCCCGGCCTGGGCCCTGGTTGCCGCCCTGGGGTTCCCCCTCGCCTACGGCATCCATGATTTCGTCCGCCGGCGGAAGGCCAACTTCATCTCGATCGTCAGCTTCGCCGGCGTGCTGCTGACCGGCGGCCTCGGGCTGCTCAAGCTGGCCGGATTCTGGTTTGCCGTGAAGGACGCCGCGGTGTCCTCGCTGATCGGCGGCGCGGTGCTCCTTTCGCTCCGCAGCCGCGAGCCGCTGGTGAAGGCGATTTTCTGCAACGACACGGTGATGGACCTGCCGCGCGTCGGGGCGGCGCTGCGGGAGCGCGGCACCGAGGCCGGTTTTGCCGGGCTGCTGCGGCAGTGCACCCTGATTGTGGCGGCGGCGTTTTTCGTGAGCGCGGCGCTCGGCTACGGCCTGGCCCGCCACCTCCTGCGCAGCCCGGCCGGCACGCCCGAGTTCAACGCCGAACTCGCCCAGATGCACTGGCTCAGCTGGCCGATCATCGTGGTGCCGTGCATGGCCCTGATGATGGTCGCGCTGTGGCGGCTGATCGTGGGCCTCAAGGCCCTGACCGGGCTGACGACCGACGAGATCTTCAAGTCCGAACCGGCGAAAAAGTAGGCCGCCCCACCCCGCTCAACCCCGCTGCGCGATCGGCCGGTAGTCGCGCTTCACGGGACCGGCGTAGACCTGGCGCGGACGGTAGATGCGGCCCTTCGGGTTGGCGGCGACCTCGCGCCAGTTGGCGATCCAGCCCGGCGCGCGCCCGATGGCGAAGATGATGGTGAACATGTTCACCGGGATGCCGAGCGCCCGCATGATGATGCCGCTGTAGAAGTCGACGTTCGGGTAGAGCTTGCGGGAGAGGAAGTAGTCGTCCTTGAGCGCGGCCTGTTCCAGGTTCTTCGCGATCGCCAGGAGCGGGTCGTTGATGCCGAGCTTGGTGAGCACGTCATCACAGGCCTGGCCGATGATCTTGGCGCGGGGGTCGAAATTCTTGTACACCGCATGGCCGAAGCCCATCAGCCGGCTGCTCTTGCTGCCCGACTTGGCGGCGGCGATGAAGCGGGTGCCGTCGTCGTGCTCGTCGTGGATGGACTGCAGCATGTGCATGACGGCGGTGTTGGCGCCGCCGTGGAGCGGGCCGGACAGCGCGCAGATGCCGGCGGAGAGGGAGGTGAAGAGGTTGGCCGCGCTGGAGCCCACCATGCGCACGGTCGAGGTGCTGCAGTTCTGCTCGTGGTCGGCATGGAGCAGCAGGAGGGTGTTGAGCGCCCGGGTGACCTCGGGGGCGACCACATAGTCCTGGTACAGCTCCGAGAACATCATGTGGAGGAGGTTGTCGCAGAACGGAATGTCCTTCGGCGGGACATAGGGCAGGCCGTTCTGGTAGCGATAGAGCATCGCCCCGATGGTGCGGATCTTCGAGATGGCCATGGCGGCCGCGAGGTCGAAGTTCGCCAGATCCTTCTCAAAGTCGTTCGTGGCCAGCTGCGGGTAATGCGCCGCGAGCGAGGCGACGATGGACGAGAGCATGGCCATCGGCGGGGCGTCCTTCGGGTAGCCCTGAAAAATGGCCTGCATCTGGGGCTCGATGGCGGCGTGCTGGCGCAGGCGGCCGCTGAAGACCTTGCGCTGCTCCACCGTGGGCAGTTCGCCGTAGATCACCAGATAGGCCGTCTCGACAAAGTTGCTGTGCTGCGCGAGCTGCTCGATGGGATAGCCGCGGTGGCGGAGAATGCCGTTTTCCCCGTCGAGGTAGGTGATGGCGCTCTCGCAGGAACCGGTGTTGCCGTAGCCCTGATCGTAGGCGATGTACCCGGTGTCGGCGCGCAGCTTGCGCGTATCGAGGGCCTTTTCGCCCTCGGTGCCGACGATCACGGGCAGCGAATATTCTTTGTCGTCGAGTTTGAGCTGTGCGGTCATGGCCATGATGGAATTACACGAAGCCGAATCCGGGCCGCTTGCAAAGCAAAGTTATCTGCGCGGAAGCCGGCCCTCCCAGCTCATTAGCGAACTGCGCCTTGCCCGTTAGAGAATCTGCCGCGGGGTCCTAGCCGCGGGCGGCCGCGGCGGCGAAGTTGCGGTAGACCTGGAGTCCCTTCGCCTGGCTTTTTTCCGGGTGGAACTGCGTCGCGAAACAGCGGCCGCGCCCGATCGCGGCGCAGAACTCGCCGCCGTACTCGCTCGTCGCGAGCACCAGCGCCCGGTCCGCCGGCACGCAATGGAAGCTGTGCACGAAATAAAACGCCTCGCGGTCGGCGGCGAGGCCGGCGGCCAGGGGCGAGCCCGGTTGGATGAACTGCACGGTGTTCCAGCCCATGTGCGGAACCTTGAGTCCGGGCGGGCCGCGGAAGCGGACCACCTGGCCGGGGAAGATGCCGAGGCCGGTGACGTCGCCCTCCTCCGAGTGCTCAAACAGCGCCTGCATGCCGAGGCACACGCCGAGGAACGGACGGTCCGCCGCGATCCATTCGCGCACCGTCGTATCCAGCTTCGCCGCGCGGAGCGCGGCCACGCAGTCGCGCAGCGCGCCGACGCCCGGCAGGACCAGCCCGACCGCCCCGCTCGCGGCCACCTCGGCCGGGGTGCGCACCACGCGCGGCGCCGCGCCGGCGGCCTCCAGCGCCTTGGTGACGCTGCGCAGGTTGCAGATCCCGTTGTCGATGACGGCGATCACCGTCACGGGAGCAGGGGGCGGGAGGTTGGGAGGGCGAAAACCATCAGGAAAAAGACCGACGCTCGGATGGGCCGGAACGACAGGCAGGAAGGGGCGAGGTCAAACGGGGGCGGTCGCTGCCGCCGGTCCGCTCCGGCCGGTTCCTGCCGGCCAGATCAAATCGTGCCCTTGGTCGAGGGCAGCAAGTCGGCCGCCCGCGGCTCGATTTGAGTCGCCTGGTCCAGGGCGCGCGCGAGGCACTTGAAAACCGCCTCGGCCACGTGGTGCGGCTCCTCGCCGTACAGCAGCTGGACATGCAGGTTCGCGCCGAGCGCGTTGCTGAACGCGCGGCAAAATTCCTTCACCAGGACGATGTTGAAGTCGCGCACGAACATGGTCGGCGCGTCGGCCAGGTAGACCAGGTGCGGGCGCCCGCCGACATCCACCACCACGCGGGCGAGCGACTCGTCCATCGGCAGGAGGAAAAAACCATAGCGGCGGATGCCCACCTTGTCGCCCAAGGCCTCCTTGAAGGCCTGCCCCAGCACGAGGCCCACGTCCTCCACGGTGTGGTGGTAATCCACGTCGGTGTCGCCCTTCGCCTTCACCGTGAGATCAAACAGGCCGTGCTTGGCGAACAGCGTCAGCATGTGGTCGAAGAAGGGCACGCCGGTGTCGATCTTGCCGGCGCCGCGGCCATCGACCGCGAGGGTGAGCGTGATGTCGGTCTCGGCCGTCCGGCGGGTGACGGTCGCTACGCGTTGGGAGTTTTTAGCCATGCGTCGAGGGAGTCTTGGAGGACAAGCATTTCATCGTCCGTGCCGACGCTGATGCGGAGGAACGAGGCGGTCAAGGCATGGCTGGGAAAGTACCGGACCAGCACCTGGCGCGAGCCGAGGAAGTCATAGGCGGACCGGGCGACCGCCGGGCCGCTGGCGCCCCGGGCATCCCGGGGCTCGGTGAAGATGAAGTTGGCCTGGGAGGGATAGGTGAACCAGCCACGCTCGGCGGCAAAGCGGCCCAGCTGGGCGTCGCGCGTGGCCCGGACCTTGGCGATGACCTGCGCATAATAGTCCGGGTCCTCCACCGCGGCGAGGGCGGCCGCCTGCGACAGCCGGTTGACGTTGTAGCTGTCCCGCACGCGGTCGAGCAGGCCGATGATCTCGGGGTCCGCCAGCGCATAACCCACCCGGATGCCGGCCAGGGCATAGGCCTTGGACAGCGTGCGCACGACGACCAGCCGGGGGTGGGCGGCCAGCAGGGGAACGGCGTTTTCCGCCGCAAAGGGGGCATAGGCCTCATCCACGACCAGCAGGCCGCGAAAGGCCGCGAGCACCCGCGCGAGTTCGGCATTGGAAAACGCGACGCCGGTGGGGGCGTTGGGCGAGGTCAGGAAAAACGCCTGGGCAGACGAGGCGGCGATCTGCTCGATCGGCAACTGCATTGAGCGCTCGAACGGGAGGACGGCGCTGGCGCCCTGCTGGATCGCCACCAGCACCGGGTACAGCGAGTAGCTCGGGAACATCCAGCTGGCGGCGGCGGCCGGCGCGCAGCAGGCGCGGACCAGGAGGTTGAGAATGTCATCCGAGCCGTTGCCGACGCAGACGTTCTCCTCCCGGACCCCGTGCAGGCGGGCGAGGGCGGCGCGCAGCGGGCGGCTGGGGGGATTGGGGTAGAGCCGCAGCGAGGCCCCGTCGCGGCCGATCTCCCGGTGCAGGGCCTCCACGACGCGGGGGCTGGGGGCGTACGGGCACTCGTTGGTGTTCAGCTTCACCCAGCCGGGCCCGGTGGGCTGGAGGCCGGGGGTGTACGCGTGCAGCCCGCGAACATGAGGCAGGGCCAACGACGCCAGCGGGGAGGACGGCATGGCGCGATTATTTTTCCGCGCGAATCCGGACCGAGCGGCCATGCGCATCGAGCCGCTCCATCGCGGCAAAGGCGGCCACGATCGGTTCGGCGCGGCGCACGCTGGCGCGGTTGTAGCCCACGAGGCTCGTCCGGCGGAGGAAGTCCGTCACGCGCAGGCCGCTGAAAAACCGGCCGGCCCGGCCGGTCGGCAGCACATGGCTGGGGCCGGCGACGAAATCGCCCAGCGCGGTGGGGGTGAAGTTGCCGAGCATGATGGCGCCGGCCGTCGTGATGGCGCGGGTGAGCCCCTTGGCGGCGGAATCCTTCACCAGCAGCTCGAGGTGCTCGGGGGCGACATAGTTGGCGACCGCCGCGGCCTGGGCCAGGGTGGCCACCTCGATGGCGAGGAAACCCTCGGCGAGGACGCGGGCGGTCTGCTCCGTGCGCGTGAGGAGCGGGAGCTGTTTTTCCAGCTCGGTCAGGATGCCGGCGATGACCTTGGCCGAGGTGGCGACGAGGTAGATCTTCTCCCGGCCGGAGCCGTGCTCCGCCTGGGCCAGCAGGTCGGACGCGGCAAAGTCCGCCCGGGCGGTCTCGTCGGCGATGACCATGACCTCGCTGGGGCCGGGCAATGAATCCACGCCCACCGTGCCAAACACCTGGCGCTTGGCCTCGCAGACAAAGGCGTTGCCCGGGCCGAAGACCTTGTCGACCGCCGGGATCGTGCTCGTGCCGTAAGCCATGGCCCCGATGGCATGCACCCCGCCCAGCTTGTACACCTCGTCCACCCCCACCAGATGCAGGGCGGCCAGCAGGCCGTCGGCAATCTTGCCCGAGGAATTGGAGGGGGTGAACACGGCGATCTCGGGGCAGCCGGCGATTTTGGCCAGCGTCGCGGTCATCAGGACCGTCGAGACCAGCGGCACCTGGCCGCCGGGCACGTAGAGGCCGACGCGGCGGATGGGGTCGTACTTCTCCCCCACGCTCGCGCCGTGCTGGTTTTTCCCGGACCAGGCCTGCGGCAGGCCCCGGCGGTTGAAGGCGACGATGCTGTCATGCGCGGCCGCGAGGGCCCGCCGTTCGGCCGCCGGCAGCCGGCGCGCGGCGCCGGTCAGTTCGGCGGGTTTGACGCGAAAATCGCGCGCCTGGAGCTTGGCGCCGTCGAACTTGGCCGCGTAGTAGCCCACCGCCTCATCCCCGCGCTCGCTGACCGCGGCGAGGATGGCGGCCACCCCGGCGGAGAGTTCCCGCGAGACCACGGCTCCACGGCAGAACGCCGCCAGTTCGTCATCAAAGGTCCGGGAGGTGTGGGAGAGGGTGCGCACAGCGGAAGTAGAGCGTAAAAGCGGGCGGATGGGAAGCGAAGCGGGCGCTCGCGGCGGGGCGGCCCGGGCTACCGGCTGTTGAGGGCCGGCAGGGCGAAGGTGTCCGGTGGGAAGGTCTCGTTCACGGTCACCCGGTCAAAGGTGATCGTCACCGTCTGCAGCTGGCCGTTCGGGCCCTTGGCCGTGGTGGTGATCGCCTTGGGAAAGCGGAGCCCACCGGCCCTGATTTCTCCCTGCTCCCGGATGCTGACCCCCGACTCATTCTCGGTCAGGACCAGCCGGCCGGTCGCCGGCTCAAAATAACGGTAGAAAACAATGTTGTCCGCGTGCACGTAGGCGATTTTCCGGCAGGTGAGGCCGTCGACGGTCGCGAGCCCCTGGTCCAGCACCCGCCCACCCTCCCGCTCCAAGCCGCGGTAAAAGCCCAGGTTTTCCCAGGTGTTGGCCCGCAGACGCTTGATCTGGTCCTTGGAGTAGATCTGCAACTTTCCGCGAGCCGGATCCTTCGCCTCCTGCACCCGGTGCCAGGCATCGTAGCCGTCCAGGGCCGTCACCTCGACGCCCTTGTCCGAACGGGAGACGATGCGCTGCTGATAGGGTGCCTGGACCATGATTTCCACCGTGACATAGGTCTGCTTCCTGGGGTCCGCCGGGTCCGGCATGACCAGCGAGCCCGTGTAGTGCACGGATTTCACGGTCGCGAGCGCCGCCTCCGGGCCGACGTAGGCCCGGGCCAGGGCGATGACGGGAGGTTCGGCCCGGATCGCGGTCAGGGGCAGCGCGAGGCAGGCGGTCAGGCGGAGGAGGAGCAGGCGACTCATGGCGGGAGGCAGCTTGGCCGAAAGTTCACCCCGAGGAAAGCCCGCTGCAGGCCTACTCCCACTCGATGGTGGCGGGGGGTTTCGAACTGATGTCGAGCACCACCCGGCTGACGCCGCGCACCTCGTTGGTGATGCGGCTGGAGATCTTTTGCAGGAGTTCGTGGGGCAGCTTCGCCCAGTCGGCCGTCATGGCGTCGAGGCTCTCGACGATGCGCAGGGCGACCACGTAGTCGTAGGTGCGCTCATCGCCGAAGACGCCCACCGTCTTCACCGGCAGGAACACGGCGAACGACTGCCAGACCTTCCAGTAATAGCCGGAGCGCATCATCTCGTCCTGCAGCACGGCGTCCGCGTTGCGCAGGATCTCGAGGTTGTCGGGCGTGATGGCGCCCATGACGCGCACCCCCAGGCCGGGGCCGGGGAACGGCTGCCGCCAGACGACCTCCTTGGGCAGGCCGAGCGCGGCCCCCACGGCGCGGACCTCGTCCTTGAACAGCTCGCGGAGCGGCTCGATGAGCTTGAGCTTCATGCGTGCCGGCAGTCCGCCGACGTTGTGGTGGGTCTTGATCAAGGAGGCGGGATTGCCGGCGATCGAGACACTCTCGATCACGTCGGGATAGAGCGTGCCCTGGCCGAGAAAATCGGCGTGCCCGATCGACTTGAGAGACTTTTCAAACACCTCGACGAAGGTGCGGCCGATGATCTTCCGCTTGCGCTCGGGTTCGACCACGCCCTTGAGCCGGCGCAGGAAAAGCGCGCCGGCGTCGACGACCCGGAGGTCGATCTTGAAATGCCGCTGGTAGAGGGACTCGACGGCGGCGCGCTCCCCCTTGCGCAGGAGGCCGTTGTCGACAAAGACGCAGGTGAGCTGCCGGCCGATCGCCTTGTGCAGCAGCGCGGCGGCCACCGAGGAATCCACGCCCCCCGAGAGGCCGAGCAGCACGCGGGACTTGCCCACCTTGGCCCGGATGTCGGCCACGGCGTGCGCGATGAAGTCCTTGGTCGTCCAGTCCTGCTTCGCCTGGCAGACGCCCACGAGGAAATTGCGGATCATGTCCACGCCGCGCTCGGTGTGGGAGACCTCGGGGTGGAACTGGATGCCGTAGAAGCCGCGCTTGGCGTCCTCAATCCCGGCAAAGGGCGAATTTTCCGAGATGGCCGTGGCCACGAAGCCGGGCGGCAGCTGGGTGAGCTTGTCGCCGTGCGAGTTCCAGATCCGGAGCTTGCGTGGCAGGCCGGCAAAGAGCTTGCCGGGGCGCCGGATGGTGAGCTGGCCGTGGCCGTACTCGCGCGCCTTGCTCAGCGCGACCTGACCGCCGAGGAAGTGCCCCATGAGCTGCACGCCGTAGCAGATGCCCAGCACGGGCACGCCGAGCGCAAAAATCTCAGGATCCGGGTGCGGGGCGGTCTTCGCGTAGACGCTCTGCGGGCCGCCGGACAAGATGATGCCCACCACCCCATCGGCGCGCAGCTTCGCGGCCGGGGTCGAATAATGGTAGATCTGGGAGTAGACTTGGCACTCGCGAATGCGGCGCGCGATGACCTGCGTGAGCTGAGAACCGAAGTCGAGAACGGCGATGGTCTGGGGCATGGAGGGCAGGGACGAGGAGCGGAAAACGATTAGGCCGACAACAAACCGCGGGCCTGTCAATGGCCCGGCGGACGCCGGCGCCGCGCGGTCAGAAGCTCAGCCGGGCGTTGGACTGGTCGCACCGCGGGCAG
>SESH01003565.1_pt1 | contig 18492 bp, 17 predicted proteins | sample 3171561 | NCBI WGS metagenome assembly SESH01 (sample SAMN10866947, study PRJNA518727) | freshwater metagenome | biome: subpolar coniferous forest; feature: holomictic lake; material: water; isolation source: holomictic Lake 442 2011 16.5 m and 2014 13 m | place: Canada: near Kenora, Ontario
CAGGCGGCGCCCCAGGCGGAGGCGCTCCAGGGTCAGCTGCAGTTCCACCAGGCGGCGCTCATCGCCCAGGGGGGCCCACAGGCGCGAGCCATGGTCCATGAGGGCCCGCAGAAGCTCCGCCAGGCTTACCAGGGCGGCCTCTGCGGCCACCGGATCCTCCCGCACCAGCTCCGACAGGCCGCTGATGGCGTTGAAGAGGACATGGGGATGCATTTGGCCCTGAAGGGCGCGAGCCTGGGCTTCCGTAGCAGCGCGGCGGGCCGCCGCCTCCTGGAATTCGGCCCGCTCCCGATCGGCCAACACCCACCCCAGCAGGAGGCCGAAGGAGAGGTTCGCGACGCCGATGACCCATAGCCGCGGGTGGATGGGGGTCCACCGGGGCTCTTCGCGGCGGGGACCCAGCATGCCCCCGCGATGTGGCGGCCCACTTTCAGGCGGGGCCATGCGCCGACCGGGGGCCTGAAACCCCGCGCCCACGGCCCCCAACAGCAGCAGCACCATGAGGGTGAGCGCCGCCATCCAAGGCAGGGCCTGCATGGCTCCGCGCAGGGGACTGGCCAAGGGCGCCTCGTCGCCTGTCCACTGCCAGGGTACCGGCGCGAGCACAAGAACGATGGTCACCCACAGGGAGGGGATGAAGAGCTCGATGAGACCGGGTTCCGGGAACCCCGCCACGATCCGGGTACCGTTCCAGGCCAATCCGAACAGCAGCGCGGCGCCCCAGGTTCGGGGGCGCCGCGTCCGCTGCCAGATGGCCTGAAGAACCGTTGATGCGCGCATGGTCTCTCAGGATAGCGGGTGGGTCATCAGGAGGGCTTCACCATGGGGCAGTCGGGCCCCATGCCATGGCCTGGGCCGAAGCCAGGGCCCGCTCCAGGTCCCTTCCTAGGGCCGCGACGGGCGCCCATGCCCATGGGGCCCTTCTCGAACCAGGCCTTCTGCTCAGCCGTGAGCAGGGGCAGGATCTCCTGCCGTAGGGCCCGGTGTTCGAGCATCATCTCGAACTGGGCGGCGGCGACCTTCTCATGCAGAACCTTGAGGGTGGCGGCATCGGTGGCGGCGTTGGCCATGGCTTCCCGCATGGCCTTGTGGGCCGCTGCTGCCACGTCGCCTTTGGCCTTGAGGGAGGCCTGGTGGCGGTCATGGATGCCCTTCACCTGGACCTGCTGGGCCTCGGTTAATTGCATGCCCATGAAGCCGCGCCCTGCGCCGGGCTCACCGCCACGACCAGGGCCGAAGCCGGGGCCACGGCCCTGGGCCGAAAGGGAAGCGCCGATGGCCAGCAGCGCAAAGGCGAAGGCGGTGAAGCGAAGAGAATGGATGCGCATGAGCAACTCCGGGTGTTGGGGGCGGGTGATCCGTCCACATCAGGAGACACCATCCCGAAGGCCAGGGTGGAGTCCCTACCGTGGATAGCAGCTGGCGGCAGCCGAATGACAGATCAGGGAGGTCGAGCGGGGAGGCTACTCGCCTTCCTCCGTCTCACCGATATCTTCGTCGATGGCTGCCCAGCGTCGTCGCGCCTGGAAGTTGGGTTCCTCCAGTCGGGCCAGGAAGGCCGTCATGCGCGGGCCCCAGGAAGAGGCGGCCAGGGCGCCTTCCGGAACATGAGGCAGGAGCTCCGCCGGGGCTTCCTCAAGACAGAGCTGCGTCAGGACCAGGCTCTGTCGGTAGCTTTCACCCACCGGGGTGAGATTGGCCGCCAAGGTGTCCAGGACCTCGGCCAGGGGGGCACCTTCGGGTAGTTCCTCGACCTCAGCCTCGACCAACCTAACGGTTTTCAGGCGGGCCGCCAACAGCTTCAGGTGCAGCCGCTCCAAGTCTCGCCGAATGGCCCCGCGGTCCAGCGCGTGGGCCGCATCCTCCAGGTGGGGATGCAGTTTCCGGAACAGCAGGGAGAGGGCTGTCTCCGCAGGTGTCATGGGGGTGGCGTCACTCATGAGTCCAGACTACTGCATCCCGTTGGACGAACCGACCCGTCTGCCTCAGCATGGGAAGCGGGAGCTGCCATGACCTCATCGGACCTGCTGGACCTGATCACCCTCCAGAACCTGGTGGAGCTAGATGATGGTGGACATGCCCTCCTATCGGAAATGATCGGCATCTACCGGGAGGACACACCCCGGCGTATCCGGGACATCCTGGCCGCCGCCGAGCGAGGCCGCGCCGAGGAACTCGCCCATGCCGCCCACGCCCTCAAGGGGGGCGCCGGGGCTCTGGGAGCCCGCGACCTGCGGGAGCTTGCCGCGGAGCTGGAAAACCTGGGACGCAGCGGTTCTGCGGCAACGGGTGCAGATCTCGCCCTGCGCCTGGAGACCTCCTTTCACGCCACCCTTGCGGCGCTGGAAGCCTACATCGACGCGCTCAAAGCCACCTAGGGAGCACCATAGGGCTTTACCCCAGTCGTGCCCTTGGCCGGGGGCTGATCGCTGATCTGCAGGCGACCGTTGGCGTCCGTCCACTGGTAGATGCGGGTAGAGGCGCGCTGCTCCGGCGTGGGCTCTGGCACCTCTTTCTGCTCTTCGACCTTGAACCCGCCTCGGCCCTTTTGCAGCAGGGCCATGCTGCCGGCGAGCTTCGGATCGGGCTGGACGGCCTTCCGGCGGTAAAGATCCAGCACCCTGGGCACATAGGCCTGGGTTTCCCGGAAGGGCGGGATGCCCTTGTGGCGATTCACAGCGCCCTCGCCGGCGTTGTAGGCGGCCACCACCTTCGTGAGGTCGCCCCCATAGTAATCGTGGAGCCACTTAAGGTATTTCACACCGCCGTTGATGTTCTGGCGGGGGTCGAAGGGATCGAGGACGCCAAAGCGCTCGGCGGTGGAGGGCATCAGCTGCATGAGGCCCAGGGCCCCAGCCCGGGAACGGGCGCGGTAGTTGAAGGCGCTTTCGGCCTGAATGACGGCTCGAGCCAAGTGGGTGTCCACACCCTCAGCGGCTGCAATTTCGTCCACCAGGGCAATGAGTTCTGGACTCTTGAGGGCCCGGGCCATTTCGGCGGGGGTCACGGCAAGACCCACCTTGCCCACGCCCACGCTTTTCAGGACCAGTCCCTGGCCCTGCACATAGCTGGGCGGCAGGTTGTTGATCACCAGGCGACCTTGCTTGTCGTAGTAGGTATAGAGGTAGGTACGGCCACCCTTGCCCGGCGTCCGGACAGCCTTCGGCGTCCCGGCAGCCAGCGGCAGGAGGGCAAGCAGAAGGAGCAGGACGCAACGAGACATCAAGCGTCCATGATACGGGCAGGTGCCCTGCCTGGCATAAGCGCCACGCTTACATGTTCCTACGGTATTGCCCGCCGACTTCGTAGAGGGCCTGGCTGATCTGGCCGAGGCTGCAGACTTTGACGGCTTCGAGCAGTTCGATGAACAGGTTCTCACCGGAGCGGGCGACCTCCCTGAGCTTGGTCAGAGCGGCGGGAGCTCGGTCCGCGTTGCGGGCATGGAAGGCTTCGAGGTTGTCGATTTGCTGACGCTTTTCCGCTTCGGTACTGCGGATCAGCTCGGGCGTCCCCAGTTCCGGGGGCTGGGGATTCAGGAAGGTGTTAACGCCGACGATGGGAAGCTCGCCGCTGTGCTTGAGGTGTTCATAGTGCATGGACTCTTCCTGGATTTTGCCCCGCTGGTACATGGTCTCCATGGCCCCCAGCACGCCTCCCCGATCGGCGAGGCGGCGGAACTCCGCCAGCACGGCTTCCTCCACCAACTCTGTCAGCTGCTCGCTGAGGAAGGCACCCTGCTGGGGGTTCTCGTTTTTCGCCTGGCCCAGTTCGCGGTTGATGATGAGCTGGATGGCGATGGCCCGGCGCACGCTCTCTTCCGTGGGTGTGGTGATGGCCTCGTCGTAGGCGTTCGTGTGCAGGCTGTTGCAGTTATCGTAGATGGCGTAGAGCGCTTGCAGTGTGGTGCGGATGTCGTTGAAGTCGATCTCCTGAGCATGCAGGGAGCGGCCGCTGGTCTGGATGTGGTATTTCAGCTTCTGGCTGCGCTCGTTGGCTCCGTATTTCTCCTTCATGGCCACGGCCCAGATGCGACGGGCCACGCGGCCGATGACGCTGTATTCCGCATCGAGACCGTTGCTGAAGAAGAAGCTCAGGTTCGGGGCGAAGTCATCGATGTGCATGCCCCGGGACAGGTAGTACTCCACGAAGGTGAAGCCATTCGCGAGAGTGAAGGCCAGTTGGCTGATGGGATTCGCGCCGGCCTCGGCGATGTGATAGCCGCTGATGCTCACCGAGTAGAAATTGCGAATCTTCTCCTCAATAAAGGTCGCCTGAATGTCGCCCATGACCTTGAGACTGAACTCCGTGCTGAAGATGCAGGTGTTCTGAGCCTGGTCCTCCTTGAGGATGTCCGCCTGCACGGTGCCGCGGACGGTCTGGAGGGCCTCGGTCTTGAGCTTGGCGTAGACCTCGGGCGGCAGGACCTCATCAGCGGTGGCGCCCAGCAGAGCCAGTCCGAGACCGGCATTGCCTTCGGGCAGCACCTCTCCGTAGCTCGGGCGGACCATGCCCTTGGCGGCGTACTTCGCATTGATCTTGGCCTGGGCGGCCGCCATCTGCCCGTGTTCCTGCAGCCAGACCTCAGCCCGCTGATCGATGGCCGCATTGAGGAAGAAGGCCAGCACCGTGGGGGCGGGGCCGTTGACGGTCATGCTGACGCTGGAGGTCGGACAGAGCAGGTCGAAGCCTGAGTAGAGCTTTTTAGCATCGTCCACGGTGCAGACGGAGACGCCGCTGTTGCCGATCTTCCCGTAGATGTCGGGGCGGACGTGGGGGTCCTCGCCATACAGCGTCACACTGTCGAAGGCGGTACTGAGGCGCACGGCGGGCTGGCCCTTGCTCACAAAGTGGAAGCGCTTGTTGGTGCGCTCGGGGGTGCCCTCCCCGGCAAACATGCGGGTGGGATCCTCGCCGACGCGCTTGTACTCGAAGACTCCTGCCACATAGGGGAAGAAGCCCGGCAGGTTCTCCAACAGTTGCCAGCGGAGCAGGTCGCCCCAGCCGGAGTAGGAAGGCAGCGCCACCTTGGGGACCATGGAGCCACTCAGGGACTGGGTGTAGTTCGCCGTGCGAATCTCGCGATCACGCACCACATAGACGTTCTCGGGCTCGGTGTAGCTTCGCTTCACGGCGGCCCAGTCGTGAATGAGCCGGCGACTTTCATTGTGCAGCTCGCCCAGGTGCTCCTGATAGCGCTGGCGAAGCAAGAGGAGGGCGGCACCCTGATCCCCTTCACCGGGCTCCACCAGGTGGATGGAGTCGTAGAACGCACCCGCTGCTGGCACCTTGTCGCCCAGGGCGCGCAGGCTGGCCCAGAGGGCGTGGGATAGCTCGGCCGTGTCCGCCTGCCGCCGTGCCCAGGCCTTGTAGCCCTGGACGGTGTCGGCGATTTCCGCCAGGTAGCGCACCCGCTCCGGGGGAATGATGGCTGCACGGCGGGGGTTACCCGGGGTGGCTTCGAGCTTGGTCACCCAAGCCAGCCCCGTCTTCGTTGCAATTGCCTTGATTAGGTTGACGAACAGCCAGTTGGTGGCGGGATCGTTGAACTGGCTGGCGCAGGTGGCAAAGACTGGCATCTCTTCGGCAGGTTCGGCAAAGCGCTTGTGGGCCCGCTGATACTGCTTGCGCACATCCCGCAGGGCATCCTCGGCGCCCCGCTTATCGGCTTTGTTCAACACGACCAGATCGGCAAAGTCGAGCATGTCGATCTTCTCAAGCTGGCTGGCGGCGCCGTATTCCGGCGTCATCACATACATGGCAAGATCCACGAGATCCGCGATCTCGCTATCACTCTGGCCAATCCCAGCCGTCTCCACGATCACCAGGTCGTAGCCGGCTTCCTTGGCGGCCAGGATGCTGGCGGAAAGGGCCTCGCTGGTAGCCCTGTGGGCGGCGCTGCGAGTGGCAAGACTGCGCATGAAGACGCGGTCCCGCAGCTCCGGGTGGTAGAGGGTGTTCATGCGGATGCGATCACCCAGGAGGGCACCGCCGGTCTTGCGCTTGGTGGGGTCCACGCTGAGCACGGCCACGCGCTTGTCCGGGAAATCCACCAGGAACCGCCGCAACAACTCGTCTATGAGAGAGGACTTGCCGGCTCCGCCGGTGCCGGTGATGCCCAGGACTGCCGTGGGCTGTGGGCCGGGGGCCGTGGGGAGCGCGCTCGCGTCACCTAGTTCGATCCTGGTGATGCGACGGGCGAGGGCGTGGAAGTCGGGCGTGGTCCGGGGGTCCAAATCGCACCGCCGCACCATGTCGTCGATCATGCCCTGGAGGCCCATGCGCCGACCGTCCTCGGGAGTGTAGATCCGGCCCACTCCGTAGGCTTCCAGCTCAAGGATCTCCTCGGGTGAGATGACGCCACCCCCGCCGCCGAAGACCTGGATGTGACCCGCCCCGCGCTCGCGGAGCAGATCTACCATGTACTTGAAGTATTCGACATGGCCGCCTTGATAGCTGGAAAGGGCAATGCCCTGGGCATCCTCCTGAATGGCGGTGTCGACGATGTCCTGAACGGCGCGGTTATGGCCCAGGTGGATCACCTCGCAGCCCGTGGCCTGCAGGATGCGCCGCATGATATTGATGCTGGCATCATGGCCGTCGAAGAGGCTGGCAGCGGTGACAAAGCGCACCTTATTGCGGGGCTGGTAGCCCTCCGATACAAGGGGTGCGGTCTCGGGTGCTTGCAGTGTGGCCATGGGTCCCCCGGTCGGGCGAACCTCCAGTCTACCCTTCATTTCCGTTCATCCACAGAGCTGCTTCACCGCCGTCAGTCACAGAAGCCCCGGAAGGCGGGGACCACCCGGGGCTCAGCTGTTCTCCAACAGGCCGATGGGGAACCGGTCCTCCATGAGCTTCTGTCTTTCCCGGAGGTGCTCCATGAGGGCCTTCCATCTTGGCAGCCCACGCAGGGGCTCCAGCATGGGGCTGCGTTCGTACCATTCCGTGCAGCCAAACCCGCGGGCGAAGGCGCGACTGGCCATCTCCATGGCGCTGGCACGATCCCCCATGAGGGCGTAGGCTTCGGCCAGGCGAAGGGTGAATTCGCCATCGGGCTCGCGCATGCCGATGCGCTCCTGGTCATACGCCCGCAGCTTCTTCCAGGCGTCATCCTTCCTTCCCTGCAGGATGAGTTCGAAAATCTCGCTGAGCCGAATGATGTTGGGATAGCCGTTGGTCAGAGCCGCGGCAGCCTGGAATTCGAGGTGGGCACGGGCATGATCGCCCTGCACCAGGGCCAGATAGCCACGGTAGAAGGGCAACACTCCTGAGGTGCTCCGGAGGTGGCCGGATTGTTCCTTGAGGCTGGCCTCAAAGCGCTGGATTTCGCCCGTGTAGAGGCAGGTGATGTCCACCGCCTGGGACTGCACCCGCGCAAAGGCCACGCCATCGCGAAGATCCATGGCGCGCCGGGACAGGGGGAGCAGACCCGCCCCCCTGGCGGCGTAGGCGATGCCGGTGAGCAGGGTGGGGTTGTAGGGCTGCCGGCGCCTCGCCTGAACCAGGAGATCCAGGGCTTCCCGCTGGTTGCCGGCATCAGCCATGAGCAGGGACAGAAGGAATGTCCCCCGCGGATGCCCTGGTACCAGCATTAGGCCCCGCCGCAGCTGGGCTTCGGTCTCGGACTGTTCCTGGCGGAAGGAAGCTGGACTGTTGAGCATCCTCCGGTAGCGGAGGTTGGCGAGCAGGAACCAAGTGCTGGCAGCGGTAGGTTCCCGCTGGGTAGCCCTTTCGGCCAGTGCCAAAGCCTCTTCCAGGCGCTGGTTTTGGAGGCGCCAGCCACTGGCCCGGATCGAATCCCAGAACACCGTGGAATTCTTTGGGATGAACCCGTCCTCGGGACCTTGTACCACTCGCGGGAAGCTGTGCAGAAAGGTCTCGAAGGCCTGGCTGGGGGGAAGCGCCACGGCTTCACGGAAGGTCCAGGGAGTGGCTCCCCTTTCGATCTGGCCCCCCCAGACGAAGCGATAGGACAGGACCAGATCCTCCCCTCGGTGCTGCGGTTCCAACTGCACCAGCAGGGCCCGTGACTGCCCCCGAAGCGAGTCCAGGTTGTCCGGCAGGGCGGTGACGGTGGTGACGGCAAAACCGCCCCGGTGTTCCAGCACATCCTGGACCATGGCGCCGATGGCTCGGCCTTCCGCCGCATCCAGACCCTCCGCCAGCAGGGGTGGTGTGATGAGCAGGACTCGGATGGCTCCCGCCGCGTTCCGTCGGGCCATGAGCCACGCCAGGCCGCTACCCGCACTCAGCAGCACAAGGAAGAGGAGCCCCAACAGAAGGGGACGGCGCCAGGATCGAAACATCTCTTCTGCCATGGACCTTAAGCATAGAGTGTGTTTTTCGATTCGGGAGCACCGCTCTCTAGCGCGGCACAGTCGGCATGACCCCATAATCTAGGCGGAGCCCCTATGATCCGCGCCCCCCTGATCCTCCTTGCCGCGCTGTCCCTGGTCGCACAATCGGCCCCGAAGCCCGTGCCCCCCACCGAGGAGGCCACCATCCAGCGCTTCCGGACCTACGCCAAGCCCCGCCAGGTGGCGCCCAAGGCGGCCTTGAGCGCCGAGGAACAGAACACCATCCGGAGGTTCAAGGAGGCCAAGGCCAGCGTGGTGTATGTGTCGGCCATCGCCAAGGCACAGGACCCCCGAACCCAAGACACCACCAAGATCCCCGCCGGGGCCGGCACTGGCTTCGTCTGGGATGAGTGGGGCCACATCGTCACCAACCACCACCTCATCACCCTGGAGGACAACGGCAAGCGCCGCGGCGATGTGGATGAAGTGGAGATCACCCTGGCCGATGGCAAGACCTACAAGGGACGGGTGATCGGCTACAGCTTTGCCTACGATATTGCCGTCATCCAGGCCTTCGCGCCCCTCTCCGCCATGCGCCCCATTCCCATTGGCCGCAGCCGGGATCTCCTCGTGGGCCAGTCGGTGATGGCCATCGGCAATCCCTTCGGCCTGGACCACTCCCTCAGCAAGGGGGTCATCTCGGCGCTGGATCGCGAGATAGGGACCAACTACAGCACCCGGATCACCCATGCCATCCAGACCGATGCGGCGGTGAATCCCGGCAATTCCGGTGGGCCCCTGCTGGATAGCGGTGGTCGCCTGGTCGGCATGAACACCGCTATTGTGGCCACCAAAAGCGAAGCATCTGTGGGCATCGGCTTCGCCATTCCTGTCGATACGCTCAACCGGTTCGTGCCGCAGCTCATCGCCCGCGGCCTGCTCCTCCCAGTGCGCATGGGCTTCGAGGCCCTGAATGCCTCCGTGGCCCTGCAGCTGTTTGGGGTTCAGCGCGGGTTGGTGCTTTCAGAGGTGTTGCCAGACTCCCCCGCCGGCCGCGCTGGGCTGCGCCCCCTGCAGCCAGACGAAAAAGGTGGGGTCAAGACTCTGGGCGACATCCTCCTGGCCTACCAGGGGCGGCTGATCGAAAGCAACGGACAGCTGGCGGCCATGCTGGAGCTGGAGCCACCAGCGGACGAGGTCGTGTTCGACGTCTTGCGGGAAGGGGCGGTCATCAAGGTGGTGCTGAACCTCAAGCAAGGTAAGGTTCAGCCCACCAGCATCTAAATCACTTCCGGGCCGGAACCTGGATCATCGGCGTGGCGCCCCCCATTGGCGTGATGATCAGGTTGCCCTTGGCGCCGATGTCACGTAGGGCCTGGATGCGCTGGTACTCGATGATCTGGGGCGTCAGGCTCTGGCTGACGATCTGCTGGGCCCGGGCCTGGCCTTCAGCCTCGATGCGCTTGCGCTCTGCTTCCTGCTTTTCCTTCTGCAGGACAAAGGCCATCTTCTGCGCGTCCTGGTCGGCACTGATCTTGTCATTGATGGACTTGGTGATCTGGTCGGGCAGGATGACATTGCGGAGCAGCATCTGCTCCAGGGAGATGCCTCGCTTCTCGAAAGAGGCCCGGAGGGTCTTGCTCACCTGATCAACGAAGCCCTGCCGCTTGGAGGTGTAGAGCTCCGTGGCGGAGAGGGCAGCCGCGGCATCCCGCAGGCTGGCGCGGATCTCACTGCGGACGATGCGCTCTTCCACATCGGGGCCGATGGTCCGGTAGATCTCCGGCAGGCGGGCCTGCTGCAGGGAATAGAAAATGGTGGCATCCAGCTTCACGGTGAGGCCATCGCTGCTGATCACGGAGATGGAGTCATCACCCTTGCGCTGGCCTTCGTCGGAGATGGTCGACATGGTGTAGTTCCGGGTGCGGACCTCCATGGTGATCACCTGGGCAAAGGGATTGATGAAGTGGAGCCCCGAGGGCAGCGGCTCGGAACCCACCTTGCCGAACAGCACCTGGATGCCCGCCTGCCCAGGGGGCACGATGACGGCCATGGAGCCCAGCAGGGTGATCACGCCAGCGCCGAGTCCCACCCACTGCAGAATGCCCAGGCGGGCCGACATGGGAAAGCCCAGGCGGGTCTTCCAGCGCCAGGACAGGACACCAACCACAAGTAACAGGACAGCAATAAGGACCATGACTCACCTCCAGGGGCGAGTTAGCGTAACAGGCGTTCGTAACGAAGCCTTGCGTCAGTGTCGGTGTTCCTGCGCCCCGGGCTTGGGCGGGGTTGCTGCCGGGGTTCTGGCCGGCCGTGCCGTGGGATCGAGGTAGCGCAGAGGTACCTTGAGTGGTGTATCGCTGTTGGAGCAGGTCAGCACCAGCATGGCTTCCTGGGGGTGGCCGACTCGGCGAATCCGTAGCAGATGCCGGTCGGCTGAGGGCCCGGGCTGATCGAGGAGCTGAAAGCCCCTGCCCAGAATCTCGGCCTTGAGGATCCGGAACGGCAGCCCATCGTGGGCGGTCAACTCCAGACCCAACAGAGTGGTCTTCCGATCGCTGAACACCAGCCGGGCAGGAACAGGAACCACCGCCATGGCCAGGTGCCAGTCAAGGTAGAGCGTGAACAGCGGCTGCCTCGGCCCATTGGTCGCCACCTTGAGCACTTCCAGACCGGCACTGGTGCCCGGCTTGAGGCGCCCCGGGCGGAGAGTAAGGCGCAGCTCGGCGGCAAGCCCTTCATGCACCCACACCGCATCCAAATGCCCCGGCACCTCGCTTGCCAGTTCCAGCTTCAGGGGATCCCCCCCCTCGCGGGTGAACCGAAACCGGACTTCGGGACTCTCGTGGGGAGCCACTGCCCCCAGGCTCTGGCGCAAGGTGTTCACCGTCACCTCGGGCCGGACTTCCAGATCGAAGCGGAGGATGTAGTTGGGTTGCGCGGGGTCATCCGTGCCCAGGCGCACCGCCCCCTTGCTGGCACCCTCCAACCCGGCCGGATCGATCTTCACCCGCACCATGCGCACTTCACCGGGCATCAGCGGTTCTGTGAGCTGTGCCTCGTCGAGGCTCACGCCGAGCGACAGGTCCAGCACACGGAAGCGGAAGGGCCGCTCGTGGCGGCTGCGGATACCATAGACCGCCTCCCGGGGCTCCCGCGGCCCGACGCTACCCAGGTGCACGGGAAAGGGCGTGGTCAGCTCGATGCGGCTCGGGGGAACAGCCTCGACAGTTGCGGGCCGAGGGGTTAGTGCCGTCGGCTCGGGGGCCTGGAGCTGGAGGAGGGCGGCAAGGAGCAGCATGGGGGGTCCTGGGGCGGAGCGACTGGAGGAATGTGGGTCAAGCCTGGTCGGGTTCCACAAAGAGGTGCTGAATTTGAGGGAAGCGCTGCTTCAGGTCTCGCTCCAGGGCGTTGATGACCGCCACCAGCGCGGTCCCGCTGGGTTGCTCCCGGAACTGTACCTGAAGTGCCACCATCAGCCGCTCGCTCCCGACGATCACCGCCACCAGGTTCAGCACCCGCTCCACGGCGGGGTGCTCCACCACCGCGGCGCGGATGGCGGCGCGCAGGGCCAGCGGTGGCGCTTCGTTGAGCAGGAGGCTGGTTACCTCCGTCCCCACAAACACTGCCACGGCAATGAGTAGGAGGCCGATGGCGAGACTCCCGACCCCATCCCAGACCGGGTTGCCGGTGAGCAGGATCAACACCACCGCCGTGAGGGCGAATACCAGACCGAGCAGGGCCGCAAGATCTTCGGCCAGCACCACCACCAGTTCCGTGCTGCTGGACTGGCGCAGGTAGCGGAGCAGGGAGCGGCCCCGCCGCTCGGACTCGGCCGCCTGCAGGGCGCCCCTCAGGGACCAGCCCTCCAGCACAATGGCGAAGAGCAGCAGGGCCACCGCCCACCCCAGGTGATGCGGCTGCTCGGGATGGCGGATCTTGTGGACACCTTCCACCAGGGAATAGAGGCCACCGACACTGAACAGAAGCAGAGCCACCAGGAAGCTGGCCACAAAGGGCGCCTGCCCATGCCCCAGTGGGTGCTTCGGTCCCGCCGGCCTGACTCCCTGGCGCATGCCGATGAAGAGCAGCACCTGGTTCGCGCAGTCAGCAAAAGAGTGGATCGTTTCTGTCAGCAGACTGGAGCTTCCCGTGAGCAGGAACACTCCGAATTTGGAAACCGCAATACCGCCGTTGGCGGCCATGGCGAGAAAGACGGCTCGGGTGGATCCGGTGGACATGCTCCACCATATCCACTCATTCCCAGTGTCGAATCCAGGCGGGATCGTAATTCCCTTCTCCGGTTCGGGCTCCAGTCTCGATCGCAGCCCGCTCGATGCCCAGGTTTCGCAGGGCAGTCTGCAGGGCCTCAATTCTCTGCTTCTGGAGGGCCGGCTTGACGCCCTTGGCCGTTGGCACCTGTACGGCCCAGCGCCCACTCCGCCCCCAGGCATCAATCCAGGTCTCCAGCTTTCGCAGGCCCGCCGCGCTGATCTCGGCGCTCTGGGGCAGGAAGTACAGGCAACCCTCTTTCGGGGGCGCGTTGGAGCCCGGGCGAGGACGGGTGGTGGCGGGCAGCGGCTCTGTGCCCAGGCCTGGCATATCGGGAACCCGCGGCAACTCCTGCTGAAAAACGAGATCGCCCTTCATGGGGTATTTCTCATCACTGGGCTCGAAACGAGCCCAGGACCGCTCACCTTGCACTTCTGTCAGCCGCAAGTGTCCAAGCACCAGCAGCGGTCCCGACCGCCGCACCAGCAGCCGGTCGCCCACACGCAGCTTGCGATCCAGACCGCCATCCAGGACATAGAGGCGGTCAGCCTGTTCGAAGGGAGGCAGACCCCTGCGCTCCACGCCAAGGATGTGCAGGGGTATTTGGGCGCCGAGGGCGACCTCGAGCAGGAGGCAGAGGAGAAGGCACCGCATGGGAGTCTCATCGGTCGCTGAGGGGCCTGAACCTTAAGAGTGTTCAGTACGGTCGAATTCCTAGCTCTCCAAGAAGATCACCCAGCAGGTAGAGGGACCCCGTCACCAGCCGCGGTTCCCCGACCACGTTCCGTAAATAGGTTGCTGCTTCTCGAACAGGAAGCATGCGGGCCTCGATGCCCCAGGCTTCGGCCAGGGCCTCCGCCGTGGCATAGCGGGCGGCCTCACCCCGCACGAAGGTCACCGATCGGGGCCGCATGCGCTTGAGTTCCCGGGCCACACCCACCAGATCCTTATCAGCCATGGCCCCGAAAAAGAGGTGGGGGCGCACGCCGCAGGCCAGGGCGTGGTCCGCCAGCGCACTCGCTCCGTCCGGGTTGTGGGCACCGTCCATCCAGACTCCCTCCAGCTCGGGCACCTTCCACAGGCGACCTGGCCAGTGCACGGCGGCCACTCCGGACCACAGGCGTTCTTCGGGAATGGGGAAACCCAATATTCTCAGCTGCCGCACCGCCTCAAAGGCTGTGGCCAGGTTGTCCAGCTGGTGCAGGCCCGCCAACCCCACCCGCTGCCCTGCCACCCGGGAATGATCCCAGCGGATATCGGCCGGACCCAGGCGAGGGGCGGGATGGAGCGTGGGCTGGCAAGGCAGGAGGGGCCGAATCCAGTCGGGGTCAAGGGTGGGCCCCAGCACCAGGGGACGATCATCCCGGGCTGTGCAGAGCTTCTCGCATGCAATGGCCTCCAGGGTTTCGCCCAGATAGGACTGATGATCCAGGCCCACCGTGGTGAGCACGGTGAGAATGGGATCGGTGGCATTGGTGGCGTCCCAGCGCCCACCCATGCCCACCTCCACCAGGGCCACCTCCACGCCAGTCATGCGGAAGGCCGAGAGGGCCGCCGTGATCATCAGCTCAAAGTAGGTGGCATGGAGTCCGGTGCGGGCCTCGGCCTCGAAGGCCTCCCCCAGCAACAACTCCAGCGCCCCTTCCCCGATGGGAGCGCCATCCACCCAGATGCGCTCGGTCACGTCCGTCAGATGCGGCGATGTGGTCCAGCCAACCACGAAGCCGGCGGCCTTCAGCATGTGGGCCAGGAACGCTCCGGTGCTGCCCTTGCCGTTGGTGCCGGCAATGAGCACCACGGGAAAGCCATCCCCGGGTCGCCCCAGATCCTCAAGCAGAGCCTTGATGTTCTCCAGACCGCACTTGATGCCGAAATGACCCCGGGCCTGCAGGCGCGGGATGAAGACAGGCTCGAAGTCCCTGGTCACTGCGGCGTGGGCATCATCCACACCAGACAGGCGGCGATGAAGTCCTTGAGGTGATCACGGTTGACCACCTTGTCCACCATGCCGTGGGCCTGGAGAAACTCGGATCGCTGGAAGCCCTCGGGGAGGCTCTGCTTGATGGTCTGCTCGATCACACGGGGCCCGGCAAAGCCGATGAGGGCCTTGGGTTCCGCGATGTTGAGGTCCCCGAGCATGGCGTAGCTGGCGCTGACGCCGCCGGTGGTCGGATCCGTGAGGATGCTCAGGTAGGGCAGGCCAGCGCGGTCAAGCTTGGCCAGCGCGGCACTCACCTTGGCCATCTGCATCAGGGATAGGGTGCCCTCCTGCATGCGGGCACCGCCGCTGCAGCTGACGATGATGAAGGCGCACTGTTTTTCCAGGGCCCGCTCGGCCCCCAGGCGCAGCTTTTCACCCACCACGCTGCCCATGCTGGCCGCGAGAAAATCAAAGTTCATGATGGCGGTCACTACGGAGTGCCCCGAGAGGGTGCCTTCCACCACCACCACGGCGTCCTCGGTCTGGCCCGCCGCATCCAGCTTTTTGAGCTGCTCCTTGTAACTCTTCATCGCCACGAACTCGAGGGGATCGGCACTGCGAAGATGGCCAAACAGCTTGATCCAGCCACTGTCCATGAGGTTCTCGAGCCGCTCCTCGACGCCGATGCGGAAGTGGTAGCCGCACTTGGGACAGACATTGTGGGTATTGACGAGCTCCTTGCGGTAGATCAGCTCCTTGCAGGCGTCGCACTTGATCCAGAGGCCCTCGGGCACGCGGACGGTCTTTTCCTCAACGGCGGTTTTTTGCTGACGCTTCTTGACGAACCAGGACGACATGGGGGACTCCTAGCGACGCTTGGCGGGGCCGTGCTTGAGGCCTTCGAAGAGGCGATCCAGCTCCCCTTCGCTGCCGTAGTGCATGACCAGGACACCGGCCTTGCCCTTGGCCTTGATCTCGATCCGGGTGCCCCAGGACTGGGTGAGTTCCTCGGCCGCAGCCTTGATGAAGATCTCCTGGGGATGCCTCTTCTTGGGTTTGCCCTTGGTCTTTTTTAGCAGCTGGTGAATGCGAGCCTCCAGGGCCCGGACACTGAGCTGCTTTTCAATCACTTCGTGGGCGAGCTGTTCCTGGAGCCGGGCATCGGCCACGCCGAGCAGCACCTTGCCGTGGCCGGTGCTGAGGCGACCGTAGGCAACATCCGCCTTGATGCCAGTGGGGAGGCGCAGTAGGCGCAGGGTGTTGGCGACCTGCGGCCGGGACTTGCCGACCCGATCGGCCACCTGTTCCTGAGTGAGTCGCAGGTGCTCGCCCAGCTGCCAATAGGCGGTGGCTTCCTCGATCGGGTTGAGTTCCTGCCGCTGGATGTTCTCCACCAGCGCGAATTCCAGCAGACGGTCATCGGGCACTTCCTTGATGACCACCGGGACCATGGACAGCCCGGCCTTCCGGGCCGCCCGCCAGCGCCGTTCCCCGGCGATGATCTCGAATTGGGTGCCGACCTTGCGGACCACGATGGGCTGGACCATGCCGTGGAGCTTCAGGCTTTCGGCCAACTCCCCCAGCGCCGCCTCGTCGAAGTGGGTCCTGGGCTGGGCGCGATTGGGCACCAGACTGCCCAGCGGCAGTTCCCGCTGGTTGGCATCCTCGGGCGCCATCTGGCTCATGAGGGAAGTGAGTCCCCGGCCGAGGGCCGGTCGCTTGGGCTGGGTCATCAGGCTTCCCTCCTCGGCGGATTCTCAAGGCCGAGCCACTCGCGGGCAAGACTGAGGTAGGCCTGGGCACCCTTGGAACGCAGATCGTAGAACGCCACGGGCTTGCCGTGGCTGGGTGCCTCGGCCAGGCGGATGTTGCGCGGGATCATGGTCTGGAACACCTTGCCCGGGAAGGCGTGCCGGACCTCGCTGGCCACCGCAGCACCGAGGTTGGTGCGCTCCTCGGCCATGGTGAGGAGAATGCCCCCGAGTTTGAGGTGGGGGTTCGGGCCGGACTGGATGCGGCGCAGGGTCTCCGTCAATTCCGCCAGCCCATCCAGCGCGAAGAACTCGCAGGGCATGGGCACGATGACTTCATCGGCGGCGGTGAGGGCGTTCAGAGTGATCATGCCGAGGCTGGGGGGCGGATCGATGATGATGTAGTCGTAGCGGCCCAGCAGAGGTGCCAGCGCCTGCTTGAGGACCTGCAGTTGGGGCAGTTCGAACAGCTCGAACTCCATCTGAGCGAGGTCCTTGCCAGCAGGGATCACCTGTAGCATCGGCACTTCCGTGCTGAGCACCAGGGCTTCGGCCGGGGCTCCCTTCATCAGCGCGTAGGAACCAGCTCGGTGATCGGGCTTCGCGAAGCCCACACCCGTGGTGCTGTGTCCCTGTGGATCGAAGTCCACCAGCAACACCATCTTCTCCATCATCGCGAGGGAGGCGGCCAGGTTGATGGCCGTGGTCGTCTTGCCCACGCCACCCTTCTGGTTCGCCAAGACCAGGACGCGGGCGTGCATCAGACGCCTCCCGTCATCGCGCTGAAGCTGGTCATGCCGGTCATGAAGAAATCCTCTGGCGTGTGGAACATGCCAGTCTAACAGGTCGGGTTCCACGGCCAAGCAGGGCTGTGTTCAGCGCTGCAACCTCAGCAGTAGCGAAGGATCCGGATGCACCACGCCCAGGTTTCGGACGGGCCCTGAAAGCCACAGGTCGCGCCAGGCGCCCTGTGCCGCCAGCGTCAAGGTCACCGTCACCGTCTCACCCGCGGCCGTCTCCAGTCGCCAACGACAGATCTCCTCGGTGCTGGCGAGCCAGACCGCCGCCACCGCACAGCCGGTACCGCAGCAGAGGGTTTCGCCTTCCACGCCCCGCTCCCAGGAGCGGATGCGCGCCTCACCGGGGGCGCTGACCTCGACCACATTCACGTTGGTGCCGCCGGGGATTTCCGTGTGGTGGCGAAGCGGTGGCGCCAGCGTCGGCAGATCCACCGCAAGCACCGAGGGCACGCGCATGACCAACTGTGGATTGCCGATCCAACCGAAGCCCGCGGGGTGCGGTGTGGGTATCGGAACCGCTCGCAAGCCATTGCCATCGCCTTCCGGCATGCGGATGCCGATGGCTTCGCCGGCGCGACGCAACAGAATCGGTTCATCATTGGCAAGGGCCTCAACCAGGGTGGTTTCCGGGGCCCCCGGAATAATCATCGCTGCCCTACTACCGTTGGAACAAAAGGACTTGGACCCATCTGTATCCCAGTGATCTAAGCGCCATGGACCCTTCCCTGGCCTTTGCATCAAAAAAAGGCCATCTAAACCGAAGCCCCGGCCCTTTGGACAGAGAATTTTGGCATAATCTTCCCCACAGCAATCTTTAGCCTCATCCGCCCAGAGGAAGCCGAAGACATTACCCGCAGCAGAGGCAAGGTGGAGCTTCACTACCGTTCCCGGCTATTGCGGAAGGTATAGACCGTTTCGCCTCGACGCGCATAGCCCTGCCGACGGGCCAGGGCCTCCATCAACTCAGGGTCCTTCGCGGCGAGGCGCTTGACCTCCTCCAGCAGCTCCCGGTTGCGCCGATTGAGCTCCACCAGGTGCGTGCGGGCCGTCGTCAACTCCGCCTCCCGGCGGCGCAACTCCGGGAGCCCCCCCTGGGAGAAGAGCATGGCCAGCAGGGACAGGGTCCCCGAGACTCCCAGCACGCCCCACAGGGTGGAGGACTTCAGGAGCCAGTTGGCATTCATTCCAGGGGTTCTCCTAGCTGAGACGGGATCCGAAAGCATCCCGACCGGCGTAGCGGGCAGCGGCGCCGAGGTCCCATTCGATCTGAAGCAGGCGGTTGTACTTGGCCACGCGATCGGTGCGGCAGGGGGCACCGGTCTTGATCTGGCCCGCCCCCGTGGCCACAGCCAGGTCGGCGATGAAGGTGTCCTCGGTTTCCCCGCTGCGGTGGCTGATGATGGCCCGGTAGCCGGCCTTGTGGGCCATGTCCACGGCCCGCAGGGTCTCAGTGA
>SESH01098028.1_pt1 | contig 18492 bp, 18 predicted proteins | sample 3171561 | NCBI WGS metagenome assembly SESH01 (sample SAMN10866947, study PRJNA518727) | freshwater metagenome | biome: subpolar coniferous forest; feature: holomictic lake; material: water; isolation source: holomictic Lake 442 2011 16.5 m and 2014 13 m | place: Canada: near Kenora, Ontario
CAATGTTACTGCCCACAACTATTTCCAGCAAGCCGAAGCTTTGTGGGCGGAGCTGACCGAAAGCGCACCAAGCTATGTTGAATTCCAACGCAACCTGTCAAACGTCCGAAACATTTTGAGCGAACTGCAGCAATCATAAGCAACGTTACCCATGCCTAACCAACTGCTCATCATAAAAAACATCACCCACGAAGGCCCTGGATTGCTTGAACCACTGCTGCACACGCATGGCATTTCAGCCGACGTTGTGGATTTATCGCAGGGCGAAACCTTCCCTGACCCGCGCCATGTTTGGCGAGTGGCTAACCACTGATCACGATCTTAAGCAGATGGAGAGCAGACAATTTTTTGCCGACTTTGAAGCATTTCGCGAAACATACAGCGCAACCGGCAACCGGCTTTTGCACAACTTTTTAAAACTCGCCAACCTTGTTAGCGCCAAGAGTTCATCAGCCGTTGAATTTCAAGAAGATAAGTGTCAATCGTGTGGTTGAGTTTCACCGCCTTGTTGAAGGGAACCTGCACAATGTGGTCATTAGCAATCCCTATCATGATGCTTTTCTGATCATCAAGCAGGGCATCAATCGCTGCAACGCCCATTCTGGTTGCATTGATCCGATCTTTGGCTGTGGGACTTCCTCCCCGCTGAATATGACCAAGAATTGAGACACGAACCTCCAGATCAGGATGCTTTTGACGAACCTCGTCAGCAATTTTCATGGCACCACCAGTCTCCTCGCCTTCGGCAACAATAACAATACCGCTGCTCTCTTTATTCTTGTACCCTTTGCTCAGGAATTTGTACAGTTCATCCTGCTGATGCTCGTTCGATTCAGGAATAACAATCACCTCCGCACCACAGGCAATACCACTGTTCAGGGCAATCATCCCCGCTTCATGCCCCATCACTTCAACAAAAAAAATGCGCCCGTGCGATCTGGCCGTATCCCTGATTTTATCAACCGCATCAACAACAGTATTCAGCGCCGTTTCATACCCTATGGTATAATCGGTTCCATACATATCGTTATCAATGGTGGCTGGAATCCCGACAAACGGTATATCGTACTCCTGCGACATCACAAGAGCGCCGGTAAAAGAGCCATCACCGCCAATCACAACAACAGCATCAATCTCAGCTTTACTCAATTGCTCATAGGCTTTTTCACGACCCTCAGGAGTCATGAATTCAATACAGCGGGCGGTTTTAAGAACAGTTCCGCCAAGATGGAGAATTCCGCTGACATCGAATGCTTCCAATGGAATAAAATCACCGTCAATCATACCCTGATAACCACGACGAATACCTGTCACTTTCAGCTTATTGGCTATTGCCGCCCGAGTCACTGCACGAATAGCAGCATTCATTCCTGGAGCATCTCCACCGGAAGTCAACAAGGCAATTCTATTCAATGCTCTTTTATTCATGGTTTAAATTTTAAGTTACGTTGCAACTATCTTCATCAGGAGTGTCCACCAACAACGATACGCAAAATTTTAACATTCAGGACAACAAACCGGAAGAGCTGCCACACCAGGTTTTTCCGCCAATAAAGTGTCCCTTTTGAGGGTACCGGCGGATAAGCCTCGTCATAATATGCTTTAACTTTATTCATACTTCTACATGTTTAATCGTTGAACATCGTGAGTTACTCCGGAATCAACCACCAGAAGGGGTAGCCCTTTGCTTTGTGGAAAAAGAGATAGTGCAGGATAACTTTTAGCCAATGTCCCGCCAAACCAGCCTCTCCAAGCGAGTAGTCCATATCACGACCCCAGTCGGGGTACTTGTTCCAGTCAGGAACAACCGGGAAAAGAGTCATTGATGCTCCCAGACCATCAAACGAACCGAATCCTGCAGAGACAACGCATGCCGCACCCATTCTGCTCATTGAAGCTTTATGGCGATACTCCTCTGCTCCCTGAATTTTTTCTGCAATGTTCAGTGCCACAATTTTTCCCATAACACCCGCAGGCATACCAGTTCGAGGTGCCGTCGGAAAAATCTGGCGACCACTCGGGCTCGACATGGGTTTTGAAATCGGATGCGGAGGGGCAAAGGCAATCCCCGGAGCAAAGATATTTTTATAAAGAGGATTCTGGTAAATAGAGGGCCAGTCATCTGCAGCCCACTCTTCAAACGGCTTTGCTGTGTAATCGGCATCGACCTTCATGAACTTGTTCGGGGCAAACATCTTCTCGGTAATATCAGCTCCTGACTTGTCATAAGCAGTGAGTCCAACCCCTGAGAATGAAGGAATAAGCATGGCGAAATCAAATTCCTGCGTCAACTCTTCGCCATCAAGTGTCTCATAAAAAGCCTTGCCGGGTTCGACATGATGGACCCCGGCGCGCCGTTTCCAGTTGATACCATACTCGGCCATAATGGATTCCGTAAACACCTTCGTCGGTGTATAGTAGCCTCCCCGATTAATAAAAGCACCCGCCATACCAAAATCACCAAGCTCATACTCATTGGATATCCAGGTAATCTGCGCCTTATTGCTTAGACCGAGTTTTGAAATTTCATAAGCCACATTGAGAATATATTCAAAAGCAGCTCCCTGACACGTCGACATGGCATGACCAGTACCAATCAAGATTCGCTGCTTTTGACCTGCCTGCATCTTTTTGATATTATCCTGCAAATGCTCCCAAGCATGCGCAGCATGAGTATAGGTACAAACTGAAAAGCTGTTTTTATCCGGTCCAAGGCCTGGTGTAGCATCAAAATTGAGCTTGGGGCCAGTGGCATTGACCAGAAAATCATAATCAACTTTCTCTGTCTGACCGTTCCGCACCCCATCGGTGTATTCAATTGTAACATACCCTTTTGTAATCTCATCATCACCTTCAGGATGAATTTCAATGGCTTTTGCCTGTTTCAGTATAATACCCCAACGATCATAGACCTTTTTTAGTTCAAAACGAACATCGTCAATAGACATCTGCCCGACACCAACCCATATATTTGAGGGAATCCACTGGTAATATGCGTTTGGGGTAACAACAACAACCTCGTGATGCTTGCCAAGTTTCTTTTTGAGAAACGAAGCTGCGGTATGGCCTGAAACCCCCGCCCCTAAAACGACTACCTTTGCCATAGCAACTCAATGTTTTCAATTGTTCGAAATAATGCAGCTTCACACCATGCTATTTAAAAGCAGTACCAGGCTCAACACCAACAGCTTTGAGAATTTTTGCAAGCGGGCAGAACCCCGTAAATCCAGCCTGAAAAAGGTTCAACCCCACAAAACCGGTAAACCAGAGCCAGTTCTGATTATGATAAATAGAGAGTAAAACACTTGTCAGCACAAAACAGCCTGCAACCGAAAACACGACACGATCAATATTCATAGTGATTATTATTTGAATGATGAATAAAACAATGATGACTTGACAAGATTCACACCATAACACGCAACATATTATCTATAAAACAGATTAAGCCAGAGTCGAATGCCTTGATTGCTATCAACGGCCAGTATCAGTTAATCCTTGACGCATCGGACTGAAAAACCTGTTTTTTTACTCGCCTTGCCTTTTCGCAGTGCCGAATCAAAATACCCAAGAGAGCGCCCCCATGCACTGATTGGCGTTAATTCCGTTGATGTCCATAGCCGACTGTATTCCCCCGGTGGCATAAAAGCCCCATCTGTATCCCGCCTCGCTCCAGCAGGCAAAGCATTAAAACCGCTTGCATTCGCCGCTGTTCCTGCATCCGATCCCTTCCAACTCCCTGGAGCCTTGAGCGCTCCCCCGGCATTCTCTGATCCGCCAAGTTGATCGCAAAGCAGACTCCACTCAGCCTCAGTGGCAACATGCCAGCCATTCGGCGCAAGACCTCTTGGATCGGCCACGGCGTACCAGTTGTAAAGTTTACCATAGGTTGTTCCATTCGCTTGCTTATTGTCGTTGTAACACCATGCGCCTGTTGTAAGACTTGCCCACTCTCTGGGCTCCCTCACTTCCGGAATCGTATCACCATTCCGATAGTGCGCAACATCAAGATTTTTCCCAATCAAGATCATGGAACCAATCTTACTGGCAGGATAACTGTTACCATCACCATCAACAACATTTTGAGACTTACTGTAGCATCCGGCAAACAAAAATATGACTGCAAATACTTCGGTTATTATAAATATGCACCGTCTATACATAATGACTCAATATGGCATTACAATCTCTGAAAAAACTCATCCTCTTCTTTCGCTCGACAAGAAATCAGAGACCAAATCAAGGCTTTTCTTTGGTAGCAGTAACTAAAAAGAGTGGATAGACTGCCATTTTACCCAATCTGTTCACTTTTTCCATCGTATAAATGGTTTCAAATGATGTTACCTGCAGTCCTGCCGCAATGAGTTGAGCTGTCAATGCTTCACGGTCAAACCCGTAATGAACCTTTTCAAGCGGATCGTCATGAAACAAGCCATCTTCGATATCAAGGTCAGCCAGAGCAATAGTGCCACCTGGACAAAGAAGAGTTGATACCCGATTCAGAAACCCTGCCGTATCATCAATATGGTGAAGCGTCATGCTGCTGTAGATCAAATCAAAACTCTGTTCAGCGTCACCGAAGCCGGAGGATGACAACAAATCAATACTGCTCGTTTCTATATTGGTAACTCCCAATGCTCTGATTTTCTCCTGAAGCACCGCAACCATTTCTGTGGAGGTATCAATTGCTGAAATCCTTTTGACCAGAGGCGCAATTTCAAGGGTAACCAAACCTGTGCCACAACCGAATTCCAGTGCGCGCATAGTTTCGGCTGGTTTTACCGCTGCTATGATTGCCTTCCCAACCGCAAGGGCAAGCGCCCTGCGTCGCGGGTTCTCATCCCATTGCGACGCTTCTCGATTAAATTTATCCAGACTGTTCCAGATGCCAGACATAGTTTCAACAGTAAAAAATTAAATGTCAGAGGATTGAGTCTCAGAAATACAACCGCCCTTGCGTTGAAGAGAGACACCACATTGCGGGCAAGATGTTTCCCGACAAGGCTCTCCCTTTTTGTGCGGCAGCTCATGGCCACATCCAGGGCAAACACAAATATCGGGCCGATCCGTCGGAACACTGTCGCAAAGAGACCTGAATACACCGCCCTGAATACAGAGTTGTTTTCCGTCAACAATGGCTTCAGCTACTTTTTTATGGGCAGCTTCAAGAATACGTCCAAAAGTGGGGCGGGAGACATTCATCCGAACTGCCGCATCGGCATGATATAAACACTCTTTGTCCGCCAACCTGATGGTCTCCAGCTCATCAATCGTCAGCAGAACAGTTTCCAGACCATCAGGATGAACTCCATCCGGTTTGAAGCATGAAATTTTTGGCATATCCGCAACACAGCGACAGTTTGTTGGTCTGCCAACCCGATTCTTTTTCATGGACAATCGTTCAAAACCGAATATTTCAGGAAACACCGCTCAATCAGCACGAGAGTGTCACAGCTTTTACCACAAATTCCGGGGGATTCAGAATATGCTTTTTAACGGCACAGAGATTTGCCGCATTGACAAGAGCATCCTTATACTTTTCAGGAAAATCAGCAGGCAGCTCAATGGCAAGCTCTATTTTGCCTATACCTCGGCCTGATTCCCTCACATAATGGCTCTGAATAAGACGAATACCGTCTGTTGGTATCTGCCTGCTTTGGCAGAATGAAGAAACATAAACTCCAGCACAAGTGCCGATAGAGGCAAGAAAAAGAGCAAAGGGCTCTGGAGCAGAACCTTCACCCCCGGCATTGGGTGACTGGTCGGTATGGATGGTAAACCCATTAAAATCGGCATTTACTTTTTTGCCGCCTCCAAATGTTACAATCATCTCACTTTTCATGGCATCAAAAACAGTGAATAGTTAGTATACTGATTCGCAAGCAAAATATAAACATAAGCTCATAATAAAGCAAGTCTGGAGATGATTTCCCGGAAAACTTCCACCCGAAATCTCTGATGATCGATTCGGTTTTCCCGCGATCGGCTATTCTGCCCCTTACGCTTTCTCATGGTCTACCCCATGATGGTCACGACGAATTCCCACGATCTTCAAACATTTTAGGGCAAGGCGCCTTTTAAGTTTTCGAGATAAAACTTCTTTGGTCATTGAGCTAAAATTATTAGCTAGCTTGATCGCCCGTGGGGTGCAGGTTGAAGTATGTCCTTTGTTTCTGCCGAACAACAACACGACCGAGGCTCAGTTAATTTCAGGTGTCAGTGTGGCAAAACCCCCTGTTGTTGCTGCAAAAATGAGAGCCGACGGAATTAGACTGTTTACATTTTGAGGGGGGAGCGTTCCTCTTTTGTAAACCAGAGGAACGCCTCTGGCAGCCAAGTTCAAATCAACAGGTGAAATACATATCTTTTCACAACTTGTATACAAAGAAAAAATGAAAGTAATTGTACCATTGGATGAACAAGCAGGGCAAAACTCAAGAATGAGTGAACACTTTGGAAGTGCTCCTTATTTTGCCATAGCAGATAGTGAAAAGAGCGTTTTTGAAATTATACCGAACAGATCAATGCATCACGACCACGGGCAATGCACTCCTGCTCATTTCTTTTCAGAACTGGGAGTGAATGCCCTGCTTTATAATGGAATTGGGGCCGGGGCGGCGAATAAACTGCGCATGATGGGCATTGATGTCTATATGGCAGATATGTCACCTACTCTTGAAACAGCTTTATCACGTTTCAGCCAAGGGACGCTGGCAAAAGTAACAGCAGAAAAAACCTGTCATGGTCATAATTGCCATTAACAGGTCGTAGCCTCCTCCTTTTATCCGCAACCAGCTACCAACGGCTTCTATGACACCTTGTTTCATAGAAGCCATTGGTCGTGTCAGGCTCATGCCCAACGACCTACTCCAGAACCAAATCAATGGTACGGCGCTGCATATCAACACTGTTCACCTTCACCTTCACCCGCTGGCCTATCTGGAGCCGTTTCTTGCGGCGCTTGCCAACAAGGGAGTAGGTGGCCTCGTCGTACTCGTAATAATCGTCGGTCATATTGCGCATGTGCACCATCCCTTCGATGGCAAAATCAACCATTCTGACATAGATCCCATAATCGGTTGCGCCGGAGATGACGCCGGGATAAGCCTTGCCGACATGGTTTGCCATATACTCAACCTGCTTCAGCTTGATCGACTCACGCTCCGCCTCCACGGCACTCTTCTCCCGCTCGTTGGAAATCTGGCAGACGGTCTGGATTTTATCGGTCAGTTCAGCAAGCCGCGTAGCAGAAATTTTACGGCGCTTTTTGCGAAGGTTCTCGTACTCAAAGAGCATACGATGAATAATCAGATCAGGGTAACGCCTGATCGGCGATGTGAAGTGGGTGTAGTGCTCAAAGCCAAGACCGTAATGGCCAACATTGTCGCCAGTGTAGACCGCTTTCGACATGCAGCGCAGCACCAGCTCACTCACCAGAAACTCAATATTGGATCCCTTCACCTGCAGCAAGAGCTGCCGAAGCGCTGAGGCTGAAACAATTGGCCCCTCCTTGCCACGATTCAGCTTGAGGTCAAAACCAAGCCTCTTGACAAAATTGGCAAGAATGAGCACCTTCTCCTGCTGAGGAGCGCCATGAATTCTGTAGATAACCGGATGGGGCTCTTTTTTGTTCTCCTTGAAGGTTTTTGTGAGATATTTAGCCACCTTTCGATTGGCAAGCAGCATAAACTCCTCAATAAGGCGATGGCTGCCAAGACGCTCTTTTTTCATCACTTCGAGCGGTTCGCCTTTGCTGCCGAGCTTAAAGCGCACCTCTTCGGTTTCAAAATCGAGCCCGCCGTGCTTGAACCTTTTTTCACGCAAAATAATACTGAGACGGTCGAGTGACTGAAGCTCAGTAACATAATCGCCCTTACCCTTCTTCAGAATCTCCTCAACATCCTCATAAGCAAAACGACGCTTTGAGTGAATAACCGTTTTATGGAACTCGTGGCTGCGAACTTCACCGTCAGGGCTTATCGTCAAAAAAACCGAGTATGCCATGCGGTCAACACCGGGATTGAGACTACAAATCTGTTCGGAAAGGCGTGCAGGGAGCATGGGAATTACCCGGTCAACAAGATATACTGAAGTGGCCCTTTTCAACGCCTCACGGTCAAGGGGAGAGTTTTCGGGCACATAGTGCGACACATCAGCAATATGAACTCCAATTTTATAGTGCCCATCCTCAAGCAGTTCAATCGAAAGAGCATCATCAAAATCTTTTGCATCAACAGGGTCGATGGTAAAAACAACTTTGTCGCGAATATCAAGCCTGCCTTTCAGCTCCTCATCAGAAATGCCCTCACGAATTGAAGCGGCAAAATCGATGAGCCCTGCATCAAATGTTTCATCAATTCCCTTGCTGCGGGCAATGGCGCTCACCTCGACCGCCGAATCGCCAGCAAGGCCAAGGATCTCCAGCACCTTTGCCTGAATCACTCCCTCCTTGCTGAAATCAAGTTCTCCCACCAGCACCTTCTGGCCATCACTCGCCTTGAGAGAATTTTTCAGAGATACGGTAATTTCCGGCAGAAGCTTGCGGTCATCCGGCTTGAGCGTAAACTTGCGGTTAGCCTTGGTCAGCGTGCCAACAATGGTTGTGACCCTGCGGCTTATAACCTTCAGCACCGCCCCCTCACATCGCTGATGGGGAGTGGATTTTGAGGCGTAGGTATCGGGGACTTTGGAAACCAGAACCTCAACCTCATCACCATGAATCGAGCTGCCCATATCGACCGCCTTGATGAAAATATCATCATCAAAACCCTCAACATCAACAAACCCGTAGCCATTGGGATGGGTGGTAATATGGCCAGAATAGTTCTGGGCCACGGTATACTGCTTTTTGCCGGGTAAAGGGAAGGGCTTGGCGAGCTCAAGATGAGCCTCAAAAGTGGATGCATCGGCACCCGACATCCCGTAACAGCGATTGGAATCCTTGTCAAGCGTCCCCTCTTCCTGCAGTTTGTGCAACACATACCAGAAGCCGGGAAGCTGTTTTGATTCGGTATATCCCAACGCTTTAGCCAAATCTACCGACTTGAATCGCTCACCATCGTGGTCGGAAAAAAAAGTAACAATTTCGGCAGCAAGGGAGCTTTCTCCTCGCCTGAAAAGAAACTCGTTGATCAGAATATGATCGTTCGCCCTCACCCTCTCTCCGGTAAACTGGGATGGTTGACGATTGCTCTTGGTGCCGGGGGTTTTCGATTTTCGTTTAAAACGCTCTCTTGCCACTACAGTAACTCTTTTATATTAAACCGCTTATAAAAAATCATAGCGCACACCCGAATCCTGAAATCAGGTTATCAGGGAAACGTGCGACACCGATGCGGTAATCACTAAAACTCCAATGTATTTAACATAAGGAAAAAGAAGCCATAAAACACCCTCCGCAACAAAAAGAAACGGAAGAAAGCACTGGCTCCTATTGCTGCACACCATCAAGCCAGCCATTCACCTCATCGATGTCGGCTGAAGAGAGGGTTCCTGCGGTTTGCTTGAGCATCATCCGGTTGAGGATGTACTGATAGCGCGCCTTTGCAAGATTTCTTCTGCTGGCGAAGAGCTTCTGCTGGGCATCAAGCACATCAACATTACTGCGAAAACCTGCGCCGTACCCCTTTTGTGTACCGGTCAGAGCAATTTCACGGGAGTTCACCGCCTGTTCATAAGCCTTGATGAGCGAAATATTACTGACAACACCATTAAAATACTTTCTCACCTCCGATTCAACCCCACGCTCCTGCCAACTAAGCTGCTCCCCTGCTTTCAGCCATTTTGCCTCAGCCTGACGCACCGAAGCACTGGCATAGCCGCCGGTATACATCGGCATGCTCATCTGCACACTTATCGAATAGGTGTCGTATACTGAACCGATTGAATAGTTATTTTCGCTTTCAGAGTAATTTCTCCCTCCAACCAGGTCAATCGTTGGATAACGGGCCGACTTCTGCTTTTCTATCTCCCTTTTGGCAATCAAAATCTCCTGACGTGCTGCAGTCACAGCAGGATTGGCTGAATGAGCAAACTCAATCCACGAGTCGACACCATCTGGATCTGGTCGGGAAAGTGGCAACTTCTCAGGCACAATTTTACAAAGTTCATCAGGACAAAGACCGGTAAGATCTTCCAGCTCACGACGGCTAAACTCAACGCTATTGACAATTTCCACCCCATCTGCCTGCGCACTATCGAAGCCTGCCAGCGCCTCCTCCACCTCAGTAATCGTGCCAAACCCCTTTTCAAAACGCTTTTTAGCCTGTTGAAGCTGCTCTGTAGTTGCCAAAATCAGCGCTTTGCTGAAATTAAGGTTATCCTCTGCATACAAAGCATTACAATAGGCCTCGGTTATTCTGACAATCAGACTGGCCTCCTCTTTCAGCACATCACCATCACTTTTTTCCGAGGCCACCTTCGCCTGTTTATAACTGGCAATAGTCGAAAGATTCAGAAGAGGCTGACGAATTGAGATGCCCAAATTCGCGGTATTATAGAAATCAAGGGATTGAGCACCCGATTTACCCCAGTACTGAGTGGCACTTCGTCCACGCGCAGCATTCATGCGAACACTTGGAAGAAACTGTGAACGAGCCTTGCCAACCTCTTCCTTATAAATCTTGTTATCAGCTTTTGCTGATCGCAGCCGGGCATCGTACTCCAGCGCCTTCTGATAGGCTGTTGTTATATCAACTTGCCGGGCTTGAGCAGGCAGAGCAGAAAACATCCCGGCTACTACAATTACATACACCAATAGCTTCATGATCGACCTAATCATAACGTTGAGTTCTGCGCACAAACACTACTCCTCTTTCATCGAAACCGTAATCCTCTTGATCAACGGATCAACAAGATAGGTTAACAGCGAACGCTCACCAGTCTTGATGACAACCACCACCGGCATGCCTGGCTGCATTTCACGTTTTCCAAGAGACTTCACTCCTTCTGGGGTGACCGAAACCCGGGCAAGGTAATAGGAGGCGCCTGGCTGTGCAGGATTAACCTGCGGGTCAGTCACAATATCTTTGGAAAGCGACTCAACCACACCCTGCACCACAAGTTGGGGAGAGTGGGCGAACGAGGAAAAACTCACATCAACAGGCAGTCCTTTATGAATACTGTCAATCAGATGCGGAGCAACCTTGGCGTCAATAAGAAGCCCCTCATCAAGAGGAACAATGTCCATAATCTTCTGGCCAGGCTGAATTACCGCACCAACCGTCTGCACCTGCAACCCAACCACCTGCCCCGATGCGGGGGAGCGTACCTCCGTATCAGCAAGCTCAGCCGCAAGCGCCCTGGTCTTTTCAGCATCAGCCTCCACTTCAAGCTGAACCTGCGCCAGTTGGGATGCCGTATTGGTTTTAAACTCCGCAATCTTCAGCTCCAGCTCATTCTTCTGACTGCGGGGGGCATATCCTCCCTCTACCAACGATGAGATAGAGGCCAGTTGATCAGCGAGAATCTTCAGCGTAATCCGTCGCGACGAAAAAAGCTCCTTCTGATTCTCCATATTTCGTTCAGACAACTGGCGCTGGGGATCACGCAAAAGATCTTTATGAAAAGTGATCGAGGAGGCGCCACGCATCTCTGCCTGCAGACGGTCAGCAGTGGCCCGCATACCAATATAGTGCTGATGAATCTCATCATAGCGGGCTCTGGCCGTTTGACTGTCGATAGTAATGAGAACATCACCTTCTTTGACAATTTGCCCTTCCCTGACATAAACCTTCTCGATGCTGCCACCCCGCAGATTCTCCACAACCTTGCGCTTTGTGGCTATACTTACAAGCCCCTGGCAGGGTACACCCTCATCAAGCGGGGCAAAAGCAGCCCAAAGCAGAAAACCGCCAAACCCGACAATCAGCACCCATATTCCGAGCCGCACCGGACTGCGGGTATCGCGATACTCTTCACCCTTGCTGCCTACTCCCTTTTCGGCTGGAACAAGCCTCATCTTTGCCATGACACCACGAATACTCATTGCTATGCGTTAATACATTTGACAAAAAAAATATCAAGCCGAGCCACTCAGGCTGAACGGGCACTCCCGGTACGCAAGGTTGCCAGCACTTCATCACGCGCCCCGCACTGAACAATTTTACCGCCCTGCATCACCACCAAAAGATCTGCCACCGCCAAAACACTGGGTCGATGCGTCACCAGAATTACCGTTTTCCCCGATGATCTTAAATCCTTGACCGCTTCAAGCAACGATTTCTCTCCAGCATCATCAAGGTTAGCGTTCGGCTCATCAAGCACCAGAATTGCGGGCTTGCCATACATTGCCCGCGCCAGTCCAAGCCGCTGCCGCTGCCCACCCGAAAGCATCCCTCCCGCCTCGCCAATCTGAGTGTCGTACCCATGCGGAAAACACAGAATCATTTCATGAATACCGGTACGCTTTGCCGCATCAATCACCTTTAGAGAGTCAATCTCCGCAAAGCGAGCTATATTTTCAGCAATAGTACCATCAAAAAGCTCTATATCCTGTGGAAGATAGCCAAGATGCGGCCCAAGCTCACTCCTCTCCCAGCTCTCGACCGGTTCTCCATCAATAAGGACTCGACCCTGCCGTTTTGGCCACACACCAACAATGCAGCGGGCCAGTGTTGACTTTCCGGAACCTGAAGGGCCAAGAACCACCGTTACCTTGCCGGCAGGAAACATGGCTGTTAGATTATCGAGAATGGGAGTCTCGCGACCTTCAGCAGTGGCCGTAAGCCCCTCCAGCCGAATTTCGCCAAAGGGATCCTGGTGCTTTGCTCCCACCAAACGCTCCGGAAAATCTTCAAGCAGTTTCTCAAGACGATGGAATGCCGTACGTGCCTGAATAAATGGCTTCCAGGTGGCCACCACAAGATCAAGCGGCTGAAGTGCTTTCGACATCAAGACGTTTGCCGCAATCATCGACCCCACCGCCATCTTCCCCTCAATCACCATCAAGGCTCCAGCGCCCAGCGTCAACGACTGCATACTGTAGCGCACAAACTTGGCAAATGCCTGCTGTCGATGCTGCCGCTCAAGAGAGGCATCCGCCTTGTCAAGAGAGGCTTCATGCTGCTTGAGCCACTGCCGACGCAGGTTTCCGGTCATACCCATGGCATGCACCGGTTCAATATTACGAAGCTTGCCCTGCACATAACGAAAACTGTCATTACTTGACTCCGCAGCACTCTCAATCTCCCTGACCGAGAGACAGTGAGTCTGCCAGGTCACACCAAGCTGAATAATGGCAAACAAGATAGAAAGGCACCCCAAAAAAGGGCTGAGTAAAAAAATGACGGCAATATAGACCAGCGTCCATGGAGTATCGAAAAAAGCAATCATCCCATTCGCCGTCAGAAACTGGCGAATATTGGTCAAATCAGAGAATGCCTCCGCCACGTTGTGCCGGGCACGGTTAAGGTAGGCCTCAAAACTTGCCCTGAATACCAGCGAGTTAAGCGCCTCATCCAGGCGGACACCTGCCCGAACAAGAATGCGTGAACGAATCCACTCGGCAAAAGCCATCACCGCATAGAAAATAACCAGAAAAATGGTCACCATGAGAAGAGTCAGCTCACTGCCACTCTTCATGACACGGCCATAGAGCTGCAGCATGTAGATCGTTGGCGTCAACATCAGCACATTGGCTATCATGCTGAAAACGCCTACCCACAAAAACTCTCTCCGGAAAATCCAAAGCTGTCGGGAGAGCGCACTGCGGTCAAAAAAATCAGGTTTCATGAGGGATCTGTTTGCAGATAAGTATTAGCCATCATCCCTGAGGGGGCTTTTGATTCGGAGGCTGCTGACCTGCCGGTGGGGACTGAAGTGCCTCCATGACCTCCTTGCAGGTACCAAAGCGCTGTACCTGACCATCAACAAGCACAAGCATGTGCTCTATTGCCCCCAAAATATTCAAACGATGCGTTATCACTACTACCGTGGAGCCCTTTGCTCTCAACAACCTCACCGCATTAAGCAGCGCCGCATCACCGGCTTCATCAAGACTGGCGTTAGGCTCATCAAGCACCACAAACTTCGGCATATCATAGACTGCACGAGCAAGAGCCACCCGCTGCCGCTCCCCTCCCGACAAAAAAGAGCCATCATCGCCAATCTGCGTTTCATACCCCTTGGGAAGCTGGCCGATAAGTCCCCCAAGCCCCACCATCCGACACGCTTCGCTCACCTTTTCTGGATCAGGCTCACCAAATCGGGCCACATTCTCGGCAATGGTACCCTCAAAAAGCTCCACATTCTGCGGCAGATAACCAATATGCTTCCCCAGATCTTCCTTATCCCATTGATAGATATCATTGCCATCAAGCCGTACCTTACCCTGCATAGCAGGCCAGATTCCCACCAGCAATCTTGCGAGGGTCGTCTTTCCTGACGCTGACGGGCCCACAATTGCCAGCGAACCACCCGGAGCAACCCTGAAACTTATCCCTTTGAGAATCTGCACCGGGCTTCGTGGAGCGCCAGCAATAACCCCCTCAACCGAAAGCATGCCAGTCGGTGCTGGCAGGGCCATCCCCTTCACGGGAAGAGGGAGCTCCCGCAACAACCCCTCAAGCCGGTTATAGGCTTCAAGAGCACCTTCCACCTGCCGCCAGCTCCCTATAATCTGCACAAGCGGTGCAAGCACCTTGCCTCCAAGGATAGAGGCCACAATCATCCCTGAACCATGTATCTCCCCTTTCAGTGTCAGCCAGCAACCCATACCAAGCAGAAGAGAACTCAAAAGACTCTGAACCAATTTGGAGAGTGCCGAATTAGCACCTGCATGATCAGAGGCCTCCGCCTGCTTCATCAAAAACTCCTGCTGACGCCCCATCCAGCGTTTATGGATTTGATCAAGCATTCCCATCGATTCAATAACCTGGGCATTGCGAATCACTCCGTCAGCATAACTCTGCGCCCCGATGGCACTCCGGTTGGCCACCAAAAGAGGCTCACGAATACGACGTTCATTAAAGATGCCTATCCCGAACTGCACCAAAGCTCCGGCAACGGCAAACCAGCCAAGGGATGGTGCCATCAAAAAAAGCAACACCAGAACAAGCAGAGCAAGAGGGGTATCAACAACAGCAAGAAGAGCCTGGGAGGGAAGAAACTCCCGAATAATTTTAAGGTCACGCAGTGCCTGGGCACCTCCTGCAGGGATATTCTGAAGACGAGCGGTAAATATTGCACTGAACACCTGCCCGCGCAGCTTCTTGTCGAGCTCCATGCCTGCATCATGCATCACCTCCCTGCGCACCCACTCAAGTGCTTCAAGCAGCAGATAGATGCCAACGACAAGGATGGTCAGCATCAAAAGCGTCTCGTGACTACGGCTGTTAACAACGCGGTCATACACCTCCATCATGTAGGCGCTCGGAGCAAGCACCAGCACGTTAACGACAATGCTGAAGTAAAAGGTATGCTTGAGAAACGGAAACAGCGACGCCAAAGCCTCGCGCAACGGGGATTTTACTTTAACTCCTTTCACAAACAGGCACACCTCTACAATTAAATTTCAGAGTTCCACCCCTTTTATTTGCATCGCATTTTAACACCAAAAAAAGGTTATTCATAACGCACAATTCACATAGTATCAAAAAATTGTAAACCGCACGCTACGAACAATAATCACCCACTTTACTTTTACAATAACAACATCAATCTTCTGATGACCAGGAGTCTGTAATCAATTGTCCTGTCAAATCAAAAGAAGCCAAGTTTTTTGGGACTGTAGCTTACCAACAGATTTTTGGTGTGCTGGTAGTGGTCGAGCATCATCTGATGTGTCTCTCTTCCAATACCGGATTCCTTATATCCGCCAAATGCGGCATGGGCAGGATAGGCATGGTAGCAGTTGGTCCATACTCGACCGGCCTTGATGCCTCGCCCCATCCGATAGGCAACGTTGCCGTTGCGGCTCCAGACACCGGCGCCGAGGCCGTATGGAGTGTCGTTGGCGATTGCCAGCGCATCAGCTTCATCCTTGAAGGTCGTGACTGCCAGTACTGGGCCGAAAATCTCCTCCTGAAAGATACGCATCTTGTTTTGACCCTTGAAAAGAGTCGGCTGGATGTAGAATCCGCCGGTAAAATCACCACCAAGTTCTGCTCGCGATCCTCCTGCCAGAAGTTTCGCCCCCTCCTGCCTGCCAATTTCCAGGTAGGATTCGATTTTAGTCATCTGTATTTCTGAAGACTGTGCACCGATCATGGTCTCCGTGTCAAGCGGGTTGCCTTGCTTGATTGCAGCCACGCGCGGCAGGACGCGATCCATGAACGTTTCGTAGACTGATTCCTGGATCAAGGCACGTGACGGGCAGGTGCAAACTTCCCCTTGATTAAAGGCGAAGAGCACAAGACCTTCAATGGCTTTATCGAAGAAATCATCGTCGGCATCCGCAATATCCTCAAAAAACACATTGGCTGACTTGCCGCCAAGCTCAAGAGTCGCAGGAATAAGGTTACTGGCTGCAGCCTGAGCAATAAGGCGCCCCGTTGCGGTCGATCCGGTAAAGGCAATCTTGGCAATTCGCTTACTGGTCGACAACGGCACGCCAACCTCTTTACCATAACCGTTGACAATATTCAGCACTCCAGCGGGCAACAAATCAGCAATCAGTTCAACCAGAATCAGAATGCTTACAGGGGTTGACTCCGCAGGCTTGAGGACGACACAGTTACCCGCCCCAATGGCCGGAGCCAGTTTCCAGGCAGCCATCAAGAGCGGAAAATTCCAGGGTATAATTTGACCGACAACGCCAAGTGGCTCATGGAAATGATAGGCAACAGTGGTTTCATCGATTTCGCTGAGCGTGCCTTCCTGGGCTCGCAGACATCCGGCAAAATAGCGGAAATGGTCTATGGTCAAGGGAAGGTCGGCATTGAGTGTTTCGCGGATTGGCTTGCCGTTATCCACAGTTTCAGCATAAGCCAGCAATTCCAGGTTTGCTTCCAGACGATCGGCAATCTTGAGCAGGATGTTGGCACGATCTCCGATAGCAGTACGACCCCATTTATCGGCGCCAGAGTGTGCAGCATCAAGGGCAAGTTCGACATCCGCAGCACCGGATCGGGCAGCCCTGGTATAGATTTTGCCTGTGATGGGAGTAATATCATCAAAGTACTCGCCACTCACCGGCGGCACCCATTTACCTCCAATAAAGTTGTCGTACCTGGCTTTGTACTCGATTTTTGCTCCTGTTTGACCTGGAAACGCGTAAATCATACAATTCTCCTGATTGAGGTTACAAAAAATTAAATCGCTATAGGACATATTCCTCGAATCTTTGCTTCGGGAAGAAAATCTTAAACATGAATGTATACCCCTAGCTCTGCTGCGGGGTAGTTAATTTTTTTTGACTCTTCTTGTGCAGCTTTGGTATTGTGGACAATTAGTGTAAAGTATTTTTGGCATAAAAGCGAATTTAAACATTACTATAACTGTAGAAAATAAGATAACATCAAACAAACCTCTCCATCACCCCGCAAGACGATTCAAAATCGGTGTCCGAAAAGATCTCAATGGTAAAGACACGACTGGTGAGTGGCTGAAGCGCAAGTTCACCCATAAGCAGCTCAAGCGCCTCCGGTTTCAGATGGCTCAGCGAGTTGTGATCCTTCCCGTCAACCGTGCCATGGATATGCAGCACCCTGGCTTTGGACAGATAGCGCTTGAGATAATCGGCAGTCGGGAATCCGTAGTATTCGAGGTGTCCCACATCAAGCGTCACGGAGAGGCCGAACTCCTCTACTACCGGCCAGACAAGCTCAAAGGGATAGTTGAGATTTTCGGCACAGAAGGATGACGCAGGTTCATCGGTACCACTCAGCAGCATCGCCATGGAATCGCGCAGGGCATCGGTAAAAAGCTGTTGCTCATCCGCAGAAAATCCGTTGATATCAACACCCGCACCCGCCTCAAAGTGCATGACGTAGGCAGATTTCGCCAGGTCACGGGTCAACTCAATAATCCGCAGGCATTTACCAACGGAGCGCTCTCGCTCCTCACGGTCGGGATGGCCAAGATAAACGTCAAGCGGCAGGTGAACGGAATAGGTAAGCGACCACTCATCGGCCAACTCCTTGAGCCTCTGAATGTCCGCTGGTGATGGCAAATTGCTGAATTCGTCGGACTCAAACAGTAGCAGCTCAATGTCATCAACCTTGTCCTTGAGATACTCCACATTGGGAATGATGTCGGCAGGGATAATGTAGGAACTTGTCCCGAAGCGAAAAGGAAAGCACTGCTTGAGGGTCATGGTGGTCATCGGTTTATGGTTATCCACATGCTACCAAATGTAAGCATTACTCATGTTAATTGCAGAGAAGTGTGTTTGCGGCCAAATCAAAGAGCAAACGTCAGATTAAGGTCGCCCACAATGACTCTTGCTGTAGTCGGTGGTTACCGGAACATTTTGGGGTGCAACTCGTCGGCAAAGGTCGCTGAGTAGGCCGAAGGCCGTATCGAAGCACGCTCAAAAGCAAAGCCAACTGACTA
>SESH01081343.1_pt1 | contig 18482 bp, 17 predicted proteins | sample 3171561 | NCBI WGS metagenome assembly SESH01 (sample SAMN10866947, study PRJNA518727) | freshwater metagenome | biome: subpolar coniferous forest; feature: holomictic lake; material: water; isolation source: holomictic Lake 442 2011 16.5 m and 2014 13 m | place: Canada: near Kenora, Ontario
ACTAGAGGCCGCCATGCGCATTGGCGTCGTCGGTGCCGGGATCAGTGGGCTGGCCACGGCATTCTGGCTGCAGCGGCATCGTCCCGACTGGCACCTGACCGTGTGGGAGTCGGCGCCGAACGCCGGCGGCACGCTGCATACCGAAATCGTCGACGGGTTTCACTTCGAGGCGGGCTGCAACGGCTTCCTGACCAACAAGCCGGCGACGCTGGAACTCGTGCACGCGAGCGGTGCCGAGCACCTGCTGCTGGAAAGCTCGGCCAGCGCGCGCAAGCGATTCCTCTACAACGGCGGCCTGCATCGACTACCCGAGTCGCCGCCGGCGTTCCTCGCCTCGAAGCTGCTTTCGCCGCTCGCAAAACTGCGCGTGGCGGCCGAGATACTCATCCCCGCACGGCGCGACGGGGTCGACGAAACCCTGCAGGCCTTCGGCTACCGCCGCCTCGGGCGCGCATTCACCGACACCTTCCTCAACGCGATGACGGCCGGCATTTACGGCTCGACGCCCGAGAAGCTGTCGGTGGCGGCCGCGTTCCCACTGGTCGCGGCGCTGGAGCGCGAGCACGGCGGCCTGTTCCGCGGCATGCTCGCCAAGCGCCGTGGCGACGCCGGCCCAGGCGGCGTACTGACCAGCTTCCACTCAGGCGTGTCGACGTTCATCGAGCACCTGCAGCGCAGCGTGCGCGCCGACTGGCGCCTAGGCACGCCGGTCAGCGCGATCGAACGCGCAGGCGCAGGCTTTCTGGCCTGCGACGCGAACGGGCGTACCGAGCTCGACCAGATCGTGGTCTGCACGCCGGCGCACGCCGCCACGCGCCTGCTGGCGCCGCTGGACGCGAGCCTGTCGGCGCTGCTCGGGCGCATCGAGTACTCGCCGATCGCGGTCGTCGGCCTCGGCTACCACGCGCTCAGCCATCCGCTTGATGGCTTCGGTGTGCTCAGCACCTCCGGCTCGAAGCTGCCGGTGCTGGGCATCCTGTGGGACAGCAGCGTGTTCCCGGACCGCGCGCCGGCCGGCGCCAAGATTCTGCGCGTGATGATCGGCGGCCAACGCGAGCCGGCCTCCGTGCAACTCGACGACAAGGCACTGGTGGAACTGGCGCGCGCCGGGATTCGTCAGGCGATGGGCGTGGACGCCACGCCCGACGTGCGTTTCGTGAAGCGTTGGGAACGCGGCATCCCGAACTACGGCCCCGGCCACCTCGAGCGCGTTGCCGCGATCGACGCTGCGGTCGCGGCGCTACCTGGCCTGCACCTGAACAACAATGCCTACCACGGCGTCGCAATGAACGACTGCTGCGCGCAGAGCGCGCAGCTCGCCCGGCGAATAGCGGCGGCCTACAACTAGAGCCGGGCTTCCAGCCACGCTTCCAGGTCAGCCTGCACACGCGCCCGCTCCGGCTCGTTGAACACCTCGTGATAGAGGCCTTCGTAGCGCTGCACGCTGAAGTCGGCCGAACCGAAGGTCTGCCAGACGGACTGGGCCTGGGCGATCGGCACCAGCCGGTCCGCCGTGCCGTGCAACACCAGCGTAGGCACGCGGAGCGCCGCGGCCCGCGCCGTGAATCCCCGCATCGCCTGCAGCAACTCCACCGCCGTACGCGCTGGAATCGAGCCACGGTAGACGAGTGGGTCCCGCTCATAATCGCTCACGACCAGAGGGTCGCGACTGATCGCATCGGCCGGCAGACGCAGCACCCCTATGGAAGGCGCAACGCGCGACAACAGGCGGGCGATAGCGACCTGCAGGGCGGGCACGGCCGGATCCGCGCCCAGCGCAGGCGCCGACAGCACCAGCCCCGCCAGTGACACTGGCTGGCTCAGCGCCGTCTCCAACGCGATTGCTCCGCCCATGCTGTGCCCAAGCAGAAACAGCGGCAGCCCCGGATGCGCGCCGCGGGCCACTTCAAGGCGCGTGTAGACATCCTCCACCAGCCAGCGAAACCGGCCGATCATGGCGCGTGGACCAGGCGAGCGGCCATGACCGCGATGATCCATCGCGTAGACCGCCAGGCCCCGGCCCGTCAGTCGCCCGACCAGTTCGCCGTAGCGACCACCGTGTTCAGCCAATCCGTGCACGAGCACGACCACGCCGCGCGGCGCCTGCTCAGGCAGCCAGCTCTGCACGTAGATTTCGCCGCCGCCGGCGCTGGCTTGCAGGCCACTTTGGATCCGCATGGCATTCTCCCGAGTCGCTCGAGCTTGCGATGCTGCGCCGCTGGTAACGCAGGCTCAAGCGGCGCTTGCGATGACCTCGAGGAACGCGGCACCGTAGCGCTCGATCTTCGCCGGGCCCAGCCCAGGCACCTGCTGCAGCAGCACCGGCGAACTGGGTTGCAGCCGGGCAAGTTCACGCAGCGTGCGGTCGTGGGCGACGACGTAGGCCGGCACCTGCTCGGCAGTCGCCAGCCGCAAGCGGCAGGCGCGTAAACGGTCGAACAGCGCCTGTTCGCGCGCATCGAGCGCCTCCTCGTCGCGCGGCAGCGGGCGTGCGCCGCGGCGCTGCTGTATGCCGCGCGCAGGCCGCAGTGCAGGCGGCGGCAGCCAGCGAGCCGCGCGCGTGCCGCGCATCACGGCCGCGCCATCGGCGGTCAGGCGCACCACCGGATGCTCGTCGCCGGTGAATTCAACCCAGCCGGCGGTGACGCAGCGCGTCAGCGCCCGCTGCACCCAGTCCGCAGGCCGATCACGAAGTCGCCCGAACGTGGGCACCAGGTGCAGCCCCAGCCGTTCGAGCCGCTCCTCGCTCTCCCCACACAGCAGGCGCACGACCTGCTTGAGGCCAAAGCGCCCGCTGATGCGCGCGACGCCCGACAGCAGGATCCGTGCAAGCTCGGTCGCATCGCCCTCCGCCGGCGCAACTTCCAGCGCCGTGCAGACGTCACAACGACCACAACCGGCCAGCGTCTCTGCCTCGTCGCCGAAGTAACGCAGAATTGCGTCGTGGCGACAGCTGCCGCCCTCGGCCCAGCGGATCAGTTCAAGAAACAGGTTCCACTTGTGGGCCACCACCTCCGGCAACGGCGCGATCTCGTCGTTCGATCGCTCCAGCAGGCGCCGCCGCAGCGGCAGGTCCTGCTGCGACCAGCACATCAAGCCGATGGCATCGCCCCCGTCACGGCCAGCGCGACCCACTTCCTGGTAGTAAGCCTCGACCGAGCCGGGCGGACCGAGATGGATCACGGCGCGCACATCACTGCGATCGATGCCCATGCCGAACGCATTGGTCGCGCAGACCACGTCGACGCGCTGCTCCATGAACGCCGCCTGCGCCTCGGCGCGCGTCACCGGGTCCAGCCCTGCGTGATATGAAACAGCACGGCGCCCCTGCGTCACCAGCCGCGCGGCCTCCTCGTCGGCGAGCCGGCGGGTAGGCGAATAGAGAATTGCAGCCCCCCCGTCGGCGAGCGCCTCGGCGAGCGCCGCGTCGGTCTGCGCCTGACGCTCGCGCCCACCGCTGACCTCCACCGCCCGCAACGCCAGGTTCGGACGCGCGAAGCCGCGGATCAGCTGCGGTGTATCGACCGGCAAGCCGAGCCGCACGATGATCTCGTCGCGGACAACCGGCGTCGCGGTGGCCGTGCACGCGAACACGTGCGGCGGCGCCAGATCGCGAATCAGCGCGCCGATCGCGAGGTACTCCGGCCTGAAGTCGTGGCCCCACTCGCTGATGCAGTGCGCCTCGTCGATCGCGATCAGCGGACAGGACAGCGCCCGCAAGCGGGCGCGGAAGTCACCCGATACCAGTCGCTCGGGGGCCACATAGACAAGCCGGTACTCACCGCGTGCCATGCCCTCCAGTCGCTCGCGCAGCGTCGATGGATCGAGGTTCGAGGCCAGATAGGTGGCGGCGACGCCGCGAGCGCGCAGACCCTCGACCTGATCCTGCATCAGCGCGATCAGCGGCGAGACGACGAGCGTCGTGCCCGGCAACAGCAGTGCAGGCAACTGGTAGCACAGACTCTTGCCGCCACCCGTGGGCGCGACCAGCAGTACACGGCGCCGTTCCAGCAGCATCTCGACCGCTTCGCGCTGGCCGGGCCGAAAGTGGTCGTAACCGAGCGTGGCCAGAGCCGTATCGAGGGTGGCGGGGCGGTCGGACAAGGGCGGGGCGTACTCGACGAAGGAGGGGGCGGCAGCGTGCCGGGTCGCTGCCTGCGACGCAAGGCCGATTACTGCACCAAAGCGTGGCAAATTCAGCGGCGCGCTCAGCGGTAGAGGAGCAGCGCCTCGCGCTCGTCGCGCCATGCGGACTCGTCGCGCGCAGCGAGCGCGTCAAGATCGGCGGCGGTTGCGTGCGGATCATCGACCCACTCGCGCAGCAGCGACGAACCGTTGATCAGGTCGATCGCGAGCCGGTCCTGCTCGTATTCGTAGGCGAAGTCGCGCCACAGCGGGTAATCGGGACGCAGCGTCCGTATGGCCTTGAACGCGGCCGCGATCAGGCGCCACGGCCGAAACGCGTCGTGGTCGTAGCCGGGATCGTCGACGTGGATCTGCAGGCCACCACACAGCTGGCCGGCATGCTTGTGGAAGGTGGGCTCGAACCAGCAGGGCCGCAGCCGGCAGCCATTGAGCCAGTCCGGCGCGATGCGCCGCATCGCCGCGAGCAGGGTTTCGCCGTCCAGGTCAGGCGCGCCGAACAATTCCAGCGGTCGCGTCGTGCCTCGGCCTTCCGACAGCGTCGCACCCTCCAGCAGCACGGTGCCGGCGTAGCAGCGCGCCATCGCCAGACTCGCGGCGTTCGGGCTGGGGTTGACCCAGCTGCGCTCCAGTACAGGCCAGCCGTGACCCGGCGCCGCGGCTGGCTCCCAGCCCCGCAGGGTGACTACGCGGTAATCGACGGCAAGGCCTAACTCACGCACGAACCAGTGGCCCGCCTCACCCAGCGTCAACCCATGGCGCATCGGCAGCCGGCCGGCGCCGACGAAACTTTCCCAGCCAGCGCGCAATGCGAGCCCCTCGACCGGACGGCCGGCAGGATTGGGACGGTCGAGCACCCAGACGGACTTGCCGTGGCGCGCGGCCGCCTCGAGTACGTAACGCAGCGTGGTCAGGAACGTATAGATGCGACAGCCCAGGTCCTGCAGGTCGACCAGCAGCACATCAAACGTGTCGAGCATCGCGGCGGTCGGCCGACGTACCTCGCCGTACAGGCTGTAGACGGGGATGCCGCGCCGCGGGTCGAGAAAGTCGTGCGACTCAACCATGTTGTCCTGCTTGTCGCCACGCAGGCCGTGCTGCGGGCCGAAGGCTGCCGTGAGCCGTACGTCGCCGAGGCAGGCAAGCGCGTCGAGCGAGTGACTCAAGGTCGCGGTCACCGAGGCGGGATGCGCGAGCAGCGCCACTCGACGACCATGCAGCGCGCGGCGCAGCGCCGGCTCGGCAATCAGCCGATCTATACCGAAACGGATCATCGCGCGGCCCGCCGATCCAGACGCAGCATGAAGCTGCGCGCATCGTGGAAGTCAGGCCGCTCGAGCGGATGATGTAGCGCGTGGTGCCGCAACTGGCCATCCACGCCCTCGACGACCGCGGTGAGCCCAACCTCCAGCAGCGCAGGGTCACCGAGCATCGCCCAAGCCACCGGCTCGACGCGTGACAAGAGTTCGAGCCGGCCGGGCGTGCGCGTCACCTCCATGGCCGGCGCAGCCAGCGCCGGCATCGGCGCAGGCGTGCGATAAGCCGAGAACGCGTAGGCGGCCCACTCGCCCGACGGGGAGAGGTTGAACTCGAGGTAATCCGGACCACCCGGATGACCTACAAACACCTCACAGCAAGTGTGCCGCCACAGGCCGTCAGTCCTGACGGGCAGCGCAGGCGATGGCACGAGCACCTCCTCCAGCGCGCCTTCCAGCACGAAGCGCAACTCGAGCGCACCCTCGGCGGCAAGCCGGGCGTACGCCTCCAGCGTGAGCGCGGCGGCGTACGTCGGCGACGCCGGGTGAAGCAGCAAGTGCGAGGTCAGCTGTCGCATCGAGTCATGCTACCGCGTTCATGCCCAACACCGTTCAGCGCGCGCGCCGGAATGTCAGGTTGTAGCGCAGCGCGCCGGCCTCCGCTCGCACGGGCAGCCGGCGCACGCCGTGATACCCGGCGCGTGCCCGCCCACCCCACACCAGCACGTCACCATCCACCAGCGGCACGCGCGTCGGCGGACCCTGACGGCTCGCGCCGTACCACAGGAACACGGCCGGCAGGCCAATCGACACTGAGACAATCGGGTGGCGCAGGTCATGTTCATCAAAATCACGGTGGGTGCCCATCTGGGCGCCCGGCGCATAGCGGTTCACCAGACAGCAGTCCGGCGCGAAGCCCGGAAAGCCGGCGGTCGCCGCGGCGCGCGCTGCCAGCTCGGCCAGCACGAGCGGCATTGCGGGCCAGGGCAGAGCACTGCGCGGATCACGCTCGAGGTAGCGGTAGCCAGACGCGTCGCTGTGCCACCCCCACGCGCCACAATTGGTCATCGCGACCGACATGCTGCCGCCGCCCGGCGTGGACAAGTACCGGAACGGCGCCGCCGTGGCGATCGCGTCGATGGCCGCGCGCAGCCCCGCCGTGGGCGCAAATCTGCGCAGCAGCACGACCTCCTCGGCAACGCAGGAAACCGCCGGGAGGGCAGCGCTGGGCAACAGCTCGGTTTGCAGGGGAAGGGGCATCGGTCCGACCTACAGAAGGCGGGAAATTATCGCGATTACAGCATGTTGCCAGTCAACGCCGGACAGGTGAGAGTGAATTCTTGGCCCACGGGCAGGGGTTTTCGCTAGGCTAGGGTCCTAGGGAGTGCCTACGAATGGCGATTACGATCCTCGAAGAACGCCCGTTGGGCGCGCAGACCGTGCGCGGCACAGTGCTATTCGTGGACCTGCGCGGCTATACGACACTGGCGGAGGGCTTGAGCCCAGACACCGTCGCCGCCCTGCTCGAGGAGTTCTTCAGCACCCTGACCCCCTCCGTGGACCGCAACGGCGGCACCGTATTCCACCTGGCGGGCGACTCGCTGATGGCCGGCTTCGGTCTGGCCGACGACTCGGTCGCGCCCGTCCGGGCGGCGATCGATGCCAGCCGCGCGATGATCGCCGCCTTCCAGCCGGTCGCGATCAACTGGGAACGGCGACTGGGCATCCCGACCGGCATCGGCGTCGGCGTGCACGTCGGCAATCTCGCGTTCGTCACGCTAGGCCCGCCGTCACTGCGCCGGTCCACGTTGGTCGGCGACACCGTCAACGTCGCTGCGCGCCTCTGCCAGCGCGCCCGGGCGGGCGAGGTCCTGTTTTCAGCCGGCGTGGCCGCATCCCTCGACCCCGCCACGGCGGGCGACGTGATCCCTTTGCCGGCGCTAGCGCTGCGCGGCCGCGCCTCGCCAGTGGCGATCTACTGCGTACCTGCGCCTGCGCGCGCAGGCGCGCTGATTCGTCACGATGAGATGATCGCGGTGCCGCCTGCACAAAATTCCTGAGCGACACGGCCACCGGGTGCCGCTGCGCTATTTCCGCTCTACGCCGGAGACATCACGATGAACCAAGCCAGTCAGACCGCCACCCGTCGCTACAATTCGGTCGCAAAGGCCCTCCACTGGGCGATCGCACTGCTGATCTTCGCCCAGTTCGCCATCGCCTGGACCATGCCGGAAGTGCACAAGGGCACGCTGCCCGTTGGCGAAATCCACTGGCACATCGTGGTCGGCATACTGATCCTGCTACTGGTAGCGGTGCGCATCGTCTGGCGCGTCGTCCGCCCACCGCTGACCGTCGGCGTCGAGAGCGGCCTGCAGCACCGCATCGCGCAGCTGACCCATGGCGTGCTGTATCTGTGCATGCTGGTCGTGCCCGTGCTGGGCTGGGCCAATGCCAACGCGCGCGACTGGAGCGCCGAGCTGTGCACCGGCTTCGGCTTGCCAAAGATCATGGCCACTGGCGACCGCTTCGGGCTCGACCTCGGCGACGTCCACGGCACGCTCGCAACGGTCATGCTGGTGATCATTGGCCTGCACGTCGCGGCGGGCCTCTACCATCACATCGTACTCAAGGACGACACGCTGCAGCGGATGCGCTGAGCGCCACTCGCGTCGACGCCGCCTAAACCGCTGGCGTCGACGCTGTCAGGCACTCGCCGAGTGTCTGACGCTGGCGGCCTGCGGCGTCGAAGTTGGCCGCTGCCAGCCAGCGCTCGTAGCCCACCCGCAGCAGCGCCCAGTCCGCGTCGATGATCGCGTACCAGGCGGTATCGCGATTCTCGCCCTTGACCCACAGGTGCTGGCGAAACACGCCCTCGAACTGGAAGCCGAAGCGCAGCGCCGCCCGCCGTGACGGCGCGTTCAGTGCATTGCACTTCCACTCGAAACGGCGATAGCCAAGCTCATCAAAGACATATCGAGCCATCAGCCACAGCGCCTCGGTCGCGAGCCGCGAGCGCGCCATCGCGCCCCCCCAGAGGATGTGGCCAATCTCGATCACCCCGTGCTCGGGCGTGATACGCAGCAGCGACTGCCTGCCTACCGCACGGCCGGTGACGCGCTCGACGCAGGCGAAGAACAGCGGATCCGAGCTGCTCGCGCTGCTGGCCGCCCAATCGACGAGCTCGTCCAGCGCCGCTGGCGGTAAGTCCGGCAGATATCGATACAACGCTGGCGCCTCGGTCGGCGGCAGACTCGCGTACAGGTCAGCCGCATGCGCTCGCGTCAACGGCTCGAGTCGCAGGTAGCGCCCTTCAAGGATCCGGCGTTCAGGTCGAGGGGAGGGCAGCACAGGTCGCTCCTAGCAGGTGACGCGGGAAGGCCCCCGAGCATAGCAACCCACGGATTAGCGAGGCCGGCGGCAGTGGCCTGCTGCACGGGCACATCGCGAGCGCGGCTATCGCACCGAGATAGCGCACGACACGCCTGCGGCGCACAAAATTGGTGCAGATAAGGCCCTCGCCCAGGCCCGACGCTCTTTCAACCTCTTGTTTTTAAGATTATTTTTAACTTCTTTCGAATAGGCATATTTCGTGCATTCCTATGCACCGGGCTTGCCCACGGGTAGCGCGTCGCACTGGATTGCACCGCCCGGACAGCCGCTGCCAACCAGATCCGGACCAGTTCTCGGGGTACTCGTGCAAAATCCAATCGTGACGCGCCATCGGCGTGCCATCGGCGCGTTGTCATCGCTGCTGCCCGGCGTTGCCCTGGCGGCACCGAGCGCAATCGATCACGGCGACACAGCTTGGATGATCACGGCCACCGCGCTCGTGCTCTTCATGACCCTGCCCGGGCTGCTCGCCTTCTACGGCGGCCTGGTGCGCTCCAAGAACGTCCTGTCCGTGCTGATGCAGTGCACGGCGATCACGGCAGTCGTCTCGGTCCTGTGGGTCGCCGGCGCGTATGGACTGGCATATGGCAATGGCGGCGCCGCGCAGGCGTGGATCGGCAGCTTGTCGTGGTCGATGTTTGCGAGCGGCGCGCGGGATGCCGTCGCCGGACGAATCCCGGAAAGTGTCTTTGCGATGTTTGAAATGACCTTTGCGATCATTACGCCAGCGCTGGTGATCGGCGGATTCGCCGAGCGACTGCGTTTCTCGGCCGTGATCGGCTTTACCGTACTGTGGTTACTGCTGGTGTACGTGCCGATCGCGCACTGGGTATGGGGCGGCGGCTGGCTCGCGCAACTCGGCGTACTCGACTTCGCCGGCGGCATCGTGGTGCATGTCAGCGCCGGCACCGCCGCGCTCGTGACCGCCCTCGTCGTCGGTCCGCGCCGCGGCTTTCCCCACACGCCCATGACACCGCACTCGCTGCCAATGACGGTGATGGGCGCCGGGATGCTCTGGGTAGGCTGGTTTGGCTTCAATGCCGGTAGCGCGCTCGAGGCAAACGGCAGCGCCGGCATGGCGATGCTGGTCACCCACACCGGCGCCGCTGCCGGCGCCCTGGCGTGGATGACCATCGAGTGGCTGCGCTATGGCAAACCGTCGGTGCTGGGCATCGTCACCGGCATGGTCGCCGGTCTGGGCACCATCACCGCCGCCTCCGGCTTCGTCGGACCGCTGGGCGGACTGGTGATCGGAGCGATCGCAGGCTCGGTCTGCTTCCTCGCCACGCAGTTACTCAAGCGGGTGTTACACATCGACGATTCGCTCGACGTCTCGCCCGTGCACGGTATTGGCGGTGTGGCCGGCTCACTGCTGACGGGCGTGTTCGTCGACGCGTCCCTCGGCGGCGTCGGCCTGGCGCAGGGCCGCACCATGCTCGGCCAGGTCGGCATCCAGGCGATCGGCGTGCTCGCGGCCATCGCGTGGTGCGCGCTCCTCACCTGGCTGATCCTGAAGCTGCTGGCCGCGACCACCGGGCTGCGCGTCGATGCCGATCAGGAGATGGAAGGTCTCGACCTCGCCGAACACGGTGAACGTGCCTACAACCCGTAATCGGGCCGGCCGGATCCCGCCTTAAGGATCCGATAAGCCATATCCCGGTAGCGTTGCCCCATCGAAGGCAACGCTACCGGTGATACATGAAACGCATCCTCCCTGCCCTGCTGCTGGCAGCCTGCACAGCCCCTGCGGCACTCGCAGGCTCTGCAGCGCCGCTACTGGCGGCGCTGGAGGCCGACGCGTCGCGCCAGGCAGGCGCCCCGCTCAGCGGCTCCCCAAGCCGCGGCGACACGTTCTTCCATACCCGCCGTGCAGAGTGGAGCTGCAGTTCCTGCCATACCGCAGATCCGCGCCAGACCGGCCGGCACGTGGTCACGGGCAAGAACATCCGGCCGATGGCCCCGGCGGTGAACCCGGACCGGTTCGTCGACCGCGCGAAGACCGACAAATGGTTCCGCCGCAACTGCCAGGACGTGCTCGGCCGTCCCTGTTCGCTGCAGGAACAGGCGGACGTCGTCGCCTACCTTGCCTCGCTCTGAAGGAGCTTTGCCATGAATACCCGCCTACGAATGATTACCGATGCCAGCGTCTGGGCGCTGTCGAGCGTCTTTCTGCTGGTGCTGCTCGCAACCTCGGCTGAGGCGGCGGCACCGCTCGATGGCGCCGCCGCGTGGCGCGAGGAGTGCAGCAGCTGCCACATCGCGTTCCCGCCGCGTCTGCTGCCCGCCGCCTCATGGCAGGCGCTACTCGGCGGGCTGGACAAGCACTTCGGCGTCGATGCCTCGACCGACCCGGCGCGCGGCGCGGCGATCGGCCAGTACCTGGCCGCACACGCCGGCCCGGCCACGAAGTCCCCTGCGGCAAGTCCACCGCTGCGCATCACGACCCAGGGCTGGTTCGTGCATGAGCACGACGAACTGGCCCCTGGCGTATGGTCGCGGCCCGCCGTGCGCAGTCGCGCCAACTGTAGCGCCTGCCATGCCGGCGCCGAGCGCGGCCAGTTCGACGAGGACAGCGTGAGGATCCCAAAATGAAGGGCACGCCCCGCATCCTGGTCTGGGACTGGCCACTGCGGCTGTTCCATGTCGGTCTTGCGCTCGCCTTTGGCGGCGCCTACCTACTCGGTGACTCCGAGCGTTGGCGCAACGTCCACGTCGCTCTGGGCTACGCCGCGCTGGCGCTGCTTGGCTTTCGCCTGCTGTGGGGCGTGGCAGGCACGCGCCACGCTCGCTTCGCCTCGTTTCTATACACGCCACGGCAGGCGTACACCTACCTTGTCGGCCTGGTGCGCGGTCGCAGCCGCCACTACACCGGCCACAATCCCGCCGGCAGCTGGGCTGTCTACGCCATGCTGCTGCTGGGACTGGCCACCGGCTTCAGCGGCTGGATGCGCTACGAGGAGCTAGGTGGTGACCGCCTCGAGGCGCTGCACGAGCTGTTTGCCAACGCGTGGCTCGGCCTGGTCGGGCTGCACGTCGTCGCGGTCATCGCAAGCTCGGTCCTGCATCGTGAGAACCTCGTCCTCGCGATGATCACCGGCTACAAGCGCGGCCCCGCCGCGGAGTCCGCCGGGCGCGCGCACGCCTGGCTAGGCCTCGCGCTCGTGGCCGCCATCGCCGCCGTGGTCGCTCTGGCGCTGGCCGCGCCCGCGGGGACTGTCGACGCTTCTGCCGCCGCAGTGGCCAGCCGGGCCGCGATCGACCAAGATTGAGCGATGCGTATCCTGCTGGTCGAAGACGATGCGACGCTGGGCGAAGGCCTGCAGACCGGCCTGCGCCGGGCCGGCTTCGCCGTGGAGTGGCTGCAGGACGGCCAGACGGCGGACGCCGCCCTGCACACGGAGCGCTTCGCCGCGCTGGTACTCGACCTCGGCCTGCCGCGTCTGAGCGGGCTGGACCTGCTGCACCGACTTCGCAGTCGCGGCGACTCGACGCCAACCCTGCTGCTGACTGCGCGCGATCACGTCGACGACCGGATCAGGGGCCTTGACGGCGGCGCCGACGACTATGTCGTCAAGCCCGTTGCGATCGGCGAACTTGCGGCACGCATTAGAGCCCTGGTACGCCGCTCGCAGGGCGTCGCAGGTGCGCAACTCGCCGCCGCCGGCATCACGCTGGACCCCGCCAGTCGGCTCGTGCGGGCGCACGGCGAACCCGTGGAACTGTCACCACGGGAATTCGCGGTACTACAGGAACTGCTGCTGCACGCAGGCCGCGTCCTGACCCGCCAGCAACTGGAGTCGCGCCTGTACGAGTGGGACCAGAGTCTCGAGAGCAATGCCATTGAGGTACACGTGCACCACCTGCGCCGCAAGCTCGGTGCCGGCGTGATCACCACCGTCCGTGGCGTCGGCTACCTCATCCCACGCCCGGAGCCAGGCATTGATGGCTAACCCGTCGCTGCGTTATCGACTGGTCGGACTGCTCATGAGCGCGGTCAGCGCAAGCTGGGTCGCGATCAGCCTGCTGACGTATCAGGACGCGCGCCGGGAGATAGACGCCGTACTCGACGCACATCTGGAACAGTCGGCGCGCCTGGTCGCGCAGCAAGCCGGGCGCGCCCTGCACGAGGCGGAGGAGGAGGAAACCGGCAATGAACGCCCGTATGACGTGTCCATGACCTTCCAGGTGTGGGATGCCGGTGGACAGCTGGTCCTGCGCTCGCCCGATGCGCCACGCACACAACTGTCACGGCAAGCGCGCGGTTTCGCGGACGCAGAGGTCGATGGACGACCTTGGCGCGTGTACAGCCGCTCCGCCCTCAACGGCAAGATGCTGGTACAGGTCGCGGAGAGCCGGACGGGCCGCGAGCAGCTGGCCGCGCGCTTCCTCGCGCACGCGCTGTGGCCCCTTGCGATCGGGCTGCCGCTCATTGGCCTGTTGGTTTGGATCGCCATCGGCAGCGCACTGCGGCCACTGCGGGCACTACGGGATGCGCTGGCGCTGAGGCGCGGACCTGATCTTTCGCCGCTGAACGTCGCGGCCCCACCCAGCGAAGTCGCACCGCTGGTGTCGCACCTCAATGCCCTCTTCGAGCGTGTCCGCGGCACGCTAGAAGCGGAGCGGCGGTTCACCTCGCAGGCCGCCCACGAGCTGCGCACGCCGATCGCCGGGATCCGCGCCCAGGCGGAATCCGCTATCGGCGCGGCCAGTGATGCCGATCGCCGCCACGCCCTTGAGCGGGTCGTAAGCGCCTGCGATCGGCTGTCACGGATCATGACCCAACTGCTGACGCTGGCGCGCATGGACGAGGCGCCAATCGACGTGGACCAGCCTTGTCGCCTCGACGAGCTGGCACGTAGCGTCGTCGCTGACCTCGCCCCAGCCGCGCTGAAAGCGAACGTTGAGCTCGGCCTCGTCGCCGACACGGCCGTATCGATCAGCGCCGATCCGCTGCTCATAGAAGTTCTGCTTCGCAACCTGATCGACAACGCGGTGCGCTACTCCGGCCACGGCTGCCACGTAGAGGTACGCATCGAGGCTGCGGCCGATGGCGCGCGACTGGCCGTGGTCGACGACGGTCCCGGGGTCGCCGAGCGCGATCTGGCGCAACTGGGCCAGGCATTCTTTCGCGGCGGGCGCACAACGGACGACGGCAGCGGCCTGGGGCTTTCTATCGTAGCGAGGATCGCGCGTCGCCATGGCGCGGAGGTTCACTACTCTGGCGGCGCCAACGGACGAGGGCTTTCGGCGGAGCTACGCTTTACCGCCAGTGGCCCTGTGGAACCGGTATCGTAGAGATCCGACCGTCGCCGAGCCGCACCGATGCAGAACCCCGCTCCGAATGCAGAACTGGAACTCGTCGACCAGGACATCATCGATGCGATGCAGAAGCTGCCGGGATACGTCGACATCAGCACCGAGGACTTTCGCGCGCTGTATCACCTCGCCTACCACCATGCGGCTGAACGGCTCGCCGGCATGCATGCCAGCGCGGCGGTCACGCTAAAGGCGCTGGAGCCCCCGCGGGTCAGCAACATTGAGGCGCTGTGGGCGTGGGGCGGCGCGTTCCTTTTCATCGCCCTGCTCGTGGCGTGCAACTCACTGCTGTTCGCTGGCAGCGATCTGACGCTGCTAAACGGCTCTTTCGGCGCCTCCTGCGCGCTACTGTTCGGCGCCCCCCGCAGCCCGTTCTCGCAACCACGCAACTTGATCGGCGGCAGCGTGTTGTCCGCGTTGGTCGGGGTAACGTGCTTCCTGGTGCTGGGCGCCTGGCCACTCATCGCCGCCGCGGCGGCAGTCGCGACGGCGATCGGCCTGATGCACGTCACCCGCACGCTGCACCCACCGGCTGCTTCGATCGCACTCTCGGCGGTGATAGGCTCGGCGGCCATTCACAATACCGGTTACCTGTTCGTACTGGTGCCTGCGACCGTAGGTCCCCTGCTGCTGCTGGCCGTAGCGCTCGCCTACAACAACCTGTCGAGTGCGCGCCGGTATCCGGAGGTCTGGTTCTGAGTAAGGCAGTTGCTGCCGTCAACCGACGTGAGAGCCCTCGACGATAGTCGTCGTTCGGCCACCGACCCAGACGGCACCGGTCTCGTCGGCCGATACGTAGATGCGGCCACAGCCGCCAAGACGGGTGCCTTGCGAGGCGACGTATGGCGAGCGCGCCCGGCCGGTCGCCAGTAGTCGCTGCGCGACCGAACCGTTCAGACTGCCAGTCACCGGATCCTCACGAATAGCGCCCTGCGGATCGCTGAAGAACGCCCGCAATTCGAACTGCACTGCTCCTCCTGGCGGATACGCACCGACGACCCCCAGATCCAGCTGCCCCGGGAAGCTCTGCTCGGGCTCCAGCGCCAGCACCGCTGCCGCCGACTCGAGCACGAGGGCGATCCAGCCCGGCCCATTGTCGGCCCACTGCGCATCGAGGATTGCCTCCGGCTCGATGTGCAGGAAGCGCACGATCTTGGCCAGCATCTCGGCGTCCACCTCGCCGCCGCGCAACAGCGGTGGTGACGCGAACGCGAGCGTATCGGCATTGCGCCGGACGGAAATCAGGCCCGCCGCGCACTGCTGCACGATCTGCGCCGGATTACGAGGTCGACCACCGCCGTGCAGCCACGCGTGGCAGCTGCCTAGCGTCGGGTGTCCGGCGAAAGGAAGCTCCCGATCCAGCGTGAATATACGCACTCGATAATCAGCGCCCGGGTCGGTAGGCGCGACAAGAAAAGCCGTCTCGGACAGGTTCAGCCAGCGGGTCATGCGCTGCATCTGCTCGGTGGTCATATCGTCAGCGTCGAAGACGACCGCAAGCGGATTGCCTGACAGCGGACTGTCATTGAATACGTCCACCAATTGGAAACGATGCATCAACAACTCCCCTTGACGCAGACATGTCGGCGGGCGGGATAGCCCCGCGCTCACGATGGCAGATGGGGTAAACGCGGCCATCGCCCTGCGATGCAAGCTCGCGGCAGAAGCCAGGGGCCGGGCGCAAGGCCAGGCCCCTGCCCGTCAGAAACGCCGACCGAAGCTCACACCGATCACCCGCGGGCGAATCGGGATCACGTCCACCAGCTTGCAGGTCGCCGTCGCGCAAGCGGCATAGCGAATCGCCTCGCCGCGGCGGTCGAGCATATTCTGCACGTATAGCTCTGTAGTCCACGCGTTGCGGGCAAGACCAAATGACAGGTCGACACTGGCATAGCCCGGCTGCGTGCCGAGCACGGCCAGATCGCGCTTACGCAGCGCCGGCAACACGTTTCCCTGGTAGATGGCGGCCAACTGTGCGTGCGCCTTGAACTCACCGGTCGACCACTCGTAGCGGGCGATGGTATTGCCCTTGATACGCGCCGACACCGGCAACCGATCACCGATTGCAGCGTAAATCTCGTTATCCGGCACCGCTTCGGTCGGATTGCAGCCGGGATCATCGGTCAGCCTATGACAGACGTTGGTGTCGAGCTTGCCATCGAGGAACGTCATCGACGTCGACAGCGTCAGCTCATCGCTCGCGCGCCAGTGGACCTCGGCCTCCACGCCCTTGATGGTGGCCCGGCCGGCGTTGACGACCACGTTGACGCCGGCCTGGCCGGGATATGCGAACTGCGCGTCCTTCCATCGCTCCAGAAACACGGCGCCGTTGATGCGCAGGCGGCGGTCGAACCAGGAAGTCTTGGCACCCACCTCAAAGTTCGTCAGCGAGTCGCCCTGGTATGGCGGCACGCTCAGCAGGCGGTTCACGCCACCTGGACGGAACCCGGTGGAGACCGTCGCATACATCATGCGATCGTCGTCGAACTTGTACGTCACATTGACGCGATGCGTCTCGCCGCTCTTCTTGGCCTGCGACTGCAGGTTCTGGCAGGGCATCGCATGATTGCTCGGGTCAATCGGAGTGAGGCAGATGTTCTCGCCCGTGTAGGGCGAGTCCGCGTTCGGAAAGCCCAGGCCGAAGCCCGCAAAGCCATAGAGCGTGTTCTCGTAGCGATACAGGCGGACGCCGCCGGTCAGCGCCAACTGCGGAGTCACATCGAAGGTCATGTCCGTGAATACCGCCGAGTCGCGATCGATGCGCGAGGCATTCTCGAGCCACACGGTCCCCGGCGAACCATCCACCGACACGTCGGACGCAATCCCCGGAACGGTGTAGTCGTAACGCATCTCGTCGGTCTGGCGCTGGACGAATAAGCCGAGCACGCCGTGCAAACGCCAGCTGCTCGGGGTAGCCAGACGCAGTTCATGCGACGCCTTGGTAAACGCATTGCGACCGAATATGATCTGGCCGGGATTGATCCGGTCACCGTTCTGGTTGTGGAAGATATCGCCGTAATACGCCGGCTGATACGCATAGGCGACATCGTAGAACAGCGAGTAGTCCGAGTAGTCACCGGCCTGGTACTCGTTGCGCTTGATGTAACCACCGGCATAGGTCACATCGAGCGACGACAGCTTGCCCTCGACGACCAGCGTGCCCATCGTGAAGCTGTCACGATTGAGATCGGCCGCGTAGCGCACCACGTTCAGGTCACCGGTGCCGCCGAGCGTCATGGTCGGGCCACTGGAGCCGTCGCCGTAAACCGGCGTCAGCGAAGTCGCGAACGGCGTGTAGGCGTATTGCCCGCCGGCCGTCTGCGACTGTGTCATCAGCGTTGGCGTGACGGTCCACGTGTCGTTGATGTTGAAGCGCAAGGCGGCCCGACCGCCCACCGTATCGACCCAGTTGGAGTTTTTCTCGACGAAGCGGGCGTTGTCGCGCGGGGCGCCGGACGACGGGTAGTACTGCGGCGAACTGCGCACGACATTGATGTAGCCGCCGTCGTGCTCGGCCCAGCCGACGAGGCGAATCGCCGCGTTCTCGCCGATCGGGATGTTCGCGAAGCCCTCGACCTTGCCACCCGGGTCGCCGGCCGTGAACTTCTCGCCGGTGATGTCGTAGCCAGCATCAAACTTCGACGGATCGGGTTTGTTGGTGATCAGGCGCATGGTGCCTGCCATCGAGCTGGCGCCGAACAGCGTGCCCTGCGGCCCGGACAGAGCCTCGACGCGCTGCATGTCATAGACGTGCACGTCAAGATTGTTGGCGATGGTCGTCACCGGCATTTCGTCGATGTACACGCCGACCAGCGGCTGCGAGCCGACGTGAACGCCATCGCCGCCGTTGGTCACGCCGCGAACATAGAGCTGCGCCTGGCCAGGACCGTAGGACTGCACAGACAGACTCGGCAGGTAACGCGCGTAGTCATCGAAGCTCGCGACCTGCAGGTCGGCCAGCTTCTTGGTGTCAAACGCCTGGATGCTGATCGGCACGGACTGCAGGTTCTCGGAGCGCTTCTGCGCGGTCACGATCACCTCGTCAAGGGCCGCCGAGGCCGTCGACGTACCGGCCTGCTGCGCGTGCGCTGCAAAACTCGCGGCAAGAATGGATGAAGTGGCGGCTATGATCGGCCTAAGACGAAATGCCATCGGTACGCGTGCGGCGGTCTTGCTCACTTTTCATCCCCTTGTTGTTTTTCGGCGACGCCAGCATGGCATCGACCTGGCCCAAGTATAGGTGGGCCGCAGCTCGACGGCGACTCCATGACTGGGCAGACCGACCGGTATCACACTCGACGACGGAGCGGACATTCGCCAGCGAGCGCCCTTCCGCGGACAGCACCGCCCGCCCCCACGGAAGCGCAAGGACGCGCT
>SESH01056306.1_pt1 | contig 18470 bp, 13 predicted proteins | sample 3171561 | NCBI WGS metagenome assembly SESH01 (sample SAMN10866947, study PRJNA518727) | freshwater metagenome | biome: subpolar coniferous forest; feature: holomictic lake; material: water; isolation source: holomictic Lake 442 2011 16.5 m and 2014 13 m | place: Canada: near Kenora, Ontario
AGCGCAAGGTGGTAGCCTCCTGAACACTATGGTGAGAGTTCGACAACCAGAAACCGGCGGTCGGGCACACAGCCGCAACCTCCGGTCTTGACTCCCGGCATCCTGCTTTATCCAGGCTGATTGTATCATAATGCTGACGCGGCATTTCACCCGCAGGGCGGGTGCAACGTCCCTGAGGCGGCACCTTAGTCTCGCCGTTTGTTGGGCTTGGGCCGCGAATCCGCCTAAGCCCAACAAAAAGAAACCATGGAGTGGCGAGGTCGCCCCCCGTCCCCGCCGCGAGGTGACGCTGCAACCGCCCTAGATTTCAGCTGGCGTAACCTAGGCAGCCCTTGTGAAATATGGTATCATCCACCCCGAGTACCCACCATCCGCGCCTTACTTCGAGGGAAAGAACTGTGGCAGCAATCAGAATTCTGATCGCCGAGGATAACGACCTGGTCTCCCTCACCCTTGAGGAGCAGCTGAAGGGTCTCGGCTATGATGTGATTGGGATCGCCCGCAACGGCACCGAGGCGATCACCTTGGCCAATCGGCTAAAGCCCGACCTGATCATGATGGACATTCGCATGCCTGAGATGGAGGGCACCGAGGCGGCCGCCCGCATCCGCGATCAGATGCCGGTGCCGATCATTATGCTCACTGCCTACGCTGACAAGGAGACGGTGCGCAAGGCCGAGGCGGCCGGTGCGCTGGCCTACCTCGTCAAGCCGGTGAGCGAGGTCGAACTGCCCCCGGCGATTAATATCGCCATGGCCCGTTTCAGGGAGATCCAGGGCCTGCGCACCCAGGTCAACGAGTTGGAGGACTCGCTGGAGGCGCGCAAGCTGATCGAGCGCGCCAAAGGCATCCTCATGCAACGCCTCGGTCTGAATGAGCGCGACGCTTACGAACGGCTGCGCCAGCGCGCCCGCGATAAGCGCGCCAAGATGAAGGATATCGCCCAGGCAATCATTGAGGCGGAGGAACTGCTTGGCTCGTAGTTACGTGCAGATGGGCAATGAAGAATCTGCCATTGCTTGACGCTCCGCAGGCCGTATGTTATAGTCAGCCGATAGTGGTCACCCCCCGTAAATCACGTAATCTGATGCCGAATCTGGACAACAGCTTCTCCTTTTATTATTTTACCAGCCCACATACGGCTGGGCCGTTTCGCGCTGTCTAGCAACTCCTGTCGATAGACAACTCTTCAGAGGGCGTGAGGCGACTGGGCCTCACGTCCTCTCTGTGTTTTTTTCCACACCTAAAGAGAGGGCCATATGAGCATCTGGTGCCGAGGTATTCGCGGCGCGACCACCTGTGACGAGAACAGCCGCGAGGCCATCCTCGCCGCCACCCGCGAGATGCTTCAGCTCATGATCGCGGCCAACGGGCTGCGGCCCGAGGATCTCGCCAGCGCGATCTTCACCACCACGCCCGACCTCAACGCCGAGTTTCCCGCCGTGGCCGCCCGCGAGCTGGGTTGGCTCGACACCGCCCTCATGTGCGGCCACGAGATGGGCGTGCCCGGCAGCCTGCCGCGCTGCATCCGTGTACTTGTCCATTGGAACACCGAGCGCCAGGCCAGCGAGGTGATCCACATTTACGCCCGTGGGGCCAGCAACCTGCGCCCCGAGCGCGCCGCCAAGATGTCGGTCGTACAGACGCCGTCAGAGTCCCTCCCGGAGAGCGCAGATGCGCCCAATCGTCACTGAGGCCGCCCTGCGCGGCACGCTGAACCTGATGCCCGCGCCCGCCATCGCCTGTAGCAGCCATGATAAGGAGGAAGATCGCGCCATGATTATTGTAATGCAGACCGGATCGACCCAGGCGGATATCCAGGCCGTGCTTGATCGCCTCAAGGAGTACGATCTCCAGGGCCACCTGACCGTCGGGGCCGAGCGCACTGTGGTGGCCGTGGTCGGTGCCACCATCCCGCCCACCCTGCGCGAGGAGATGGAACACTTCCGTGGGGTGAAGGAGACGGTGCGGATCACCCAGCCCTACAAGCTCGTCTCCCGCGAGGTGCGGCCCCACGACACGATTGTCGATGTGCGCGGGGTGAAGATCGGTGGCGGCAGCGTGGTGGTGATCGCTGGCCCATGCTCGGTCGAGAGCGAGGAGCAGATCATGGAGTCGGCCCGCGTGGTGCGCGCGGCCGGGGCCACGATGCTGCGCGGCGGGGCCTTCAAGCCGCGATCCTCGCCGTACACCTTTCGCGGGCTTGGCGAGTTGGGGCTTAAGCTGCTGGCCCAGGCCCGCGATGCGACCGGCCTGCCGGTCGTCACCGAGGTGATGACGCCCGGCGACGTGGATCTGGTGGCCCGTTACGCCGATGTATTCCAGATCGGCGCGCGCAATATGCAGAACTACCAACTGCTTGAGGAGGTGGGCCGCACCAACCTACCCGTCCTGCTCAAGCGTGGCCTCTCGGCCACAATCGAGGAGTGGCTGCTCAGCGCGGAGTACGTGATCGCCCAGGGCAACCCTAACGTGATCCTCTGCGAGCGCGGCATCCGCACCTTTGAGACGGCCACCCGCAATACGATGGATCTGAACGCGGTGGCAGTGGCCAAGCGGCGCACCCACCTGCCGGTGATTGCCGACCCGAGCCACGGCACGGGCAAGTGGTACCTGGTGGCCCCGCTGGCCCTGGCCAGCATCGCCGCCGGTGCCGATGGGGTGATCCTGGAGGTTCACCCTGACCCGGATCGCGCCAAGTCCGACGGTGGCCAGTCGCTGAACCCAGAGAATTTCGCCGCCCTGATGCCACGGATCGCCGCCGTGGCCGAGGCGATTGGGCGGGGCCGCTAGGCAACAGGCGACCGGCGCAGGGCTGGTGTATCGTTCCCGAGGCTGCGCCCCAGATCTGGATCTTCGTTGGTTTTTGGTGGCAAATTCGCCAAAAACCAACGAAAAAAGATCTTTTGGGGATGGCTTTACCACCCACAAAACCCCACCGGAGGCGACGTTGCAATCGCCATGCCCTATGCCCACATAGCCTTGACACCCGCCGCATCCGAAAGCTATAATGCGGCAGGTTCTGCGCAACTCTGCAACGACCGGGAGCGTTGTGTTCCGATGAATAGATCTATACAGCTCCGTAATGTCGGATTCGCCACGCTCACCGTGCTTATGCTCATCCTCGGCTCCCAGTGGTGGAGCGCACCCGTACAGGCACAGGCCACGACGATCACGTTACTCTCAGCGTCTGCCTCGATTCTCCCAGGCCAGACCGGCGACTTTAACTTTAGAATAACCAACAACAGCGGTATCTCCCGCACCTTCTCGCTGACGACGTCGACCACGGGCGGGGTGACGATTACCTTCCCGAGCGGCTCGCAAGTGACGGTGGCGAACGCCAGCACCGTCGATTTCTCGATTAAAGCTTTTGTGCCGGCGAGCGCGGTTTCGGGCAATACCCTCGTCCAGACAATCTTTGCGAACTCAAGCGACACGACAAATCTCCAGCTCTCAACTTTTTTTAGCGTGATTGTCGGTGGGGCGACTCCCACGCCCACCTCGACCTTGACCCCCACCACCGGCGTGCCTACGGTTACGCCAACCGCTGGTCCAGTGTGTAAGGACGGCTTTGAGCCAGATAACAGCCCGGCTGCGGCGCGCACGCTTGATGTCAACACGGCGCAGCAGCATGCGATTTGCCCCGCCAATGATGAGGACTGGCTGGTGTTCGGCGGCGTGGCCGGCAAGGTTTACACGATTGATATCTCGCGGCAGGATCCGGGGATCGACCTGAGCCTGGAGCTGTTCGATAAAGACCTGAACAGTATCGCGTTCAATGACGACTACTACAACCGCGACCCCAACAACCCCAACCCAGGTGACACCAAGCCACGGATCACCATCCGTATCCCGGCCAACGGGTCGTTCTATGTGAAGGTACGCGATGCGGCCGGGCGCGGCGGGGTAAACTATATCTACGATATCGCCCTGCTCGACCAGAGCTATGGCCCAACCCCGACCATGGTGCGCGAGATCTGCCAGGATCTCTTTGAACCCGACGGCCTGCCCGAGCAGGCGCGCCTGATCACTTCAAATGAGATCCAGGAGGAGCGTCGGCTCTGCCCCGCCGGTGATGCCGACTGGGTGACGTTCTTCGGCAAGGTCGGCAAGCGCTACATTATCTACACCGACACTCGGCGCTACGTCGGCACCAATAAGGTGAATGGGCAGGCCCAGGCCGGTGCCGACACCGTGATCGTACTCACCGACCGTGATGGGGTGAGCCTGCTTGATGTGAACGACGACATCCCCGGCGGCAGCACGCTGGACTCGCAGATCGAGTTCACCCCCGAAGTGGACGGGTTCTACTTCGTGCAGATCAAGAACGTGGGCGACATCGGCAACCAGTTTATCCGCTACGACCTGACACTCCTGCTCTGTCTGCCGGGCCAGACGGACTGCGGACGAGGCGAGGCGACCACCATCGCGCCGGTGAGGCCGATCACGCCGCAGCCGACGGGCACGCCAGCAGATGAGTTTATCCTCGATCCGACGAACACGCCGAGGCCGACGGCGACGGCCACAGTGGCACCGTAGCGGCGAACATTGCGGCGCGCCCACAGCCGCAATCTCACCTGGGGCATCAATTGAGCATGAGCCTGCACGATGAGGCCCTGACGATCTTCCGCCACCTGGCCGAGATCGGCCCCCGTCGTGCGGGATCGCCGCAGGAGGCGACGGCGGCGGCCTTTGTCAACGGGCGGCTCCGCCACGCGGGCATGGGCGTCACCACTCACCCGCTGCTTGTCTCGCCACGGCGTCGCCGCCTCTATGCTGCTGCCGCCGCCGCCGGGATCTTCGGTGCCCTCACCGCACTCTTTCTGCCCCTGCCTTCCCTCGTGCTTGCCCTTGTGGCGATCATGGCCCTGGCCCTCGACGCCACCGTTGGCCCGCTGGCCCCGATCGGGCCGCGCCGCGCAAGCCAGTCGATCATCGGCACCCAGGCCATCGCCGGAGGGGCGGGCCTGGCCCCGCGCTCACCGCGCTGGCGGGTTGTCATCCTAGCACCGCTTGACTCGCCCACCGTGACGAGCGGCCTGTCCGCACTCGCGGATCCCAGCCTCGCGGCGGCCCTGGCGCGTGTGATCGCGCTCGCGCTGGTGGGGCTGGCGGCATTGGCAGAGCTTGTGATCCCAAATCGGGGGTGGGTGCTTCTGGTGGCACCGGCGGCCACTCTGCTGGCCTTACAACTGGCGGCCGCGCTGCGCGGCCCGCGCCCCACCCCACACGACCGCAACCTCGGCGCGCTGACTGCAATGGTGCTGGCGACACAGCATCTGCTGGCCCTAGAGCATGTCGAAGTCTGGGCGGCAGCGGTCGGCGCGAGTTCCATCGACCCCGGCGGCATCGAGGATCTGCTCAAGATCTACCCCTTTGAGCCGGAGCGCACCCTGATCATCGCGCTAGAGCAACTTGGCTGCGGACAGCTCTGCTACAACGTCGACACACGCCGGGCGCACCAGGAGATCGCGAGCATGATCGCCCTGGCGGCGACGGCATGCCAGATCGTCGCCGTCGAGCGCCCCCACGCCGGTGGCGCATGGTTGACCGAGCCACTGCGCCGCAGGGGTTTGCGAGCTATCTCGGTGTATGGTCACAGCGACTCGCACGAACCCGCAGCCGCATGCCAGGCCGCAGCGCCGTTGAGCGAGGACGCCGCCCGGCTGGTCGCGGCGATCATCGAGCAGCTTGAGGATGGGGGCTAGGCGTCCTTACTCCACCCGCCTGGGCCGGTACTGGATGGCCTCAGCCAGATGCGCCGCGCCGATTGAGTCATTGCCGGCCAGGTCAGCAATCGAGCGGGCCAGCTTCAGCACGCGGTGGTAGCCACGGGCCGAGAGGTTGAGTTGGCGCACGGCGGCCTTCATCAAGCTCTGGCCCGCCCCGTCGAGCTGGCAGTACTCGCGGATCTCACTGGCGCCCATGTCGGCATTGCTCAGACAGCGTGGGTGGCTGCGGAAGCGCCGAAGTTGCCGCTCGCGGGCGGACAGCACCCGCGCCCGGATGGCCACACTCGGCTCGCCTAGCCGGTCGCTGCTCAACTTCTCGTAGTTCACCCTGGGCACCTCGACGTGGATGTCGATCCGGTCGAGCAGCGGCCCGCTAATCCTTTTCTGGTAGCGGCTAACCAGGGCCGGCGAGCATGTACACTGGCGCTCGGAGTCGCCGTGCCAGCCGCAAGGGCAGGGGTTCATCGCTGCGATCAGCATAAAGTTGGCCGGGAAGGTGACGCTGCCGATTGCCCGGCTCAATGTGACGACGCGGTCCTCCATTGGCTGGCGCAGTACCTCCAGCTTTTGCCCGAACTCGGGCAGTTCATCGAGGAAGAGGACGCCGCGATGGGCCATCGAGACCATGCCCGGCTTGACGCGGCCGGCCCCGCCACCCACCAACCCCGGCTGCGAGGTGGTGTAGTGCGGCGCGCAGAAGGGCCGCCGCCGAATCAGCGGCGTGTCGCGCGGGAGTTGGCCGCTCACGCTGTAGATTTTGGTGACCTCCAGCGCCTCCTCCAGAGCCAGGGGCGGCAGGATGGAGAGCAGCGCGCGCGCCATCATGGTTTTGCCGGAGCCGGGTGTGCCGTTAAGCAATGCGTTATGCCCGCCGGCGGCGGCCACCTCCAGCGAGCGTTTGACGTGTTCCTGGCCGCGCACGTCCTGGAAGTCCACCGGGTAGGTCAGTTCGATATCCTCAAAGCGGGTACTCGCCAGATGCGGGGCGATCAGTTGCGACCCCGCCAGATGGTCGGCCAGTTCGATTAGGGTCCGCACCGGGATGATCATCGGCCCCTCGATTAGCGCGGCCTCGGGGGCGTCCTCGGCGGGCAGATAGATCGTCTTGACGCCACGCGAGCGGGCCACGGCCGCCATCGAGAGTACGCCGTCGGTGTGGCGCAGGCCACCGTCGAGGCCCAGTTCGCCGATGAAGACCGCCTGACTGGCGTCGCCCTCGACCTGCTGGGCGGCCAGCAGCAGGCCCACAGCGATTGGCAGGTCGTAAGATGGCCCAACCTTGCGCAGGTCTGCCGGGGCCAGATTGACGGTCAGCCGCTTGAGCGGGAAGTTCATGCCCGAGTTGCGGATGGCCGAGCGCACTCGTTCGCGGCTCTCCTGCACCGCCGCGTCGCCCAGGCCGACCACGGTGAAGGCGGGCAACCCGCCAGCGATATCGACCTCCACCTCAACGAGTATGCCTTCCAGGCCGATCAAGGCGCAGCTGAACACTTTTGCGAGCATATCCGACTCCTCCTCGGCTTTGCGAACGCGACTCGCATATGTACCGCAGGAGGAGGGAGAGAGGATACGGACGGAGATGCTGCGACGATCAGGGGTATTTCATCGGCCCTGGACACGAGAACGGCTCAGGACGGTCGTCTCGGCGCGTGTCGATTCGTACGATGGCGCTTGCCCCGGACGGCCAAACCCTCGCCGCCGGGGGCGACACGGTGGCGCGGTGGGGCGTGCGCAGAGGTACGCTCTACGTCCCGCCCGCTTTGAGCATATACGTCACCAGCGCGTTGAGCTCGGCGGGGCTGAGGGTCTGGCCGTAGAAGAGCGGCATCAGGCCGGGCTGGTAGCCGGGGGAGGTCTCGGCAGCCGGGTTGGTGATTGCCCGACGCAGCCAGGCAGTCGGGTCGGAGCTAGCCTTGGCTCGGGCGACAATCGCGTCGAGGCGCGGGCCAAGCGAGTTGGGGCCGGCATCGGAGATCGCGTGGCAGCCGCCGCACTGGATGAGATAGGTGCGGCCTCCGGCAGCCACCGGGTCGGCCGCAGCGGCGGAGGCACTGCAGGCGGCGAGGGTCAGCAGCATCAGGATAAAGATAACCGGGCGCATTGCCCACCTCGTTACATTGCAGATTGCAGATTTTGGATTTTGGATTGTAAGGCGGGGGACCCGGCCAAATCCAAAATCCAAAATCTAAAATCTGCAATCTAAAAATCCGGCACGTTCGCCCGCAGTTCCGCAAGCCACACCGTAGCCTGCGAGTCGCTGGGGGCACGCCAGTCGCCGCGCGGTGAGAGCGATCCGCCCGAGCCGACCTTGGGGCCGTTGGGCACCGCCGAGCGCTTGAACTGGCTGATCTGAAAGAAGCGGAATAGGAAGACACCCAGCCACGCTTTGATGGTCGCTAGGTCGTACTGAGCGTGCTTGGCCGTAGGCAGACCCTCGGGCCAACTGCCGCGTATCGCGTCGCCCCAGGCGTGTTCGCTCAGGAAGGCCACCTTGCTCGGGCGGAAGCCGTAGCGCGTGATGTAGTAGAGGTTGAAGTCCTGCAGCGCGTAAGGGCCGATCTTGGCCTCGGTACTCTGGGCCGGCTCGCCCTGGTCGCCCGACGTTGCGGGCACCAACTCGGGCGAGATCTCGGTGTCGAGGATCGACTGGAGGGTCAGGTTGGCCTCTGCGCTAAACTGGCCGTCGCGGATCACCCAGCGGATCAGATGCTGGATGAGCGTCTTCGGCACCGAGGCGTTGACATTGTAGTGCGACATGTGGTCACCCACGCCGTAGGTGGCCCAGCCCAGCGCCAGCTCGCTCAGGTCGCCGGTGCCAAGGACCAGGGCGGCGTGGTGGTTGGCCAGGCGGAAGAGGTGTGAGGTGCGCTCGCCGGCCTGCACGTTCTCGAAGGTCACGTCGTAAACCAGCTCGCCGTCGGCGAAGGGGTGGCCGATGTCGCGCAGCATCTGGGTGGCCGAGGGGCGGATGTCGATCTCGGCGGCGCTCACGCCGAGGGCGGTCATCAGGGCGTGGGCGTTGGTGCGGGTGCGGTCGCTGGTGGCGAAGCCGGGCATAGTGTAGGCCAGGATATTGGTGCGCGGCAGGCCGATCCGATCCATGGCCCTGGCGGCCACGATCAGCGCCTGGGTGCTATCGAGGCCGCCGGAGACGCCGATCACCAGCTTGGTGATCCCGGCGGACGTGAGCCGCTTGATCAGGCCGTGAACCTGGATGTTGTATGCCTCGTAGCAGCGCTCGTCGCGGGTGGCCGGGTTATCCGGCACATACGGGAAGCGCTCGACATTCCGCAGCAGGCGGATCTCGCCTGCGGGCACCTGGAAGGCGAAGGGCACGTGGCGCATGGCCCGCAGGCGCTCGCGCTGGTCGGCCACGCTGTCGGTGAAGCTGCCCAGGCGCATGCGATCCTGAAGCAGCCGCTCCAGGTCGATGTCGGCCAGGATCACCTGCTCATCGTCGGCGAAGCGCTGCGACTCGGCCAGGCGCTCGTTATTCTCGTAGATCAGGGCGTGGCCATCCCAGGCTAGGTCGGTGGTACTCTCGCCGGGGCCAGCAGCCGAGTAGAGATAGGCGGCCAGGCACTTGGCCGACTGGGCGGCGCACAGGTTGCGCCGGTAGTCGGCCTTACCGATGGTGATGTTGGAGGCCGAGAGGTTGCAGAGTACGGTGGCCCCGGCCAGGGCGGCCATGGTGCTGGGCGGCAGCGGCGTCCAGACATCCTCGCAGATCTCACTATGGACGAGCAGGCTGGGCAGGCTTTCGGCCACGTAGATCAGGTCGTTGCCGAAGGGTACCGTCTGGCCGAGCAGGCGCACCTCGCGGGCGAGGGCGTCGCGGGCGGCGGCGAACTGGCGCTTCTCGTAGAACTCGCGGTAGTTTGGCAGGTAGCTTTTGGGGGCCACGCCGAGGATCTGGCCTCGGTAGATCGCCACCGCACAGTTGAACAGCCGGCCCTCGAAGCGCAGCGGCGCACCCACCAGCAGCAGCGGGCTCAATTCGGCGCTGGCCGCTCGCACCTGGCCTAGCGCGGCGAGCGTCGCGTCGAGCAGTGCGTCCTGGTGGAACAGGTCGTCGTTGCTGTAGGCCGAGAGACCCAACTCGGGGAAGAGAGCCAGGGCGGCATGGGCCTGCGAGGCACGGCGGGCCAGGGCGATGGTGCGCTCGGCGTTGAAGGCGGGGTCGGCCACGCGCAGGGTCGGCACGCACACGGCGGCGCGGGCGAAGCCATGGGCGTAGATCGAGTGGAAATTCATCGACGTCCTGTAGGGGTGCCGCAATCACGCCGCTTTACGGCGCGACTGCGGCACCCCGCCTACACATCCAGCACACACAGGCTGCGGCGATAGTCGAGGGTCATGCGGGCGAAGCGCGAGAGCAGGCGGTTGCCGATATTCGCCCGCCCGGCCTGGCCGAGGTCGCCGGGGCCGCCGAAGGGCGCGTCGATCTCGATGTCGCGCAGGGCGAAGGGGCCGACGTGCAGGTCAACCAGGGCACCAGTGAGGACGGCGGTGTCGCTGGTGAAGCCCTTGCCCTGATCGGCGCTGGCCCGGTCGGCGTCGCGGTAGAGGCCAACCCGGTCGGCCAAGTCGCGTCCGAGGGTCAGGCCGCCGTTCGATCCGGTGTCGATGGTGGCGAGAGGCAGCTCCAGGTCGTCCCCCACGTGGGCCACCCGCAGGTCGGCCAGGGCCGGGAAGTGTGCGACGAAGCGCAAGGGCAGGGCCACGCCGGAGGGGCCGGGCGGCGGGGGTTCGATGTCGGGGTGGCGCAGGTGCAGGCAGCGGCTGGTATAGCTGACGCTTAGGGTCAGGCTGGAGAGTACATTGTAGCCCAGGACGAGATCGACCTTAAAGGGCGCCCGGCTGAGATCCACCGCAACCGTGTAGAGGTCGCGCAGGATCAGGTCGCCCAGGTGCAGCCAGGGCAGCACCGTCTCGGTGAAGGGCACGCTATCGCTGGCGGCATCGGAGCCGAGGGCGAAGTCGCCGATGCGCAGGCCGAGGCGGCGGGCCAGGCCGAGGTCGATTGCCGACGGGTCGGTGCCCGTATCGAGCAGCACCGTCAGCGGGTGGCCGCCGGGGCCAGCGGCCACGCAGCGCAGCACCTGGGGCGCAAAGAGCAGCGGCAGCATGGCCTCGCCGCTGGCCGGGAAGATCATTCTGGTGCGGTCATCCAGCATAGGGGCATGATACCATACCGAGTCGGTGGCGGGTATAGGGCTTTGGATCGCGGGTGTAGGGCTTTGGATCGCGGGTGTAGGGCTTTGGATCGCGGACGTAGGGCTTTGGATCGCGGATGTAGGGCTTTGGATCGCGGATGTAGGGCTTTGGATCGCGGAGGTAGGGCTTTGGATCGCGGATGGCGCGAAGTTGGGCGAAGGACGCGAACGCGGATGGCGCGAAGTTGGGCGAAGGACGTAGGGCTTTGGATCGCGGAGGGCGCGAAGTTGGGCGAAGGACGCGAACGCGGAGGGCGCGTCGCCCATGCGCGTACCGCTGGCATTCTTGCGTGTCTTTTGCGATCATAGATTATTGCTTGAAACGGTTGGGGCCGCATGCTAGGATATGGTGGGGTACTCCTGTGCGCTAAAATCGTCCGAAGGAGCTTCTTGTATGAGCGATGACGCCGTAGATCTGGTGAGGGTCGGGGAGCCGGAGAAGGTCGGCGGAGCCCGTGAGGGTAAGGCGGTTGAGCTGATCGTGCTCGCCGATACCCGCAGCGCCGGGGATGATCTCGTCCAGGGGCTACCGAACTATCACGTCGACCAGCTTGGAACCGTCCGCCAGTTTGTCGCTGAAGATCGCGCCGGTGAGGTGCTTGGTATCGCGATCTACACTAAGCGCAGGCAGAACATGGATCGCATCGGTATCAGCGTGCAGCTCCATCGGCCTGACACAGGCGATTACAGCGATGACCAACTCGCGGCCCTGAGTCGGCTGCTGGCTAACATCAGTGCCCGCCGTGGCCTGGGCGACTCGGCCCTGGCTCGGATCTTCCCCGACGCCGATGGCAAGCGGCGGGTGAAGCCCTCGCTCCCGCCGGCCCCTCCGCTGACATCCCTGGTGGTGCGCGACGGCGGCGTGCTCGGCGCGGCTCTGCTCAGCCCGGCGCAGGAGTTGTGGCTCTTTCTCTACGGCGAGATGTTTAGGCCGCGCGGCGGGGCGCTGAAGATCAGCCAGGCTTTGCCGTTGCATGCCGCGAAGTTTGGTCTGGGCGCGCCGCTTGGCCCCAATGACGCGACGACGACGGTTGTGGCAGAGGGCCATACCTACAGCGTGCAACCCTTCGCCACCGACATGATCTTCTATGAGGGCAGGCAGTACGCCGCTGTGCGCAGCCTCAACGCTATCTACGATGATGCCGCCGCCGAGATCCCGGCCGTCGGCACGGGCCGCGCCCTGCTGGAGGCCAGCTACCGCCTCTCGATTGCCACCACCGAGAGGCGTACCGGTGTCCTGACCCACACCAAGGTGCTGCGGCCCGACTGGCGTTTCCACTTGGTGGCTAAAAACGGCCACCTCGGCCCGGCGGTCAGCGATAACTATGTCTTCAGCGCCGACCAGCGGTATTCCTTCCAGATCTTTGGCGCGGACACGCTCTATACCCCAGCGAGCGACCCGGCTGGCTGCGTGCGCCTCAACCTGACCGATCCGGCCTTCCCAGGGGTGAACGCGCTCTGGGGCGAGACCTACCGGTTCATGGGGGTGCCCTTCGATCCAAACTCGCCCTGGCACAGGAAGGCCGTCGAGCTGCGCATCGGTGTGCCGCTCACCAATATCTACACGGTGGCGTGCGGCGCGACGACCTATGCGGTGCAGGTGTGGACATTGGACACGCTCTACGCCGGGCCGGACGGCCAGATCAGGCGGATGCGAGATCTGCCGATGACGGCGGAGGCTCAAGCGTGGACGCCCGCCCAGCCCACGCCTATCCCGCCCACGCCACCAAACCCGCTGCCTCCGGTGGTGCCTAACCCCGGCACCCCGCGACCGAATGACATGAACTGGCCGCCGCGCCCCGGCTTCGATTTCCTCAAAGATACGGGTGGCGCGCGCGAGCGGGCGCTTGGCCACATCGCGTGGGAGCGCACCACCGGCGACAATATCCGCATCACGAACGACTTCGCCAACAACATCATCAAGATCAATCTGCCGCAACTGGCCAAGGTCAAGGGCGGCGGCAACGGCGACATCATGTTCCACCGCGTCGCGGCCGACCAGATGAAGCGGCTGTGGGCGGCCTGGGAGGCGGCCGGGCTGCTGGGCAAGGTGCTGATGTGGTCCGGCTCATTTGTGCCGCGCACTATCCGCAATAGCCCGCGCGTGCTGAGCAACCACGCCTACGGCACGGCCTTCGACATCAACGTGCCCTGGAACGGCCTGCTGAAGATCGCCGCCCTGGTGGGTCAGCAGGGTTCGGTACGCGAACTGGTGCCCCTGGCGAACGCCCACGGCTTCTACTGGGGCGGCCACTGGGATTACGACGGCAAGGGTGCCTCGGACGGGATGCACTTCGAGTGGGCGGTGGCGCGGTAGGTCGCGGAAGACGCCGGAGCGAAGCGTATGACACGCGGGGGGGAGACATCGGTGATGTCTCCCCCCCGCGTGTCGCGCAGACCGCACAGCCGGCAGCTAGAGGAACCGCACCGCGCCGGTGTCGAGGTCGTAGATCGCGCCCGCGATCTTCACCTGGCCCCCCTTGATCAGATCAGCGAGCACGGGCGACGCGCTCAGGGTGGTGATGATGTGGTTGACGTTTATCTCCACGGCGTTATCCAGCAGATCGCCGGGCCGGGCGCGGGCCTCCTCGACCGCAGGGGTGAGCGACTCGACCAGCATGGCGATGTCGCCGGGCGCCTCACCGCTGCCGTTCAGCGCATCGATCGTCGCCTTGACGGCGCCACAGCGCTCGTGGCCAAGGATCAGGAGCAGCGGGATCTTCAGCTCTGCGGCGCCAAACTCGATGCTGCCGGTCACGGCGCGGTCGAGCGTCTGGCCGGCAGTGCGGATGACAAACAGGTCGCCGAGCCCGCGATCAAAGATCATCTCGGGCGGCACCCGCGAGTCGACGCAGCCGAGGACGGTAGCGAAGGGATGCTGGGCGGTGGCCACCGTCGCGCGGCGGGCGGGGCTGCTGTTGGGGTGGCCCTCTTTGTCGGCCACATAGCGCAGGTTCCCCTCGCGCAGGCGGGCCAGGGCGTCATCGGGGCCGGCGACGGCGGGCTCAGTGGGCTCAACGGGTGTGGCGGGGGCGGTGGGGGCGGACGCAGGGGCAGACTGCCCGCAGGCGGCGAGCCCGACGCCCAGGGCGCCCAGTCCGGCAAGACGGAGAAGCTCACGGCGGGGAAGACGTTGGGTATCCAAGTTGTGTACTCCGCACTGAGATCAAAACAACGGTAGATCGACACGCGACGGCATGATATCATACGCCTCGTATTATAACGACACCACGAACATAGGCGCGGGCGCGCCTATGTTCGTGGTGCGGACGCTTTTGTGCTACCATACGCCGTGGAGATGATCTGTCTGCACGGAGGCGAGGATGAGCGATCTGGTCATTCAAGATGTTAACGTGCCGGGTGCCGCCGGCGACAGCCGGGGCGGCGCGCAGGTTGCGCTGGTGGTGATCGGCGACGGCATGCCCGGCCCTGATACGCTGCCGCACTATGCTATCGACCGGCTGGGGGCGGTCAGCCGCCTGGTGGCCGAGGGCCGTGCCGGGCGCGGCCTGGGCATGGCTGACTACCAGGGTTTCGCCCAGAGCATCGACGCCATCGCGGTGAGCGTGCTGCTACAGAAGCGGGCTACGGCGGGCTACGACGGCCCGCTGCTGCGCGCGCTCCACGCGCTGCTCGCGGATCTGCTGGCCCGTTACGGCCTCGGTGCCGCAGATGTCGCTCGTGTGACCCGCGACTCGCGTGGGGCGGCGCAGGTGTCGCCCTATGTGACTCCGCCCGCCCCGCAGCTCGTGGCTGCTGGTGCGCCCGAGACCGCCCTGCCCCTCGGCGGGGCCGCGCCCGCCGCCGACCCCGGCATGCTGCTCCTTGGCGGGGCCACGCTCGCAGTGATCCCGAGCGACCTCTGGCGCTTCCTCTACGCCGAGACGTTCAAGCCGCGCGGCGGGGCGCTGCATTTCGAGTGGTCGTTCACCATCTTTGCGGCGGCGAAGGGGCTGGGCGCGCCCGTGGGGCCGAACCCGCCGCCGATCACGGCGGCTGATGGCACGCGCTATAATTATCAGCCCTTCGCCCGCGACACCGTCTATAACCTTGGTACGGACTACGGCAACGTGCGCCGCCTGGGCGACCTGCTCGGCCCCGGGTCGATCATTCCAGCCAGCGGCCCGGCCCGCGACCTGCTGGCGGCCAGCTTCCGCGCCGCCCTCGACGCCAGCGCGGCCCACGGCGTGACTCTCACCGGCAACCAAAACCTCAACCCCGGCTGGAAGTTCCACCAGTTGGCCCGCAGCGTCGGCCTCGGCCCCGCGCTCGGCGGCAACTACCTCACCGCCGATAAGCGCTATATCGTCCAGGTCTTCGCGGGCGACACGCTGTTCACCCCGGCCTCGCAGCAGACCGGCTGCTCGCGGCTCAGCCAGATTGGCGCGGATAACCCGGCCTATGGGCCGATCTGGGCGGAGACCTACAAGGTGGCCCCGGCCTCCTACGACCCGGCCTCGCCCTTCCAGCAACTGGCGGCGCAGCTGCACCTGGGCGCGCCGCTCAGCGCGGCCTACGATACGAGCTACGGCGGGGTCGCGTACCGGCTACAGATCTTCGCCCTGGACACGCTCTACCGGGGGGGCGACGGGGTGATCAGACGGATGGGCGAACTGCCGCTGCCTGGCGCGATCCGCTGGCCGCCTAGCCCGCCGCCGCACCACCTGGACATCAACGTCGGCCCGCCGCGCGCGGGCGACCCGAGCTGGCCGCCGCCGCCGCCGTTCAACTTTCTGGCCGCGCGGGCCGGCGCAGTTGAGGCAGCCCTCGGCCATATCGCTTGGGCGCGCGACCCGGCCTCGGCGGATAAAGACGCAATCAGGATCACCAATGGCTGGGACGCCTTGAACCTGGTGGTCGTGGACATCCCGCAGCTGCGCGCATTTCGCGCCGCAGGCTACGGGAAGTTGCGCTTCCACAAGAAGGTCGCCGCCCAGTTCCAGCAACTCTTCATCGACTGGGAGGCAGCCGGGCTGCTGCGGCTGATCCTCAGCTTCGACGGAGCCTACACCCCGCGCACCATCCGCTCGACGCTGCCCGGCCAGGTGACGGACACCCTGAGCAACCACGCCTACGGCACGGCCTTCGATCTCAACGCCACGCAGAACCCCTTTACGGGCCAGCCGGCCCTGGTCGGCCAGCCCGGCTCGCTGCGCGAGCTGGTGCCGATCGCCTACGCCAACGGGTTCTACTGGGGCGGCCACTTCACCTACAGCGGCGGCGGCCACGACGGGATGCACTTTGAGTGGGCGGTGGCGGTGTAGGGACGCAGCCTCGGGGTGGACGCTTCGCGTTCACCCCGAGGCTTGCGTCCCTACACCGGCGTGCGCGGGCTGCGCAGCACCACGATCGAGCGGGTGCTGACGGTGTAGTGCGGCGCGATGATCTCGATCTCCGCGCCGGGGTCGACGACATCGTGCGGGCTGGGCAGGCCCGTGTCGACCACGCGCCGCCAGCCGTGCGGTGCTTTCTCGGCGATGCGAAAATCGATATCTTCCCAGTAGGTGTTAATCATCACGTACAGGTCGTCATCGCCGACGCTGGCCCCGCGCAGGTAGAAGGCCAGGCTGTGCGACTGGATGGCCTGATCGGGCGGGCCGCTCACCCCGTACCAGCGCACGTCGTCACGCCAGAAGCGCGAGCGCATGATCGTCGGGTGGGATTTGCGGAAGGCGATCAGCTTCTGAAAGAAGCGGAAGATGTCGCGGTTCTGCTCAAGCTGATCCCAGTTCAGCCAGGTGATCTCGTTGTCCTGGTTGTAGGGGTTGTTGTTGCCGCGCTGCGTGTTGAGGAATTCGTCGCCCGCGCAGAACATGGGCGTGCCGTTTGAGAGCATCAGCAGCGTGAAGAAGTTCTTCACCTGGCGTCGGCGCAGGGCCAGAGTCTCCAGCGGCGCGCCCGCATCGCCCTCCCAACCGCAGTTCCAGCTGTAGTTGTTGTCTGAACCGTCGGTGTTGCTGTGGCCGTTGGCCTCGTTGTGCTTCTCGTTATAGGCCGTCAGGTCGTACAGGCAGAAGCCGTCGTGGGCGGTGATGAAGTTTACGCTCTGGTAGGGGCGGCATGCGTCATACAGCGAGTCGGGGAAGAGGTCGTCGCTGCCATAAAGCCGACGCATCATGGCCGGCACGAGCCCCTGGTCGCCCTTCACAAAGCTGCGCACATCGTCGCGGAACTCACCGTTCCACTGGAGCCAGGTCTGGCCGGGGAAGGTGCGGCCAAGCTGGTACGAGCCGATGTCCCATGCCTCGGCGACCAGCTTGATGTCGTTGTAGCGGGCCATGGTGCTGATCTCCGCCACCACCGCCGGGTCGAGCGTATTTACCGAGCCGTCGTCGTTGCGGGTGAGGATGGAGGCCAGGTCGAAGCGGAAGCCGTCCACGTGCATATGCTGGGTCCAGTGGATGAGGCTGCCGAGGATGATGCCGCGCGGCCCAGGGTTGGCGCAGCGCATCGTGTTGCCCGTGCCGGTATCGTTGATGTAGTTATGCCGGTCGGGCTGGAGCAGATAGTAGCTGCGGTTGTCGATCCCACGGTAGCTGTAGGTCGGCCCGGCCTGGTCGCCCTCGCTGGTATGATTGTAGACCACATCCAGCCAGACCTCGATGTCCGCATCGTGCAGCGCCTTGACCAACTGGCGGAACTCATCGACCTGATCTCCCTCCGCGTAGCCTCGGTGCGGCGCGAAGAAGTTCAAGGTCATATACCCCCAGTAATTGTGTTCTTGGGGGTCGAACTGATGCACGGGCAGCAGTTCCACGACGGTGACGCCCAGTTCCTTGAGGTAGGGGATCTTCTCGATCAGCCCGGCGAAGGTGCCGCGCCGCGTGAGGGCCACCCCCGAGCTGGGGTGGGCGGTGAAACCCTTAACGTGCAACTCGTAGACGACCGTCTTGTAGGTGTGGCGCGGGCGCACGTCCGCGCCCCAGTCGAACGGCGGGATCGGGTAGGGGATGCGCGGGGGCATCACGCCGAGCGGTGCCCGGCCATCGGTGTGCAGGCCCGGCTGACATGCGGCGGATCGGTCGTAGCCTTCAGGGAAGAAGACCTCGGAGGCGAAGGGGTCGAGCAGAATTTTCGAGCGGTCGAAGCGATGCCCGGAGATCGGGTCGTTCGGCCCGTCTACGCGGTAGGCGTAGTAGCGCGCATTGGGGATGGTAGTACCAAAAACCCAGCAGTGCCAGACCCGCTCGGTCTTGTTCTTCAGGTAGTCGAGCCGGTACTCGTAGCACGGGTTGAAGACATCGTCCTCGCGGTAGAATAGCAGTGTAATACCGGTGGCGTGGCGCGAGTAGAGGGCGAAGTTGTAGCCCTTCTTTGCGTCAACCCAGGTTGCGCCCAGAGGTGCCGGTGCCCCCTCCTCCAACTCCCAGTCCTCAACCGTCCGCAGCTCCCCCGACTCTACATCTGTCATAGATTGACCCTCCGCCACGCCCCGGCGCTATGCCGGGCATCTTCACCTATGATAACGCAGATCTGGGGGCGGCGATCTCACCCAGGGCGGTCGCCAGGGCGGTTGCAACGT